>TARA_R110002095_G_scaffold1245_12_pt1 | contig 50364 bp, 47 predicted proteins | sample TARA_R110002095 | Tara Oceans TARA_R110002095 (sample SAMEA4397255) | marine metagenome | biome: Polar Biome; feature: [SRF] surface water layer (ENVO:00010504); material: water (ENVO:00002006), including particulate matter (ENVO:01000060) such as... | depth 5 m | reverse complement strand
CCTTGTCCACCACCGCCGCCGCCCCAGGGGCCGCCTTGTTTTTTCGACGCCATATAAAAACCTGCCCTTGCTTTCCGCCTGGATGACCTGCATCCATGGCTCAATCACTTGTAATTTCGAAGCCGCACGTTACTTACAGCCAAAGAATTCATGGCTCAAGCGGCAGCTTCGCGTTATAGGACAGACCCGGCGATGTGACAAACGTCGTATATTCGTCGCCACGGGGTCGCCACAAGATCGATAAGCCCGTCTTAGCATTAGATATCGGCAAGTTTTCGGAGATTGCAACCATGCCCGAGATTACAAATGACGTCATCCTCGACGCCCTCAAATCCATCACCAATCCCATCGGGGACGGCGACATCGTTTCTGCCGGCATGGTTCAGGGGCTGCAAAGCCGGGACGGCAACGTTGCATTCGCCATCGAAGTCCCTGCCGACAAGGGCGCAGAGCTCGAATCGCTCCGCAAAAAAGCCGAAGACACCGTGTTTGCGCTGGCCGGCGTCGTCTCGGCAACCGTGGTCTTGACGGCGCAGCGTGAAGCCTCCGCAAGCACGGCCCAGCCCGCGGCGGGTGGCGGCCAGCAAACCAAGCCTGGTCAACCCGTGCAGCCGCAGGGCAAAGGCGATATTTTGCCGGGCGTCAAATCGATTATCGCGGTGGCATCGGGCAAAGGCGGCGTCGGCAAATCGACCACCGCCGTAAACCTTGCCTTAGGCCTCGCCGCCGAAGGCCGCAAAGTCGGCCTGTTGGATGCAGACATCTACGGCCCGTCGATGCCGCGCATGATGGGGATTTCCGGTCGTCCGAACTCGGCCGACGGCAAAACCCTGGATCCGATGGAAAATTACGGCATCAAAGTGATGTCGATCGGCTTCATGGTCGACGAAGAAACGCCGATGATCTGGCGTGGCCCGATGGTGCAGTCGGCACTCGAACAGATGATGCGCGACGTCAACTGGGGCGAATTGGACGTTTTGGTCGTCGACATGCCGCCGGGTACCGGTGATGCACAACTGACGATGGCGCAGCGCGTGCCGTTGACCGGCGCCGTCATCGTATCGACCCCGCAAGACATTGCGCTGTTGGATGCCCGCAAAGGCCTCAACATGTTCCGTAAAGTCGATGTACCGGTGTTCGGCATCATCGAGAATATGAGCTATTTCCTGTGCCCCGATAACGGCAAACGTTATGATATCTTCGGCCACGGCGGCGCCAGGCGCGAAGCCGAACGTATGGGCGTAGATTTCTTGGGCGAGGTGCCGATTGAAATTGAAATCCGCGAAATGTCGGACCGCGGCACACCGATTACGGTCTCGCTGCCGGACAGCCAGAGCGCGGCCAACTATCGCGCCATCGCGGCCACCGTCGGCGCCAAGATTGATGCGGCGCTCGGCGAAGGCCCTGCTACGCCGCGCATCGTCGTTCAGTAAAGCGCACCGGGGGCTCAAAATCATGCATCAGCTGACCCTCGCCGCCGTTTCGCGTCGAGCGTTGGCGGCACTTGGTCTACTTGGGCTCGCACTATTTTATGATCAATCGGCGGCTGCCGAGACCGTGATCGCCCTGCCCGGCGTTGAATGCCGCGAAGTACGGCAAGCTTTAGAGACCTATGTGCCGATCGCACCCGGGTTTCGCCAGCTGGAAATGCCGTTCCCGGAAAACCAAGAGCAGATCAAAGGTTCACTCTGCCGCTTGGTCGCGGTCGGCACCGGGGTGCACATCGAGAATGAGCAAGTGCGCACGCTCACCGATCTGCAGGCATATATGAAAAGTGCGCTAAAAGAGACCGGCTGGGCGGAGACCGAACAGACCGCCCGCTTTGCCGGCCGCTCAAAGCACGGGCGCCATGTTTTTGCCGTGACCCGCAACAATGCAATCTGCGTCACCACCATCCAGGTCGATATGGTGCCGGGCGCCACGCCACCGAAAGCAGCGACCGAAGGCGACACGATTTTCTTAGGCTCGCTCCGCCCATTCGAACGCGAATGGTGGATCGCCGTCGACTGTTTCCATTTTTAGCTTAGTGCAGCTTCAGACGGGGCCGGACGATCTGGTTGACGTGACCGACGACGATCAAATTACCCATCAAGCTGCCGACCGTCGAAAATCGGCTGAGCGAGACCAGCGAGCCCCGGTCGCAATATACGAAATCAACCAATGGCTTTTCGTCGATCAGACGCGCAAAAGCGCCCACTATGGCTAGAATTAATTTCAACCTAGCAGGCGTTTGCGTCGGTATCGAATGTTTTTACGGCTTGGCCGCGGAACCCGAAAGTCAGCCGCCGAACATCTTTTTCAGGTTGTTGAGGCCGTCTTGATAAACATCCTGAATCGCCTTCATGGCGTCATTTTCAGGCATGCCGACGGCATCGAACTCGCTCGACCATTCGATGGTGGCGTTGTCACCGCTACCGGTCACTTTGATGGTCGAGGTGTAGTTTTTAACCGGCAACGGGCTGTCGACGATGGAATATGTATAGGTTTTGGAATTGTCGTCGAGCTTTTCAAGCTTCTCGATGATGGTGCCGCCGCCGGCCAAGCTCAGCTTGCGAGTCTGACCTTCTTCGGTCAGCTCCGACTTATCGACCTGGGGGTGCCAATCGGGGAGCGCATTGAATTTTCCGACCATCTGCCAGACCTGATCGGCAGAAACATTGAGATCTTGCGACATTGAAACTTTCGCCATGACGTATCCTCCACTGTTTTTTTTCAGTATCCAGACAGTATAGTCTATTTTAAACGACTTCGCGAACGCGGGAGGGACAGCATGTCGCAAAACGCTTGGCAGCACCATGATATTCAGGTCAACGGCATCCGCATGCATTACGTGCAGGCCGGTCACGTTGGCGCGGCGGTCGACCCCAAGATCGTGACTTTGATTTTGCTGCACGGTTGGCCTGAGTTCTGGTACGCGTGGCATAAATTGATTCCGCTTTTAGAAGACCGTTTTGCCATTATCGCGCCGGATCTGCGCGGCTTCGGGCAGACGGAAAAGCCGCCCGGCAGCGCGCTTGAGGCGTATCGCTTGGAGGACCACGTCGCCGATATTTCAGCACTCATCGACACGTTGGGATTGCGCAATGTCGGCATCGTTAGCCACGACGTCGGCGCAATGGTCGCACAGGGGTTGGCACAATCGGTGCCGGAAAAACTGGCGGGCCTATTTTTCTTCAACGTCCCTTACCCCGGGATCGGATCACGGTGGGCCGCGCCTGAGCATCTGAACGACATCTGGTATCAGGGTTTTCATCAACAACCTTGGGCCGCCGAGTTGCTGGCAACCAGCCGTGATGCGATCCGGGTTTATTTCGCTAATATGCTGTCCGCTTGGGCGCATGATCCGCACACCTTCGATGACGATATCGAGGCGTGGGTCGACAACTTCGCAGAACCCGGCAACCTGCAGGGTGGTTTCAACTGGTACAGCGCTATTTTTCCCCGCCGACTCAAGATCATGCAGGGGGCCCAAGTTGACTGGCCCGTTATCGATGTGCCGACCTGCGTGCGTTGGGGTGAGCATGAGCCGTTCATGCTGATCGAGTATGCGGATCGGCTCGGTGAATTCTTCAGCGATCTAGATTTTGCGGTAGCCCCCGATGCCGGGCACTTCGTACATTACGAGCGTCCTGCGTACGCAGCCCGTGAAATTACGGCGTTTTTTACAGGCTTGTATTAAAGAAACGGGACTGACAGGTAGCATCACTTGATACCACCTAATCGCCATCCAGAGAGTGGAGGTTCTCGTTCCATTTTCTTAGCGCGCAACCAAAGCGCTCTTTAGCCTCAATCTCCGTTTCACGAGTCACGCCGATCTGAAACGGCACGCCATATGGCGACACAGCAAACCAGCCGCCGCATTTCCGCTGCCCAAGTTTCGGTTCGGCTTTTTCATAAAACGGGCGATTCTCTGTCATTTTCCAGCTTCTATATGCATTGCGTTCTGGTATTATTGCATATAAATTAAAAAAAATACTATAAAAATCAATATGTTATAATATTTTTTAAGAATACAGAACAAACTATGTTGCGCTTTTGTACAGAATAACATAGCGTTGGTACATCTACCGACCAAGGAAATGTACAATGCCAGTTACAAGCGACGCCTCAGCCCCTTACGCCCCAGCATCTGCCGTGCTGGATATTGTTGCACGGCATCGTGCTAAAGGCCTCCCGTCTCCGATTAACGGAGAGGTGCTTGGTCGTGCCGGAGTCTCCAAAAGCCTTATCCCGCGCACGCTCTACGCTCTGCAAGCGCTGGACCTAATTGATGATAAAGGCAGCCCGACTGATACGCTTGAAAGTTTGCGTCTAGCCCCAGAGGCTGACTACAAGCAACGCCTCGCTCAGTGGCTGACAGGAACGTATGCCGATGTGCTGCAATTTATTGACCCAGAAACTGCTGATGAAGTTGCCATTAGGGACGCATTTAGGAGTTACAACCCTGTCGCTCAGCAACCACGTATGGTGACTCTTTTTATAGGTCTGTTCGCTGCTGCTGGCGTCAGGCCCGATAAGTTCACGAAACAGCGTCAACCAAGAAAGCGGAGCACAGCACCAAATGCAGCACCTAGTGAGCCACTCGCTCCGGCGGCGAATAAACCCCGTCAGGAAATAGGGAGCGGGTCAGCGCAGGATGGTGGACACTCCAAGCCCCCGAGTGGGCACTCCATGACCGATCTTGCATTGGAGCACAAACTGGTTGAGCTGATGAGAAACGACGATATTGGCGACGAGGAAAAAAGCGCAATCTGGATATTGATCCAGTACCTAACCTCTAAGTCAAAGAAAATGGCGGCAGATCAAAAATAATCCACCGCCACGTACATTTGAGTGTTCCACGCAATCGCCCTGGAAAAGCAGCGTGGGACAGAACCCCAGAAGAAAAGGAGACGAGCATGGTTTGGCAAACCATCCGGTTATTACCGGTCAGCCGCTAAAATAGCGGCCTAACCCACCTGCCCCGTTCCACAAGGGGTAAGAAGCAAGGGCGTCACCTGACCATATGGTGGCGTCCTTGTGCATTTGTGTGGTACCATTTCTTTCAAAAATTTGCAAGGGCAAAGGCTAGATTCGATGAGCGATTCCAAACACTTGCCTCTATCGGTCGCGGCAAAAGACGGGCGATTACAAGACTTTATCGCCCAAGAGGAGGCACGCGGAGTGCCGCCAGTAGCGACTTCTGACTTCATCGATGCACTAGACTTGACCATCAAACAGCCCCGATCAGAAGAACAAACATCGCGTTCTGCATCTCGCGGTGGTTTGAGCGAAAAGTAAACTCATCAAGATACCGCTTCATATGCTTTTGTGAGACGTGAATGTGCTTCGAACGGATCGACGCATTGAACAGCCCCCAGTAATGACTCGACGCCATTTGTGTGGCACGTGGCATCGTGGTGATAGTCGTAGTAAGCAAATTTCTTCGCACCATGCTTGACCGCTCCGTGCTTGTACCCATCGTCGTCCAGTAAACCATAGCTCGTAAGTTCATCAGTTGAGACGATGGTTTTACCTTAGGCACCACGGCCCCGCTTCCCACCAGACCGCTTGCCGCCGACATATGCTTCATCGAGTTGGACGTGGCCGCGAAGCATCTCGAATCTATCGGCTTTCGACATAAGATCACGAATCTGCTGCCCAATGCGCCAAGCGGTCTTGCAAGTAACCGCAAGGGTACGTTGCAGTTCCTTACCCGAGACACCGTGGCGCGGCGTCACAAAAAGATAGATGCATAGAACCAGAGTTATAGCGACGTGCGACTATCCTTGAAGATGGTCCCAGTGCAAGGATACAGGTTGTCACCGCAATGCAAGCAAACATACGCCTTGCGCTTAGTAAGCTTGTGGAACGTCGCCTCTTGACCGCACGCTCGGCAAACATAGCGCGCACCAAATCGCACTTCCATGACGTGATGCAGACACGCATCGTCATCGGGAAAGCATCTCGAATTGTAAACTTAGCGGCCATTGGTCGTCTCAATTTGATAGAGAAATCATACCAAATGACTTACCTGTTTCACGGGGATAGTCCCGTAAAGGAATACGCGATCAGACCCGCTTCAACGTCACAAAGCTGTAGGCGGGCTGGGTGTCCGGTATAGCCGGGTGCGGCTCGCGTGCGACCTCGCGCCACACCGCACTGGGGATTTCCGGGAACACGGTATCGCCGTCGACGACCTCGTGCACCTCGGTCAACTCGATGGTGTCGGCAAGGTCGATCACGTCGGCATAGATTTGTCCGCCACCGATGATCATCGCTTTGTCGGCGCCGGCGTCGCGGCAACGATTGAGCGCTTCTTCAACGGATGATGCGCGGGTCACGCCGTCTACCTCAAAATCCGGGTTGCGGGTAATGACGATGTTTTCGCGTCCGGGCAGGGGCCTACCGATGCTGTCCCACGTCTTCCGCCCCATGATGATCGGGTGGCCCATGGTCACGGCTTTGAAGTGTTTCAGGTCTGCGGAAATTTTCCACGGCAGGTCGCCGTCGCGCCCGATGACGCGATTTTCCGACATCGCAACAACGAGTACGATGTCCATCAGACGGCAATCGGCGCTTTGATGTGTGCGTGCGCCTGATAGCCTTCGAGAGTGAAATCGTCGAAGGTAAAGTCTTTCAAGTCGCGCACAGCAGGATTGAGGGTCATGGTCGGCAACGGCAGCGGTGTGCGGCTCAACTGTTCGTCGGCTTGGTTCAGGTGGTTGGCATACAAATGCGCGTCGCCCAGCGTGTGCACAAACACGCCCGGCTGCAGATCGGTGACCTGCGCCACCATCATGACCAACAGCGCGTAGGATGCGATGTTGAACGGCACGCCCAAGAAAACATCGGCGGAGCGTTGATAGAGCTGGCAGTTGAGCCGTCCCTCCATCACCTGAAACTGGAACAGGCAGTGACACGGCGGCAGCGCCATGTCGTCAATATCAGCGGGGTTCCAGGCACTGACCACCATCCGCCGGGATGTCGGACGGTCGCGAATTTCTTTCAGCACCCAGTCGATCTGATCGATCACGCGCCCGTCGGGCGCCGCCCAGGATCGCCATTGGCGCCCGTACACCGGGCCCAAATCGCCGGTTTCGTCCGCCCAGTCGTCCCAGATCGAAACGCCGTTGTCGTTTAAGTATTTGACGTTGGTGTCGCCCGCCAGGAACCACAAAAGCTCGTGAATGATCGAGCGCAGATGGAGCTTTTTCGTCGTCACCATGGGAAAACCGTCGGCCAGATCAAAACGCATTTGATGGCCGAACACGGCCTGCGTGCCGGTGCCGGTGCGGTCGCCACGCATAACGCCTTCGGTGCGGATACGGTTCAAAAGATCAAGGTACTGTTGCATGGCCGGAGTTTACGCCCCCGCCGCGTGCGCTGCCAACAACGTCTGACATCGCGCCACCGCGCGCGCCGGTGTGATTTGCCCCAAGCATTTGTAACGCCCGGATTCCAAGGGGTGTATACATTGTCCAAGACACCCCGCGCAGTCGATCTCGGGCACCATGAAATGCGCGTTTTCCGGCATCATGCGCGAATCGTAAGGCACACTGTCAATGATGTGCGCCGCAGACGCCAAGCACAACGTCGGCGCCCCGACGCCAACCGCCAAGTGCATTACCGAGGTGTCGACCGACACCACCAGCGCAGCACCCCGCAACAGCGCCGCTTTGGCTTCGAAGCTTGCGGTATCGATGCGTGCGCCCGGCATGTCTGCCAACGCCTGATGACGCGGCGCGCGTTCAAGGTCATGCGGCCCGGCGGTGACGACGATATCAAAGCTGTCTTTAAACGCATCTGCGATGGCGACGAAGACGTCGGGCGCCGCTTCACGCTCGGCCATTGCCGAAAACGGATGCAGCACGATATAAGGACGCGCGGCCTCAACCGGTGCAAGCAGCCGGTCTGCGGCAAAGGCAACCCGGGGCGGCGGCAACTTCTCGCCGGTGAGCGCGTTCGCCAGTTCCCACCAACGGATCAATCGGTGCGCCGGCGCGGGGTCAGGGTCAATCCAGCGGGTATACCAAGCCTCGTGCTGCGCCAAAGCGCGGTCGTGCTTGGGCCAAGTGCGCGGCCTCAGTGCGAACTTCTGCGCGGCCCCCGTGGCCATCACCATCACGTCGTCTACGGTCGGCAGCCGCAAATGATCGCTGGAGATCGCGATCTGCACGTTCAGCGCACGGAGTTCGGCACAAACCTGACGCTTATAGGCGCCGTCCCGAATAAAGCGGCGGTAATCGACGCCGATGAGATTGACTCGACTTGGGAACAAAAAGCCTACGCCCAGGCTTTCGCTGCGCACCACCAGCGTCACCGGATCGTCATCGCCAACCAATGTGATGAAGCGTTCGATCATCAACGAAAACAGAATGCTGTCGCCGATTCCGCCAGAGGAAACAACCAGCAACCCGCGCTTGTCCCCCGACCCGCGGGCGGCACGATATTGAATCTGGGCGTCGTTCAGGCGGCGAAACATGAGCTCATTCTAAGGCGCGCGGGCCCCGACGCAATCTTATGCGCAATCGCGCGTTATATTTGCGGACATCTGCACCGAGAAACCTTGCGATTTTGGGTAATTAAGCGCATATTAGCTGTGCCAGCTTGCTGGCTATGGTGATAAACGCTTATCGGAATAAGCGACGCGGACCCGGGGGCAGTGCCCGGCACCTCCACCAAGTTTCTCTTGTCACGCCGAAGGTTCGGCAAGGGCAAGTTGATGGGGGTGAAACAGGATCGACGCGCGTAGTAAAGGTTAAGTTTTTACCCGGCATGGTTCCGCCGATACCGGGCCATTTTCACAAGTGCCAATGATAACAACGCACTTGCGGTCGCGGCTTAATACGCCATAACGACCACGGGGTTCGGGGGGCACCTGGCAACAGAAGCCCCCCACTTTATTTCGGCCCAATACAAAATCACGGTGACGTCCAAAGAATCGCCTGGACGGGAATAAGAAATCAGCGCCCTTTCGCCCTTTTACCAAGGCCCGAGAGCGTCTAAAGTGCCCCTATGATGATAGAAGATGACGACCTACTCCGTTACGACATTTGGATCGAGGAGGCGCTTCGCGGCGTCATCCGCCGCTCGCTGTTGGCAATAGAAGCCACCGGCCTGCCGGGCGATCACCATTTTTATATCACGTTCCGCACCGATCATCCCGATGTACACATCGCGGACTGGTTATGCGCGGAATATCCTGAAGAAATGACCATCGTGTTGCAGCATCAGTACGAAGACCTTAGCATCGGCCCGGACGGTTTTAATATCCGGCTGCGCTTTGCAGGTCGCCCGGAATTGCTGGAAATCCCTTACGAAGCGATCACATCTTTCGCCGATCCGTCGGTCAGCTTTGGCCTGCAGTTGAAATCCGTCGATCTCGACGACGATGATGAAGATATGGACGGCGAAATGACGCCCGAAGAAATGGGCATCCATCCCGGCACGCGCCTGAACGACAGCGCGTTGAACGCCGATGGCGACGGCGATGACAAAAAGACCGGCGAAGTCATCGCGCTGGACGCCTTCCGCAAAAAATAAATCTCCGCCAACCACGCGGTTCCATCCGGTGCCGCGGCAGCAGCCACGGGTACAAGCCATGAGCGATTACGTGCACCACACCATGTTTCCGCTGGGGCCCGATGAGACCCCGTATCGCAAACTCACAGACGACTACGTCAGCGTCGAAAAGTTTGGCGATGACGAGATCATCAAGGTCGATCCGAAAGCACTGACGCTGTTGGCGTTTGAAGCTTTCAAAGATGTTTCGCACCTGCTGCGCCCGGGCCATCTGGCGCAACTGCGCAAAATTTTAGATGATCCGGAGTCGTCGGACAACGACCGCTTCGTCGCGTTTGATCTGCTCAAGAACGCCAACATCGCAGCGGGCGGAATTTTGCCGATGTGCCAAGACACCGGCACCGCGATCATCATGGGCAAAAAAGGCCAGTGCGTCTGGACCGGCAGCGGCGATGAGGCCGCGCTGTCCGAAGGCGTGATGAAAACGTATCTTGAGACCAACCTTCGCTATTCGCAGGTCTCGCCCACCGACATGTTTGCCGAAGTGAACACCGGCAACAACCTGCCCGCCCAGATCGATCTGTATGCCGACGAAGGCGATGCTTATAAATTCCAGTTCATCGCCAAAGGCGGCGGGTCTGCGAACAAGACATTCTTGTACCAAGAAACCAAAGCATTGCTGAACGAAGCCCGTTTGATGGATTTCCTCGACGAGAAAATTCGCACGCTGGGCACCGCTGCCTGCCCACCTTACCACCTTGCCATCGTCATCGGCGGCACGTCGGCGGAAGCGACACTGAAGACCGTCAAGATGGCGTCGACGCACTATTACGATGCCTTGCCGACGCACGGCGGCACCCACGGCCAGGCGTACCGCGACCTGGAATGGGAACAGCGTATCTTGAAGATGACCCAGCAAATGGGCATCGGCGCCCAGTTCGGCGGCAAATACTTCTGCCACGATGTGCGCGTCATCCGACTGCCCCGCCACGGCGCCAGTTGCCCAGTCGGCATCGGCGTATCGTGCTCGGCAGACCGCCAGGTCAAAGGCAAGATCACCCGCGACGGCGTGTTCTTGGAGCAGCTCGAAGCAAACCCGGCCAAATACCTACCGGACATCGCCGCCGACACGCTGGGCGGCGACGTGGTCGACATCGACCTCACCAAGCCGATGGCTGACGTGTTGGCGGAATTGACCAAGCACCCAGTGAAAACCCGCTTGTCATTGACCGGTACCCTGATCGTGGCCCGCGACATTGCGCACGCGAAACTGAAAGAGCGTTTGGACGCCGGCGAAGGCCTGCCGCAATATTTCAAAGATCACCCGGTGTATTACGCAGGCCCGGCGAAAACCCCCAAAGGCTATGCGTCCGGCTCGTTCGGCCCGACCACGGCGGGACGTATGGACAGCTATGTCGAACAGTTCCAAGCCGCCGGCGGCTCGATGGTGATGCTCGCCAAGGGCAACCGTTCGAAAGCCGTCACCGACGCCTGCAAGGCGCACGGTGGATTTTATCTGGGCTCCATCGGCGGTCCGGCGGCACGCCTGGCACAGGACTGCATCACCAAAGTCGAGGTGGTCGAATACGAAGAACTCGGCATGGAAGCAATCTGGAAAATAGAGATCGAAAACTTCCCCGCCTTTATCGTCGTCGACGACAAAGGCAACGACTTCTTCGCCGAGTTTAAGCGGCCGTTGTAAGCCTACCCTTTTGCCGTCATTCCCGCGAAAGCGGGAATCCATCGGCGGCTCTTGATAGTGTTGGATTCCCGCTTTCGCGGGAATGACGGAAAAGGCCTAAGTATCACATGACAAAAACACGCAGTGAATCCGACAGCATCGGCGAGATCGACGTTCCCGCAGACAAGTACTGGGGTGCGCAGACGCAGCGCTCGAAAGAAAATTTTCCGATTGGTGATCAACGGGAATTGATGCCGATTGAACTGATCCGGGCGTTCGGCATCCAAAAGGAAGCGGCGGCACGGGCCAACATGGCGCTGGGCGTGTTGGACGAAAAACTCGGCACCGCGATTGCGTCGGCGGCGAGCGAAGTGTCCGACGGCACGCTGGATGATCATTTTCCGTTGGTGATCTGGCAGACCGGGTCCGGCACGCAGACTAACATGAACTTGAACGAAGTCATCGCCAACCGCGCCATCGAAATGCTGGGCGGTGAGATCGGCTCAAAATCACCGGTGCATCCGAACGATCACGTCAACCGCTCGCAGTCTTCCAACGACAGCTTCCCGACGGCGATGCACATTGCGCTGGCGCTGGAGATCACGAGCCGGCTGATGCCCGCGCTGGACGGCTTTTTAGAAAGCCTGGAAGCGAAGGCCGACGCGTTTAAGGACAAAATAAAAATTGGCCGCACCCATTTGCAAGACGCGACACCGATAACGCTGGGCCAGGAATTTTCCGGCTACGCGCACATGACGTCGGAAAATATCGAACGGCTGAAAAAATCCCTGAACCAAATTTACGAACTCGCCCAAGGCGGCACGGCGGTGGGCACCGGGCTCAATGCGCCGGACGGTTTTGATACCCTGTTCGCCGAAGAGGTTGCCACCATCACCGGGTTGCCGTTCCGCACATGTCCAAACAAATTTTATGCGCTGGCATCCGAAGATGCGCTGGTCAATTTGTCGGGCAAGCTGAATACCATCGCCGTGAGCGTGATGAAGATCGCCAACGATATCCGCTTGCTGGGCTCGGGCCCACGCTCCGGTTTGGGCGAGTTGATCCTGCCCGCGAACGAGCCCGGCTCGTCGATCATGCCGGGTAAGGTCAACCCGACCCAGGCCGAAGCCCTAACCCAAGTCGCAGCCCAGGTGATGGGGCATCACACCACGGTATCCGTCGCGGCGTCGCACGGGCATTTGGAATTGAATGTGTTCAAGCCGGTGATCGTGGCGGCGTGCCTACGCGGCGTGCGGTTGTTGGCCGATGCGGTGCAAAGCTTCAAGGAACGTTGCGTCGACGGCATTGAAGCGGACGACGCGCGGCTAAGCGAACTCACCGGGCGCTCGCTGATGCTGGTCACCGCGTTAGTACCGGAAATCGGCTACGACAAAGCCGCAACCATCGCCAAAAAAGCCCACGCTGACGGCACGACGCTTAAAGAAGCCGCGCTGGCACTCGGCTATTTGGACGAAGCCACGTTCGATAAACTTGTCCGTCCAGAAAACATGATAGGAACATCATCATGAGCCCCATGACGCAGGTCACCATCGTTACCGGCGCCTCCCGCGGAATCGGCGCGGCCACCGCAAAACTATTGGCATCTGAAGGCCATGCGGTCGGCGTCAATTATGTCTCGAACAAAGATGCTGCCGACGCAGTGGTGGCTGAGATCACGGCGGCCGGTGGGCGGGCACTCGCCGTGCAAGCCGACACCGCCGATGAAGCCGCCGTTGTCGCGATGTTCGAAACTGTCGAGAAACAGCTCGGCCCGATTACCGGTCTGGTCAACAACGCCGGCACCAATGGACGCCGGTCACGGGTCGACGAGCTCAGCGCCGATGAAATCCGCCGTTTACTCGACGTCAACGTCACCGGCTGCATCGTCTGTGCGCGCGAAGCCGTGAAGCGCATGTCGACCAAGCACGGCGGCCAGGGCGGCGCTATCGTCAATGTATCGAGCGGATCTGCGAACCTGGGCAATCCCGGCATCGGCGTCCTGTATGCAGTCTCCAAAGGGGCGCTGAATTCGCTCACCATTGGGCTCGCGCAAGAAGTCGCCGCCGAGGGTATCCGCGTCAACACGGTCGCGCCGGGCATGACCAATACAGACATGCCGGGCGCGGATCGGATCAAAGCGCAGGCCGCTAAAATCCCCATGGGCCGCGTCGCCGAGCCCACTGAGATCGCCGAGGCCATCGCGTTTTTGCTGTCCGACAAAGCCGGCTACATCGCCGGCGCCAACATCCGCATCGGCGGTGGGCGCCTGTAAATAATGCCGTCGTTCCTCATTGATGGACCTAACTCAGCACCCCTCACCCTGGCGTTGGCGCACGGCGCAGGCGCGCCGATGGACTCAGATTGGATGAACACGGTTGCCGGTGCGATTGCCGAGACCGGGGTGCGGGTCGTGCGGTTTGAATTCCCGTATATGAACGAGCGGCGCGAGACCGGCAAAAAGCGTCCGCCCAACCCCGAACGCGTACTGCTGGAAACGTGGCGCGACGTGATCGCCAAGCTCGGCGCCGCCACCTTGGTGATCGGCGGCAAGTCCATGGGCGGGCGCATGGCCAGCTTGATCGCCGACGAAATGAAGGTGCAGGCTCTGGTCTGCATGGGCTATCCGTTTCATCCCCCCGGACGCCCCGAGAAACTGCGCACAGCACACCTGGCGGACCTGAAAACACCGACGCTGATCTGTCAGGGTGAACGCGACCCGTTCGGCACCAAAGAAGAAGTGCCTGGTTTCACCTTGTCGCCCGCGATCAAAATGCATTGGGCCCCCGACGGTGATCACGGGCTAAAGCCGCGCAAGAAATCCGGTTTCACCGAAGCGCAAAATATTGAAAGCGCAGTGGCCGCGATCTCGGCCTTTATAGGATCGCTGTAGCGCATCATATCCCGCGTATTGGCAGCGGCGGATCGCTGTCATAAGATTACGTCATGCAACTTGATCACATCAATATCGTCACACCCGACGTTCCCGGCACGACCGATTTTCTGGTCGACGTCCTAGGCCTACAAGTCGGGTTTCGACCCGGCTTTCCGTTTCCGGGCGCATGGTTGTACGGCAGCGGCGATCAGCCGGCCATCGTGCATTTGGTCGAAGGTGACATCGGTGGCGGGCCGACAGGGGCGCTCGATCACGTGGCCTTTCGGGGCGAAGACATGACGTCTTTGATCGATAAACTCGCAGCGCGTAGCATTGAACATAACAGCCGCCAGATTCCCGGCACAGGCGATCACCAAGTGTTTTTTGTGGCGCCATTCGGCCTGAAGATCGAAGTTAATTTTACCCAGACGAAAGTATGAGCGCAGGATCATCCCGGCTTCGCAAGCGCTCCGTCAGCATTGCCGGCCATGCCACCAGCGTGTCCATGGAAGACGCATTCTGGGTCCGTCTGACGGCGATTGCCAAGGTGCGCGGCGTCAGCGTCAGCCGCCTGATCCGCGACGTTGACGCGACTCGCGAAGGCAATCTTTCGAGTGCACTTCGCGTGTTCATTTTAGAAAACACAGAGCCCGGCTGAGCCTTATTTAAACAGCTTATTGAGCAACTGCTGCGTCGGATCGGCTTGCTGTTGGCTCGGCTGTTGCGGCGGCGGCGCGTTTTGTGCCGGTGGGGCATCACCGGTTGGGCTCTCAGGTGCTGCTTGCGGTGCAGTCTGTCCGCCACCAAGCAAACCTTGCAACAGACCGCCGACACCCGGCACTTTCTTTTCCAACTTATCGAGCCCAGGCACCTTGATACCGCCCCCACCTTCGCTCGCCGCCCCCGAAAACGGCTTGATTTTGACGTTGGGTTTGTCGATGTCGCCAGTTACCTCGAACGGGATTTTGCTTGGAACGCGCGCAACGTTAGCGAGGAGAGTCCCCAAAAGACCTTGATCCATCGCCAACGAGCCACCGACGTTCATACTCCAAAGCGGCAGATTGACTGTGCCCTTGATATCGCCTTTGTACAGGTTGGAAATAATCTTGGTGTCGTTTGTGGTCAGCGTCCCGTTGGCGATGTCAAACGTGCTGGTGACGTCGGTCTCGCCGATCTTGGTATTGGCACCGGCACCGATCAACGACCCCAGGCCGCTGTTCAAAACCTCAAAAACCTGCAACAGCGGGCCGAGGGCCAACCCGATCACCGGCATATCGCCCAATGACGATTCCCCCTTGATCCCACGAATTTCAATGGCCCCTTTGCCGCCCAAAGCACTGACCCACTGAGCGGGCGACGCGCCAACGCTGGCGACCTCGATTTTCGATGTCAGCATACCGCTGCTGCCGGAAATACCCGCCGCTTTCGACGCCTGACCGATGTTCATTTTATCCACCGCGACGACACCGGCCAACGAGGCTTTATCGGTGCGCGCATCCATCACCCCACTCGACATCACGTTGCCGTCAAAGGCGATACCTGAAAATTCACCAACCTTCAAAAGGCCGTCGCTGAGGGTCGCGAAAAGTTTTGCGCTTTTCAGCACGTACTCATGATACGCAACTTCGGGCGCGGTCAACGTGAGGTCAGCATCCAAAGATTTCATAGCACTGAGATCAAGCGGCACTGCCGACCAACGCTCGGACACAGTGGCGATTAAATGCCTGAGCGCATCCGCGCCACCCGCACCACCGTTGGGCACCCAATAGCGCGCCGGCTGCATCCGGGCTGGCAATGCGGGCCAAAGGGTCGCGGTTTTTTGCGCCGGCAAGAACGGGTCGACGATCAACTTGCCCGCATCCAACGTCGCCGTCAGCGCCGGCCGTGCGCCATCTAAGTCAACACGCCCATTACCGGTGATTTTTGCCTGGCCGACCGCCGCAACCAAATCCGAAAACGCAATCCTGTTGGCGTTGCCTTTCAACATGCTGGCAATATTGACGCCGCCGATCTTTCCGGACGGGACATAGCCGGTATCCAAACGACGCATCAACGCAGCAAAATCGTCATGGCGCAAACGCAAACCGATATCGAACATATCGACCGCATCGAACGGGCGCACGGTCCCATCCGCAATCAAGGTTGCATCAAATCCAGTCACGGTTGAAACCAATGACGGCGCCGTCAACGGGCCGTTCAAGTCAGCTGCGAACGTCGGCTTACCGATGCTTTTGTTGTTGTACGGCAGGTCGACCCCGAAGCGATTGGCGAGCCCGTTCGGGTCTCCTACCTCGGCACGCAGGGCGAACGCCTTGGCCACGGGCACGCCGCGCCCCACCCCGTTCAGCATGCCCGTCATCCGCGCGGATACAGATAGCGCATTGCCGAGCACGAAATTTCGGATCGTCAGATCGCCATCGACAAGGCCAATATCGGCATCGATTTTCTCCAGTGGGATCGCGTTGACGGTCAAAGACCCGATCTTGGTGCGTAAGTTGGCGTTAATACCAGCAAGTGCGCGCAAGGCCTCAAACGGTGATGTCGGCGCCGGGGTCGCTACCGCTTCAGTTGTGGTGCCTTGCTATCCGGTTTGTTCTGTCGGTTGTTCTGTCGGTTGTGCGGGCTTTTTTGCAGGTGCCTTCGCGGGTGCTTTTGACGACACGTCCGCTAAATAGGCGTCAAGGTTCAGGCGATCCATATTGATCGTCGCACCAATGCCCAATACGTCTCCCGGCACCAACGTTGCCGCGCCGGTGATATTGGTCTCGTCAAATGACAGATTAAGTTTTCTAATTGAAATCTGTTGCGGCGTACCGCTAAACCCGACAGCAAGCGAAGTCGCCCCTGGCTTGCCGACCTTCAATGCACTTGTGTCCGACTTCAACCAAGCCATCAACGTGCGAGGCTGTTTGATCTTCGCTTCAAATTGCCCATCGAAAGACGGCTTGCCGTCTTTCGCAACGAGAAAACCGAACAACGCCAATTCACCCGCGCCCGGTGTTTGCAGCGAAAACTGACTGAGCGTCATCTCGCCGTTGGCCAATTCGGCATTCAATACAACGTTGCGCACCGCATCACCACTCAGCGCAATTTCGCCGACACGAATGGACGCCGTGACGTTCAGTCCCTGCGGCAGTGAAAACGCGGCGGCCTCAGCAATCTCTTTCACAACTTCAGATGGCGTCTCCGCCGATGACGCTGTCGATTTTTTCGGGGCGCTTGCCGTGTTGGCCGGCGCCATCCACGAATTAATATCGATCTGATCAATATTCACGTTCGCCTTCAGAGTCGGCGTGCCCTTAAAATTGCCCGAGATCGTGCCCTTACCCGTAGCACCGCCGATGCTGATATCAAAATTTTCAAGGCTGAGGGATGTTTGCGACGCATCCAAAACACCTTTGATGGAAAATGGTTGATGCAGCGGCGTGGGAAGCGGTGTCCCCTTGGCAAACGCGGTCGCGACGCGACCGATATTTTCGCTCAGGACATTTAGGTCACCGCGAAAGCGGGGCGTATCGTCAAGACCGAGCACGGTGCCCGACAGTTGAATTTTCGCACTGTCACCGCCGATCGTCAGACCGACGTCGACCGGCAGCGTCCGACCTTCGACGATCGCGCCGATATCCGCATCAATGCCCAGGCGGATACCGTTATACAGCAAACTCCCTTGCGCACGAAACGGTCCTTCGGTCAACGAGGCGGCGGCGATATTCAGATTGATGCCGCTGACGGTCTGACGCGAGCTTGTCCCCGCGTCTTCGTAGGTGAGCTGTCCGTCGACAATGTCAAAGTCATCCAGCGAAATGGCCGGGCCTTCGCTTTTACCCCCAGAGGGAGTGACCGATGCCGTCGCTTCATCACTAGGCAAGGCGCCTGCGTCGGGCTGCAAAATGGTCCAAGAATTACGACCGTCGGCGAGCACTTCCAGATTTATCTGTGGCTCGATCAGGCGGACATTTTCAATCCGCACGTGACCACCCAAAAGCGGCGCCAAAGCGATCCGCACTTCAACCGAACGAAGTGTCGCCAAATCGGGAGACTGCGCCCCCTCAATGCTGCTAATTGAGACATTTTCCGCGGTCAGGGTCGGGGCTGGAAATATTTGCGCGTTGATATCACCGGCGATCACCAAGTCACGCCCGGTCAGCTCGCGGACCTTCGCGGCAATTTCAGGTTTGTAGCTGTTCCAATCGATAACGCTAGGGGCCACCAACACGGCGCCGACGAGCACCACGACCAAGCCGACGAGCGCCCAAACAACCTTTTTCAACGCATACTCTCCATCCCAATGGGGTTCTTTTTATCCATCACTACGTAGCTGGCACCCCTTGCGGTATCCGCCGTTTGAATGGGCGAACTTCGCATTTAGCGGCGGCATCGTATCCCGCCAAACAGCCGCAGGCAACGCGCACCCGCAGCCATTCGGCATAGCTCAAGGCATAGTGATCAATGGTGTCATTTATAAGACGACAATTGCCCGAAAATCATTAACGTTGGTAAACGTCGGCCCTGTCACCAGCAACGCACCGATATTGTCAAACAAGGTGTAAGCGTCATTGGTGGCAAGCGCGTCCGCCACATTCAGGCCACTGTTTTCAGCGGCAATCATGGTACCTGGGCCGATGAAGGCACCAGCATTGTCTTCACTGCCGTCAACGCCGTCGGTGTCACACGCCACCGCATGGATGCCGTCGGCGCCGTTTAACGCCAGTGCCATGCCTAAAAGATATTCCGTGTTCCGCCCGCCGCGCCCGTTGCCGGTCATGGTCACCGTGGTCTCGCCTCCCGACAAAATCACGCAAGGCGTTTTGGCCGGACCGGTGCCGGCTTTGCACTGAAGCGCCAGCGCCGCATGTTCAGCGCCCAGATCGCGCGCTTCCCCTTCGAGCTGATCGCCCAGATCGACAACCGTGTAGCCGGCCGCTTTTGCAACCGCCGCCGCCGCCGCGATGCTTTTATCGGGCTTGGCCGCGAATACCAAATCGGTTTTATCAAACACTTTGTCGCCCGGCTTCGGCGTTTCGTCCGCCGCCGCATCCAAATGTCGGCGTACGCTTTCCGGCAGATCAAGATGGTATTTTTCGACGACAGCATGCGCATCGGCAAACGTCGTCGGGTCCGGCACCGTCGGACCCGATGCGATCACGGCCGGATCATCGCCCGGCACATCCGAAATCAGAACGGTGAGCAAGCGCGCCGGATAAGCCGCTTCCGCAAGCCGGCCGCCCTTGATCGCCGAGATGTGTTTACGCAGCGTATTCATCTCGCCGATATCAGCGCCTGAGCGCAGCAACTGACGGTTCACGTCTTGTTTGTCAGCAAACGAAATGCCCTCAGCCGGCGCCGTCAACAACGCGGACCCGCCGCCCGAGATCAACGCGATCACCAGATCCCCCTCACCCGCCGCCTTTGCGGCTGCCAGAATTTTCTGCGCCGCGATCCGCCCGGCTTCATCCGGCACAGGGTGCGCGGCGGCCACAATTTCGATGCGGCCACACGCGACTTCATAGCCGTAGCGCGTCACGACGACGCCGGAAAGTTCAGTGTCGGGCCAAGCGGATTCAAGTGCCCGCGCCATCGCCGCCGACGCTTTGCCGGCGCCGATGATAATTGCGCGTTCCGGTGCATCCGGCAGGACAGCCGGCACGCGCACGTTCGGATCGGCCGCTTCGATCGCTGCGTCAGCCAATGAGCGCAAAAATGCTTTTGCAGAATCCGTCATTTATTCAGCCTTACATACGGACGATTTTACCCGGGTTCATAATGTTTTTAGGATCGAGCGCGCGTTTCAAGTCACGCATCACCGAGATCGCTTCGCCATGCTCGGCCTCAAGGAAGCCCATCTTACCGTAACCGACGCCGTGTTCGCCGGTGCAAGTGCCGTCCATCGCCAATGCGCGCATGACCATGCGTTCGTTCAAGGCTTCGGCGCGGGCCATTTCTTCGGCATCGTCCGGATCGACGACGATCACCAGATGGAAATTACCATCGCCGACGTGGCCGACAATCGGCGCGATCAAACCGCTTTCGGCAATATCCACTTGGGTTTCGAGAATACATTCGGCGAGCTTGGAAATCGGCACACAGACGTCCGTCGCGATCCCTTTACCACCCGCACGCAGTGCAATGCCCGCATAGTACGCATCATGGCGGGCCTGCCAGAGCTTAGAGCGGTCCTCTGCCTGACGCGCCCATTTGAAATCGTCACCACCAAACTCACCGGCGATCTCTTTCACTTGGTCGACCTGCTCGACAACGCCTGCTTCGGAGCCGTGAAATTCAAAAAACAACGTCGGCTGCAGGGCATAATCAAGGTCCGAGTATTTGTTGCAGGCTTCCATCTGCAACGCGTCCAACAGCTCAATCCGGGCGACCGGGATGCCGGACTGAATGGTCATGATCACGGTGTTGACGGCGCTTTCCATATCTGGGAACGCACAGACGGCAGCGGACGTCGCTTCGGGAATGCCGTAAAGCCGAACCGTGACCTCGGTGATCAGGCCGAGCGTGCCTTCCGAGCCGACGAACAACCGGGTCAGATCATAGCCGGCGCTGGATTTCTTGGAGCGCCGCGCGGTGCGGATAATCCGCCCGTCTGCCATCACGACTTCGAGCGACAGTACATTTTCGCGCATCGTGCCGTAGCGCACCGCATTGGTGCCCGATGCCCGCGTCGCCGCCATACCGCCCAATGACGCATCCGCGCCCGGATCAATCGGAAAGAACAAGCCGGTGTCGCGCAGATGCGTGTTCAGTTGTTTGCGGGTCACGCCCGGCTGCACGCGACAATCCAAATCTTCGGCGTTGACCGCCAAAATCTGATTCATTTCCGACATATCAACGCAGACACCGCCCTGAAGCGCCGCCACGTGGCCTTCCAGCGACGTGCCGGTGCCGAACGGGATAATCGGCACACCGCGTGCCGCGCACGCCGTCACAACGCGGCTGACCTCGTCTGTTGAATGTGCGTACACCACCGCGTCCGGCGGCATGCAGGGGTGAAAGGACTCATCGCGGCCATGGCGGTCCAAAATCGCCGCTGTCGTGGTCACCCGCTCGCCGACAATTTGACGGAGCACGGCGAGCAATTCGTCATCAAAAGCCGATACGGCCTGCGCGGTCATTTGAAGCCACCTAAAAGTTAACGTGTCGCAGGTCCACAATGTAAAACGCCCGGCCTGTTTCCGCAAAGGGAACAGTCAACCGGGCGTTTTCCATATTTATGGATACCAAACTTCGAGGACTAAGCCACCGCCACCTGTGCCAAGCTGTCAGCCGCCGCATAGCGCGCTTCGGCGGCTTCAATGATGTCGAGAAGCATTTCGCTGTACGTCATACCGGCAAAACCGGCCATCAGGTTCATTTTGCCGTCCCAGCACCAACCCGGGTTCGGGTTCACTTCAAGCAGCTTCATCTCACCGTTTGCATCGGCGCGGAAGTCGAAGCGCGCATAGTCGCGACACCCCAAGCGTTCAAACAAACGCATTGAGCGGTCGACCAAGTCACGCCGCGTGTTCTCGGGCAGCAACGCTTCTTTGTAGGCGATCTCGGTCCAATACGGGCTTTCGGGCTGCCATTTGGATTCGTAGGACAAAATCTTCGGCAGATCCGCCGGCAGCTTCGAATAGTCGACCATCAAAATCGGCAACGCATCCAAGCGGATGCCTGGGTTGCCGATCAGGCCGACCGTGTATTCGTCACCGGTCAGATATTCCTGCACCAAAATCGCACGTTCGGGCATGGTTTCACGGAGCTTACCGACGTAGCGCAGCGCCTCTTCAGGCGTGTGCACGACGGCGTCTTGGGTGATGCCGATGGAACTGTCCCCGGTCGCAGGTTTGATCATCGCCGGCAGCACGGACGGGATCGTGGCGGTGCGGTCGTCGGGGTTGATATACGTTTCAAGCGGGACCGGGATATCCATGGATTCCGCAATCGCCCGCACCAGGCCTTTATCATAACAAAGCCCCAAGCACGCCGGCCCGGCCCCCGTGTAGCGCAAATCAAAAGCTTCCATAAACGCCGGCACATGCAGTTCTTTGAAGGCGTCGTTCATAAAGCCTTCGTCACACAAATTCAGGCTGATCGCCGGGCGGTCACGGCGCAGCGTGTCGAGCAACGTCGCGTGTTCGTCCAAATAGGTCACATCGAACGCGCCGGTTTCGATCAGTGCGGTCTTCAGACGCTGCACGGTGTCCATATCTTGATCACTGAATACACCGCCGAGTTTCACCTCGTCCGGACGTCTTGGATCGCCCAACAGCACGGTCAACGGACGCGGACCGCTGCGCGGTTTAACGCTGACTCGTTCCGGCGCTTTGGCCGACAAAATCAGGCGTCGGCCCATCATCCCCAAGTCTTGATTACGCTCGGTCTCGGGCTGATAGGGCTCCTGAATCTGCACGGCCTGGAACCCGGCGCGCTCAAGCAGCACGCGGATTTGGTCTCGGGTATACAAACGTTCGGCATAGAACTGGTCGGCGACGACACCTTGATCGGCGTGGGTCACAACCTCGCGCGACACCAGGCGACGGCCGTCCTCGGACAGGGTCCGTTCGCGGCAGACGAATTGGTTCTTGTCGATCCACTCCCAAGAGCGGCGCTCGTAATGCTCTTTCAGCCATGCCCCGTCGGCAATGTCGAGGTACAACATGCCGCCGGATTTGAGCACCCGAATCACAGATTTCAGGACTTCCAGGTCATCACTGTCGCGCTCGAAAAAGCCAAATGAGTTGCCGAGCATGGTGACACAATCAAATCCACCGGCCTTGGCGCGGAACTTCCTCGCATCGCCTTCATGAAAATCGATGTTGAGGTTTTCTTGACGCGCACGGCGACGGGCAAGGCGCACCAGATAACGCGAGCGATCAACACCACTCAGCGCTGAATAGCCACGGCTCGCCAACTCAATCAAATGACGGCCTTGGCCGCAGCACAAATCCAAGATCCGCGCATCACGCGCCAACGGTATAGCGTTCAAAAAGACGTCGACTTCGCGGGCTGTGATCACTTTGTTTTCGACCACATCGCCGTCGGTTTGCAAGTACATGGCGTTAAACAGCGTACGCCACCATTCGCCGGGCAGATGGCGTTCAAGGTCGCTGAGTGGGCCCAGAGTCCCTGATCGCCTTTTCGGATCAGAAGCGGGGGTGGTGTGGCCGGGCTTGCCGGTGTCGCCGTGTTTGTCGGTCATGACATTATCTTTCAGACGAATGGGGGTATCCGGCCCTTCCTAGACCGGCTGCCGATCGTCCCGTATGTCATGCAGGCAAATTACTCACCGCACGGCATCTGCGCCTTATCGGAGCGCGAGATTTTTGCGCTTATTTGAGAAATTCAACAAGCGATAAAATAACATGGCTGAAGCACATCCGTTGCAGAATGTGCATGGCACAGTTACGTCTTTTTCGCCTCGATCGCATCGCGCAAGGCTTGCATGCGGGCGTCTAACCCGGGCATGCCCGGATAGATCTCCTTCACCTGAACCAACACATCCAACGCCGCTTCGACGTTACCGAGCTGTTCTTGGATCATGGCGAGGCCCGAGAGTGCGCCGAAATGACGGGGCTCCAAAGCGACGGTTTCGCGGATATCGCGGACAGAGGCGTCCAGGTCGCCCATATAAAACGCCACCGTCGCCCGCTTGTTCCAGCCTTCGGCAAAGTCTGGCGCGACCTTAATCACTTCATCGAATCTTGCCCTAGCACCGGCAAGGTCGTGCTGGTTCATACGGATGATGCCCTGCGCAAACGGCACAGATGCCAAGCGATTGTCGGGCAGGCTCCAGATTTTCCAGATTTCACGCTCAACATCTGCGGCGCGTGACGAATTCAGGATGGTTTGAAGTTCGGCGAATAAGCCGTCCAGGCGAGGGCTATTCTGATCGGCACGAACAGGCCCTGCCACGGCAAAGCTTGCCGCGAAGACCAGCACAGCTACCTGCACATAGGACCGCCAAATGCTCATCATTTCCATATGGTGCGAATACGGCGGCCGACAAGAGACTTTATCTAATGGCCCAGACTTCAGATGTGGTAACAGCGAGGCAAAAGCGCGCACTCAGTGCATATTATTTTGGGTCATGTTTTTCACAGACCCGATATTTTGCGGCATCGGCCCGCCGGTCGCCCAATCCAAAAGTTCGACCGTGTGCACGACCGGCGGCGCGCCATCGTCCTTCAGATATTCGGTGATTTGCGTAAGGCACCCGATGTTGCCGGTCGCCACGATGTCGACGCCGAGACGTTGGATATTGCCGGCTTTACGTGCGCCGAGTTCCGCCGCCCATTCGGGCTGCATGATGTTGTAGGTGCCGGCCGACCCGCAACACAGATGCGATTCTGCGGGCTGGTGCACCTCAAACCCTGCGGCCTGCAGCAAATTCACCGGCGCCGTTTTGATTTGCTGACCGTGCTGCATCGAGCAGGCGGAATGATACGCCAACACCGGACGCGGGCCGTCGACGACATCGCTTAGGCCAAGGCCTTCAAGGATTTCGGTCACGTCGCGGGTCTTGCCGGAAATCTCAGCCGCCCGTGCCGCCCACGCGTCATCGTTGCGCAACATCCAAGCGTAGTCTTTCACCGTCGTGCCGCAGCCGGACGCATTGATGACGATGTCATCGATGTCACCATATTGCGACGCCGCCGATTCCCATGCGCTAATGTTCCGCTTAGCCGCTTCATGGCCTTCATGCTCGCGGCCCATGTGGTGCACCAACGCCCCGCAGCAGCCTTGGTTTGCTGCGACGACAACTTCGCACCCTTGGCGGGTCAGCAAGCGCACAGTCGCCTCGTTGATCGCCGGGCGTAGCACTTGCTGCGCGCAACCGCTGAGGATCGCGACCCGACGCTTCATCTTGCCTTCGGCTTTGAACACTTGGGCGACGTCGACCGGGCTTTGCCCCGGGATCGAACGCGGCGCCAGTTTCAACATCGCACCCAGCCGACCCGGCAACACACCTGCCAGCGGCCGTCCCATCATCGCGCCCAACAGTGCAAAACGGAACAACTTCGGATTCGGCAACACGATGGCCAAGACGTTGCGGATCAGACGATCAAACCACGGTCGGGTGTAGGTTTTCTCGATAAACACGCGACCGTGATCGACCAAGTGCATGTAATCGACGCTGGCCGGACAGGTGGTCATGCACGACAGACACGACAAACAACGGTCCAGGTGTTTGACCAGTTTCGGCGTTGCCGGCGCGCCGCTTTCGAACGCCTGCTTCATCAAGTAGATGCGCCCCCTCGGGCTATCGAGTTCGTCGCCCTTGAGCACATACGTCGGGCATGTGGCCGTGCAAAAGCCGCAGTGCACGCACTTGCGCAAGATGTCGTTGGAGGCTGCGATATCCGGATCGTTGAGTTGAGCCAGCGTGAAATCTGTTTGCATATCGGCTCACTAAACTCCTTGGTACATACGTCCGGGGTTAAGGATACCGTCCGGATCGAATCCGCTTTTGATGTTGGCCGTGACCTCGGCTTCGGGGCCCAAGCGCGGCTCGAACACCGGCGCCTCGGCGCGCACATCGGCAGGCGCACGGATCAACGTTGCATGACCGCCAGTTTTCGCCACCGCGGCCCTTACCATGTCGGCATGGGCATCGCCGCCCGCCAGCGCCAACCAGATCGAGCCCCCGCCCCAGTCGTAGATAACCTCGCCCCGCAAATTTTCGAGAAGGCCCAGCGCAACCTTTGAGCCCGATGCCGGCGGCACCGAAAGATGCCAGACAATCGGCAGGTCGTGTCGGCCGACGAATGCGGTGACATCGCGGATTTCTTGCCAGAACGTTTTTGAATTTGATGTGTGCAATTCTTCAATGTGGCCAAATTCTTTGAGCGACTCAGCCAATGCCTTGGCGCGGTGCTCAACCGACGGTGCCGGCCCTTCGACGCGCAGCGCGGTGACCCCGCCACCGCTATTGCTGACGTAATCCACAGATGAGCGCCCGGCCACCGCCGCAGGTAAGTGCGCCGCACCCGACACGTCATGAGGACTACCGAGCGCACGCGACATCGCCTTCATCGCGCCATGGTCATACACCCCGTCGGTGCGCCAGCAGATCAAAAGCGTGCGAATTTTTTCAGGAGCCGGCAGCACTTTGAGCGTCACTTCCGACATCACCGCCAGCGTCCCCATGGAGCCCGCCAAAAGCTTTGAAAGATCAAACCCGCTGACGTTTTTGACCACCGTACCGCCGGATTTAAACGTCTCGCCGCGACCGGACACGGCATGGAAACCCAGCACGTGATCGCGGGCCGAGCCTTCTTTGATGCGACGCGGACCGGCCAAATTGCAGGCGACAACGCCGCCGATGGTGCCAGCATGCGCGGCCCCACCTAAAAGCGGGCCCAAATCAGGTGGCTCGAACGACAGTTGCTGACCGGCTTCGGCCAACGCGGCGTCGATGTCCGACATCGGCGTGCCGGCGAGCGCCGTCATATACAACTCAGCCGGCTCATATATTTTGATCCCAGACAGCGCCGAGAGATCAAGCGTGGCGGCGGTCTGCATCGGTCGCCCGTAGACGCGTTTGGAGCCACCGGCCACGACCTCAAGCGGTTGCTTTTCGGCGACCGCCCATTGCACTGCCTGCAAGAGTTGCTCAGCATTTTCCGGCTTTAGCGTATCGGACATCATGAGCGGGCCTTAATCTAAAACCTGGGAATGTCGGGGAACGGCAGCTTGCCATGATGCACGTGCATTTTGCCAAGCTCGGCACAGCGGTGCAATTCCGGATAAACCTTGCCCGGGTTCAACAAATGTCCGGGGTCAAAGGCGCATTTGACGCGCTGTTGTTGCTTCAGGTCATCTTCGGTGAACATCGCGCCCATCAGGTCGCGTTTTTCGACGCCGATCCCATGCTCGCCACTGAGCACGCCGCCGACTTCGACGCACAGCATCAAGATGTCGCTGCAGACCAGCTCCGCACGTTCCAACTCACCCTCTTTGTTGGCATCAAACAATATCAGCGGATGCAAGTTACCGTCGCCAGCGTGAAACACGTTGGCGACCCGAAGCCCGTGCTTTTCGGAAATCCCGGCCATGCGTTCTAAGACTTCGGCAAGTTTCTTGCGGGGGATCGTGCCGTCGACGCAGATGTAGTCGGGCGAGATCCGTCCAATCGCCGGAAACGCGTTCTTGCGCCCGGACCAGAACCGCACGCGCTCGTCTTCGTCGGCTGCGGTCTTGACGGTGCTGGCGTTGTTGCGCTCGGCGATCTCGCGGACGCGACCGACCAAGTAGTCGACCTCGGCGCCGGGGCCGTCCAATTCGATGATCATCAAGCCGTCAACGTCGAGCGGATAGCCCGCGTGCACGAAGTCTTCGGTGGCATGAACGGTCGCTTTGTCCATTAATTCCATGCCACCCGGAATGATCCCAGCGGCGATAATGTCGGCGACGCAGTTGCCGGCATCAACCATGGTCGGGAAGCCGATCAACAGTGCCTGCACGGTCTCCGGCTTGCGCAGAATGCGTACGGTCACTTCGGTGATGACCCCCAGCAAGCCCTCGGAGCCGGTGATCACGCCCATCAGATCGAGCCCGCCGGCGTCCAAATGCTTACCGCCCAAACGGATGATATCGCCGTTCATCAACACCATTTCCACGCCCAAGATATTGTTCGTGGTCAGGCCGTATTTCAGGCAATGTACGCCGCCGGAATTCTCTGCCACATTGCCGCCGATGGAACACGCGATCTGCGAGGATGGATCTGGGGCATAGTAAAAATTATCGGCTTCGACGGCTTGCGAGATCGCCAAATTCGTGACGCCGGGCTGGGTCACCACACAGCGGTTGTCGAAATCGATATCGAGGATTTTCTTAAACTTGGAAAGCCCCAGCGTAATGCCGTCGGCCAGCGGCATAGCGCCGCCGGAAAGTCCGGTGCCGGCCCCGCGCGGCACGATTTTGACGTTATTTTTGTGGCAGTACTTAAGCACGGCGGCGACCTGTTCGGTGGTCTCCGGCAGCACCACGATCAACGGCAGTTGCTTATAGGCCATCAAGCCGTCGCAATCGAAGGCGCGAAGCTCTTCGGCGCCGTCGATCACGCCTTCACCCGGCACGATGTCACGCAACGCATCTGCCAGTTCCTGGCGACGGGCAATAACGGTCTCGTCCGGTTTCGGCATCAACATGTGATGGGCTCCTTAAAACGTGCCGCTTTATATCATAATTTACCGAATGGAGTGTGTCACATACATCTCGACACGTCACCCGTTTGCAGCCTCAAGACGCAGGTTGCGCGACCGCCGGCGTCCGTTCTTCGGAAATCGGCCAATGCACCAATGCAGCCGCGACCCCAAGCGCCACCCCGGCCCACCAGACCGGCATATACGAGCCAGTGGTGTCATAAAAATAGCCGCCAAGCCAAACCCCTAAGAAACTGCCGAGCTGATGGCTGAAAAAAACGATGGCGAACAAAGTGCCCATGTAACGCGGACCAAACATATGCGCGACCAATCCGGACGTCAGCGGAATCGTCGAGAGCCAGAGCAGCCCCAGTGCGCTGGAAAACAGTATGACGCTGATTTCGGAGAGCGGGACTACGATGAAAAACAGAATGCTCAAGGCGCGCAGCAGATATAGGCCCGACAACAGGCTTTTTTTGCGATATTTGTCGCCGAGCATGCCCGCGCCAAAACTGCCGATCACATTGAAGACACCGATCAGCGCCAACGACCAAGCCCCCCACTCAGCCGCCATGCCCATGTCGGTCAGATATGCCGGCAAGTGAATGCTGATAAATGCCAAGTGGAAACCGCAGACAAAAAAGCCCAACGTCAAAAGCCAATAGCCACGGTGCGAAGACGCCTCACGCAAAGCCGCAGCAAGGCCCAGGTCTTGCTTCTCGGCATTGCTGGCAGCATCGCGAATATTGGGCTTTCCGGCCAACGGTACCCCGCAGATAACGATGAACACCGCAGCCGTCGCCAAAATCAACAAGGCCGGCATCCAGTCGAGCCCGCTGCTCATCAATGCTTGGGCGCCCGGCACCACCGTGAACTGTCCGGCTGCACCAGCAGCGGTGACGACACCGAGGCCGAAGGTTCTTCGATTGGCTGGCAATGCGCGCGCGACCGCGCCCAACACGACCGCCAAGCCGCCGCCGGCTTGGGCCATGCCGATCATTACGCCAGCTGTCAAATTAAGGGTCAGCGGATCGGTAGCATACGCCATCATCGCGAGGCCGACGCCATACAAAATGCCCCCAGCCGCGATCACGCGCCCAGCGCCCCATTTTTCGGCAATCGCGCTGGCGAAGGGTTGCGTGGCGCCCCACATCAGATTTTGCACAGCCATCGCCAGCGCAAACACCTCGCGGCCCCAACCCAGGTCGACGCTCATCGGCTTTAAGAACAAGCCAAAGCTGGACCGCAAGCCGAACACCAGCAGCACAACCACGGCACCCGCAGCCAAGACCACCATTGGCGTCCGCCAAGGTAGCTTCGCGATGCGGTCATCGACAGGTGCGTTCGTTGGAGCCGTCATATTGGGTGTCCTCCGAGCCGGCGCATCCGCGCCTTTATGCCGGAAGGATAATTGAACCGTTCGCGGTCAACAATGAAGCTTCGCGACGAAGTTGTCGTGATAACAATTCCGGAATGTCGAGAAGCCACACAAGCCGAGGCGGAATCAAGTCACCATGGGCTCAGACAAACGAAAACCGCGCCCATGTCACCATGGGCGCGGCTGATGGTCGGTTACTTCGCTAAATCAGCCCTGACGAGCTTTAAAGCGTGGATTGCGTTTGTTGATGACGTAGACCCGGCCGCGACGGCGCACAATACGGCAGCCTTTCTCGCGCAGCTTGGCCGACTTCAACGAGTTCCTGACTTTCATAACCCGATCCCCGACGTAAAAATTAAACCGCCCCAGGCCGTCCCCGGGGCGTTCAAGCGGGCGGAACATACGGTCCAGCGCCGACACTGTCAACGGCCAAACCGGGTAAATCGGACCAAGACTTTTGCCCTGCCGCCGACTTGCTTGCACGCCGGGACTCAGTAGTGTGATGCCGTCACCACGATAGATTGGGATCACGTGTCCGCCGCACCACCAAGAGCAAATGACCTAAAACCGACGCCCAGCCCTGTTTCTGGACCGCAGGCACTGGTCAAAGACAATCTGACCGGCATTCTTTGGATGCTGGTTTCGACGCTTTGTCTGGCCGGAATGCATACAATTATCCATCATGTCTCGAATACCGTGCATCCTTTCGTCACGGTATTTTTTCGCCTTTTATTTGCATTATTTGTCGTCATCCCGTTTTTTGTGCGCGCAGGCCCATCGCCGCTTCGGACCGGACGGTTGTGGATGCTGACACTGCGGGGGGTGCTGAATTTTGCCGCCATGTTGTGCTTTTTTACCGCACTCAGCCTGTCACCCTTGGCCGATGTGACAGCGCTTTCGTTTACGGCCCCCTTATTCGCAACCCTTCTTGCCGTGCTAATCTTGAAAGAGCGCATCGGCTGGCGTCGGGTAATGGCCATCGTGATTGGATTTATCGGCACCTTGATCGTGCTGCGACCAGGCTTCGTCGAAATCGGGCTGGGGTATGGATTGGTGCTGACCGCCGCCGTGTTTTGGGCAGCCTGTGTGATTATCATTAAAGACCTGGGCCGCACCGAATCGGCGGCAACGATCACGACATACATGTCGTTGGTAATGGCGCCGCTGGCGTTAATCCCCGCATTGTTCGTTTGGTCGTGGCCGAGCTTAACCGATTTCGGCTGGCTGGTGGCACTCGGACTGCTGGGCGGCTGCGGACAACTGGCGGTGTCGCAAGCGCTCAGGAAAGCCGACACCCACGTCGTGATGCCTTTCGATTTCGTCCGGCTGATTTGGGTATCGCTGACCGGCTTTATCTTTTTTGCCGAAGTCCCCGACATTTTTGTCTGGGTCGGCGGGACTGTGATTATGTCGAGTACGGCGTATATCACGTGGCGCGAACATCGCCGCAAAGCAGCGCTTACCGTCGATTAACGACTAAAGTCGTCAAACCACTCGCTGAGCCGCACAGATACGCGCGCTAAAAATTCTTCAGGATTTCGCCGCATGAATTCCGACGTCAGATGACCCAAGCGGTCATCATCATAGGCAATCCGCTCAACCATCACCCAACGATTCCATTCTTTAACGATGCCCCAGTCCGGTCGCTCCAGATTGGTGTTGGGCAAACGGTAGTGATAGGTCGGCCTGGCCTGGATCAGCGGGTCGTCAAGTTGGCTGCGGACACGGTCTTCATCGATGTGCGCGAACAACGGCAGCATGTCCAACTCTCGGTTTCGGGTCGGATTGTCGGCGATGTAGTCGTCGATCAACGCATCCATGTCCGGCGCATAGTCAGGATTGATGACACGCCTAGCATACTTGGTCGGAAACGGATCTACGTAGGGCAGCATACGGCGCATGGCGTCCACGCCGATCCGCCGCCGCAGCAATGGCGACATCAACAAATAGGCCCTGAGAATCCGTAAGATATCGGCTGCCGTCAAAGACGGCGCTTCTGGGTTCAAGTGCACTCCAAAGGCGGACGTCAGGCCTTCCGAGGTGCCCTCGGCGCCGGCATCTCGCAGTTTCGTAATCAACGTATCAAACTGTGTCAGGCTATCGATGCCGGCGGGCGGACCGACGATTTCGGTGGGCACCAAGCCGGTTGAAAGATCGCCGATCACACGCTTGGTCTCGCGCTCGAAGTCGTCGGCTTCAGCGCCCGGATGCACGACCCGGGCATCCAGCTCGATCTCGAAATCGCCGATCGGCGTGCCAGTAACCATGTGGCGATGTGCCGAGCGCACCTCGAGCGTGCCGCCGAACACCTCGGCGACCAGCGCCGACGTTTTGGCCACATTTAAGCCGCCGAATTCAATCTCGACACCGACGCGACGCGGGTCGCCATCGCTGTTGTTTGATTTTGGGGGGGCCCAGATTTCACTCATACGTCAGCCTAACCGATCAGGCCAGATGACAAAACCTTAACTGTGATAAATACGCATTCACGTTGATCGATATAGAAAACACCGCTTAAAGTGCGCCATGAACAAATGTACTGAGACCATCCCCGCCGCCAAAGACGTGCGCACACTTTTCGATATCCCAGCCGACGTCGTGTATTTGAATGCGGCGTCGAAATCCGCGATCCCGATTGCCGCACTTGAGGCCGGGCGCTCAGGAGTCGGCGCAAAGGCGCAGCCGTGGGCGATTGATGAGCCTGGGCGCTACACCCAGGCTCATCATGTGCGCGCGCTGTTTGCCGACTTGATCGGGGCCACGGCACATGACATCGCCATACAACCCGCAGCCTCGTATGGGATCGCTACGGCAGCCCGCCAACTCAGCCCAACCGCTGGCAGCCAGATCATCCTGTTGGAAGGTCAGTTTCCATCCAACGTTTACGCGTGGCGTCGACTCGCCGCCGAGATCGGGGCTGAAATCATCACTGTGCCGAGCCCCGATGACGACGATTGGACAGCGGCGGTACTGGGCGTGCTCTCAGAAAAGACGGCCATCGCCGCCCTGCCCCCAGTGCATTGGGTGGACGGCACCGTGCTGGATCTGGAAAAAATCGGCGCGGCACTGAAAGACGTTGATGCCGCGTTCGTCGTCGATGCGACGCAATGGATCGGCGTGCAACCGCTGGACGTCGCGGCGATCCAAGCCGACTTCGTGGTGTGTGCCGCATACAAATGGCTGCTCGGACCGTATGGCATGTCGTTGATGTATGCAGCGCCAGCGCATCAAAACGGCGTGCCGTTGGAAGAGCATTTATTCAATAAAGGCGGCGTCGCCAGCATCACCGGTGGGCTTGGCTATACCGATGACTTCTCAGAAGGTGCCATGCGCTATGACGCCGGCGAGTACCTGAATCTGATCACATTGCCGATGATCGAAGCCTCGTTGCAGCAGATCAGTGCCTGGGGCCCGGCGCAAATCGGCGCAAGAATTGCACCGATCACGGCGCATATCGCAGACGGGGCACAAGCACTCGGCCTGAACGTCGCCCCGGCCCGGGCACGCTGCCCGCATATCATCACATTGAGACGCGATGGTGGCTTTCCGGCAGAGACTGTGCCTAAGCTGGATGCACTTGGGATTTACGTCAGCGCACGTGGCGGTCATATCCGGGTGAGCCCATATATCTTTAACGATATAAACGATGCGAATCGGTTCTTGAACGGCCTCGAATCGGTCTTGTCGTAAGCCCTGTAAACGGTGAATTTTAGTTCAACACTGAACCTTTTATGATATTTTCAGAAATATATTTTTATTAAATGTATAAATTATTATTTTAAAACAAATACTTAGAATCGATCTTTGTAGATCGCCACAGTGATCAAGCGCACAGTCAAAAAAGGTTGTTTCGGGTACATTATGGCTATTGAGGTTCGGAAGCCACACAACGCCGAACCCACGAACCGGCAAACCGTCGGCGACGACGGGACGCAAAGCTACCGACCTAAGGCCGACCGAAGAGCGGCATAGGCAGCGGGGCTACCGAAGGGAAAGGGACGACACCATGTGGATTTCAGACAGTATCCGAGCCAGACGTTGGTTTTTCACCAGCCTGCTGATCGCCTTACTTGTACCCGGCACGATCTTGGCAACCATGGCACACTTCGCCGAAGAAATGTCGGATGACGAGGCACTGCAGGTTGCCGCCGTCGCGGTAAAGAACTATGTCGACGAAAACCCGCCGCGTGAAGGCTGGCGGGCCACGAAAATTTACATCGACGAGAGCAAGGCGGTGGTCGTCGACGTGCAGGTCCCGCGGTTTGACCATGCGCAGGTGATCCGCAGCCGCAGCGAGCGGATTCGCTATTCGTATCTGAAACTCGCCTGCCCACCCGAGGATGCTTGGGTTTATGAATGGCTGAACGGTGACAATCGCATATGGATCAACCTCCACCACCACGGCAAGACCATCTACAAAGCGCCGTGCCCGTCGAACAAGACGAAGGGCTATTTGTCCTAACAACGTGGTGCGCGCATTGCCAAGCGCCGCGCCGCAGGCTTTTATGATGTCAAAACCACGCATCCGTTGGAGACAGACATCATGCGGGCCATGGCCTTCAAAACCACATCCGGACCAGACACCCTTAGCCTCGTCGACCGTCCTGTACCGACGCTCGGCCCTGGCCAAGTATTGGTGAAACTGGGCGCCGCCTCGCTGAATTACCGCGACCTGCTGATCGCCAAAGGCGGCTATCGATCCCGGCAGAAACAAAAAGACCTGGTGCCGCTTTCGGACGGCGCAGGCACGGTCGAAGCAATCGGCAATGGCGTCACGGACTTCAAAGTCGACGACAGAGTGACGGCGTGCTTTTTCCAAGATTGGCCCGCCGGTCGTGCATCCGAACGCGCCATGGAGAGCGACACAGGGCGCGCCGTCGACGGTATGCTGCAGGAATATCGCGTCTTCCCCGAAAGTGGTTTGGTGGCGACACCCGCGCACCTGTCTGATGCGGAAGCGGCCTCGCTGACCTGCGCGGGACTGACCGCATGGTCAGCCATCGTGCGCTTGGGCGCCGTGCAGCCCGGCGACACGATCCTGACACAAGGTACCGGCGGCGTATCGTTGTTTGCGTTGCAGTTCGCAAAGATCGCCGGCGCACGGGTCATTGTCACATCGTCGTCCGACGAAAAGCTCGCCCGCGCCAAAGAGCTGGGTGCAGATCACGGCATCAACTACCGCGATGTTGAGGCCTGGGGCCAAGCCGCCAAAGACTTTGTCGGCGGCGACGGCATCGACAATGTGATCGAACTGGGCGGCACCGAGACCATGAAGCAATCGCTGATCGCGGTACGTCCGGGCGGCACGCTCAGCCTGATCGGCGTTTTGTCCGGGGCCACCACGGGCAACGTGTTGTTGCCGTTTATCGTCAGCCGCGACGTGCGCCTGCAAGGCGTCACGGTCGGTCCCCGCGACGATATGATTCGCATGAACCATGCGATCACCGCCGCACAGATGACGCCGGTGGTCGACAAAGTATTTCCGTTCGAGGCGGCCGCCGATGCGTATCGGCATCTGGCGTCTGGCGCACATTTCGGCAAAGTCTGCATCGCCATCGGCAACGCGTGATGGAAACGGCTGCGTGAACAGGATCGTGACGACGCGCCCGTTATGTGATCCCGTTCTTTTATGCGACGTTCGTGTTCGCAGCGCTTTATGATTTTGCGGTGTTTGCGGTGGTGCCGGGGCCACTCAATCTCGTGGGTGCGGCGACCATCACCGCCGGCGCAATCTTTTTGGCCTATCGGGAACGGCAAATTAAGGTCCGCGCGGGTCAACTGCCGGGAAACCGAGCCGCACGATCAGCCCAGGTTTGTTGTCATCAAGCTCAAGACACGCGCCATGCAGTTTTGCGACTGCCGATACCAATGCGAGCCCAAGGCCACTGCCCGGTGTCGAACGGCTGCCTTCAAGTCGCACGAAACGATCCAACACCCGCTGCCTATCAACTTCAGGAATACCCGGCCCCGTGTCGGCGACGACAACCCACGGCGCATCGTGCTCTCCGCGCCCAGCCTTAATTGAAACGGTGCCGCCGCTCGGCGCGTACTTCAAAGCGTTGTCCAACAAATTGACGAACGCTTGCGAAATCAAACTGGGATTGCCGCGCACAAACAATCCGTCGGCAATCTCGATCTTGAGATCAAGGCCCTCTGCCTCCGCCGCCGGCTCATATAATTCCGCAACGTCAGCCAAACGCTGTGACAAATCAACGTGTTCGAGAGAGCTTTTCTCGAGCCCAGCTTCGGCCTCACCAATCAACAGCAAGGCGTTGAAGGTTTTCAGCAGGTCGTCGACTTCGCGCATGGTGTCGCCGAGCGCTTCGCGATAGACTTCTTTCTCAGGATTATCCATCAACGTCACTTCGAGGCGAGAGCGTAGGCGGTTCAGCGGCGAGCGCAGATCGTGTGCGATGTTATCGGTCACTTGGCGCAGCCCGGTCATCAACCCTTCGATCCGGTCCAGCATTGCGTTGAGGTTGCGCGCGAGTCGATCCAGTTCATCGTCGGTGCCACGCACCGGGACACGCCGGGACATATCGCCCTGCATGATCTCGCCGGCAGTTTTGTTGACGTTGTCGACACTGCGCAGCCAGTGCCGCGCCATCATCAATCCGGAACCCAATGCCAGCAACAAGGCCAACGCGCCAATCCACACCATGGATGTGCGCATCCGATGCTCCAAACGCACCTGATCTTGCACGTCATAGCCGACGAGCAAATTAAATCCGCCCGGCAGCACCAAGTGGCGGCCGTGCGCGCGATGTTCGACCATGCGGTCGCCGACTGGACGGCGGTAATCAAAATCCACCCAATCACCGGGCAAACTCTGTATCGGCCAAGTGTTGAGGTTTCCGGCAATGCGACGGCGCGAGGGGTCGGTCAGCAGATACAGGCTGAGCCGTTGCCCCTGCGCGCGCTCGCGGATCACGTCGGTAAGGCCAGCCAAACCGGCCTGGCGATAGTGTTCGGCCAAGCCCGTTAGCTCGGCTTCGATGGTTTCTTCGGTTTGTTGGGCAACGAAGATCGCCGTATTCCAGTACAACAGACCGAACAGCACCCCCACCGACAACAAAGACAGCAGCGCATAGGCGGCTGCCATACGAAACCAAGACGTGCGGATAAGGCGGAGGCTAATCAGGCGCATGCAAGCGGTACCCGGCACCGCGCACTGTTTCTAATAGCGGGTGATCAAAATCCTTGTCGATCTTACCCCGCAAACGGCTGATGTGAACGTCGATCACGTTGGTTTGCGGATCGAAGTGATAATCCCAAACGTTTTCCAGCAACATGGTCCGGGTCACCACGCGCCCGGCGTTGCGCAGCAGATATTCGAGCAGTTTGAATTCGCGCGGTTGCAGGTCGATCTTCAAGCCGGCGCGTTTCACGTCGCGGCTGATCAAATCCATTTCCAGGTCTGCGCACGTCAGCACCGTCTGCGTTTCAGGCGTGCCCTTTCGACGGCCCAATGCTTCGACCCGCGCCAACAATTCGGCCATGGCGAACGGCTTGACCAAATAATCATCGCCACCGGCCTTGAGGCCCGCGACCCGATCATCGACTTTACCCAACGCGCTTAGAAACAAAACCGGCGTAACGCTCCCCATATCGCGCAGCTTCTCAACCAGCGCCAGACCGTCCAGCTTAGGCATCATGCGGTCCACGATCAAAACGTCATGGACGTCGCTGGCGATGCCGAGCGCTTCTTCGCCGTCGGCCGCGGTATCGACGATATGACCGGACTCACCCAGCGCCTTCGCCAGGAAAGATGCCGCATCCAAATCGTCTTCAACAATCAGTATCCGCATGTTCATTCCTTTGGTCCTCTCTTATTTACGGTGGATTGAAGGTCATCGCCACCCCCGCGCATGCGTGTTTCAAAAAAAGATGCCCGCTCAACAACCAGCGCGGCTGATGAACGGGCAGTTTGGGGGAGGCGGGGCCGAGCATGGCTCTGGGGGAGAGATCGCCCGGCCCCAGGGAGGATGCCGCGTCTTTACGCAGCACCGACCGGGAGTGCGATAAACCTTTGTCCGCTGCTGCGCTTTATCAGCGCTAACACCGAGGTCTTACCGGCGCGCTTTGCAGCCGCGAACTGTTCGTTCACATCCGCCGGCGAAGAGACCGCCTTGCCGCCGGCTTGGGTTAACACGTCGCCGCTTTGCAGGCCCTTTTCAGCCGCCGGACTGCCCGGCTTAACGGCAACCACGACGACACCGGATGTGCCTTCTTTAAGACCCAACTGCTTTGCCGTTTCCGCATCAAGTGACTTCATCGCGAGCCCAATTTCGGCCTCGACGGGTGAGACCGCATCGACCGCACCGGCAACTTGATCCGATGTAGGCTGGCGACCGATCTCGACCGTCAACGCGCGGGATTTTCCGTCACGCCAGATCGTAAGCGGCTGACGCGCACCCGGCTTAATGTCTGCAATTACACGGGGCAATTCGCGCAGCGTTTCGATCCGCTCATCACCCACGGCAACGATGACGTCACCGGCTTTCAACCCGGCCTTTGCCGCTGGGCTATCGTCGTTGATTTCGGCAACCAGCACGCCTTCGGCTTTTTTGAGGCCGACGCTCGCGGCGATGTCTTCGTTCACCGGTTGAATGCTAACACCCAACCAGCCCCGCTCAACAACGCCGTTCGACATCAGTTCGGCAATGACTTTTTGCGCGATTTCAGAAGGGATTGCGAAGCCGATACCGACGTTGCCGCCGTTCGGCGAGAAGATCGCCGCGTTCACGCCGACCACATTACCTTGCACATCAAACGCCGGTCCGCCCGAATTACCCCGGTTGATCTGCGCATCAATCTGCAAGAAGTCGTCATAGGGACCGGCACCGATGGTGCGACCCCGTGCCGACACCACACCGACGTTCACTGAATGACCGAGCCCGAAAGGGTTGCCGACGGTGACAATCCAATCGCCGACCCGCACGTCATCGGATTTGCCGAACTCGACAAACGGGACAGGGCCTTTAACGTCGGCCTTTAACAACGCAAGATCAGTTTTATCGTCTCTACCTATCAGCTTAGCTTTCGCGCTGGTGCCGTCTTTGAAAGTCACGGTGATTTCTTCGGCATTATGAATGACGTGTTCGTTCGTGACGATGTGGCCTTCTGCATCAATCGCGAATCCCGATCCTGCACCAACCCGGGTCGGTGCTTCTTGACGCTGCTGCGGCATACCTTGACCGCGAGCATCCGGCGCATTGTAAAATCGCTCCATGAATTCCTGCATATTTCCAGGCACGGCAGGCATGTCGGTCAAGGTCGGCGTAACCCGTGACGTGACTTGAATGTTGACCACCGCAGGCGAGACTTTGTCGACAACGTCAGCAAAACTCGCCGGCATCGCGCGCTGCAGTGTTTCCGTTGTGGTCTTGCTCGCGCCGGTAGATTGTGCTGCGATTGCTTGGCTGCTTGGACTCGAGATCGCACCGACGGCAATTGCGCCTGCGCCCAACATCAGCGTGCTGGCACAGACCAAGCGCTTGGTACGGCGCGCCAGCGTGTTTGTCGGAAACTTCGGCGCCGGCACTTTGCGAGGGCGCAGAGTTGCATTAGGTGTTTGCATGGCTATTTCCTTAATTTTCTGAGATGACGTATGCATCTTCACTCAACACACATAGGCCATCGGACATTACGAGTGCATGTCCTGGGCATTAATAATTGTTCATGCGATTTGGATAACTTGATGCACGCTGCACCATGCTAAGCCTATGGGTCACCGCGGTTGCGCTTTGCCTGCAAAGCGGCGTGGTTGGCGCAGCTATCTGGCAACGCAAGCAAGGCATCGTACCGGCACTTGTCGGAACCGGCGCTGCTGCGCTTGCCGTGCGTAGTGTTGCCGTGTTGGTCGGTGCCGTGCCGTCATCAGCTACGGGCGAGACCGGTCTTGTGGTCGCCAGTCTGGCCTTAGCATTGGTCATGGCAGTCAGCCTCATGCGACCTTCAGAACCGGCACGGCCTAATGACCTCGCACCCTTAATCAAGAATGCTATCGAGGCCTCCCCGACCCCGCTGATGATTAAAAATGCGGCGGGATATTATATATACGTCAACAAAGCATTTACCGATTGCTTTGGCCAAAATATCGCTTCGTTACGCGGACACACGGCCGACGAAATCTGGCCGAACGAACTAACAGAGAAAGTGGAATGGAGTGACCGCGATGTCCTCGCCAACGGCGCACCTCGTGTGTTCCACATCGCGCTCAAAGGCATAGACGGGAGGGATGTCGATTGGTTGGTGAAAAAATTCCCGATCACGCTTGCCGATGGGCGTGCGGGAATTGCCGCCTTGTATACGGACATTTCCGAACAGCGAATGTCTGAGCGGCGCCTCGCCGAGAGCGAAGAACGGTTCGCGCTCGCATCGCAACATGCGGGTATATGGGATTGGGATATCCGTAACGACGGTTTCTATGCATCCCCCGCGTTCGCCAAAATGATGGGCTTGAACGAAGACGAACGTGAAAAATTGACGCTTAGAGAAATCAGCCGATTGATTCACCCGGATGACTATCCAACGCACCGACGCCTGCTTGAAGTGCACATTGCAGATCCTGATAAACCCTATGTCAGCGTGCATCGCTTTCGCATGCCCGACGGCGAATATCGGTGGTTTCGCACGATTGGACGCATCATCATAGATGACACCGGCAGGTGCGTGCGCATGACGGGCATGATTACCGACATTGATGCCGAACGCCGAAGCGCCGAAGCGCTTAAGCTCAGCCAGGCACAAATAATCAACCTTTTAGATAACTCACCGGCACCAATCTATTTCAAGGACCGCGACTTGCGGTTCATTCTGGTGAACCGTCGTTACACAGAAGTTTACGGCTATGAAACGAAAGATCTTTTGGGCAAAACGTCTGAAGAAGTCTTCTGCGATTCCTTAGGCACTTCATTTGTAGCACATGACAAAGAGGTCTTAAAATCCGGCCGTCTGGTGGTGCACGAAGAAAATATAAACAACACGATTTTCATGACTGCGAAGTTTCCGATCATCGATTTCGAGGGTGCGCTGATCGGCATCGGCGGCATTGAAACCGACATCACTGAGCGGGTCAAAGTCGAGGAAGCCTATCGTAAAGCACGCGATCAGGCCGAGGCTGCCAACCGTGCGAAATCGAGCTTCCTTGCCAACATGTCACATGAATTACGAACGCCGCTAAACTCCATCATCGGCTTTTCCGATAGCCTGTTATCCGGCACGCAAGGGAATATCGCAGATAAAAACCAGCGCGAATATTTGAGCAATATCTTAAGTGCCGGCTCGCATCTTTTGGAATTGATCAATGACATCCTTGATCTCTCACGGATCGAATCCGGCCAGATGGAGCTTGAAGAAACCGATGTCGATATCGCGGCAATCGTTGCTGGTGTGCTTGGGCTGACGGCAGAGCGGGCGAATTCAGCCGGCATTCAAATTGTTGACCGAATTGATCCGAACGTGCCGCGGGTACGCGCCGACGAGCGGCAAATTCGCCAAGTGCTATTAAACCTGCTGTCCAACGCCCTGAAATTTACCCACTCTGGCGGCAAAATTCGGATTACGGCTGGGTTGGTGCCGAATGGCGATGTTGCAATCGAAGTGCGCGATAACGGCATCGGCATCGCGCCAGATGATTTGGCGCGCGTACAGCAGCCTTTCATTCAAGTGGCCGACAGCCAAACCAGAGATCACGAAGGCACGGGATTGGGTCTCGCAATCGTAAAATCCATCGTCGAGCTTCATAGCGGTGAATTTAGATTGGCGAGTACGCCAGGCCATGGCACGACCGCGCGTTTCACCCTACCTGCGAAACGCCTCATCAAGGAATCCGACAGCGCGTGATAAAATAGGATGCAATACGCCCGGACGCGCTCAATTCAGAAACGGCATCGCGGCGAGGCCTATGGCAATTAGTACGCCAAGGCTGAGCATAAATCGTAACCGTAAAAACCAACCTGGCAGACCGAACATCATTACAGCGAGCGCATCGAACGCCAGGGCGGCCAAAAAACCACTCCCCAATACGATAAATGACAACGGTGGGGCCAAAAATGTGGCGGCCCAGCCGACCAGAGAGATGACGATGGAGACGACATACGCAACCGATCCAGGCCTACGCGCAGACAAGGCGACACCCCACTGAATGCCCCCCAGGAACGACAAAATAATAGCGCCGTAGCCGATAATGAACCAATGCCCAAAATCCGCCGTCACCGTGATATTCGACAGCACCGCGCCGACCACAAACGGCAACAAGCCAAACCCGCCCAACCAGGCGGCTGTGTGCGGAATGGATGCACTATCTGGGTTTATTTGCGGCATGGTATGGATCCTTTATCGGAAGCTTGACGCGATTGTGTATAAAAGCATTTGTTTTAGGGCAATCCAATATCGGGAAAGCTGCGTATACTGAGCATGAACATGATCAAAGAAAAATACGAATTTAAATCGCCAGCGTCCCTTCGGACCGCGTTGTGCGCTGGGCTGATCGCCGGGGCGACCGTGGTTGCGATGCCTCAATCCGTTTCAGCGAGGGCGAACACCATCGACCCCTTGCAGTTATATGGACCGGACGTCGTTTTTGACGTTTACCGGAAAGGGGATCGCGTCGGCCAGCATCATATCACATTCCGCCGCGACGGCGACGCTGTAGTCGCGGAAACCCGCTTTGATGTGAAAATAAAAGTGCTGGCACTCACAGTTTACGAATATCTTTATACGTCGCACGAGCGTTGGAAAAACGGACAACTCATATCCCTCAATGCCCGCACAGATGACGACGGCGATATCACCGAGATCAATGTTTCACGTACCGGCTATGCGCTTTCGGTCAAAAATGGTTCGAAAGTTGAAATGGTGAACGGTCAGACTTATCCGACAACGCATTGGAATGCCGGCGTGCTGGGGTCGACGAAGGTGATCAACACGATCACCGGCGGCATCAATAATGTACGCATCGAAAATAAAGGCGCGTCGACGGTTGTTACGGGCGGGGCTGAACGCCAGGCGACGCACTATGTGTACCAGGGTGATTTGCAGACGGAGGTTTGGTATGACGCCGCTGGGCGCTGGATTAAAATGCGCTTCCCCGGCACCGACGGCACGATGATCGAATACCGCTGCGTGCAATGCGGGCCGATGCCGGGCGTACGGAGCGGGAGTATCGGGACCGATACAGAGATTGCGCGCCAACGTCCGCAAGGCGACTAAGCGTGAGTATTGACGCTCAAAACCCAGATTATTGCGGCTTTTTGCGACGTATCACGCCAGAAAATCTAAATGAAATGGCGCGACACATTGCGCCGAATGTGCATTTCAAAGACCCCTTCAACGACGTCAACACCCTCGCCGACATGCAGGCGATCTATGCCGATATGTTTGAGCAGGTCAGTGATTTCACATTTGATATCCATGAACAACTCAGTGACGGCCCGGTGACCGTGATCACTTGGACGCTCGGCGGCACCTTGATGGGCAAGCCTTGGGCGATCGACGGCGCCAGCCGGTTGACCTTCAATGAAGCAGGCTTATTGATCGAGCACGTGGATTTTTGGGATGCGGCCGGCGGTCTTTACGAACGCTTTCCGGTTATCGGGTGGCTACTTGGCGTAATTCGTCGAAAGCTGAGTGTTGCGGAAACGCCTTGATTGACGTCTGAACTGCAGCATCCGCCTTGCTGAACGACAACGTCACTTCGCCGATCGCGATCCCCCACTTAGAAACCTTGGCCCGATTCAAAACCACGCCGTCCGGTTGCAGAAACATCCAATCGTTAAAATGTACCCGCAGCGATGAATCGCCGATCGCCAAGTCCATATCGTAAGACCAGTTGAGCGCATTGCCGTAACTTTCACCGGTGGCCACACCGATGATGTCGTCGGCTTTGCCTTCGTAAGTATGCTCATTCAATTTACGGATACGCCAAATGCGCTGATCGGTCTCACCGTCGGCATATTGGAAACGTTCATCAAGGACAATCTCATCGCCCTCCATGGTGCCGGTAATGTCGACCACAAACTGACGACGCAGGTTACCGAACCGGTCTTCAAAAATGCCCCAGGCTTTTGTTTCGCCTAAGAAATATTCTTCAATACGGAATCGCGGTTCTGTACCGTCGAAATCAGATGCTTTCATGGAACACCCCGTCACTAGTCCAATTAAGAGCAACATGGCGATTGCAGCAAAAGAGCGTCTTAAATTTTGCACAGCCGTGTCATCCCTTATGAAATTGCAGCTAGGCGGCGGCGAATAGTTTCTTGGCGCACCCGACCGATCGGATACTTCGCGACAATCGCCACCGCAATCAGCTTTAGTACGACGGGAACAAGCGCATAGATCACGATCAACGCCCAAACCGCATCCGGCGCGTCGGCATCGGGATCGAAACCTGCGAGGTCGAGGGCGGGAAACGCTATCCCCACGGACAACGCCAGCGCCAACTTGGTCGCCATGCCCCAAAGCGCAAAGTAGATCCCGGTACGGTCTCCTTTGTTTTTCAGACGGTCATAATCGACGACGTCGGCTTGCATCGACGGCGGCAACGCAAGATCGGCACCGAGCGTCGCACCGGTCACGATACATACCATCAAGAATATCCAGATTTGGTCAGGCGAAATCAACGGCACCACAGCAAATGCTGCGGATGCCATCAGCATCGCCCCACACCAGACTTTATGCTTATCGCTATGACGGCTGAGCCAGACCCATACCGGCACACCCAGCACGCCCGGCAGAAAATATGCCAAAATATACAGGGGGCGGTCATCGGCGCCGATATTGAGGGCGTGCTCCATATATAAAAGAAACAAGACTGCCGGTAGCCCGTTGGCGAGTCCGTTGACGAACCACGCACTAAACAGCCGCAAAAACGGCTTGTTGGCGATTATGGTTTTAAACGCGGCACGAAATTCATCCGGCCGCACGCGCCACGGCGCGGGCGCACGCGTCGGTAACGGGTCCGGCACTTTCACCGCAATCACAAAGAACGCCGGAATACCGATGAAGACCGCCGCCCAGGCGATGGCCTGCAGATCCCCACCGTCGCCACTGGATGGCGTCGCGGCATCGCCCAACACCACCGGGATAGTCGAGGCCAGCAAAATACCGACAAGCATCGTCCCCTCGCGCGCTGCGGTGACTCGTGAGCGGGCGTCGTAGCCGCTGACCAACTCGGCCCCCCAGGCCGTGTAGGGGATGATCACCAACGTCCAGCCCGCATAAAGGGTGACGGCAAGGCCCAGCAAATATCCGGCCCCGGCACCCGCAGGCGGATGCGCGAGCCCCAGCATCGCCAAGCCGGCAATCACGCCGCCGATCATCATCAACGGCTTACGCCGCCCCCATCGCCAGCGCAACCGGTCTGAAACGTAGCCGGCAATCGGGTCTGACACGGTATCGAACATCCGGGCCGCCAACAGCACACCGCCCACCGTGCCCAGGCCTAGGCCTACTTCAGTGGCATAGAAGCTCGGCAAATAGATGTAGACCGGGATTGTCGGCATCGCCAACGCAAGCGCCGGCAACGCATACGCGATCAGTTGAATAGGTGACATAGTAGGTATGTAGGGTTCGGTAGCTTGAACGCCAAGCACATCCTTATCAACCATGCCAAAGGCAGCGCTAAAAGGCGTGGGCGACATTATTTTATGGACGTGGCACCTTGCTCTCCCCACATCTCGTAAGCGCAGGGAAATCTGCGACGATCAAATATTCAGGCATCCACAGGGAGAAATGCCATGTTCCGTAAATTTTTCAGCTTTTTACCGGCATCCGTGCTGGCCGTCGGCGTGCTCGCTGCCGCCCCGGCGTCGGCCGCAGAAGTGCAATGGTTCGGTCAATCGGCGTTCAAAATCACCTCCGCCAGCGGCAAGGTGATCGTCATCGATCCGTTCATCACCAAGAACCCAAAGACCCCGGCTGAGCACAAAGATCTGGCCAAAATCGGCAAGGTCGATGTGATTCTCGTCACCCACGGTCACGGCGACCACGTCGGTGATACCGTCAAACTCGCAGAGATGACCGGCGCCAAAGTCCTGATTAACGCCGACATGGGCCGCACCTTCGCAACGTTGGGTTGGCTCGATTATAAACAAATGATTCGGTTCAATAAATCCGGTCCGGTCACGCCGGTCGAAGGCATCACCGTTACGATGGTGCATGCCGAGCACAGTTCGGACGTCAGCTATAAAGACGCCGACGGCAAAGAGACCATGCACCCGGGCGGTGAGCCTGCAGGCTACATCATCAAATTAGATGACGGCATGACGTTCTATCACGCCGGCGATACGGGCGTTTTCGCCGACATGGCATTTATCGCCGAATACTATAAGCCCGACGTCGCGATGCTGCCGATCGGTGGCCATTTCACCATGGACCCGGCGCACGCAGCGTATGCGGTAAAGAACTTGCTGAAGACCAAAACCGTGGTGCCGATGCACTATGGCACGTTCCCGCCGTTGAAAGGCACGCCGGAAGAATTCAAGGCCGCGCTTGGCGACTTTGATACCAATTTGGTCGTCATGCAGCCCGGCGAAATCCGAACCTTCTGACGCCGAAAGACGACAAAAACGACACCTTTATTGATGCGCCGGCCATCCCCATGGGATGGTTGGCGCATCAATGGGCTGGTTTGATCAATATCGATCTTTGTCCGACGCGCCGCCAGTGCTTACTCAAAGTCATCCGCAAGGCACGTGATCTCTGCTGCGAAATCTTCTGCGCTCACTTTTTGTCTTCGGCTTCGGGGTCACCCTTGCGTCGGTCGTTTTCAACGGCGATGTTACGATGACGTCGATCCGGACCAAAAAAATCGTCGGACCGCACGTACGCCCTTGGATATTCTATGACCGTGCACATGCGATCATAGACCAACTTCGGTGAAAACGGTCGCGCGATGAACGTGGTCATCCCCGCATCGCGTGCCTCTATGACGGAATCCGGCTCGGTCAGCGAAGACGTAATAATCACCGGGACAAAAAGATTCATGCTCCCTTTGTCGTTGCGAATGCGCTTGAGCATCGCAAGACCGTTAAACGACGGCGACCAATCCAAGAACACCATATCCGGTTGCGTCGACTGAAGCGTATCCCACGCGGTCTCCATGTGGCGCTCGTCCAAAATGGCACCCACACTGAAGGTGCGGAGGATACTCCGCAGCACACGACGCATAAAGGCGTTTCGATCGACGATCAGCACGCGGATTGATGAAAAGTCGTAGTTTCTCACACTCAGCAACACTCTCGACCAGGCATCACAAAGGCGCACAGCCGCCCCAACCAAAAATTCTGCAAATGGTCATGGCTAAGATACCACAATACGCATTCGAGAAATACAACTGAACCAGTTGATTGTCCATCTACTCGGAGAAATAGTGGTGGGATCGCATTAATCGTATGAATAAAGGCTCACCGTTTGTTTCACTCGTGAAACTCGGCTCTTAAATAGTTACTCGATATTTCTGACAACGGCCTGTTGAGGTTTTTGCGTCATAGCGACAGATAAAACCTAAATCGCCGCCCCGTATTGAAGCCGCATAACATCGACGTCACGTTTTCGCCCTTGCCCATCAAATGACCATGGCTCTTTCGTTTTCAGCGCCGGATGTCCGCGACCAAATATCAAAATACTTATCAGGGAAAGTTTTCGGCTCTTCGAGTGTCAGCACAAATCTGGTGTCACCATCACTATCAAGAAAAGGCATGCGCAATTTGTCATAGTGCAAGGTTCCCTCGGAACGGCTGCGAATGTTTGTGGTCATTTTCATTGGACACGCAAATGCGATCACCTCGGCGAGTTCCGCATGTGCTTTTACGGCAACTGTCATAGGGGAAATGGTCGAGACCAACGCGTTCGTAAAATCACGCGCCCCGGCAGAAGCCCAGCCACTGCCGCAGTAAACAATTCTGAAATCGTTGATTTCCGCTTCTCGAACCACCAGCACGGCAGAACGGAGAAAATGACTTGGAAACGCAAGGAAGTGCTCCGTCTTCCATGTCGGCAATTTATCATCGCCCTTGAGGCGCAGCCAAACGTCATAGGCCTCCAAAAGCGCCGGGCTGATTTCGGTCTCATGCGAGATAATCGCACCCTCATAATCTGCTTCAAAAATCGCCATCTCACTGAACCTTCATACTAAATTGTGTAGACACCGGGATTCCGCACCATCGCTCTCAATGATCGCCGCCGATTTAGGCGCATTCGAGCCGGGCTTTGGCAACGGACGTTGTCGACGACACCGCGGACGTCACGAAAATTTGGATGGCGCTTTGTGCGCTCGTGACACCAAGTTTCTGAACGAGCGGAATCCGGTAACGCGCAACTTGCCCTTTTGCGAACAATATCTTACGGCGGACGATAATTTTCTTTTCGATTTCCGAGATGATGATGATCTCGCCGGTCTCTTGCCAACGGGTGCCGGCGTTATGGATTGTAAACACCGCCCGGTCACCTTCGCACTTGGTAGAAATTTCGACCTTCATGTGCGCGCCGTGAAGGCCACGTGTCTGGGCCTCTGCAACTGCGCCGACGGTCATGACGACAGCAAGCGTCGCGAAAACCAGGGCTGCGGTGCGAAACGAGTTTTTAAATTTGGTCATCTTCACTCTCGATCAACGTATGGCCGCTATTGGCTTGATCGGAAGATGCGCTTTAAACCTGACCTGAAATTGACGGCGGTCTCGACAAAACCTGACTGAACCTGACAATATGCTATCGAGTTTCGGGCGCGTAATAAAAATCGCTTATTTTCAATTAGTTAAGGACAATAAAATTGTCGACGCATATCCTAATGATCGAGGACGAGATGATCATTCTCGACCTTTTATCGACGTTTCTTGAAAAATCCGGATATCGCGTATCGACCGCAACGTCCGCGCAACACGGCCTGACATTGGCGAGCAACGAGCCGCCGGACCTCATATTGCTCGATTTAGGATTGCCGGACGAGGACGGCCTCGTCGTCATCCGCAAGCTCCGCGCCTTCAGTTCTGTCCCCATCCTCGTGCTCTCAGCGCGCAGCGAAAATGCACAGCGGATCGCCGCTCTGGAGATGGGCGCCAACGACTATGTTTCCAAAGGGGTTAATCCGCAGGAACTATTGATTCGAATGCGCAATATTCTGTTCCCAGATACGCAAGGCGACGAACGCGCGGCAAACCCGTTAAATTCGACCATCGACGAGGTGCGTTTTGCGGGGTGGGTGTTGAATTACAACAGTCGCCAACTGACGAACGCGACGGGCGAAACCATCAACCTGACCAACTCAGAATTTCTGGTGCTGTCCGCCTTGGCACGGCGTCCCGGGCATGTCGTGACACGAAGCACACTCTTAGAAGCCGTCAGTAACATTCACGAAACGCCCCTCGACCGGAGCATCGACACATACATCAGCCGGCTTCGCCAGAAAATTGAAGCCGACCCAAAGAAACCACACGTCATCATCACGCTCAAAGGCGTCGGGTATCGTCTGAATATATAGAACTGTGGCAAACCGGCTCAAGGTTTATGCGACGCATGTTGCATGCGCGCGACGCGACGCCCGCCGCTTGGCTCAAGTGACTAAAATCATGAAGACCCCATATGAGCCTCGACGGACTGACCCTGAAGGCGTTTACAGCCCCGTCTAAAGAAGGGGCTCAAAGCCGAAACAAAGGCCAAATAGGTGTGAGATTTGAATCCTAATTGTAATCGTGCGAATGCTACTGAATAAAGCGCGGGGGGGTATTACGCATTTTATTATAGATGGTGCCCGCTTGACGGTCCATTTCCACCATAAGGTCTTTGTCTGCGAGGATATCGCTGACCCGTGTCTCGACATCGCGGTTTTCAGACAACGTACTGATAAATGAGCTATTCGGAAAATGCTCACGAAAGTACGTATTCTCCTCGCCGGCGAACACACACCCGTTGGCAATTGCAATCGACGGGCGCAACTCCACGCCGCCGACAAAATTGGCGAAATCACCTAGTAATATTTGGGCCCTGCGTGTTTCTACCATTACCGCACCCATATACGATGGGCCAACGCATGTGACGTTTTCCTGCGTTAGAATTTCCGGGTCCGTAACCTGACCGTATATCGTAATTGGAATCCGCCGGAAGGTCTGGATCGCATTCTTTCGTCGCTTTTTGCGCAGCATCTGGTCAACCACTCTGAATATCTTAGCAGCACCAGATTCGCGCTCGAATTTTAAGGCTTCCTCTCGAGCGACGCTGAAGGCATCAAGCGTGCCGGTGTCGTCGATCATACGTTCGATAACCACGTCGAAGACTTCCCCAAGCACTGGGTCACCTCCGCTTGCCTTTGTCCGGTAAGCTTCGACAGGTTCCATCTCGTTGATGCTCCCAACAAAAAATATAGGAATATCGCGCACGGCGTCATCTGTCTGCGACAACGCCCGGGCTGGCCCCCACATCGGAAAAAAGGCGTCGTCTGTAAGTGATAGACCGGCAGCGTCACCGTTTTCGACACCGCATGCATCTGCAACCAGCACCGTTTCCTCAACGCCTCGGAGGCTCTTGCGTTTGATGAAATCTACGTGGTGGCCGATGTTATCGACCAGCCAGGTGATAAGCGGCGCACTCAAAAAGGAATAGATGTCGTCCTCACCGCCGCCAACTGCGATAACGTTCGATGGCATTAGAAAGCCCCTCCATCCCCTGTCTCCAGGTCTCGATTTATCGTCAGAATTTTCTAATCAAATACCTGATTGAGACGCGCAGCTCATCGGGAGAGACACAGCGAGCCGCAGGCTCTGGCGACCTCGTTTACGATTTCACAGTTGAGAAC
>TARA_R110002095_G_scaffold170028_2_pt1 | contig 50379 bp, 50 predicted proteins | sample TARA_R110002095 | Tara Oceans TARA_R110002095 (sample SAMEA4397255) | marine metagenome | biome: Polar Biome; feature: [SRF] surface water layer (ENVO:00010504); material: water (ENVO:00002006), including particulate matter (ENVO:01000060) such as... | depth 5 m | reverse complement strand
GCGCTGACGCGCGTCTGCGGAAAATTTTACTTCTTTAGCAGCCATTTGGAATTGTCCTCTTGGTATTAGAAATTTTACCGATCAAGCAGCGCTCGTTTATTCAACGATGCCCAGAATGTCGGATTCTTTCATGATCAGAAGGTCTTTACCGTCAACCTTCACTTCGCTGCCCGACCATTTGCCGAACAGAATTTTGTCACCTTTTTTCACGTCGAGCGGCGTTACTTTGCCGTCTTCGTTTTTTTGACCCGCGCCGACGGCAAGGACTTTGCCTTCCATCGGTTTTTCCTGGGCGGTGTCGGGAATGATGATCCCCCCTTTGGTTTTTTCTTCCTGCTCGACGCGTTCGACGAGCACACGGTCATGTAATGGCCGGAACTTCATGGATTATTCTCCGAAACGGTGTGAATTTCTTGAATGGTTGAATGTATTAGCACTCAGCTTGAGTGAGTGCCAACGCGAGGGTGTGAATTAATAAAAAATGCACAGGCTGTCAACCCGCAGCAGGGCTACAGACGCTGAAGCGGTTATGATCTGTTGCCGAGTTCTGGGTGGCGTTGTAGATCTTTTCCTTGCCAAAACACCACTTTGAAGTCGCGAAAGCGGAATGTTTCAAGCGGCGTGATATCGCCCGGTACCGGCTGCGGCTCATCTATATAATAGTAGGCGACGATGATCGCGTCAGGATGCGCATCGACAAAAACTGTTGTCGATTGATCCACCCCCAGCACGGTCATCGGTTTTTGCAATCTGCCCAAGAATTGATACTGACCATGGTAATAGCCGAAATTGGCAAGCGGCCTGCCAGCGTCTTCGTACTTTTTCAGGCTCATCGCAATCGGGCGAAGATCATACGCAAATGACAGTGAGTCTTTTGCACTTAAATGAATGACCAGTACGAGCATGGACATCGCCACGGCGAGGGCACCGGCTGCCGTTTGTGCTGGCTTACGTCCCAAGAACCCCAAGGCAGCGCCTGTCAGGATCAACAAAAAGCCCCAAAAAGTGTCGATGCGGTCAAACCAAGCGGGTGCTTCAAAAAATGTCGGATCGTCGGGCAGTAACATGAGAATCGCGCCGACGATCACGAAGAATATGGCCACAACAACTGAATCAAAGCGCCGCCCGGGCTCACCTGCATTGCGAGACAGAGCGCGCGCGAAGAATAGCGCAAAGGCTGCGAATTCCGGCAAAAGATAGTGTAATTGCTTGCCCGAGATGATGGAGAAAATGACCAGCGCCGGGAGCGCCCACGTCACCAGTATGCGAAGTCCGCCATCCGCAAAGGTGATGATACGGCCTTTGCCGAGGCTTCGCCAAACCCGGGGCCAGACCACCCACGGCAGCAGCAACGGCGGCAACAGCACCAGATACCACCAGATCGGCCGTGCGTGATCAAAGCTCTCGACAATGCGGCCTGCGGATTGTCCCCAAAAAATCATCTCACGGTATTCAGGCCCGCCGCGAATGCCGGCGGGGATCGCCCAGGCGAGGGCAATCGCCGCACCCAATAGCACCGCAACCCCAAGCCGCGCATACCAAGCCCGCCACGATACCAGCGGGCGGTCCGGGCCAGCGGACAACGCCGGCCCCCACCACGGCGCGAACAAAGCGACCGGCAGGATATGCAATAAGATCGCAGGGCCTTTGGCGAGCACGCCTACGCCGATCGCCAAGGCGACGCCCAACCAGGGCAGCCAAGATCCTGTGCGCCACGCCGCGACCGTGCCATGGATGCCGGCCAGCGCGCAGGCGGCCAGCATCATGTCGAACATTGTCAGCGTTTGGAACACCGACCAAAAAGCGGCACCGACCAAAATCACCGGTGCCAATGTGCGCGTCATCTCGTCGTCGGGCCAGATTGCGCGGGCTAGGCGTGCAGTCCACCAAAGCGAGGCCAGCGCGAACAGCGGCGCCACCAAGCGGGGCCACCAGTCGTTGACGCCGAACACGGACCATCCGGCGTTCATCAGCCAGAACAGCAACGGAGGTTTGTGGTGATAAGCTTCGCCATTTAGGTGCGGCACCAAGAAGTCGCCGCGTTGCCACATTTCCCACGCGACGGCGAGATAGCGGGTCTCGTCAACCGGTAACGGTGGTCGGAAGAGCAGCGCGGCTGCGACCGCGATCAACCAGGACAGCAACCAAACAGGTACGCGTGACAGAGCACCTGGCATGTTCTTCAGGACTCCTTAGCCTGATTGCTGGCACCGACATCCTCAGCATCGATCACGCCGGCATTGCGGAGTTTGTGATTGTCCCGATAGCGCCGATAAAGCCAAAGGCTGAGCACGCCGGACGACGCAAACAGCACAATACTGATCGCGAGACGGATGTTTGGCTCAACGGCGAAACCGGAACCGGCGATGGCGAAAATCAGCATCTGCGGCGCGTAGCCGACAGTTGAGCCGGCGAAAAAAGGTAGTGCGCTAACCTTGGATACACCGGCCAAAAGGTTTGTCAGCACGTTTGAGCCGACCGGCAGAAAGCGGATCAGTAGGGTCGTCGTGAATGTGTTCTCGCTTAAAAACCGGTCTAACCGTTGCAGGCGGTCTGGAAACTTATGGGCCACCAGGTCGCGCGCCAAGAATCGCGCGATGGTGAACGCTAAGATGCAGCCGCCGAGCGCGGCCGCGATGCTGATCAACGTGCCGAACCCGAGACCGAATGCGTAACCGGCCAAAAACGCGACGGCTTGGCGGGGCAGGCCGACGGCGGTGAACAATGCACCGACGGCCAGGAACAAGGCTTCGCCGCGGAAACCTTGACCGCGCACAGACGCGTCAATCCAGTCTTTGTCCAGCATTTCGCCAAGCGGCGTGGTCTTGATGGCGACGCCGACGGCGATCAGCAAAGCAAACAGCAGAATGCTGCGAATGACGATACGTGGCGTCATCGCGGCCCCTGTTGGGGTGCTTTTGTGGGTGTTTCCGTCGTGCTTGGCTCTATGATTTGCACACGTATCCGGATGGGACGGCTATTCAGCCACATCACGCCGAAAATATCGACAATGCCGACCCAAAGCCGATTAAACAGCCCGTACTTGGACTGACCCCGTTCGCGAGGCCGATGGTTGACGGCGACGGAGACAACGCGGCCACCAGCGCGGATCGTTAATGCGGGTAAAAACCGGTGCATATGATTGAAGGCTGGAAAACCCATAAACATGCCGCGTGAGAACACCTTTAAGCCGCAGCCGGTGTCCGGCGTTTGATCGCTGAGTAAGCCGCCGCGCACCCGGTTAGCGACTTTCGAGGAGATCCGCTTCAGCCAGGTATCTTTACGTTTGGCACGCCAGCCGGCAATCATCAGCGGTGCGTCTGCGGACCCGCCTTCAGCCTGAAAACGTTCCAGCAATGCCGGAATGTCTGCGGGGTCGTTCTGACCGTCCCCGTCAAGGGTTGCGATCAACGGCGCCGATGCATGGCGCACGCCGGTGTGGATGGCGGCGGATTGACCGTAGCATTCGGCATGGCAGATGACCCTGAGTGTCGGAAAATCAGTCTTTGCGGCTTGTAAGCACGCTTGTGTGCCGTCGCTGCTGCCGTCATCGACATAGACGATTTCAAAAGGCACGCGCCCATCTAACGCAGCGGTGATCTCGCGCATCAACGGCAGCACGTTCTCGGCCTCGTCTTTCACGGGGACGACAACGGAAAGGGTAGCCAGCGGGTTATCTCGACCGGCGTCAGCCATTACGGCGCGGTCTCCTTGGAATCTCAGCTTTAATGTCGATGGCTTTTACAACGCCGTTCCGTCCGGGGCCAACAAAAACCGGTCTAAATGCAGTATTTTTAGAGTTTATCGGCACGTATTTGCGCCTTATTTGCCGCGTAGGCGGTCGAGGCGCAGGCGTTGGCGCGGATCTGTCAGCCGCTTCAAGGCGAGCATCACGGCGGCGAAAACCCCAAGCGCGGTGCCACCTGCGATCAAAAACATCACCAAAAGCTGATATTTGACCGCTTGTACCGGTTCGACACCGGCCAAAATCTGCCCGGTCATCATGCCTGGTAACGACACTAAACCCGCCGCCGCCATCCCGTTGACGGTCGGGATCAGGCCGGCGCGCATGGCGTTCCTGAGCGGCATCTGCAGGGCTTCGCGAAAGGTATGACCAAGTGCCAAGCGGGCTTCGATGCGTGCACGTCCGTCATCGGCGTCGGCCAAAAGTCGATCCAGCGCCAGACTGACGCCGGTCATGGTGTTGCCGAGAATCATGCCTAAAATAGGGATCGCATAGCGAGGATCATACCAGGGGTCTGCGTGAAACTGCGTCGCCAGTGCAAAAAACGTCACCGTACCGGCGGCGGCGAACATCGAGCCAGTGCCAAGGCCGTAGCCCCAAAATCCCTTGAAGCGGCGTTCTTGCCGGGCCATTGCCTCGCGCCCGGCGAAGCCGACCATGACGATGGCAGCCAGCAGCGTGAGCCAGGGCGAGACGGCGGCAAATAACGCCTTTAAAATCAAGCCGACCAAAGTCAGCTGTACGACCATCCGGATCGCTGCGATCGCCAAGCGCTTTTCAGTGCCGAGCTTATAATACACTGACAACATCGCATTGACGCCGAGCAACATGCCGGCAAGTGCGATGTCCATATAGCTCAGTTCGATATAGCTGTTCATGACGCGGCCTCGGCCATGAGTGCCCCGGCGGTCATCACAAAACGATGCTCGGCCATGCGGGCGGCTTGTGCTTTGTCGTGGGTGACCATGATGATGACGGCACCCGCGGCGCGCTTTTCGTGCAAGATGCTCTCGACCTTGGCGGTGGCTTCCGGGTCCAGCGCCGAGGTAGGTTCGTCCAATAACATGACCTCTGGCGTCAGTACGATGGCCCGCAACAATGCCAGACGTTGCCGCTCTCCTGTGGAAAGTCGGCTCACCGGCCACGACATTGCATCATCGGCGAAACCCAATCGCACTAAATAGCCGGCGGCAATAGCCGAGTTTTCAAAATGATCGCCGACGGTGACATCCCACCATCCGCTTTCAGCCGCGACATATATGACACGCTTGCGCCAAGTGGGTGCGGGCATGTCAACGCGGCTCACACCCTTGAGCGACACCTCGCCGTCCGCAGGGTCCAAGTCGGCGATGGCGCGGAGCAGCAGGGACTTTCCGGCACCGGAACTGCCACGTATGGCAATGCATGTACCAGCGTCGACATCGAGATCGACGCGCTGCAATCCAGGCCGGGTCAGTCCTTGAATATGGAGCATGCGCGATCGTGACCCAACGCGGACGCGTCGACAAGCGCGTTGCCATGGGCTACGAAATGCAAAGAAATTTTGTAATGCCAAACGCCGGAGTGTTTTGATGACCGAAAGCGCGCTGCTTCGCCTGCACACCGAGACCGTGCAACCGGACTGGGTCGACTATAACGGACACATGAACGTCGCTTATTATGTGTTGGTCTTCGATCATGCGACGGACGCTTTTCTTGACCAAGTGGGGATGAATGCAGCATTGCGCGAAACCACCGGCAGTTCGGTTTTCGTCGCCGAAGCGCATATTACCTATGATCAAGAAGTGATGAAAGGCGAGCGGGTCTATATCACAACTCAATTGTTGGCTCACGACGAAAAGCGCCTGCATATTTTCCATCGCATGCATCGTGCCGAAGATGATGCTTTGGTGGCGACCAATGAATTGATGATTTTGCAGGTAAATTTGAATGATCGCCGTGTCGGCCCGTTTCATGAAAGTGTGCGGGAACGCATTGCTGTAGTCGCCGAGCAGCAGGTAGGCTTAGCCGTGCCTGATGCGGCTGGGCGGCAGATTGGCATTCGCCGCAAGTAGGCCGAGACGAATAGGACTTATTCAGCTTGGCGTGCCATGGTTGGTTTGAGACAATCATTATAGAGTGCAGGCACTTGGTTGAGTTTTTTAGTTTAAGCGCGTCGGCGCATCAAGGAGAGGCTTGTGGAGTTCGCGGATAGCCCGGCCCAGGCGGCAGAGTTTGCCGCAGAAGCGATAGCACAACTTAAGCGTCGCGCCATAAAGCCGACGCCAAATAACTTTATGGTCTGGTATGTGTACGCGTCGGGGCAGATGCCTGACTTGAACAAAGCGATCGATGTTCTAGATAGCAATCATCAGGACTTCTCCGAAGCTCGGAATGTGGAAGTTTTTGAGCGCTTTTTCTCAACCGCTGACGAGGAAGCGGCGGTCGCTGACGTCACGGGAAAACTGACAGATCAAGTGAATACGGTGTTGGGTAATATTTCGTCCGCACAGGGCGATGCGGATGCCTATGCGGACGCGTTGGCCGAAGCCGCGTCCTCGTTGGAGGGGCTTGATGGGAACGAAGCCGCCAAGTCGACCATCGCCGACATGGTTGAGTCGACGCATGAAATGGTAAAGAAAAACCATGCCTTGGAAGCGCAGTTGCAAAGTTCAACAGCAGAGATCGAGCGTTTGCGCGAAGATATGGAATCGTTGCGCCAAGAAGCTTACACGGATGGCCTGACCGGCATCGGCAATCGCAAGAAATTTGACCAATCGCTGCGCTTAGGCGCCATCGCGGCAATGGAGAGTGGTGAGCCGTTGTGCCTGCTGATGATTGATATCGATCACTTTAAAAAATTCAACGATATGTATGGTCACCAGGTGGGCGATAAGGTGTTGCGACTTTTGGCGGAGACGCTCAAAGAAAACATTAAAGGTCAGGACACAACTGCTCGGTATGGGGGGGAAGAATTCTCTATCGTGTTGCCGCGGACCGGATTAAAGGACGCCGTTGTGCTTGCCGATAACATCCGAAAGGCGATCAGTTCTAAAAGTGTTCGTGATCGACGCACCGGCGAAGATTTGGGAAAAATAACGATTTCCATTGGAGTCAGTCTTTTTGCCTTTGGTGAGCCTATCGGGGTTTTTATCAAACGCGCAGACCAAGCACTGTACCATGCGAAAGAAAGCGGGCGTGACCAGGTTTGTTCAGAAAATGATCTCGCGGTCACAACGTTGTCGTTTAGTGCGTAGCTTACAATGCCGATGAAGCCTGTGCCGCATGCGGTCTTCGACAGTGTGCCGACGGCAATCATCGTCGTGGATCAACGGCGCCGCGTTGTCCATGCCAATCGTGCCGCCTTAGACTTACTTGGCAGTGCGGCGATGGGGCGGGATCTGGCGCTCAGTCTCCGCCATCCCATGGTATTGGACAGTTTGGATTCGGTTTTGCGCGGTGTGCCGGAAAAATCCGGCGAAATTACCATGCCTGTGCCGGTGTCGCGGACATTGTCGTTCCGGATAGAGACATTGGCGGGCGCACCGCTCGAGGATAACTCGGTGGCGACCATCGTGCTCAACGACGTCACATCGGCGCGAAAGACCGAAGAAATGCGTGCTGATTTCGTCGCCAATGTGTCACATGAACTGCGCTCGCCATTAACCGCTTTGATCGGTTTTATCGAGACGCTGCGCGGGCCTGCCAGCGATGATACCGAGGCGCGGATTCGTTTTCTTGATATTATGCATCGCGAATCGCAGCGTATGTCACGATTGATTGAAGACTTGTTGTCGTTGTCGCGGGTCGAGATCAACGAGCATGTACGACCCCGCCATAAAATCGACGTCGAACAGGTTATCATAAATGTGATCGAAGTGTTGGAGCAGCAGGCCGAGCAACGCGGCATGGTGCTGGACTTACGGGTTGAGACTGGATTGCCGGATGTGTTGGGTGATGCCGATCAGCTCAATCAGGTATTTCGTAATTTGATTGAAAATGCTTTGAAATACGGCGGCCAGGGAAATCCGGTGACGATCACCGCAAAGCCTGTTGACCGGATACCAGGCAGTGCATGCGCCGGCATTGCCGTCAGCGTTGCGGATAAAGGGCCTGGAATCCCAAAGGAATTGCTGCCGCGGCTTACGGAACGGTTCTTTCGAGTCGATAAAGCGCGTTCAAGTACAGCGGAAACCGGTATCGGTAGCACCGGACTCGGTCTTGCAATCGTGAAACATATTGTCAGCCGTCACCGCGGGTATCTGGCGGTCGACAGTGGCGTTGATCAGGGTAGTATGTTTACCGTTTATTTGCCGACCGAATAGCGGCGGAAGCTCTCGGATTTTCGGGGATTTTTGAGTTATCCACAAAATTCTGAGCGAATGACTTATTTCTGTAACAAAACCGAAATAATAGTGACGCTGCTTGCGGGATAAGTTCCGCCTGCATCGCATGAGGCACCATGTTGGGTCTTTTGAGGGGTGTTGAAAAAAGTCTCCATTTTGCAAAAAGCAGGAGTAACCAATGTATCGTAAGTTTCTTGGGATCGCAGTTGCCGCCGGTGTTATCGCCGCCGGGTCGGCCGCAGAGGCCCGCGACCAAATCCGCATCGTCGGTTCGTCAACCGTTTATCCGTTCGCGACCGTTGTCGCTGAAGAATTCGGTAAGACCACAAAATTCAAAACCCCAGTGATCGAATCCACCGGTTCGGGCGGTGGCCTGAAGTTGTTCTGCTCAGGTGTTGGTGTCGAGTACCCGGACATCACCAACGCATCGCGTCGTATCAAGAAATCCGAAGTTGAAAAGTGTGCCAAAAACGGCGTTGGCGCTGTGACCGAAATTAAGATCGGTTATGACGGTATCGTCATGGCCAATTCCAAAGCCGCTGGTCAGATGAAGATCACCAAGCAGCAGATTTTCTTGGCGCTGGCGAAGACCATTCCCGACGGCAAGGGCGGTCTGAAGGACAACGATAACATGATGTGGTCTGACGTTGACCCATCGCTGCCGAAAAAGACCATTGAAGTTCTCGGCCCACCGCCGACCTCGGGTACCCGTGACGCATTTGCTGAACTGGCCCTCGAAGGCGGCTGCAAGACGTTCGATTTCATCAAAGCGATGAAGAAATCGGATAAGAATAAGTACAAGGCTGTTTGTCACGGCATCCGTGAAGACGGCAAGTACGTTGAAGCCGGCGAGAACGACGTGCTGATCATCCGTAAGTTGGAAGCCAACAGCAACGCCTTCGGCGTGTTCGGCTATTCGTTCTTAGAACAGAACGCCGATAAGGTTCAGGGCTCGGTAATCGAAGGCGTTTCGCCGACGTTCGAAACCATCGCTGACAGCTCGTATCCTGTCTCTCGTCCGTTATTCTTCTACGTGAAAGGTGCCCACGTCGGCACAGTGCCTGGCATCAAAGAGTATGTTGCTGAGTTCACGTCTGAGAAGGCTTTCGGTGAGGGCGGCTACCTGTCCGACCGTGGATTGATCCCGATGCCGGATGCAGAGCGTGAGCAGTTCCGCAAAGACGGTGAGATGATGGTGTCAAATATCTCAATGTAAGCTGATTGCATATCCCCGGGGCTACGGCCTCGGGGTGTTGCTTTAGTTAAAGACTATTTCGAATTCATTTATTACGCGATCGCGTCTTTATCTATAGAGCTCAAGGTCCGCATAAATACCTAAGCGATACTGAAAGACCTGAGGAAACATTTTAAGATGTCATTTTATTTCATCCTGATCGCGCTCATCGGCCTGACGGTTTTTGGTTTTTATCTGGGTCGCTCTCGCTCGTTAGCTACGGTTGGTGGACATGCCAACAAACTCCATTCCCGTCCGCATTACTACGGCTACTTCGTCGCACTTTGGTGCGGTGTGCCGGCATTGCTGGTTATGGGGGCCTGGTTGGTCTTTCAAACGCCGATTGTTGAGATGGTGGTACAAGCTGACTTAGCGAATTCGCTGGTCATCGAAGATGCGGCCAGGATGTCGCTGGTGATGAACGATATTCGCAACCTGGCGTCTGGCAATATTACGTCGGGCGACATCACCGCCGATGTTCAGGCGGCCGCTGATCATTATGTAAGTTTGATGAATATCAGTCAGTTGGCGCAGATGGTCGTGGTGCTTTCCTTGGGGATTGCTGCGCTGGCGTATGCACGTCAGCGGATATCGCCGAACATGCGGGCTCGAAATCGGGTCGAACGGGCTGTGATGGTGTTTTTGATTATCTGCTCAAGCATCGCGATTTTGACGACCATCGGAATCGTGTTGTCGCTGGTGTTCGAATCGTATCGGTTTTTTGAAAAAGTCTCACCGACCGAATTCCTGTTCGGCCTTGAATGGAGTCCGCAGACCGCTTTGCGTTCTGATCAAGTCGGCTCTTCCGGTGCGTTCGGCGCAATTCCATTGTTCGCCGGCACGCTGTTTATATCGTTGATCGCGATGTGTATTGCCGGGCCCATCGGCCTGTTGTCAGCGATCTATATGGCGGAATATGCGCCGCCGAAAGTGCGTGGCACGGTGAAGCCGTTGCTGGAAATCCTGGCCGGTATTCCGACTGTTGTGTACGGCTTTTTTGCAGCCTTAACCGTCGCACCGTTTTTTCGTGATAGCGGCAGCCTGATGGGCTTGGACATATCGTCTGAAAGCGCCATGGCAGCGGGCATTGTGATGGGTGTGATGATTATCCCGTTTGTCTCGTCGCTCTCTGACGACGTCATCAACGCGGTGCCGCAAAGCCTCCGTGAAGGCTCTTATGGTCTTGGTGCGACACGCTCTGAAACCATTAAGAAGGTGATTTTGCCCGCCGCCCTGCCTGGTGTGGTCGGCGCGTTTATGTTGGCGATATCGCGCGCCATTGGTGAGACCATGATCGTCGTCATGGCGGCAGGGCTGGGCGCAAATTTAACGGCAAACCCGTTTGAAGCGGTGACCACCGTTACCGTGCAGATCGTCACCTTGTTGGTCGGCGATCAGGAATTCGATAGCGCAAAAACATTGGCAGCGTTCGCGCTCGGTCTGGTGCTGTTCTGCGTTACTTTGTGCTTGAACATTATCGCATTGACGGTGGTCAACAAGTACCGCGAGCAGTATGACTGATATCGTCATGAATGATATAACACCCACAGAAAACTCGGGCCGTCGCGGCACCAAAGCTGCTGAGGCCGTCAGGCGCGGCCTGAAGCGTCGCTATGCTGCCGAAGCACGTTTTAAGGCCTATGGTATTATCGCAATCGGGTTGGCATTGGCGGCGATTTTGACGCTGTTCACCACGATTATCTCCAGCGGCTTGCCAACGTTCACGGAAACTAAAATCCAATTGACGGTCAATATCGACGAGCAGGTAATCGACCCCAGCGGCGAACGTGATCCAGAGATTTTAGCCCGCGCGAACTATCGCAAGCTCGTGTTGGGTGCGATGTCGGATTTATTCCCAGATGTTACCGGCCGTCGCGATAAACGCGAGCTGACCGGCATGTTGAGCCGGGGCGCCAGCTATCAAATGCAACAAGCCGTCACCGCCGACCCCAGTTTGATCGGGCAAACGGTCACGTTTGATTTTCCGCTCGCATCGGTGATGGATTTGTACAGCAAGGGCATCTTTGATCGTTCCGTTGCCGAAGCAGATCGGCCTGTTTCCGATCAGCAAATGGCGTGGTTCGACGAGCTGCGTGAACGTGGTGTGATCTTCACCACGTTCAACACCACATTCTTTACCAATGCGGACTCGCGTGAACCCGAGCTTGCCGGGATCTGGGGTGCTGCCGTCGGCTCGCTGCTTACGATGATGGTGACGTTGATGCTGTCGTTCCCCATCGGTGTTTCGGCGGCGGTGTATCTTGAAGAGTTCGCACCGAAAAATCGCCTCACCCAGATTATTGAGGTGAATATCAACAACCTGGCCGCTGTCCCGTCCATCGTGTTCGGCTTGTTGGGCTTGGCGGTGTTTATCAACTTCTTTGGGGTGCCGCGCTCAGCGCCGTTGTTGGGTGGTATGGTACTGGCCTTGATGACGTTGCCGACCATCATTATTGCCAGTCGCGCTGCGCTGAAGGCTGTGCCGCCGTCGATCCGCGAAGCGGCCATGGGCTTGGGCGCATCCCGTATGCAGGTCGTTGCCCACCATGTGTTACCGTTGGCGATGCCAGGAATTCTGACCGGCACGATCATCGGCATGGCCCAGGCTTTGGGCGAGACGGCACCGCTTTTGATGATCGGTATGGTCGCGTTTATCGTCGATATTCCGGGCAGCTTCACGGACCCTGCAACGGTGCTGCCGGTGCAGGTGTACTTGTGGGCGGATAGTCCTGAACGCGCGTTTGTCGCCCGGACATCGGCGGCGATTATGGTCTTGTTGAGTTTCCTCATCATGATGAATGCGTTTGCCGTGATCTTGCGTAAAAAATTCGAAAGACGTTGGTAGGAGTGACCCCCATGGGTGACGTGATGAACAGTATTGTCGAAGAAACCAAAGGGCGCCCCGATGCGCTGGCGAAGGATGACCGTGAGCCTAAGATCGTGACCGAAGGCGTAAATGTTTTTTACGGTGAAAAACAGGCGCTGTTCGATGTCAATTTGAACATTTTCGAAAACGAAGTGACGGCGTTGATTGGTCCGTCGGGCTGCGGCAAGTCGACATATCTTCGCACTCTTAATCGAATGAACGACACCATCGATATTTGCCGCGTAAACGGGCGTATCGAATTGGACGGCACCGATGTGTATTCGAACGTCATCGATGTGGTTCACCTGCGTGCCCGCGTCGGCATGGTGTTTCAAAAGCCAAATCCGTTTCCGAAATCGATTTACGACAACGTCGCCTATGGACCGCGTATCCACGGCATCGCCGCCGGCCAACAAGAGGTCGATGCGATTGTCGAAGAAAGCCTACAGCGCGCCGGTCTTTGGAAGGAAGTCAAAGACCGCCTTCATGAACCTGGAACCGGTCTGTCGGGTGGGCAGCAGCAGCGACTTTGTATCGCCCGCGCCATTGCGGTCCAACCTGAAGTGATCTTGATGGACGAGCCGTGCTCGGCATTGGATCCGATTGCGACGGCGCGTATCGAAGAGCTGATCGACGAGCTTCGGCAAAACTTTACGATCGTCATCGTGACTCATTCCATGCAGCAAGCGGCCCGCGTATCGCAGCGCACCGCATTCTTTCACATGGGCTATTTGGTCGAGGTCGGTGATACCGAAAAAATCTTCACCACGCCCAACGATCAACGCACCAAAGATTACATTACCGGCCGGTTCGGTTGAGTAGGAGACGTACGTCATGACGACCGATCACGATCATATTGTTACTAAGTTCGACGAAGACCTTCGCCAACTCGACAACTATATCGCCGAGATGGGCGGCCTCGCCGAGCATCAGTTTGCCGATAGCATCAAGGCATTGGTGCGTCGCGACAGCGAGTTGGCCGAACAGGTGATTGCCGGTGACAAGCGCATCGACGATATTGAGCACGAAGTCGATATGCACACGATTTCGATGTTGGCCCTGCGTCAACCGATGGCGGACGACCTGCGCGTTGTGATTACCGCGCTCCGCATCGCCAGCGTGATCGAGCGGATCGGTGACTACGCGAAGAATATTTCAAAGCGTACCGTTGCTATCACCCAGACACCGCCCGTGGGCCCGAGCCGAACCATCGCTCGGATGGGCAATGTGGTCCAAGAGATGATCAAGACAGTGCTGGATTCTTATCTGCAGCGCGACGCCGATCTTGCTCAGGATGTGCGACTTCGCGATGAAGAAGTCGATGCGCTGCACACCAGCCTGTTTCGTGAGCTGTTGACCTATATGATGGAAGACCCACGCAGCATATCCGCCTGCACACATCTGTTGTTCGTCGCCAAAAACATTGAACGCATTGGCGACCATGCGACCAACATTGCCGAGAACGTGCACTTCCTCGTTCACGGTGTGATGCCCGATGACAACCGTCCAAAGGGTGACCAATCCAGTTACACCGTTATCGGCGGTGAGGACTAGAGCAACCGGAGCTAAGACGTGAAATGTCCGAAATGTCGCGCATCTTGATCATTGAAGACGATCCATCGCTTGTCGAACTTCTGAAATATAATCTTGAGATTGAGGGATTTGACGTCAGTGTCGCCCGTGACGGTGAAGGGGGACTTGAGGCGATAGATACGCAAGACCCGGATCTTGTCGTATTGGATTGGATGCTGCCGAATATGTCGGGGATAGAAATCTGTCGGCAGATGCGCCAACGCACTGCAACCCGTTCAACGCCGGTCATCATGCTGACGGCCAAAGGCGAGGAAACGGACCGTATTCGAGGCCTGGAAACCGGCGCTGACGATTACATCGTGAAGCCGTTCTCGCCGGCCGAGTTGACGGCGCGTATCAAAGCGGTGTTGCGCCGCGCGCATCCGGAACAAGCCGGCAATGAATTGCGCTACGAAGACATCTTCATGGATTTGGAAACGCATCGGGTCATGCGAGATGAGCGTGCGGTTAGGCTCGGCCCGACGGAATTTCGGTTGCTTAAGACTTTTCTTGAAAAGCCAGGTCGGGTTTTCTCGCGCGAACAGTTGCTGGATAAAGTCTGGGGGCGCGATATTTATGTCGAGCTTCGTACCGTGGATGTGCATATCCGTCGCTTGCGCAAAGCGCTCAACGATCAAGGCGGGACGGATTTGATCCGTACCGTGCGTTCTGCTGGCTACTCGTTGGATGCGGAAAAATTTTGATTGGTCGGTAAAACCGCACGGTTTTCCGTGGGTTATCCTTTTCATTAAGAAATGCACCGTTATGCTGTGTCCGATCTTCGAGGACACTGATGCCGAATTCGCGTTTTACATACGGACATCTTCAGTCCGCGCTTAACAAAGCTATCCGCAACGAGCACTTGTTGCTCGTTGGCTTAGGCTTGGTCGTCGGCTGCTTATCGGGCTTAGCTGTGCTCGCCTTGCGTGAAGCCATTTCGTGGATCGAAATCATGCTATACGGTGTCGAAATCGACATGTTTTCCCGCTACGAAATCGCCGTCGTACCATGGATGGTTATGCTCTATCCAACGTTGGGCGGCCTTGTCGTCGGTCTGATTACCTGGAAATGGATGCCTGAGCAACGCAACCAAGGGGTTGCGGATGTGGTCGAAGCATCGGCGATGCGGGCCGGGCAGATGTCGTCTCGGGTAGGCCTCGTGTCGGCAATCAATAGTGCTATTTCTGCGGGCGCGGGCGCGTCGGTAGGTCGCGAAGGACCGGCGGTGCATTTGGGGGCTTCACTTGCGGGCTGGATCGCACGGCGGTTGCATTTGTCACGCTCGCTGTCGCGGACTGTACTCGGCTGCGGCGTCGCCGCCGCCGTCTCCGCCTCATTTAACGCGCCGATTGCCGGCGCCTTGTTCGCCACCGAAGTCGTTGTCGGCCAGTACGCGCTCAAGACCTTTGCTCCCATCGTTGTCGCCAGCGTCGCCGGCACGGCGCTTTCGCATATTCATTTTGGTGAGGCGTCGGCATTTTTGTTGGGTGGCAACCATATCGCGTCGTTCTGGGAATTTCCCGCCTTTATCGGCCTGGGCGTGGTTGCTGCCGTCGCCGCCATCGTCTTGATGCGGAGCATTTTCTTGGCTCAGCAAGTGGCGGCAAAGCTGCCGGTGCCGATTTGGTTCAAGCCTGCCATCGCAGGCCTGATTGTCGGCATCATTGCGATTTGGCTACCGCAGGTGATGGGGATCGGCTACGGCTTTACGGAATGGGCAATCCTCGGGCAATTTGATCTGAAGCTATTGATTTTGATCGGCCTCGCAAAGATTCTTGCGACAGCGCTTTGTCTGGGTTTCGGATTTTCGGGCGGGGTGTTCTCACCCGCATTGGTGCTGGGTGCGACGGTTGGTGCGAGTTATGGTTTGATCGCCGCCGATGTGTTCCCGTTGCTGGCGTCGGACGTCGGTGTTTATACGGTGGTGGGGATGGGGGCGGTGGCGGCGGCGGTGCTCGGTGCGCCGATCTCGACAACGCTGATCATCTTTGAAATCACCGGCGATTATAAGCTTTCGCTTGCCGTGATGTTGGCGATCGTTATTGCGACCGAGATTACGCACCATTTCTTCGGTGCTTCGTTCTTTGCCGAGCAATTGAAAAGACGTAACGTCGATCTCCGCGATGGCTTTGAGCGCGAAGTCTTGAACAACATCAAGGTTCGGCAGGTCTTGGATCATGGTAAAAGCACCGAGGCCGATACCATCAGCACCGAAACCCCGATGCATGAAATCCGAGAAAAAATGAGCATGTCGACGACCGGAGAATTATTCGTCGTTAAACCGGATGGTGAGTTGCACGGCACGATCACCATGCACGACTGCGGCAGTGTGTTGTTTGACAATGACTGTGGTGAAAATACTACCGCATCGGATGTTGCCCGGCTGCATCCACCGATTCTTAACGAGGGTGATTCCCTGGCCCGTGCGATCCAGGTGATGCGCGACAGCGGCGAAGACCACATCGCTGTGCTGCGCGACCCGCACACCAAGGTTTTTACAGGCTGCGTGCACCACCGTGATGTGATTAACGCCTACAATAGAGCGCTGCTACGCGTGCGCCACGAAGAACATAATCAAGAACCGGCATAGCCGACGTTTGCGGTGACACGTGGCATCGGCATGTTATAACCGAAGCTATGTCAGATCCCTTTGAACTTGAAGATGCGCCCGCGCCTGCGCCTGCTCGAAATCCGAGTTATTTTGACGGCTTAAATGACAGTCAGCGCGAAGCCGTCGAGGCGGTCGAAGGCCCGGTCTTGGTGCTGGCTGGCGCCGGTACAGGTAAAACCCGGGTGCTGACGACACGGCTTGCACACATTTTGATGCAAAACCGTGCAGGCCCGGGCGAAGTGCTGGCCGTGACATTCACCAACAAAGCGGCGCGCGAGATGAAGGAACGGGTTTCGCGCTTGGTGGGCCGTCCGGTCGAAGGCTGGTGGGTCGGCACTTTTCATGCCATCGGTGCGCGGTTGTTGCGGGCGCACGCCGAGGCGGTAGGGCTCAGCCCGCAGTTCACGATTTTGGATGCCGATGATCAGGTTCGCTTGATCAAGCAGTTAACCGATATTCATGAAATTGATTCAAAGCGTCTGCCGCCACGTGCCATCTCCGGTATCATTCAGCGCTGGAAAGATCGGGGCTATATGCCCGACAAGGTGCCGACCAGCGAAGCCGAGACCGGCGAAGGCAAAGTGCTCTCGTTGTACAAAGAATATCAAGCGAGGCTATCGACGCTGAACGCCGCCGATTTTGGCGATTTGCTTTTGCTGTGTTTGGAGTTGTTCCGTAAACGCCCGGAAATATTGAAAGAGTACCAGCACCGCTTTCGCTACGTCATGGTTGACGAGTATCAGGACACCAACGTGTCGCAGTATTTGTGGCTCAGACTGTTAGCGCAAGAGCACCGTAACATCTGTTGTGTTGGCGATGATGACCAGTCGATCTACTCATGGCGGGGCGCTGAGGTTGGTAACATCTTGCGCTTCGAAGAAGATTTTCCGGGTGCCCGCGTTGTGCGCTTGGAGCGCAATTACCGCTCGACCCCGCATATTCTGGCCGCCGCGTCCGGGCTGATTGCGTTTAATGAAGGTCGCCTTGGCAAGACGCTTTGGACCGACGTTAACGAGGGCGAAAAAGTCCGGGTGCGCGGCGTCTGGGATGGCGAGGCCGAAGCCCGGATGGTCGGTGACGAAATCGAAAGTCTTCAACACAAAGGACAAAAACTGAACCAAGTGGCAATCTTGGTGCGGGCCGGTTTCCAGACCCGGGAATTCGAAGAGCGCCTGATCACCATCGGCATCCCCTATCGCGTGATCGGTGGCCCCCGATTTTATGAGCGCCAAGAAATCCGGGACGCCGTCGCCTATTTGCGTGTGGTCGCGCAGCCTGATGATGACTTGGCGTTTGAGCGGATCGTTAATCTGCCATCGCGCGGTATCGGCAAGACGACGCTGCAAATCATCCACACCTATGCTCGTGCCGAGCAGACATCTTTGACACGCGCGATTGCAACGCTGTTGGAGACCGACGAGCTCCGCCCGCAGGCTAAAAAAGCCCTGGCCGAAGTGATGGCAACGTTTGATCTGTGGCGCACTTTTGCCGGCACCATGGCGCCCGCCGAGTTATGTGCGCAGATATTGGACGAAAGCGGTTACGTCGATATGTGGCGCATGAAAAAGGAACCTGATGCACCAGGTCGGATCGATAACCTCAAGGAATTGGTTGCTGCTCTTGAAGATTTTGAAACCATGGGTCAGTTCTTGGAACACGTCAGCTTGGTAATGGAGAACGAAGAACGGTCCGACCATGACAAGGTCAACATCATGACCCTTCATGGCGCCAAGGGTTTGGAATTCGAAAGTGTATTCCTGCCCGGCTGGGAGGAGGGGCTGTTCCCGAACCAGCGCTCGTTAGACGAAGGCGGCAACGCATCTTTGGAAGAAGAACGTCGCTTGGCGTATGTCGGCATTACCCGGGCTCGGGTGCGCGCGATGATTTCGTTCGCTGCGAACCGACGCATCTATGGGCAGTGGCAAAGCGCGGTGCCGTCCAGATTTGTCGATGAATTGCCTGGTGAGCATATCGATATGATGTCCGAAAGCGGTGTCTATACACGTCGCGACGGTGCGGTGAAGCAGGCAGACGATGCGTATTTGGATGTCGAAGGCATCGGGCGGTCGCGCCGCCGGATGATCCGCAGCGAGCGGCCGCAAAGTTATAAGCCGACTGCTGGTGATGGCGATAAACTGTCCGTCGGCACACGGATATTCCATCAGAAATTCGGCTACGGTCGGGTTGCCTATGTTGACGGCGACAAGTTGGATATTGAGTTCGAAAAAGCCGGTATTAAGCGCGTCATGGCAAGCTTTGTGAGTCCGGCGTGATGATGGGAAGCGATGGAATCCCGCTTTGGCGGCTTGAAGTAACGGTGCCTGAGCATGCCGTACTCGCATTCGAAGGAATACTTGAAGGTATCTGCGGCGCGGTAACGTCGTTCGGCGATGATAATGTACCATGGCGCGTCGAAGGCTATACCGATGTTGCCCCCGATACCGATGCCATCGAAGGCGGATTTGCGATGGCCGCCCAAGCGGTCGGCATCGAAGCCCCGAAGCTGACGGTCGAATTTTTGACACCGCGCGATTGGCTGGCGGAAAACCGCGCCGGGTTTGAGCCGCTTTTGGCCGGTCGCTTCTTTATTCATCCGAGCCATTTTGAAGGTGACGTTCCCGCCGCGACGGTGCCCTTCTGCATTGATGCCGGCACCGCGTTTGGATCGGGCACGCATCCGACGACGGCAACGTGTTTGCTGGCGCTGCAAGCATTGGCGAAGTTTCGCACGGCGCAGACGATTTTAGACCTTGGGTGTGGCACCGGCCTGTTGGCGTTCGCGGCCAGGCATTTGTGGCCGGCGCGGGTGTTGGCCGTGGATATTGACCCGGAAGCCGTGCGCGTTGCTAAGTTGAACGCGCGGCTCAATCAAATCGGCCCCGGCGTGACGATTGTGCGCAGTGTCGGTTATCGAAATTCTGCGATAAATCGGTTTGCGCCGTTCGACATCATCGTTGCCAACGTGTTGGCACGCCCGTTGATCGGCATGGCCGGCGATACGGCCCGGGCGATGCAGCCCGGTGGGCATATCGTGCTTTCCGGCTTGATGGAGCGCGACGTTGCCTGGGTCGCACAGCATCACCGGGCGCGCGGGTTCCGCCTGCAAGAAATTTGGCACCAAGACGGCTGGGCGACGTTGGTACTGCAAAAAGCGGGGTAAGCGGATGGACAGGACCCGGCGGCGGCGATTGGTGCACACGTTGATCGGGATCAACGGCGTCGGATTCGTCGCGGTCGGCATTTTGTTGGTCGATGTGTTCAAGGCCGGCTATATCCCGTGGTTTGCGCTCAGCGCCGAGGCGGTTTTGTTCTTAGGGATCGTTGTGCCGTTTTATCGCGAATTCTTGGCGTTGCGTGAAGGCTTTGAAGAGGTTGAGCGTGAAGCCATGCAAACCATCCGCCGTCGCCGTGGCGAGTTACTCGGGCAAGAAGCCCTGCCCCAAACACGCCCGAAACCGTTCGCCCGGGTCCGTGCGCAGCCGTTGACGGCCTTGGCGCTGACTCTGCTCGGTTGGGGGTTGGCTTTGGCTGAGGTGGCGCGTTGGTGGATGTCCGGGTAAAGCTTACGTGTCGGTCGCGCTGGGCAAGGCCTTAAACGCGCTCAATGCACGCTCGCGGGCTTTTTTGTGATCAATGATCGGGCGGGGGTAGGTTTTGCCCAAGCGCACGTCGGCGTCATGTAAAACGTCATCCGGTGCTTCCCACGGTGTGAATAGATGCTTGTCCGGAAGCGCGGCGATTTCGGGCACGTAGGCGCGGATATATTCGCCGTTCGGATCAAACTTTGATCCTTGCGTAATCGGATTGAAGATACGGAAATACGGTGCCGCATCGGCGCCGCAGCCTGCGACCCACTGCCAGCTGAACGCATTTACCGCCAAGTCCGCATCGACCAGCGTATCCCAGAACCACGCTTCGCCTTGCTGCCAGGGCAGAAGTAGATGTTTGACCAAGAAAGACGCCGTGATCATCCGCACGCGATTGTGCATGTGCCCTGTCTGCCAAAGTTCACGCATCCCGGCATCGACCATGGGATAGCCGGTGCGGCCCCGCTGCCACGCCGTTAACGCGGCGTCATCGTGCTGCCACGGGAAACTTGCAAACTTTTCGTACATCGGTTCTGACGGCAGTTCGGGCAAATAATAAAAAACATGATAGGCGAACTCGCGCCAAACGATCTCTTTCAAAAACGCTTCGCTGGCCTTGGTCCATCCGTGCGCCTTTAGGGTCTTGTGCCAAATTTGGCGCGGACTGATGTCGCCGGTGTGCAGAAACGCAGATAAGTTTGACGTCGCCGGCGTGGCCGGAAAATTTCGCCCGTCGTTATAGCCGTCGATGACGTTTAAGAATGCGTCCAACCGCGCTATGGCGCCGCGCTCACCGGGCGTCCAACGATCCCGCAGGCCACCCGCCCAGTCAGGTGAGGTCGGCAGCAATGCGAGATCTTCCAGCGTATCGCCAGGGATTTTTTTCGATGGCGTTTTTATGTGCTTTGGCGCCGGCAGCGGCTGTGCCGGGTCCCCTTTGTCGCGGCACGCATGCCAAAATCGGGTGTAGACTTTGTAAAACCCGCCGGCTTTGGTCTCAATCGTCCAAGGCTCAAACAAAAGTTCGCCGTTGAAGCTTTTGACGTCAATGCCGCGCGCCGTGAGTGCCGCCTTAATTTCCGTGTCCCGCGCAATCGCATAGGGCTCGTAACAACGGTTCCAGTGCACGCAGTCCGCGCCGGAGTCTTTGAGCACCTCATCTAACACATCCGCCGCTGCACCCTGGCGCAGCACGAGCTTGCCGCCAAGATTCGCAATCTGCTGTTCGAGTTCAGCCAACGAGTGGTGAAGCCACCAGCGGGCCGCGCCGCCGGGTTTCCATTCGCCCGGGGTGCCGTCGTCTAAGATGTAAAGCGCAACGACGGGTCGACCGGACCGGCAGGCTTCAAAAAGCGCCGGGTTGTCGGTGATGCGTAGATCGTTTCGGAAGCAAACGATGATGGGGGGCGTGTCGGTCATAAAATTGAGCGTCTCCTGATAAGCATACGACCCGCAGCACGGCTCGGATCATAGAGACACCTTAAGGATCGACGCAGTCAAATCCCCACATGATTTTATAGGCAGGCGAGCCGAGTTTTATGCCACCCCGCGACACCGCATTACGACCGAATTTTTTACAATGGGCCACCGCGACGTCTGTCGGTTCGGTGAAGCGTGTTGAGGTTATCGTAATTGCGGTCGGTGACGCGGCGACGATGTCGCGCTCGTCCTTGCTCGAACAAGCTGAAACGCCGCCCAGCACAAGGACGCCGAGCGCCATGCATGCGGCGATATGCCGCCATCGATATGTCATAAATTCCTCCAACCTCTATAAGGCCGCGGATTTAATTACTTAAATCAAGGGCTTGGCTTATTTTTTAAAAAACGGTGCAGGCATCAAGATGACGTTCCGCTGGGAAACCAAATAGCCGGCCTCGGCACTGATTTCGAGGAATTCCTGCCATTCCGGGTCCGCCTGCATGGCGGCGCGCTTGATTGCGCGGTCGGCCGCGTCTTCGTAGCACCAGATATGGATAAAAGTGTTCGGATCACCGGTTTCGGTCGCAGCGTACATCAACGGCATGCCCAGATGGCGGGTCTGCGGCACATAGCCGTGCGCTTCGTAAACTGCCAATTGCTTCTTGATGGTGCCTGGGCGGCAGCTGTAAGTGCGGTGATCGTAAATCATGGGTTTCTCCTCGGGTGTTTCAGTTTCGTCAGGCGGTCTGCCCTTGCGTGGGATGGGGCTGCCCCCTTAGGCTTTGCTTAGATCACCTTACGACGGGAAGCCTGGAATATGAACGACGATCATCAACGCCATATTGTTTTTTTAGATCGCGATACCATGCCTGACGCCGTCACCGTGCGTGTGCCTGATTTCCCGCACACCATGGATACGTATGATCGTACCGCATCCGACGAGGTCGCCGCGCGCTGCAAAGACGCAGATATCGTTATCACCAATAAAGTCCCGCTGTGTGCCGATGCTTTGGCCGAGATGAAAAATCTCAAAATGGTCGCCATCGCCGCGACCGGCACGGACAACGTTGATCTGAAAGTCTGTGGTGAACGTGGGGTCGTGGTGTCCAATATTCGCGCCTATGCGATGGCGACGGTGCCCGAGCACACTTTGGGTTTGATGTTATCTCTCAGCCGCTCACTTCGTCCCTACCATAATTCCATTGCTGCCGGACGCTGGAAAGAAGCCGAGCAGTTTTGTTATTTCGACTACCCGGTGTTCAACCTCGAAGGCAAAGTGCTGGGTATCATCGGAGATGGTGTGCTAGGCAAGGCCGTTGCAAAGCGCGCCGAAGCATTTGGGATGGAGGTCCGGTTTTCCGCCTACAAAGGCGCAGACGGCATGGGGCCACTGTACACGTCGTTCGAAAAAATCTTGACCGAAAGCGACGTCATCACGTTGCATTGCCCGTTGATGGACAGCACGCGCAATTTATTAAGCGATGCCGAGTTCGATCAGATGAAGAAAAAGCCGTTAATCATCAATACGGCGCGGGGCGGATTGGTTGACGAGGTTGCCCTCGTCAAAGCGCTTAAGGACGGCAAAATCAGTGGCGCCGGATTTGACGTCGTGACGACTGAGCCTATTCCGGACAATCACCCGTTTCTCAGTATCATGGATCGCCCTGACTTTATTCTCACCCCGCACATGGCGTGGGCGGGAATCGAGGCGATACAGGGTTTGGCCGATCAACTGATCGACAACATTGATGCCTATGTCGCCGGTGCGCCCAGGAACGTCGTCACACCCTGATTTTTTCAGTACCGTCGTCGTAGTTGACGGAATACAGGTCTTTGCGACGGTCAATCCAGTTGCGGACGGTGCCGAAGTGCTTGTGGTGCGACAGCTTGTCCAAATCCAGGTCATGGATCAGCACCATTTCGGCATTCGGCGTACATTCTGCTGCAATCCCTTCACGGTCGAACGAGATATCCGACGGCGTATAAATACCGGATTGGGCATAATGAATTTCTGCGGTTTCAATATGCGGTAAATTGCCGCACGCACCGGCGATAGCGACGTACACGTGATTTTCGATAGCCCGTGCGTGTGCACAATAGCTGACCCGCAGATGACCGGATCGCATGTCCGTGTTGTAAGGCACGAAAATGATGTTGGCGCCTTTCTCGGCGGCGATACGTGCGAGTTCCGGAAACTCGATATCATAACAGATCAAAATCGCGATCTTGCCCCGGTCCGTATCGAAGACCTGAACCCGCTCACCCCCTGTGACACCCCACCATTTTGTTTCGCTGGGCGTGACGTGAATTTTGTATTGTTTTTCCAAGGTGCCGTCGCGGCGGAAAAGATAGGCCACGTTGTACAGCTTGTCGTCTTCGACGGTTAGGTGCGAGCCGCCGATAATATTGACGTTGTAGCGGATCGCGAGTTCGGTAAACATTTCTAAGAACGGCTTGGTGAATTGCTCAAGTGCGCGGGCGGCGTCTTTTGGACGCTCGGCGATCAACATGGAAAACAGTTGCGTGGTCAGAAGCTCCGGAAACACGGCAAAGTCAGAGCGGTATTCCGACGCCGTGCCGACGAAGTACTCGCATTGAGACTTGAATACCTCGAATGATTCAACGCGGCGCATTTGGTATTGGATGATGCAAAGCCGCGCTGACGGCGGATGGTTTCCGCTGCTGTGCTCGGGCTTGTAATCGGGATTTTTCCAATTCATCAGCACCGCATTGCCGCAGCTTTCCTCGTCTTCTTCGAGGTAGCCCTGAATGACGCGGATGATCTCGAACCCGTTGGCAAGTTGTGCGACCAAAACCGGATCATCCAATTCGCGTGCGACGACTTTGTCGACGTATTCGTCAGCCGTCATTTCGTCGGCGTGTTCTTTGTAACCGGGAATGCGGCCGCCGATGACGATCCCTTTGAGGTTCTGGTCGACGACAAGCTCTTTGCGCGCTTCGTATAAGCGCCTCGCCAGCTTGTAGCCTTGAAACTCCCGCGCGACGGCGATGTCGATGCCGTATAAATATTCGCCGTCATTGCGGTGATTGCGGATAAAGCCGTCGTCGGTGACGGTATCAAAGTCGTGTCGGCTTGATGCGACATGGCCTGAAATCAGCAAAGATGATGAAATCGCCACCAACTCGCCATCGACTTCAACGCCAAGTTGACCTTCAGGAAAAGAGCGTAACTGGCTTAGGAACTGCGGTCGCGTCCAGGGCTCGATGGTTTTGAACACATCGGTTTGCACGCGCAGCAGGGCCGGATAATCCGATACACTGAGCCGCCGCACTATGACCTTGCGTTCATATTTTTCGAGATCGCTGGTTTCCATGCCTCATCCTTTGCCGAGAAATTCTGATTGTGGCGGAGCATAGAGGACCGTTGCCTGGGTTCCAAGGCACCGCATATGCTGATGGGGCTGAATTATTTCTCGGGAAGAGGAATAAACTCGTCATCGCCGGGGACGCTCGCGAACTTGCCGGTTTTCCAGTCTATTTTCGCCTGCTCCAGCAGGTCTGGATTAGAGGCAACGAAGTTCCACCAGATGGTTCTGGGGCCGTCCATCGGTTTGCCACCGCATAGCATTACGCGCGAATCGCTGATCGCTGTGATGGTTGGCGTGCTGCCCGGTTTGAGAACAGCCATGGTCAGCGGGGCGATAGCGGCGTCGTCGATTTCAAGGCCACCGTCGACGATATAAAGGGCGCGTTCTTCATGCTCGACAGGTAGGGGGATTGTGCTGTCGGCGGGGGCGTTAATATCGATGTAGAGCGTTGGCCAAAGCACCTCGACATCTGCTTCTAAACCGAATGCGGTGCCGGCGATCAGTTTCATGGACACCCCATCTCGCTCAAATTCCGGGAGTGCGTCGGACGGATGGTGTTTGAAGGCAGGCTCAGTCGTTTCGTGGGTTTTTGGCAGTGCAACCCAGGCCTGGATGCCATGCAACGTTGACGCGCGGGCGCGCTCCGCATCGCCGGTGCGCTCCGAGTGCACGATGCCCCTGCCTGCGGTCATCCAATTGACGGCGCCGGGGCGAATCGCTTGTTCCACGCCCAGCGAATCCCGATGCATGATCTCGCCCTCAAATAAATAGGTCACCGTGGCCAACCCAATGTGCGGGTGCGGGCGCACGTCAATTCCTTCGCCGGGCGGAAAGTCTGCCGGGCCCATATGATCAAAGAAAACAAATGGGCCGACCATGCGCTTGCCCCGAAACGGTAAAACGCGGCGAACGGAAAAATCACCAAGGTCGGTAGGGCGTGGCTCGATGATCATCTCAATGGCGTCGGACATGCTAGGCTCCATAAAAAAACAACATTTGAGCGAAATAATGCCGTAAAAATAGTTTGAGCGCCACCGGTGTGCTGGCGGCGCTCGATCATTAATTCAGTCTCGGCAAATCGGTTTCGAAACCTTGTTGCGAGCTTATATCTGAAAGGTTCAGGTCGCGTCGACGCTGTAAACTAAGGGCTTTCCACAAGTGTACTTGCCGCAGGCATCACGTCGAAAGCGATGGAAATCCGGCGATTCTTACCTGAAAGCGGGACGGTGCGATGATAAAAATGACTTGGGAATAGAATCATTTTACCGGCATTTGGATGAATCAAACGCACCTCCGGTGTGTGCGTAAAATGAAAATCTTCCGGCGCGCGACCGAATTCGATCCAGCCTGCGTGCGTTTCGTCGTCTTCGCGGACACTGTCCGGGACGTCCACATAATATACGCCGGACAACCATGCCGACGGATGAATGTGCGCGACCTGATGGCCGCCTTCTTCCATCACGACCCCCCACACGGATAACCTTGGGTTTGCCGGTATTTGATCTAAAAACGGATGGCTGGCCTCGCCGGTGAAGCGGCGGCGATAGGCATTAAAGGCCTCCATAATGAGGCCCGCAAAATCTTGAAAAGGACCTGTGTCGCTGTCCAGCAATTCCCCGGAATGTCGCCCGGCCCGGGTCGCATGCGCTTTCGGTGACGGCGTCAGAGTCGGGTGTGCCAGAACGTGTTCGCCTAAGGCCCGGTTGAACGCCGCAACATCTGCATAGCCTTCGGGCGCCACGATATCCCGGGTCATGATAAATCGGTCCATATCATCGAGGGCGCGGGCGTCTTTTATTTGTCCTGCATCGCGAAGCGCAATCGCTTTGAACGCAAGCGCGCTCGGATGCCCGGGCGTGCGCGTGAGGAAGCGGTCTATGACGGCCACAGTTGTTTTTGCATGGCCCGCATGCAGCGCCATATCGGCCAGATTGATTGCTGCTTTCGCAAATGTCGGATCAATTTCAAGGGCGCGATTGAACGCGCGTTCGGCCCCAGGTGTATCACCCAACGCCAGATACGCTTCGCCCATGTTCAGAGCGGCGGCGGCATGCCCAGGCTCAAGCGCCAAGGTGCGGCGAAAGCGCTGGGCGGCGTCTGCATGCTGGTTCAATGACTGCATTGCAACGCCGGCATTGTAGTGCGCGGCGGCGAGCCCCGGGTCGATCTCGGCAGCGCGTTCGGCGAGGGTGCGGGCTTCGGCGTCCTGTCCTTGTGCGCTGAGCACGGCGGCGAGATTCGTCAACGCAATCGCGTTACCGCTGTCTCGGGCCAACAAGGTTTGTAGTGCAGCGGCTGCGGCTTCAAGGTTGCCGGCACAACGTGCCGCTTCGCTGTAGCCGATAGCCGCTTGTGCATGTTCTGGATCACGCGAAAGGGCCGCTTCAAAGCGTATGGCTGCCTGCGCATGGTCGCCGATCCGCATCAAAAGAACGCCGGCATTATAGGCGGGTTCAGCATAGCGTGGGCTTGCATTGTGGGCGGCGTCATAGGCGGCAAGCGCGGCTTCGACATCGTTGCTGCCTGCTAAGACGTTGCCCAGGTTCATTTGGATTTCTGCATACAACGGTGCTTCTGGACGCGTCGCCGCTGCGGCATCCCGCAATAACGCATGTGCGGTTTCAACGTCGCCCACATGATAGGCCGCGATACCCGCCAGATTCAGCGTCATGGCGTTGGGGTTATGCCCAGCCAAAAGTTTACGTGCTTCGGCCCACGCGTCGGCGTGTCGGCCTTCGCGTAATGCTTTCTCCAGCCCGCCCAACTGTCCGCTTGATTTTTTAAGCCGTCGTTTTGCCATTCGCGGATCATCGCCAGTTCGCCCGCCAGGGGCAAGCGCACTCTCGGCAGATTGAAGATCCTTAGGTATACTTATGCCATGACGAACGATTCCCTGCCTCAGCGCCTGCAAGATGCGCTTTCCTGCCATCAAGCTGGTGACTTGGCGGCGGCGGAGGCGGGCTATTTTGCGGTGCTTGCCGATGAACCCGGTCACGTCGATGCATTGTATCTGTTGTCGACACTGCGTTTGCAGCAGGGCCGCGCCGAAGATGCATTGGCGCTCAGTGAGCAGGTGATCGCCCATGTGCCTCGTGTCGCCGATGCGCACGCAAACAAAGGCACCGCCCTGCAAAGCCTGCAACGTTTTGAGGATGCCGCCGCCGCGTTTCGGCGCGCGATTCAACTGCTGCCAGATGCTGCGCATCTGCATTTTAATCTGGGTAACGCGCTTCGGGCGGCGGGGGACAAGTCGGGTGCGGTGAAGGCATATCGGGATGCCGTTGCCCTGAAAGGCGATTTCGTGCAGGCGCTGTCAAACTTAGGTGCCACTTTGTCCGAGTTGGGCCTTTTTGACGAAGCCGCAACGGTGTGTGCCGAAGCCTGCCGCCTCGTCCCGGGTTTTGCCGACGCACATTATAATCGCGGCAATGCACACCGCGAGGCCGGACGTTATGCCGACGCCGTCGCCGCCTTTGAAGCGGTCCTTGTTGTCGAGCCTGAACACGCGAACGCGTTGTGCAACTTGGGCCTGACGTTAATGCGTGATGGCGATCTCCAGCCCGCAATAGATACGCTTGCCGACGCCATACAGATTGCCCCCGACCATGCTATGGCGGCGTTCTATCATGCTGTCGCGTCCGAAATGTCGGGCGCGGATGCGGAACCTTTATTTGCACCTATGAACGCCGAAGATCCGACGATTGCGGCTTGGTTGGACAGCTGGACCTACATCAAATCCAATTCCACGTTGGCGAGTGAGATCATTCACGATCCGTTTCGGCTGTTGCGTCATGCGTTTGATGCGGCGCCGGAAACAGGTTTGGTCCTAGAGTTCGGGGTCCGTCACGGCATGTCACTTCGCCACATTGCAGGGCTGACGTCGGCGCCGGTGCACGGATTTGATTCTTTTCAGGGCCTGCCCACAGCCTGGGGTGACGAGCCCAAAGGGGTGTATTCAACCGGAGGCGCGTTGCCAGAAGTGCTGGACAACGTGACCCTGCATCCTGGCTTATTTGAAGATACGCTGGCGGATTTCTTGGCGGCGCATCCGGGTGACATCCGATTTTGCAATATTGATTGCGATATCTATGCGTCCACCGTGACCGTCTTAAATGGTTTGGCGCCACGCATTCAGCCTGGCACCGTATTGGTGTTCGACGAATATTTGGTTAATCCGACATGGCGCGAAGACGAGCACCGCGCGTTTCAAGAAGCCGTGGCCCGGTATGGCTGGACGTATAGCTATATCGCGTTCGGTATCGTCACCAAGCAAGCCGGCGTGGTCATCGAAAGCGTTTAGTCGCCGCTCAGATGAAGCACCACGTTGCGTTGATGCGGGCGGGTACGGTGTTCAAAAAGATAGAGTCCCTGCCATGTGCCAAGCATTGGCTTTCCATCGTTGACGGGGATCGATAGGGATACATCCGTCAGCGCGCTTCGGATATGCGCCGGCATGTCGTCGGGGCCTTCGGCGGTATGACGGTACAATGACGGGTCTTCGGAAACGATCCGTTTGAAGAAATCGTTGAGATCTCGAATGACATCCGGGTCGGCGTTTTCCTGGATCGTCAATGATGCCGAGGTGTGGCGACAAAACACCGTCAAAACGCCGACGCGGACGCTGCTTTCAGCACAAAACCGTATGGCGTCACGGCTGAATTCATACAGACCTTCGCCGGTGGTGTTGATGCGTAAAGTGGTTTGTACATGCGCCATACGCATCTGTTAGCATTCTTAAAGCCAATTGCAAATGCGAGGAAGATCAAACGTGCGCATCCGCCAAGGACCGCTGCCCGGCAGCCCCGCTGATGATATCACCCGAGGTGTCATCCGCCTGATGGGCGATCTGGGGTATGCCCCGCTGACCGAGTTTAAGCTGACCGGTCGGCGCCGCGTCGACGTTGCCGCACTCGACCGTGACGGGCGGTTCGTGGTGGTTGAGGTGAAAAGTTCGCTCGCAGATTTTCGGGCCGACAACAAGTGGCCGGAATACCTGGATTTCTGTGATTTCTTTTATTTTGCCGTGGCCTCGGATTTCCCGAACGATATCTTGCCCAACGATCATGGACTTATTTGCGCCAACACCTATGAGGCGACGATTGTGCGGCCTGCGGCCGAGAGTCCGATGAACGGCAATCGTCGCCGCACGCAAACGCTTCGGTTCGCACGCACCGGCGCGAACAGATTGGCCGGCCGCAGCGACCCTGCGGTTTAGCCGTACCGGTGCAAGCTGCTGCCGTATGCGTTAAGCCATGCCTCGGCCTGTTTTTCATGGGGTGTGAGCGTATCAACCAAGCGGTGAAAATTTGGGCCGTGGTTTCGCTCAATCACATGCGCGACCTCGTGGGCGGTGATGAAATCGAACACGAAGTCGGGCGCCATTACCAAACGCCAGGAATAATTCAGTGAACCGTCGTGCGCGCATGATCCCCAGCGCGACGTGGTATCGCGCACCGTGACGCGTCCAATCGTGACGTCGATTTGCAGTGCTTTTTCTGCCGACAGTTCAGCTAACCGCCGCTTGGCTTCTTTTTTCAGCCAATCTTCGACACGGCGCGAGATGTGTTCAAGTTGACCGGTGACGCATATTTTTTCATTTTCCAGCCACACCCCGCCCCGTGCATCGGGCATGTGGGTGATGACGTGATTGATGCCGAGGATCGGAATTATTTGGCCGTCTTCGAACGGTACGCGCTCTGGAATCTTTGCGAGCCGACGGCGTAACCATGCGGTCTGACTTTGCACAAAGCCGATTCCTTCGGCTTCTGACGTATGCCAGGGCAGCGTCAACTTCACGCCTTCAGTCTTCGGATCGATGCGCAAGATCATCCGCCTGGCCTGGCGGTTCCGGAGCAGGGCAACGGGCACGGCGCGACCGTCTAGCTCGACGCTAAGTTCCTTGCGCCTGCGTGCCGTCATCGGGCGCCTTACGCGGCTGCCGGCATCGGCGTGCCGAGGCCATCGAAGCTGTCATACAGCTTTTGCCGATCCGCATCCGGTAATCGTACCAGCGGTGGGCGGATGTTGAGCCAGCCGTCATTACCGGTGTTGCGCGCCATCAGCGCCTTGAGCCCGGCGGAATACGGGAATGCGGAAAGGGTGGTTTGCAGCGCCGTCAGTTTTTCCTGCGCTGCTTCGAGGGCCGCGCTTTCACCGCTTTCGGTATAGAGGCGATACACTTCTGCATCCACGTGACACCCCACGTTGGCAACGGCGGTGATGCAGCCGACGCCGCCGCGGCGCATCAGCGGCAGCATCAATTTATCGGCGCCCGAAAAACATGCGAAGCCTGGAAAGCGTTCGGCAGCGCCGGCCATATTTTCCAGATCGCCGGAACTGTCTTTCATGCCGACCACGGTTTCCGGGTATGCTTTCAATAGCTTTTCGATGACCCCATAGGTGATCGGCACGCCGGACATCTGCGGGAAGTGATACAGATAAATCTTTAGCCGATCATCGGCGATGGTATCGATGATGCGGGCATAGGCCTGGAACAACCCTTCGTCCGTGTTGTTCTTGTAGAAGAATGGCGGCAGCATCAAAACGCCCTTGGCGCCGGCATTGAGCGCGGCTTGGGTCAGGTTAACGGTATCGATCGCCGCACAGCACCCCGTGCCCGGCATCAGTGTGTCCGCAGGCACGCCACGCTCGATCACACCTTCGATGATCGAGATGCGCTCTTTGAGGCCGAACGAATTCGCTTCACCCGTCGTGCCCAACACCCCGAGCCCGTCACAGCCGTTCGACAGCAGCCATTTGCAATGTGCCGCCAACAAGTCCAAGTCCGCCGAAAGATCGGCCTTCATCGGCGTCAAGACGGCGGCAAACACGCCTTTATAGGGTGAATGTGACATGGGTACTCCCTTCATAAAAAATATTTAGCCACAAATGTTGGCGTTATTTTGGCCAGCTTACCACATGATCCTCAAGGTCCATCGTATCGCGTTCGGAAACGATGCGACCGAATACGGAAATCCCGGCTTCCTGCACGGTGTTGGTGGTGCCGGAAATCAACGGGTGCCACCACTTCAGGTCCTCGCCCTCGGCCAGCAGTCGGTACGCGCATGTCGTCGGCAACCAAGGAATGGTCCCGACATTCTGCGGTGTCAGCCGGCGGCAATCCGGGACGAAACGCTGGCGGTCTTGATAACTGGTGCAGCGGCAGGTCTCAAGATCAAGCAAGCGGCAGGCGACGTCGGTGTATAAAATCTCGCCGGTGTCCTCGTGCTCAAGTTTATTGAGACAGCATTTCCCACAGCCGTCACAGAGCGATTCCCACTCAGGGCCCGACATTTCGTGCAGCGCTTTTTGTTTCCAAAACGGCACCGCATCTTTGTTCTTTTTGGTCTTATTGCGACCGAACATGAAAGCTCCTTATGTGAGGCCACTTTGCTACGCCCAGCTGTCGGCGAGAGCAACCCGGAATTTGCCCGTCAGAGCGGATCTTTCTCAAGATCAATCAAGTGAATGAACGAGCCGACGACGCGGCGGTCTGCGAGCCCGGTCTCGCCAAGTTCATTACCCGATGTGTCTTCGCAGCGAAACAGTGGCAAACCGGGGCCTTCTTCGATGATCGTGGCGAAATGAAATTCATGCCCGCGAAACCGCGTCCTGGCGCCGCCTAGCGGGCCGGCCTTAGCTAAGGTCGCGCGCCGATAGCCGATGTGCATGCGGCGCTTCGCAAACGACGTTTCCAACGGCAAGAGGCCGGCCATCGGATGACGCCGCCCATCGGCATCGGTGAGCCCGTGCCCCAAAACCATATAGCCACCGCATTCGCCATAGATTGCTTTAGAGTCATCTGCGGCTTGTTGAAGACCGTCTAAAAATGCCCAGTTGGCGGCAATGCGCCCTGCGTGAAGCTCGGGATAGCCACCCGGCAGATAAATGGCATCGGCGTTGATGTCGGGTGTTTCATTGGCCAAGGGTGAAAAGAATTTGATATCGGCCCCCGCTCCCCGCCAACCGTCCAAGACGGCGGGGTATGAAAACGCGAACGCGTCGTCGCGGGCCACGGCGATGCGTTGACCCAGGGGTGGCAACAAAAGCGGCGCATCGCTTTTTGGGCGCACCGGCCAAGGCCGCATGGCGCGCCGAAGTGCTGCGATATCAAGATGCTTGCCGATCCAGGCTGCTGCTTTTTCCAAGAACGGCTCAAGGTCTTTGTGCTCAGCTGCTTGCACCAACCCTAAGTGGCGGGACGGCAGTTGTAAGTCTTCGTTGCGGGGCAAGGCGCCGAAGACTTCGAGGTCGGGGGCGATTTTCTTCAGCGCATCCGACAAGAGTTTTGCGTGGCGCTCGCTGCCGACTTTATTAAAGATGACGCCTGCGACATCGACGGCGGGGCGATGGCGGGCGAAGCCTTTGGCCAGTACGGCGGCGCTTGCGGCTTGTTTGCTGGCATCGACGACCAAGACCACCGGCCAGCCGGTGATTTGCGCAAGCGCAGCTGTTGAACCATCGAAGCGATCGTCGCTCAGGGTCGCGCCATCAAACAGGCCCATCACGCCTTCGCAGATGATGTCGTCTGCACTGGCCGCCAAGCCGCCGGCGATTTCGGCGAGCGTAACGTCGCGCATCGCCCAGGAATCAAGGTTGTGACACGCGCGCCCTGTGGCTGCGGCATGAAAGGCTGGATCGATATAATCAGGGCCGGCCTTGGCGGAAATGACGTCGACGCCGCTGTCCCGTAAATGCCGCAAAAGGCCCAAAGTGATCAGCGTTTTCCCGCTGCCCGATGCGGGCGCCGCTATGATCAATCCGCTGCCAGGGACACCGGTCAGCCGCCTGTCGGTCACAGAAGTTGTCCGATCCTCTCGGCCATCGCCTCGGCCGTGGTGCCATGGGAGAAATGGGTCACCAAATTACCTTTAGGTCCGATCAGATAAATGATTGAGGTGTGGTCGACCAGATAATCCTGAGGATCGTCGCCAGTCGGATCGTTGGTGCGGAAATATACTCTGTATTCGCGGGCCACCGCCTTGATCTGCTCTTCTGTGCCGGTCAGGCCGACGGTGCGCGGATGAAAGAAACTGACGTATTCGGCCAGATGTTCAGGCGTGTCGCGATTCGGGTCGACGGAAATAAAAACCGGCGTCACCTGTTTGGCTTTCTCAGGCGGCAGCATATCGAGCGCCGCTGCCATGTCGCTGAGTGCGGTTGGGCAGACGTCCGGACAATAGGTGTAACCGAAAAACACCATCATATAACCGCCCAGGAAGTCTTTGTCGGTAATCGTCTCGCCCTGCTGATTAACCAATTCAAAGGGTCCGCCGACAGAAGGCGTGCTCACCAGCGGTTTCTCGCTGTTGCTAGATTTGCTGAAATATTCGAAGCCTGCCAGGGCAATGATAAAGGCCAGCACCGCGATACCGATCAAAAACGCCAACAGACTTATGCCGGAGCGACGCTTTTTTTCAGGCGCTGTCGCGCGTGAGTCGGCCTTCAAGTCCGGGGAATCTTTGGGAGTCCCGGATTTTTTCTCTGTATCGTCGGTATTTTTGGCATCAGCCATCATGTTCTCATCGGCCAGTTGTAAAGCAGAACAATCATACGTGGACGCGCCATATCATCAAGGCCCACAAAGATGATCAGCATTGGCGATGACGTCATGGCACCATACACTCCAATCTATGGTACTGGCATCTGACGCAGAAAAATCACTTAAATCCGCTAAGGGTGGGCTAGCGCGCAAGCCGGGCGGCCCGCTCCGGCGCGGTTGGACGACCGGTGCGTGTGCGGCGGCGGCAGCAGCAGCGGCGCTGCGCGCGACCTTAACCGATGCGGCACCTGATCGCGTCACCATCCGATTGCCGAAAGGCGAAACCCCGACGTTTGATGTGGCGACTGCTGAGAAAACAGCCGACGGCTGGCGAATCGGCATTATTAAAGATGCCGGCGATGACCCTGACGTGACGCACGGTGCCGAAGTGATCGTGACGCTGACCCCGCGTGCACCTGGGGACGGGATTATCTTCAAGGCAGGCCCGGGCGTCGGCATGGTGACGCTGCCGGGCTTGCCGGTGGCGGTAGGTGAGCCTGCGATCAATCCGGGGCCGCGCGGAATCATCACCGATGCGCTGACGGCGGTCGCCGAAGAGCTGGATGGCGCACCCGACGCCTATGTGACGATATCTATTCCCGGCGGCGAGGAGATTGCACTTAAGACCATGAACCCGAGGCTCGGCATTAAAGGTGGGCTTAGCGTGCTGGGGACGACCGGCGTGGTGATCCCATATTCGTGCGCATCTTGGATCAATTCCATTCATCGTGGCGTCGATGTCGCCAAGAATCAAAATATTGCTCACATTATTGCCGCGACGGGCTCAACGTCGGAAGCGGCCGCCATGAAAGCGTTTCCGGACTTGCCTGAACAAGCGTTCATCGACATGGGCGATTTTGCCGGCGGTTTGTTGAAATACTTGCGTCGTGCGCCCGTCGAAAAGCTCACCTTGGTTGGGGGCGTTGCGAAGCTAAGCAAGCTGGCGCAAGGGCATTTGGACCTGCATTCAAAACGCTCTAGCGTCGATATGATTGCCCTCGCGGCTTTAGCGCGGGGTGTCGGCGCAAATCAGGAAATAGGCCAACAGATCGCTGCCGCTAATACAGCCATGCAGGCATGGCAGATATGCGCAGATGCCGGTGTCTCGCTCGCCGATGCAATTGCCCGAGGGGCGCGGGAAACGGCGATGGCGGCGGTGCCAGGGGACGTTGAGATCGCGGTCCGGGTTTATGACCGCACCGGCATCGAGGTCGGGCGCACAGACAATGCCTAAGCGGACGGTGATGATCTTGGGTGGGACGACCGAGGCCCGTGCGCTGGCCGATCAACTGGTCGAGGTTCATGGAGATGACCTGCGTGTGATCACGTCGCTGGCTGGGCGCACATCTTCGCCGACGCTGCCCAAAGGCGAGGTGCGCGAGGGCGGGTTCGGCGGCGCGGACGGTATGGCGGCGTATATGCGCGACAACGGCATCGACATGCTGGTGGACGCAACGCATCCGTTTGCCGCACAGATTTCTAAGCACGCGGCTGAGGCCGCGGCGGCCACCGGCACACCGCAACTTATGCTCGTACGTCCGGCTTGGGTCCAGAAACCCGGTGATCGATGGATACATGTCGCCAATATGGACGAAGCCGCTGCGCAAATTTCCAGGCGGTCTGATGCGTGCTTGATCACCACCGGTATCAACGATTTGGACGCGTTTATCCCCATCGTGACGACGAAATTGTTTGTGCGTTTGATTGAAAAGCCCAGCAAACCGATTGTGCTGCAAGATGCTGAGATCATCATCGGCACGCCGCCGTACAAGAAAGATGACGAGGTTGCGTTGCTGCAAATGATGGGGATCGACTTGATGGTCACCAAGAATGCCGGCGGAATTGCGACCTATGCAAAAATTGAAGCGGCGCGTCAGTTGGGTATCGAGGTTATTATGATCGACCGTCCACCGCTGCCCAAAGGTGATCGAGTCGAAGATGTTGCAGGCGCGTTGGCCGCCGTAAAACGCACGTTGGCGCTTGAATAAGAGTGTATTAGGCCGGGTGCTGAGATCGTTCGATTGGTAGGGTTTGCTCGTTCAGCATATAGGCGAGCACGGCATCCCGCGCTTGTTCTAACGATAAACTATGGTCTTCGAGGGTTGCAGCTTGCGCCGCAATCACCGCGTCGACGTCTTGCATTAGTTTTAAGCGTTTAAAAATATCCTCACGATGCAAGCCCATGCCCGCACCGATGACATCCATATAATTGACGATCTCGTACGGCCATGCAGCATCGTGAGAGACCAATTCCCGATGGTCGGCATGAAACACGCTGCACAGCATATCGACGCCGGCATTCTCTGCCGCGTTAAATAAATCGGTGAGGGTTTTCTGTGCGTAACCGGGCAGCGTGCTCAACGACGAAAACTGATAGCCTGCCCGCTCAAGCCCGAGATCGACGAGTTCCAACTCGGGGATGCTTTGAAGCAGGGACGTGACGGCTTCGGTCACGCCGCGCGCGCCGGGGAATTCCATCAGCGCGACCTTTTTCGGTACGGGAGTCTGCATCAACGGACGCAATGCGTCGAGTTGGCGTGCTAAATAGACCGGGAACATGTTCATATCGAAGCTGGGCGCAGCGTCGCCCGTTAGGCCAGGCATGGCGACTTCGTTGAACTGAATGTTACAGGTTGGGCACCATGCCAACACTTCGTCGGCACCACTCTGATCAAATCGTTCCATGGTGGTCATGATCTGGCGCCCGGCATTCTCCGTGTCGCCCGGACGAAACTGCAGGATGCCGCAGCAATTACCGGGTCCGCCGTAAACTTCATAGCGGACGCCTAATTTATCCAAAACGTCCAGGCACAGCAGGCCGATGTGCGGGGTCTTCAAAAGATTGCAGCCGGTGTAAAAGACCACGTCCGGCGGCGACTTCGGTGTGTCGCGATTTGATGGCGGGTTGATCCGCGCCAATAGCTCCGGCGGTAATTGCAGGCGGGACAGCATCCGTACACCATGCGACATCGTCTTAAAGTCGTCGCGCCCGTTTTGTTTTGCCGTCGGGTTTGTTGTGTTCAAAGCGCGCCGGCCCATGGTCAGCATGAAGCGCGGATTAATGCCTTCGGGACAAACGTCTAGGCAATGCCCGGTGCCGCAGCATGCTTGCGCCCAACGTGCACTCTCGCCGTCGTTTATGCGTCCAGCGAGGATATCGATAACGCCCTGGGTTAGGCTTTCCGAGCTTTGATCGGTGATACCGATCAAGCCCGGGGTTGGGCAGACATCGGCGCATTTGCCACACGCCGTGCAGGCATCGACGATGTCGACCGTGCGTTGGTCTAAGGTCCGGATAAATGTGTCCGCGTTCTCGCGCATAGTTACACCTCGATTTTCGCAAGGCTAACGCGGGTCGATTAGGCCGACAACAATCAGATTGTTACGGGTGCATTCGCATCGCGGGTGTTACGCCTTGGCGCGCGGGCGTAAAACGTGATGATGATCGGCGGCATATAGACGGGAATCATCGAACGTCTCAGAACTCAGCACGCGACCGACCATGATCAGGGCGGTGCGCGTGATGCCGGCAGCTTTCACTTTTTGACGAATATCGGCGAGGGTACCCTTGATGAACAACTCATCCGGCCACGTCACGCGATAGGCGACGACCACCGGGCAGTCTTCGCCGTAATGTGGGATCAACGTGCGCTGCACGTGTGCCAGATTATTGACAGAAAGGTGGATCGCCAAGGTCGCCCCGGTTGCGCCCAAGGTTTCCAAATCTTCGCCGGGCGGCATGGAGGATGAACGTACGGCGGTCCGTGTCAAGATCACGGTCTGTGCGACGTCGGGTAGCGTAAGCTCGCGCTTCAGCGCAGCGGACGTCGCTGCATACGCGGAAACGCCCGGCGTCACGTCATAGTCGATGTCGAGCGCATCAAGCTTACGCATCTGCTCGGCGACCGCGCCATACAAGGATGGATCACCCGAATGAACCCGTGCCACGTCGAGCCCGGCGTCATCGGCACGCTTCATCTCGTCGATGATTTCGTCCAGATGCATCGGCGCGGTGTCCAGCACACGGGCATCCGTTGGCGCTTCGGCGATCACCGCTTCGGGCACCAACGAGCCTGCGTACAACACCACAGGCGCTGCTTGAATGAGCTTTAGGCCCCGGACCGTTATAAGGTCCGGGGCCCCTGGGCCTGCACCGATAAAATGCACCGTCATTGGTTTCTCAATACACCTTCGATAACATCTAAAATCACACCCGTGCCTTTTTCGATCAGCAGAATATCGGCGTCGATGGCGACGCGTTCAACGTTATCGGGCAACGGCGGCAGCTTGCTTTCAAGTTCCGGCGGCAAGTCGCTTTTCATCAGGCCGCGTGGCAATTGGTTGCCGCGCTTGGCGAGGCCCGGCGGCAGTTGATCGCGCTTGGCTAAGCCCGGCGGCAGGCCATGGCCACGCCCTTCGCCTTTAGCCTTTTTATTTTTTTTGTCTTTGTCTTTGTCCTTGTGTTTCTTTTCTGACTTGTCGTCGTCTCTGTCTCTGTCTCTGTCGTTATCTTCGTCGGTACGTTTTGCGCCCGGTACCTTGTCGTAATAGTCCTCAATGGCGCGGCGTTCGGCTTCTTTGAAAACGATGTCTGCAATGTCACCCAATACTGTGCCGGTGCCACTTTGGACCGGCGGCGTCGACTGAGCGAACGCCGACGTTCCGGCAAGCATGATTGTCATGGCTAAGATTACGGGGCGCATTGGAATTATCCTTCATTTATGCGTTATGACTTTATGGGCGCATCGACTTTGGCAGCATAGCCGCGGGGTGTGTAAACCCATTCGGTCATGCCGCGTTGAATGTGTCGGGTGGCGGACGAGCCGACCAGAACCAGCGTCAACATATCCACCATATCAACTTCAAGTTCTGCGAGCGTGATCACGTGAACGTCTTCTTCATCACGCCCTAAGTTGCGGGCCAGCACAACTGGTGTTTCGGGCGCGCGAGATTGCAGCAAAATTTCGCGCGCCCGAACAAGCTGGGTGCGGCGACGTTTCGAGACCGGGTTATAAAACGCCACCGTAAAGTCGCCTATGGCCACGGCTTGGATCCGGCGTTCAATGACTTCCCAAGGCGTCAGCAGATCAGACAACGAAATAAGGGCAAAATCATGGCCTAATGGTGCACCGATGCGGGCGGCCGCTGCCTGCACCGCCGAAATACCGGGGCTGACCCGGATTTCGACACGGTTCAACGCGCTGACGTCGTCCCGGTCTAAGACTTCGAAGGCGAGGGCGGCCATTGCGTAAATCCCCGCGTCGCCTGAGCTGACGAGCGCCACGTCACGGCCTTCGGCGGCGAGTTCTAAAGACCGGCGCACGCGGGATTCTTCTTCCGACAGCTCAGACATATGGCGATTTTTGCCGGCGATCAGATCTCCTAAAAGATCCAGATACAGGCCATAGCCGACGACATCGCTGACACCTGCAAGCCACGCGGTGACCTCGGGTGTGCGCCAACTCGCTTGACCGGGGCCGATGCCGACGATGGACAGGCGACCGCGACGTTTACCTGTTTGCGTGGGCTGAATGGGGGCAGGCGCACGCGCGATGGCACATGTTGCGCGTTTGGATTTTTGTTTGCTGACGATGAGCGCGCCGTCCGTGCCTGCGGCGGCTAAGGCGGCGCCTTCGGCAACGCCGTGACAGCCAACTTCGGCGAACACCACATCGGAGGGCGTGGCTAGGCGGGGCGATTCTGCTTCCAAGGTGGCCGCGTCAAAAAACCGCGCCGGCACATGATACGCATCGGCCAGTGTATGCACGGCGGGCTCGTCCGACTTCAGATCAAGCGAGACGATGCAGGCAACGGCCCCCGGCGCAAGGTTTGCGGTGGCTAAGGTGTCGCGGACCAGGGTTGTGAGTTCTTCTGCCGCGCACCCACGCTCACAACCGACGCCGATGGCCAACACTTGCGGATGTAACACCAGCGCGTGAGGATCGGATGACGCTTGGTCTGTGATCTGGATCGTCAACGCCGCCGCATCATCAGCATTGATGTCGAGCCAATCGGGTGACGTCAGATGTGCATCACACGCGACCCGTACCTTTTGTCCGGCCAACAGGGCCGCACTTAACGCCTTTGCCGGTGTCGTATCTTTGACTGTCCAACCTTCGGGCGGATCATCGAGCGCAAAACCTATGCCGATATCGCCTGCCGTGGTGATTGCAGGTGTGACGCCCAACATGCCGGCGATCTGTCGCGCCAATCGGTTGCCGCCCCGATGACCGCCTAAGATCGGCACCACCTGTGATCCGTCCTCGGCGACCGCAATCACCGGCGGCTCCGTACGTTTGTCGTTGAGCGCGTCGGCGACAGCCCTGACGAGAATGCCGGCGGCGCAAATGCCGATGACGGCGCGACCGTCTTGGAACAAAGTTTTGATGTGCGCCATGGTTTCGGTGAACGGCACGTCCGGTGCAGTGGTGCGAGACTGCAGACCATGCACTTCGGCGTTCGGCAACGCAGACGCGATGCGGCGCGCCAATGCCTCGCCGTCTTTGGTAAGGGCAATCAATGCGGGGCGTGTGATTGGCATGCTCATGCGTCGACGGCCTCCGGTGTGCGTACCAATATCATAGAGAAATAAGGTGCTGTTGTGTCGCCTACATCAGCCAGGGGCATGATGCGCTCATCCGCCAATGTTGCGCGCTCGACATACACAGCGCCGGCAAGGCGTCCTATGTCTTCGAGTACGCGGCGCACTTTGGCTAGGTGTCGTCCGACCTTCATGATCGCGACTGCGTCTGCCGCTTGGATGCGCTGGCGGAGTTCATCTTCGCCCAAGGGGGCCGGTAAAATCGACATCACTTGGTTGCGTGACACTAACGGCTGACCGGCGCGCGCTGCACAGGCGACGATGGAAGACACCCCCGGCACGACGTCGGTTTCAAACGCGCCGGACAATCGCGCAAAAAGATACATAAACGAGCCGTATAAAAACGGATCCCCCTCGCACAAGACCGCGACATCTCGCCCGGCGCTCAGATGCTCGGCGATCTCGGCGGCGTAGCGGTCATAGACGTCGTCTGCCGGAAAATTTCCCGGAATCATCGGCGTTTCAATGATGATTTCGATTTTGCCATCCGGGATGTGTGGGGCGGCGATGGCGCGTGCCATACTGACCGTGCCGTCGGCGGGGGCCGGATAGGCAAGCACGGGAGACTCTTCGATCAGGCGCACGGCTTTGAGTGTCAGCAGTTCCGGATCGCCTGGGCCAACGCCTAAGCCAAAAAGTTTTCCGCGCGTTTCCATCAGACCGTTACTCGCCATTGCAAAACATCAATAGATGACTTCATCGCCTGCAAAGTGCCGACGGCGTCGGCCCGGGCGATGGCAATGCGCACCAACTCACCGCCGTGCACGGCATGTGCCGTCATCAATCGTGCCTGTGCCTCCAATGTCACCGCGTTGGCGACAACACGCCCGCCGGGCTTCAATGTTTTCAGGCATGTCGCAATTAAGTCATCGTCTGAGGCCAAACCGCCGCCGATGAAAATCGCGTCAGGCTTGGGCTCAATGCCATTGGGGGCGGGTGGAAAATGCTTGGCGACGACCTGCAACGCAGGAACGCCGAGCGCTGCGGCATTGGCGCAAATCCGGTCGGCGCGCACGGAGTCTTTTTCGAATGCCAGCGCGTGGGCGCGAGGCTCAACGCGCAGCCACTCAATAGCGATGGTGCCGTTGCCGGCGCCGATATCCCAAAGTACGTCGCCCGGAAGCGGCGCCAGTGCAGCCAGGGTGATCGCGCGGACTTCGCGCTTGGTGATGGTGCCGTCGTGCTCAAAGGCGTCGTCGGGTAGGCCCGGACTGCGGCTGAGCGGTTGAAGGTCTGCGTTGGCTACACACTGCACGGCGACCGTGTTCAGGTTTTGAAAATCGTCGCCTATGTCATCTTTGGCGACAGCATCTGTACGTTTTTCACGATCACCATTCATGCATTCAAGAATGCTCATGGGGCTGTCGCTGTAGTCCATCGTGCAAAGCATCTTTGCAATCTGTGTTGGCGACTCTTTGTCACGGCTCAAGATAAGCAGTTTAACGTTCGGCTGAATGTGGAGGGCTAAATTTTGCAGTGATAGTCCGTGGATGCTGACACATGACAGCATCGGGTCGCTGAGCGGCCATCCCATGCGCGCGGCGGCCAGTGAAAATGCGCTCGAACCCGGCAGCACTAAAACGTTTTCGGCGCCGAAGTGGGATAACAATCGACTGCCGATCCCGTACATCAACGGGTCGCCCGATGCTAAAACGACGACGTGCTCAGACTGGGTGCGGGGTGCAAGCGCTTCGATGTCGGCGCTCAGGTCTTTGCTCCAGGCGATGCGCTCACGGCTATCGTGCGTAGGCAGCATAGACAGATGCCGGGGGCTGCCGACGATCAACGCGGCGTCGGCCAAGCGGGCGCGCGCGCGCGCGGAGAGGCCATCCATGCCATCATCGCCGATGCCGATCACGGTCAGGCTCATGGCTGGCCTACGATTTGGGTCGGGGCCAAGGCATTGACCGCCGCCGCCGCAATGGCGCTGCCGCCGATGCGCCCTTTGAGGGTGATGAAATCGAGCCCGTGTTGGTCGGCCGCCAACAATTCTTTGGACTCTGCCGCGCCGACAAAGCCGACCGGAAAGCCCAAGACGACAGCCGGTTTAGGGGCACCGTCGGCAATCAGGTCCAACAGCCGGAATAGCGCCGTCGGTGCATTGCCGATGGCGACGACGGCGCCCGCCAGTCGAGGCGTCCAACGTGAGATCGCGGCGGCAGAGCGCGTTGTCCCTTCGGTCTTGGCGTCGTCGGCGACGCCGGGGTCATTCAAGGTGCAGATGACCTCGTTACCCGCCAGTTTGTTGCGGATGATGCCGGCGCCGACCATGGTGGCGTCGACAAAAATCGGTGCACCTTCGTTCAAGGCTTGGCGTGCCCGCGAGACGGCGTTTTTGGTGTACGCAATGTCGGCGGCAATTTCCGGCATACCGCACGCATGGATCAACCGGACGACGACGCTTGCCAGGTCTTCTGAAAAGCGTGCGAGATCAGCCTCGGCGCGCACCGTTGCAAAGGACTGCGCATAGATCGCTGCCGGGTCTCGAAGATACTCAGTCATGGGAGTGATCGTGCGCATGCCCATGGTGATCGTGGTCATGACTATGCTCATGGGTCGGCGATTCCTGACCGAGCACCTGTTCACGGTAGGTGCAAAGCTGGCAGTTCATGGCATTGGCGTTGCCGCCTTCAAGTGCTTCGGCGATCCGTTCGATCAGTACCGCAATCACTTCCGGGTGCGCACCTAACGGGGCTGCTTGGGTAAATTGTAGGTTTGGATGCTGCGAGCGGGCCGATGAAACGGCTGTATTGATTTTTTCCAATTGGGCGCCTGCGGACAATAGGTAGGGCAGAATGACAATATGTCGATATCCCAGCCGTGTTGCCGTCTCCAGCCCTTTGGCGACACTCGGAAACGCAGTGTCGGCGTAGCTGACTTCGGCCCAGGCAAATCCCACGCCTTCCCAAATCATGCGTGTCATTTTGGCAATCCCGGCGTTGGCTTCGGGCTCAAAGGCGCCGGGGCCGACGACCATCAAGACGGCGTTGATGGCGTCTTTCTCGAGGGTCGGCAGTGCGGCTTTCAAGCGTGCTTCGGCGGCCCGCAACATGCGTGGGTCGATGCCGGGATCGCGGCCCAAAATGACGTTTATATCCGGATGCTTGTCGGTAAAAGTTCTGATTTCGACCGGGAGTGCGGTCTTCATGGCGTCCGCCAAAAACGGTGTCACCGGCAGGCAGATGATCCGCTTGGCGCCATCGGCGGCCAGGGTCGCAAGACCATCGGCGATGGCGGGGGTGCCACCGATGCTGGCGGCGAAAACGGTGCCGGTGGCCGGATGGCTTGAAAGCTCGGACGCTAACGCATTCAGCGCAGCAACCTGGACAGCATCAGTGCCGTCCGAACCACATAGTAGAATGGCTGGGCTTTGGGTCATCGCTTGGTCATCGCCTCCGAGCATTGCGGGCTGGTCATTGCCTCCGGCCCAAATTTTGCCGGACTATGCCAGTTTTGACGCGGCCCCGAAAGGCTGGATTGCGGAAAATTTAGGCAGCACTCTCGGTGCGGCTGGGCGGCAAGGACGCGGCGCGGTCTTCAAATTCCTTGGCTTCTTCGGTGCGGCCAAGTGAGCGCAACACCGACGCGTAATTTTTCAAGCCGGTGACCAGCGAGGGGTGGCCCGGATCGAAGGTTCGTTCCTTAATCGACAACGCACGCTTCAATAGCGGCTCTGCCGCATCCAAGTTACCTTGTTTTTTGTGCAACAGCGCCAAATTATTGAGGTCGGTGGCGACGCCTGGATGATCGTAGCCAAGCACACGTTCATCAATCATCAGCGCGCGCCGATATAGCGGCTCTGCCTGATCATATCGGCCTTTCGAATAATGAATCAGCGCCAAATTGTTGAGCGAGGTTGCGACATCCGGATGGTCGGTGCCGATGGTTTTTTCGAGCAACCTGAGGCCACGTGTGAAGGCGCGGACCGCGGCGTCATGATCACCACACTGATAACAGGCGGTTCCCAGCTTGTTTAGCACTTCGGCACGGCGCTCATCGGCGGTGGCAGGGAGTTCTTCTATGGCCTGCTCATAGAGGACGCGGGCGTTTTCCGGTGCAATCAGCACCATATACAGATCGGCTGCGATGACCCGGGCTGCGGCAGACGCCGCCAATAATTTGGCAGAGCGCTCCCGCAGCGCATGACCTTCGCTGCCTTCATCCTTGCCCAGGCCTTCTGTCAGCTTAATTGCGTCTTCAAACTCACCGGCCTCAAGGGCGGCCAGGGCGCGAACGGCGACGTCGGTACGCGCTTCGCCGATGGGCCGAAGGTCGCGCAGCTTGCGGTGAATGATGGCGAATTCGCTGGCGAAATCACGGAGCCGTGTGTCTTGTTCCTTGGCGCCAATCCCTTTGGCACGCAGCACTTCTTGGAGTTGGCGAAACGCCGGGTTTTCGCGGCTGAGCTGCGCATTTGCGGGCGCGTCCAATTGTGGGTCAACGGCCACTTCCGCCGTGCTGGTGCCTCGGTTGCGTGCAAACAGGACGCCGATCAGGCCGCCGACTAAAGCCGCAATGCCTGCGGCGGCGGCAATACTGACCCATTGCGGCAAATCGGCGACGCTTGTTTCCACGCGATGATCCCTCAAATCTGCTCGGGCCGATCTTTCCCGACACCCAAGTCTTCCCCGATACGCAAGGTTCGGCTAAATGTGCCGCAATATCAACTGTTTCCGAGCATTTTTTCGGTGATGTCGTTGACGGCGCGGGGTCCATGTCGTCAACTCGGATCATGGTAACCCTTGGTCTGGCCGGCGCCGAAGCGCGCTTTGATCCGCTGATCCTGCTGTTGCTGGCGTTGGCCATCGAAGGCTATGTCGGCGAAGCGGCGTTTATCTTTCGCAGGGTCAAACACCCCATCGCCATCATCGGTGCGCTGATCGGTTTTTTCGACGATAAACTTAATCGCGACAAACGCCCGGAAATGGACCGTGCCATTCGTGGTGCGATTGTGGTTTTGATCATGGTCAGCTTGGCGGCAGCGCTCGGCATCGGTGTGATTTGGCTGACGCTGAATGTCAGTTATGGCTGGATTGTCGAATTGGCGCTGCTGGTGACCCTGTTGGCCGGGCGCGGGCTTTATGACGCGGTGGCGCGCGTGGCCGCAGGGCTCGAGACCGGTGGCCTTGAAGGCGGGCGCGACGCCGTCCGGCATATCGTCGGGCGTGACCCGAAAAGCTTGGATGCACCCGCCGTTGGTCGCGCCGCGATTGAAAGCTTGGCCGAGAATTTTTCCGACGCCGTGGTGGCGCCTGTATTTTGGTATGTGCTTATGGGCGCGCCGGGCATCTTGGTCTATAAAACCGTCAACACCATGGACAGCATGATCGGTCACAAGACACCAAGGCATCGGGCGTTTGGCTTCACGGCCGCGCGCTTAGATGATGCATTGAACGCGATCCCGGCTAGATTATCTGCGGTGTTCATCGCGTTGGCGGCGCTGTTCGTCCCAAGCACGAATCCAAAAGCGGCACTCCGCACTGCGATACGTGATGCCGGCAAGCATCGCTCGTTCAATGCCGGTTGGCCCGAAGCCGCAATGGCCGGCGCACTCGGCTTGGCGTTGGCAGGGCCACGCACGTATCTGGGCGGTGTCGTCGACGATCATTGGATGGGTGACGGGCGCGCTCGGGTGAATGACCGCGATATCCGCCGGGCACTTTATGTCTACGGAGTCGCGTGCCTGATCACGGCCGGCACGGTGGGCGCGATTGCAGCGGTTCGCTTGCAGCTCTGACGTCAGCGGGCAAGCTTTAACAGTGCATCCAGATCAATGTGTTTTTCCATATGCTCGGCGAGGCCATCCAAGGCGGTGTCAATTCTGCGTTCGTAATCGATGTCGCCGCTGCGCCCGGATTTGAGGCGATCTAAGAATGCGCGTCTGAAATTGTCAGAGGCGAATATGCCGTGCATGTAACCCGCCATGACACGCCCGTCGGCAGAGACCGCGCCGTCACTGAGGTCATCTGATTTTTTCAGCCAGGGCCTTGCCGTGTCCGGGCCCGTCGTGCGGCCCATGTGCATTTCATAGCCGACCACGGATGTACCCGTGATGGTTTCCGTGGCACGCACTTCGATCAGCGATTTGTCACCCCCGATTACGGTTTCCACGTCCAAAAGGCCGAGCCCGTCGACGTCCGCCGGCGCACCCTCGATTCCGTCCGGGTCGGCGACGCGGGTGCCCAGCATTTGATAGCCGCCGCACAGCCCGACGACGAGGCCGCCCCGTCGATGGTGCGCTTTGATATCGATGTCCCAACCGAACGCTTTGAATTGCGCTAAGTCGGCCAACGTCGCCTTGGAGCCCGGCAGCAGCACGACATCTGCGTTCGCCGGAATTGGTGCGCCATGTTCGATGATTTCGACCCGTACATCGGGTTCGGCCATCAGCGGGTCCAAATCGTCGAAATTGGCGATTCGCGGCAGGCGCGGCACGGCGATGATGATCTCACCTTGGTTCGTGGGGGCGTCCCGATTATCCAGCGCCATCGCGTCTTCTTTGGGTAGCCTGTGCGCGTCTTCGAAATACGCCACCAGACCAAGGCCCACTAAGCCGGTGGTGTCTTCGATGATCTTCATGCCGTCGGCAAACAGGCTCGGGTCGCCCCGGAATTTGTTGACGATGAAGCCGACCAAATGCGCCCGGTCCGCGTCCGAGATTACCGCATGCGTGCCGACGATCTGCGCGATCACACCGCCCCGGTCGATGTCGCCGATCAGCACGACCGGCACGTCGGCGGCTTCGGCAAAGCCCATGTTGGCGATGTCGGCGGCGCGCAAGTTGACTTCGGCGGGGCTGCCCGCGCCTTCAACCAAGATCAGATCGGCGCCGTCGCCATTGATCCGGAAACTCTCCAACACTTTTTCTAAAAGCCGGGGCTTCCATTCGTAGTACTCGCGGGCCTTGGCAGCACCGATGACTTTGCCCTGGACCACGACTTGCGCGCCGGTCTCGGACTGCGGCTTAAGGAGCACTGGATTCATGTGTACGCTGAGCGGTACGCCTGCGGCGCGCGCTTGCAGGGCTTGCGCGCGACCGATCTCGCCCCCGTCCGCTGTCACGGCGGCATTGTTGGACATGTTTTGCGGCTTGAACGGGCGCACCTTAAGGCCGCGACGGGCGAACGCTCGACAGAGACCCGCCACCAGCAAAGATTTACCGACGTCGGACCCGGTGCCCTGAAACATCAGGGCCGGGGGCCGTGCCTGCGCGCGCGCGTCAGTTGCCAAGGACGTTCTTAAGCCGCTCTGCTCGCGCCATCTGTGCGGACGGGTCGGAGACAATCTTGTCGGGCGTCATACCGACGCCATAGATTGCTTCGTTGAGATCTTGGCGCCGGGCGATGATCGCACCTTCGACGCTGGCACCGATGTAGCCGCCAAGTTTTGAGTTCGCGAATGCTAGCACATCGACGCCCAGGTTGGTGGTTGTCGATGCTTCGGCGCCAACACCGTAAATGCCGGCGGTGACACCGGCGTCGGCACCGATCTTGGCTTGGTCTTTCAGCACCGCAGCGAGCGCACCTTGGTTGCGAATGATCAAGATGATCTCGGTGTCCTGCGCACCGATCTGCAAGCCGAAGCTGCCGGCACCCATGGTATAGAACGCAGGCGCGCTCCAACCACCATCTGCGGTTCTGGCCATCAGCAATCCGTTCCCGGCTTCGCCGCCAAAGAACAGGCCGGCTTTGATGACGCTCGGAAAGATCATCACGGCTTTGGCGTCGGGGATGAACTGCACGAACTTGTGCAGGCCTTCGATGGTTTTAAAGCGCTCGACCGTGGCGACCGCGCTATCGACCAAATGATCCCCTTTGAGGGCCGGTGAAGATTCCATCTGTGCGCATCCGCCAAGCCCGATAAGGGCAAGCGCCGCGAACGAAAGACTTAGAAACCGGCGTCGCATGGTCATGGTATCGCTCCTTAAAATTCGATGCCGACCTGCGCTTTGACGCCGGATCGGAAGGGATGTTTGATCTGCGTCATCTCGGTGACCAGATCGGCAATCTCAATTAATTCGTCCTTCGCATTGCGTCCGGTGACGACGACGTGAAGCATGTTCGGCTTCGCCTGCAAGGTTTCGATAACCTCGTCCAAAGGCAGGTTTTCATAGCGCAGCACGATGTTTAACTCGTCCAAGATAACGACCTTAAACGATGGATCGTTAATCATTTCTTTCGCTGCTTCCCAGGCTTGCCGCGCGGCGTCGATATCGCGGGCACGATCTTGGGTTTCCCACGAAAAGCCTTCGCCCATGGCCTTCATTACGCAAAGGTCAGGAAAGTGTTCCAAGACTTTGCGTTCGCCGGTTTCCCATTTGCCTTTGACGAACTGAACCATGCCGACCTTCATGCCGTTGCCGATCGCCCGCACGGCCAAGCCCATGGCGGCAGTGGATTTCCCTTTGCCTTTGCCGGTATGCACGATGACCAAGCCCTTTTCGATGGTCTTGGTGGCGAGGATTTTGTCCCGCGCCGCTTTTTTCTTCGCCATTTTCTCGGCGTGGCGCGCGTTCAGTTCTTCCTCGGTCATATCGTCTTTTTTGGCCATATGCTCATCCCCATTCATGTAATCGACTTAGTATACGCGACGCACGATTAACGTCCCAACTGTTCCAGCATATCACGCGTTGTGTTGCGTCGTGGCTGCCAAAGACCGCGGTCTTGGGCTTCCAAAAGCCGGGCTGCGATGTCGTGCAGGGCGTCCGGGTTTTCGCGCTCTAAAAAGTCGCGCACGTGGTCGTCTTCCAGGTACGCCTCATAGACCATATCGAAGTGATGATCTTTGACGCATTTGGCGGTGGCGGCAAAGGCGAACAGGTAATCGACGGTCGCCGCCATCTCGAACGCACCTTTGTAACCGTGCCGCATCACACCTTCGATCCATTTCGGATTGACGACGCGGGCACGGACGATGCGCGCGATCTCGTCATCCAGCGCGCGCACGACCGGGCGTTCAGGGCGAGAATGGTCATTGTGATAAACGCTGGGCTGGGCGCCGGACTGCACGCGGACAGCCGCGGTCAGCCCGCCTTCGAATTGGTAATAGTCATCAGAATCCAACAGATCGTGTTCGCGGTTATCTTGATTCTGAACAACGGCCTGTACTGCGCCCAAGCGCGACTTGAACAGGTCTTGTTCCGCGGCACCTTCGGCACCTGCCCCGTAGGCATAGCCGCCCCAGGTCACATAGGCTTGTGCCAAGTCGGCGTCGCTGTCCCAGCCTTTTTCGTCGATTAAGGCCTGCAGACCAGCGCCGTACGCCCCAGGTTTTGAGCCGAAGACCCGAAAGCCGGCACGTTGGTGTGCTTCGGCCTCGTTCATACCGGCATCCATCATATCTTGGGCATCCCGAGCGACTTTGGCGGCCAGCGGGTTCATGTCGGCGGGCTCGTCAAGCTTTGCGACAGCGCGGGTCGCACTGTCGACCAGATCGATCAGGGCCGGAAAGGCATCGCGGAAGAAACCGGAAATCCGCAGTGTCACGTCGACGCGGGGTCGATCCAAGATATCCAGAGGTAGCACTTCAAAGCCGGTCACGCGCCTGGAT
>TARA_R110002095_G_scaffold207151_2_pt1 | contig 51171 bp, 33 predicted proteins | sample TARA_R110002095 | Tara Oceans TARA_R110002095 (sample SAMEA4397255) | marine metagenome | biome: Polar Biome; feature: [SRF] surface water layer (ENVO:00010504); material: water (ENVO:00002006), including particulate matter (ENVO:01000060) such as... | depth 5 m | reverse complement strand
TTCTTGGGTCGATTCCTGACCATCATAGACAGATTGATGTGCCTCTTTTGTCACATCACACATTGGTTTACGGCGCGAATTTTGTTTTGTTTCTTTTGGGACTTCTTTCAGTCCAAGTTGACATCATCAATTCACGCTGGCTTGAGCCTTAAAGGAATTGTGACTTACAATTCCTTTACAATAATCTTCTTAATTTCGATTGCGGTCGATGCTCTTGCGAGCACTGGCCTAATTCACATCCGAATCGTTTCCTTCGATCATTCAGATGCGAATTCTCATTGCGACTGCTACAAATTATCGGCGTGCTGTTATTATCCCTTGAATGTCTCAAGTCATTATCAGACAAAAAGGTTACGTCATTTTTCATAGGGTTATTCGCATCGTACCGGTTGGTTAATTTGGGAGAGATTTGCGATGGTTCGAGTGCAGAAACACCCCTTGAAATGTGTAAGACTGGGATATTTGTGTGGCAGAGGGGGATTTGTATTAGACGGTTGCGGCTATGCCTAATGTGAGGAGGGACCCGTTCCTGTCAGCTCTATTTGTTGGATGGTTTGCGATATCGTACTCTTGAGTCCGTTGCAACTGAGGGCCGCAAAGTTTGACTAACTAGCCTGAATCCTGTTCAAACTTTGCCGGTCAACACCTTCTGAAGCAATCGCAACTGATTTTTTCTCTTTTCCTGCTGGTCAGTATGCTCAGGTAGTGGGAGTTGTATCTGGAAATAAACTTATACAGTTTCGGCCGGTCCTGACTGGTACTTTCCGGGTGCCACTCTCGCCTGGTCATTGTCAAAGGCTTTTGATTGTATCAATTGAACAAACCTTGCTTTTGACAAATTCAGCGTGCATAATGTGATAGAGTATTTCCAGTCGGGCCCAAAGGAGAAAAACAAATGCGGTATCTTCTCATTTTGAGCGCGACTTGTATCTTTATGGTGCTTCCCGAACCGGTTGCCGCTCAGCGGCATCACTCTGGACATGGGCATCATCACGGTTATTCGCAGCACCACCAATCGTACCCGCGTTATTACGGTCGTACGTGGCCTAATCCTGGTTGGTCGGTCAGTGGTCGCTCCGGGAATGTTGCTTATAACTTTTCGTTTGGCGGCAATTCCTACTATGGCGATCCGTGGGGCCCCTATTTCTATAACCGCTTTGGTTATTACAATACGGAAGCCTTTATTGCTGGCAATCCTGTCCAGTTTTCCAATGGTTATTCCTTAAACGGCTTTTATCCCATTCTCCCTGGTCAAGGATATTCGCCCCCGGCGGTATATCCCTATAGCAATGTGCCGGGCGTCATTCCGAGTTTGCCCGCGCATCCACAATGGAATGACCCCAACGCTGCCAGCAATGTGCCGTTGAACCAGGCGTTAAAGAATGATCTGGATCGCTGGAACGACAAGAACTATTTGCCTGAGCCCTCAAGAAAGATTCAGAGATATGTCATTCCCTCCACGCGTCACGCGAAAGAATTGAGTCTGCGTAATCAAGTGAAAGGGGATGAATACTTTAAGAAACTGGATTACCGCAGAGCCTATGATCGCTATAAGCTGGCGGCGTCTCTGGCAAAAGATCTTGCGACGCCCCATTTCAAAAAGGGATTTGCCCTTGTTGCATTAACACAATATGACCGTGCAGCCTATGAATTTAAACAGGGACTGGCACTTGACCCTACCTGGCCTGCGACCGGCGAAAGTCTGAGCGCACTATTTGGTCCAGATCATCTGATTGCGAAAGATTCGATGCTGCATCAGGTCGCTGAGTGGGTTCAGAAAGATATTCGTGATCCCGAACGGCTGTTTGTATTTGGCGTGGTGTTACATTTTAACGGTCAGGTAGAACAGGCAAATGATGTGTTCAGAACCGCGGCTCGTCTGGCGGGGCGTGGTGATCATTTCCTGGCGTTTCTGGATCCCAAACCAGCAGTCGGGAAACAGCAGATGATCCCACAGAAAGGCGGCCCTTCCGGGCATGTTGTCGATCCGGCGAAAACCCGTCCTCCCGCATTTGAAGCACCCAAACAGCAACCGCAGCTGAAACCACAGGGAACATCGCGGTCAGCTCCGATTTCCAAACCACTGGCTTTACCGCCGCCTCCAATGAAACAGAGGGCACCACAGCTTAATAATCAGATTAACAATCAGTCTCTACCTCCGCTTCCCAAAGACGCCGGTACACCGGGCGAACCGTTGATTCCTCTTCCCGAGCCTGCTAAAAGTCAACAACCACCGTTGTTGATACCTCCACAATAATAGAACACCTCTTTTAATTTCCGGGCTCGATACAACTGATGACTGATTCTGACACTTCCCGACTGTTAGTGACATTATGCACTTATAACGAGCGCGAAAACCTGGAATTGCTGATTCCGGAGATTCATAACTTTCTGCCCGAGGCTCATATTCTGGTGATAGATGATAATTCACCAGATGGGACCGGAGAATATGCGAAAGAGCTGGGACAAGCCGATCCTCGGATTCATTCGATCCATCGCGCCGGTAAATTAGGGCTGGGAACCGCGACCATCGCCGGTTTTCGGTACGCGATTGAAAACAAATACGATCTGGTATTGAATCTGGATGCTGATTTCAGCCATCCTCCACGGTTCATGCCCGATTTGGTGGAAGCAACCAAATCGGCTGATGTCGCCATTGGTTCGCGTTATATACCGGGCGGTAAGATCGAAGGCTGGGGGCCGAAACGTTATTTTATGAGTGGGGCTATCAACTGGTATGCCCGTTTATTGCTGCGTCTGAAATCACGAGACTGCAGCGGCAGTTTTCGTTGCTATCGCGTTCCCAAACTGGCCGAGATCGATTTCGCCTTGCTGCGGGCCAAAGGGTATGCCTTTCAGGAAGAGATTCTCTATCGCTGTCGTCGCGTGGGATGTACGTTTAAGGAAGTCCCCTTCACCTTCGAAGAACGCCGCTATGGTAGCTCCAAGATCAATATGGGAGAAGGATTTTCTGCGTTATGGGTGATGTTCGTGCTGGGCATTGATAACTGCCTGGGGAAACGGGTCCGTGCGCTTCCCTCAGAGTCTTCAAAATAAACGGCTGATTCCTCGTCGGACTAGCCTTATGAATGGCTGTGAGGCTCGTCTGGGAATGCCCCTTCGCGGACTTCATTCGCATACGCTTGCACGGCGGTCGTCATTTCTGCCGCGAAGTTGGCGTATTTCTTTAAGAACCGTGGATGAAAATCGGGATTCATTCCCAGCATATCCGGCGTGACGAGTACCTGACCGTCACAGCCCGGTCCGGAGCCGATGCCAATTGTGGGGACCGTGACGGTGTCCGTGATTTTTTGTGCGATGGGCGCGGTAATCATTTCGAGCAGAATTCCGAAGGCCCCTGCTCTTTCTGCAGCCAGCGCATCGGCGATGAGCTGGTCTTCGTCCCGTTGAATTTTGCCCATGCTCCCTATTGCACGCACGGATTGTGGTTTGAGGCCCAGGTGTGCCATCACGGGAATGTCGGCAGATGCGATGGCTTCGATGGTCTTTGCCTGATTCACGCCCCCTTCGAGTTTGACGGCATCTGCGCCAGTCTCCTTCAGAATGCGTCCTGCATTTTCCAATGCCTGTGCAGGAGAGACATGAAACGACATGAAAGGCATGTCGACAATGATCAGAGCCCGCTGAACAGCGCGGGCTACCATTTCGCCGTGGTAGATCATCTCATCTACGGTCACCGGCAGTGTTGTGCTCTTGCCCTGAACGACCATTCCTAAAGTGTCGCCTACCAGCAGGCAGTCTAAGCCAGCTTCATCCAAAATTTTTGCTGACAGAAAATCGTAGGCTGTCAGCATGGTGATTTTCTGCTTTTTTTCCTTAGCAGCCAGAAATCGGGGGACCGTAAACTTTTTAGGCCGTGCGGGGGACGCATTCGACACGGAACTCTCCTTAAATGACATCACTTGTCTGGCATAACAGCCAAAACTAAGTCAGTTACGTACTACGATAGTAGACATTTTATCGCAGTTGAGGCTCCACAATAGGAGAACTGAGTCCTGATTCGCAAGACTGAGGTCTGCTTTTCTTCAAAAACAGATTGGGCACAGCGACTGTAGTATTTTGCACCGTATTATATTGCAACACCTGTTGCATTATGCACCGCATTCTTTGGGGGCCATTTTCCTGTTAGGAACTACATAAAGTTGTAAAGGCCTGATTTTAAGCGGCTTACAGACAAAATTGCACAAAAGTTTCTGAATGGTATGGCTTGTGCAATAGTACTATATCAGCGATGGTGGCAAGCGTTGGCCCGCACTTGCTCCATTCAGCACAGAAAAGGTGCTTCAGTCATTCACATGATTCGAAGCACCTTTTTTTTATTTCTCCCTCCTGATTTTCTGCCTCTGCTTAAAAACGAGCCCTTTCCCCTTCTGGAATTCCTGCCCTGACTTCATTAGGATTGTGACACACGCCAGGTTCGTATGCTGGCTGTGTTTCAGAATTCCATTCCACTGGCAATTTCTCTTGTCTGAAATCGCATTTTCTGATTTCTGCCGGGGGAGTCTGCATATCAGGAGGTGACCAAACGTGCCAGAAAAAATCGTCGTAATTGGATCAGGACCCGCTGGTTGGGCCGCTTGTATTTACACATCCAGAGCAAATCTGGAACCCCTCTGTTTTGAAGGGGCTTTTACAAATGAGAATCGCCTGCAGGGGACGCTTCCATTAGGACAGTTGTCGTTAACGACGGAAGTTGAAAACTATCCCGGTTTTCCCGTCGGTAACCTCGAATCGTATTTGAATGATTCGATCGACGAACCCAAGCGAAAATTAATGGTACCGCATCTCGGGCATGGCGTGAGTGGACCGGAATTGATGTACTTAATGCGTCAGCAGGCGACGAATTTTGGGACACGGGTCGTGACCGACGACGTGGTGGATGTCGATTTTTCGTCACACCCCTTCAAGATCACGCTTTCAAATGGCGAGCCTATCGAAGCCCTGTCAGTCATTATTGCTACCGGTGCCCGGGCCAATTATCTGGGGCTTGATTCCGAAGAACGCTTCAAGAATATGGGCGTTTCCGCGTGTGCCGTCTGTGATGGCGCGATGCCTCGTTTTCGCAATCATCCTCTCGTCGTCGTTGGCGGCGGAGACAGCGCCATGGAAGAAGCCAGTTTCCTGACCAAGTTTGCTTCCAAGGTTTATCTCGTGCATCGACGCGATGAATTCCGCGCCAGTAAAATCATGGTCGATCGCGCCCTGGCCAATGAAAAGATCGAAGTGAAATGGAATTCGGTCATTGACGAGGTCTTGGGCAATGATGAAAAAGGAGTGACCGGGGTCCGTATCCGCAGCACGGTCGATGAGAATCAGACCGAAGAACTGGAAGCAACCGGTTATTTCGCCGCCATTGGTCATACGCCTAATACCAATTTTTTGAAAGGCCAGATCGATACCAACGACAAAGGTTTCATTCAGTGGAAAATTCCTTTCCGCACGAACACGAACGTTGATGGCGTTTTTGCCGCCGGTGATGTCGCCGATGACAATTACAAGCAGGCCATTACAGCCGCCGGCAGTGGCTGTATGGCGGCTCTTGATGCCGAACGCTGGCTGGTGGAAAAAGGCTTCGAGTAAACCTGGTACGCTGATTCATACTTTTTCAATCACGTCTTAAAAGGACTTCAAGATAATGCTGTCAAAAGAAGGTTGTCTGGCGCGACAGAAACGACTGTGGGAAGCTGTTCCCGACCATCTGGAATGGATTCTAATCGCGGACCCGCGTCATGTGCTTTATCTTTCGAACTTTCTCGTGCAACCCTGCAGTTTCTCGCGGGGGGAACGGGCGCTATTGCTGTTGGATCGTGACAAAGGCGTCACGTTGATCGGCGATAACTTTACACTGCGGTCCTCCTCTGCCGATTTCTTTGTCGATCATGAAGCCATCGAAACATGGTATGATCACAAACATTCGGTCGAGAATCGAGATCACGCGTTATTCAATGCATTGAAGTCAGTCGTTCCTCAATTACAGGGGCGGGCTGGTGCGATCGAAGCAGAATGGCTACCAGTTGGGGCGTTACAGGAGCTGGAAGTCACACAGACTGATACCACGCTCGAATTAGGTAGCGTGTTGCGTCAACTGCGTCGGCAGAAACATACGGATGAGATCGCGCTGATGAAGCAATGCATGCAGGCCTGTGATGCCGGTCATGCCTGTGCGCGGGAAGTGGTCGAAGCAGGCAAGACTGAGTTCGACATCTTCCGTAAAGTTCAGGCGGCTGTATTACAGGCGGCGGGACTGCCCGTGATTATTTACGGTGACTTTCGGGCTTCGACTCCTGCGGTTCCCAAAGCAGGCGGTTTGCCTTCCGGTCATGTTCTGGAAAATGGCGATCTGTTCGTTCTCGATTATTCGGTTGTGATTCACGGTTACCGGAGCGACTTTACGAACACGATCAGTGTCGGCGAACCGACGGCTGATCAGCAGAAGCTATTCGGTCTGTGCCAGGCTGCGATGCAGGGAGGCGAATCGGTTCTTAAAGCGGGAACGAAATGTGCTGATGTGCATGCGGCGACCGCGGCTCCGATCTGGGACGCCGGTTATAAAGAGAACTTCCAGCATCACGCTGGTCATGGATTGGGACTGGGGCATCCGGAAGCACCGATTCTCGTGCCGGAAAGCACCGATGTGCTGCTGGCGGGGGATGTGATCACGCTCGAGCCCGGCGTTTATGTGGAAGGCATTGGTGGAATGCGGATCGAGCATAACTACCTGATTACGGACGACGGATTCGAACGGCTCAGTAATCATGTCATTTCGTTAACGTAAAATATTCCTGAGTGAAATTTTGAAAACAGCGTGGCCGGTTTCAGTGTGTTGATGAGCCGGTCGCCTGTTTTACTCCCAATTTTTTTTATTCTGTCAGGTGTCTCAAGCAGCATGTCCCCTCCTGAACTTCCGGAATGGATTGAAGATGACTTGCAGAAGATTCGGGACACGGGTCTGTTTCGATCACGAAGAACATTCAAGCCACTCACAGGCGGACGCTGTATGCTGGATGGTCAAACGCTGATCAATCTTTCCAGCAATGATTATCTTGATCTGGCGCATGACGACCGTCTTATTGCCGCCGCTGCATCGGCCCTGTCGGAAATGGGCGTCGGCGCGCGGGCCAGTGCTCTGGTCAGTGGGCGTACGGAATGGCATGCGAAGCTGGAAGCACAACTGGCACAATTTGAGGGAACCGAGGCGGCGATTCTGTTTCCCAGCGGTTATGCCGCCAATCTAGGCATCGTCTCTGCGTTTGCGAATGAGCAAGATACGGTTTTCTGTGATCGCTTGAACCACGCGAGTCTGATTGATGGCTGTCGGCTCTCTGGTGCCCGGTTACGCGTCTATCGGCATGACCGTCTGGAGAAGCTGAAACGTGAACTGGACAAGGTAACCGGCGATGGGAAAAAAATCATCGTCACCGATTCAGTCTTCAGCATGGATGGCAGTCTGGCTCCGCTGGTTTCACTCTGTGATCTGGCTGAGAAATTTCAGGCGATTCTGATCATTGACGAAGCGCATGCCACCGGCGTCTGGGGGGCTTCCGGTAGAGGTCTGGCGGAAGAACTCGGCGTCGAACATCGTGTGACGATTCGGATTGGTACACTCAGTAAAGCGGTCGGAGCCATGGGCGGTTTTGTGGCTGGTGCGTCTGATCTGATCGACTGGTTGTGGAATCGGGTGCGGACACAAATCTATTCAACGGCCCTGCCCCCCGCGATTTGTGCTGCGGCCTGCAAGTCACTGGAGATCATTCAGGCTGAACCGGAACGGCGGCGTGTATTGAGTGAGCGGGCGGATTTTCTGCGGAACGAACTTCAGCAGCGTACCAACGTCACGATCCCCTCGTCTGCAGGGCCGATCATTCCGGTCATTCTACAAGACCCTGGTGTGACCATGAACGTTGCGGCAGAATTGCAGGAAGCTGGCTTCCTGGTCGGTGCCATTCGGCCTCCGACGGTTCCCGAGGGGACATCTCGCCTCAGGGTTTCTGTCACTTGTGCCCATCAGCGAGACGATCTGGAGCGGTTTTTAAAAGCATTGGATCGTTCACTCGCCAGAAATGTCGAATCTCGATAAGGTAGTCAAATCAACATTATCGAATCAGAAACATCGTTCACAGGACTGTTTTTCAGCCATTCAGAATATCATTGATTAAAGACGTTTGCATGAATTTTCGTGATCAGATCAAAAATGAATATCCGTTTGAATCTCACTGGTTGAAGATCGACGGCCATCAATACCACTATCTGGATGAAGGCCAGGGGCAACCGCTGTTGATGGTTCATGGAAATCCAACCTGGAGTTTTGCCTGGCGACGGCTGGTGAAGCAGCTTTCGGCCCACTATCGTGTGATCGCCGTCGACCATATGGGGTGTGGCTTGTCCGATAAGCCGCAGGATTACTCGTACAAGTTGGAAACACACATTAACAATCTGAAAACGTTGATTCAGGAACTGGATCTGCAGAACATCACGCTGTTCGCCCATGACTGGGGCGGTGCGATTGGCATGGGCGCCGCCGTCGATCTGCCTGCACATTTTCAGCGGTTTGTGCTGATGAATACAGCGGCCTTTCGTTCCCAAGCGATTCCGCTACGGATTGCGGTCTGCCGAATACCCTTATTGGGAGCCTTGGGCGTGCGAGGGCTAAACCTGTTTTCGGGAGCCGCCGTTTCCATGGCGGTGAATAAACGGGACCGGATGACAGATGAAGTCAAAGCCGGCTTCCTCGGACCTTACGACTCGTGGCAGAATCGGGTCGCGGTTCACCAGTTTGTGAAAGACATTCCGCTGAAGCCTTCCCATCCCAGCTACGCGACGCTGCAGCATGTGGAAGAGGGTCTTGAACAGTTTCAAAACCATCCCATGCTCTTGATCTGGGGCGAGAAGGACTGGTGTTTTACGACCAACTTTTTGGACGAATTCGAACGCCGGTTTCCCCAGGCAGAAACGCTACGCATTCCCGACGCAGGACATTATGTGTTTGAAGATGCCCACGAAATTATGTTGCCCCGCATTGAAGCGTTTCTTCAAACGCAGGCATCAAGCTCGATTAAGCAGTGATACCTGCGGGAAGCTCGTCGATTAAAAGTCACCGAAGTCAGGGTTTATTAAGTGCTCAGTCGAGCCGAGATGTGACACCGTCTCGATTTCCTTGCGAGGCTTTTGCGGCTTATACGCTTCAAAACCATCGATACGAAATTCGGAAATCATATGATTAATCCGGTTTTCAATATTAGTCAACTGCTCTCCTTCATCGGGGGCCACAAAGGTATACGCGGCGCCTTTCTGATCGGAAGATAACCGGCCGACCCGCCCGATTCGGTGCACATAATCGTCACTGAATTCGGGGATATCGAAATTGATGATGTGCGAGATCCCACTGACATCAATGCCGCGTCCCATCACGTCTGTGGCAATCAACAGACGAATTTTTCCTTCACGGAAATTTTTGAGAACACGATCCCGTTTCGTCTGCGGTAAGTCACCATGAATCGCGGCGACGTCTTTGAGTTTCTTGGAAAAGATGCGATCGAGCTTATCGGCACCACGTTTGGTGCGGGTGAATACGATCGTCTGTTTGGGGCGTTCCTGAAACAGCAGCCGCGAGAGGAGTTTGATTTTGCGATTCGGGTCGACCGTGACGTAATACTGATCGATAGCGTCCACACTGACCTTGTCATCAGACAGGTCGATCATCACCGGATTCTGCATGTAGCGTTGTGCCAGACGTTCGACCGGAGGGGGTAGCGTTGCGGATAGCAGCAGGGTCTGTCGTTCTTTCGGACACTTCCGCAGGATTTTTTCAATATCGGGGCGAAAGCCGATATCCAGCATACGGTCTGCTTCATCCAGGACCATAAAACCTAATTGACCCAGTTTGAGATTCCCGCGATTGATATGATCGATCACGCGTCCCGGAGTCCCGACAGCAATCTGGGCTCCCTTTTTCAATTGATTTTCCTGGGGGCGAACAGGTTTGCCACCCACCAGCACCGCCAGATTCAGCGATTTGGAACCGCTTAATTTGCGAATTTCTGTCGCGACCTGTTCACTCAATTCTCGAGTGGGAGCCAGGATCAAAGCCTGCATGCCCGGTCGTCGGAGATCAATTTGCTGCAGTACGGGGAGTGAGAAGGCGGCTGTCTTACCGGTTCCGGTTCTCGCCTGTCCGATACAATCCTGGCCGGTGACGGCGATCGGAATCAGCTCAGCCTGGATCGGGCTGGGGGTTTCATACCCTGCCTCGCTGAGATTTTTTAAGATTTCGTCATTCAGTCCTAACTGATCGAAACGGGTTTTGGTTGTCTTTTTTTTCTGTTTTGTTGTCTGAGTCATTTCCTAATTGTTCCTGCTGAAGCAGGAGAAAACTCGCTCTCTGATGAGGCGTCTTGGATTGGCTGGTTACTCTGGCTCGCTATTGCTTTGATTGTCAGTGCCGGTTTCTTTGGCACTATCAAGTTTTGCTTGTTCCCGAACCGAAATTCCAATTAGACGCTTGATGTCATTACTGTCAATAGCCTCTTGTTCTACGAGTGCTTTTGCCAGCAGGTCAAGTTTCTCCCTGTTTTCTGTTAATATTTTTTCAGCCCGTTCTCCTGCAGTATTTAAAAAACGCTGCATTTCCTGGTCGATGACGTGGGCGGTTTCTTCACTACATTCGCCCTGTGATTTCATCTCTTTACCCAAGAACGGGTTTTCATCCGAATGGCGAAACGCCACCGGTCCTATGACATCACTCATGCCCCACTGCCCCACCATTTTCCGTGTGATCTGGGTCGCCCGTTTGATATCATCTGCTGCTCCGGCGGTATGTTCGCCGAAGACAATTCCTTCTGCAGCCCGACCACCCAACATGAATGCTAATTGAGAGTGAAGTTGCTTCTCTCCTATACTATAGCGTTCTTCATCAGGCAGGAGCTGCGTCACACCAAGTGCTCTACCACGGGGAATCACCGTGACTTTGTGAACCGGATCTATCTCCGGAAGTAACCAGGCCAATAATGCATGGCCGGCTTCGTGGTAGGCTGTCATTTCACGTTCTTTTTCACTCAGGATTTCTTCGCGTTCCGGTCCCATCAAAACACGATCCCGAGCATTATCAAAATCATCCTTATCAACCTGGTCTTTGTTGAGACGCGTTGCCGAGAGAGCCGCCTCATTCACCAGATTCTTCAGATCCGCACCAGAAAAGCCAATCGTGCCGGCAGCGATATTGTGCAAGTCGACATCCTCTGAGAGAGGAATTTTTCGCGAATGAACTTTCAGGATCGCTGCCCGTCCTTCTTTGGTGGGACGATCCACGGTGATATGTCTGTCAAAGCGTCCGGGACGCAGTAACGCCGGGTCCAGAACATCCGGACGGTTTGTGGCTGCGATGATAATCACCGCTTCATTCTGCTGGAAACCATCCATCTCACTGAGCATCTGGTTCAATGTCTGTTCGCGTTCATCGTGTCCGCCTCCGAGACCAGCGCCTCGAATTCGGCCGACGGCGTCGATTTCATCGACAAAGATGATACAGGGAGCGTTTTCCTTGGCAGTTCGAAACAAATCTCTTACGCGGCTGGCACCGACGCCGACAAACATCTGGATAAATTCTGATCCATTGATCGAATAGAAGGGGACTCCTGCCTCACCGGCGGTTGCACGCGCCAATAAGGTTTTACCGGTTCCGGGCGAACCCATCAGCAAAACGCCTTTGGGGATTTGAGCGCCCAGTCGCTGGAACTTGGCCGGTGTCTTCAGGAATTCAACTACTTCCTGTAATTCTGCTTTCGCCTGTTCCATGGCTGCCACATCGTCAAAGGTGGTCTGTTCGTCTGAAGGGCTGAACCGCTTAGCTGGACTCTTGGTGAAATTTCCAAGCATTCCGGATCCCATGGGGTCGGAAGAACGCCGCATCATGAACCAGAAGAATCCGATAATCAACAGCGGACCAATCAGCCAGGGGATGATGTAGGTGCCGATGCCGACATTGGTACTTTCCGCCTTGAACTCGACTTTCTGCTTAATTAGTTCCGGAACCAGATCTCGATCTTCTACGGGTTGTGAAGGCAGAACGGTATTGAATTCTTCTGCCAGCTTTTCCTCTTTCTTTTCCTTATCATTCGGATTCTCAGGGCGAATCTTCCACTTCCCGGTCAGAATATCGCCATGGAAATCAACGGATTCTACATTACCACGATTCAGCTCTGAGATGAAAAAACTGTAGTCAACCTTCGAGCCAGTATTTTCCGGCGAGGTTTTCATCATGATCAGACTGCCGACCACCAGAATCAGCAGGATAATCAGCCAGGGACCTGTTGAGGGAGCAGAGCTCTGAGAGTCTTTGCCTGATTTCTTTTGTGGGGCTTTGCCTTTGGGAGGATTCTCTTGGGGGTTCTCCGGAGGAGAGGCCATATGATGTTCCGTTCGTTTACTGAGATCTTTATATTTTTTAGTTGCTGATGACTGTTTTAAACATGAAGTGGCATTCACGTTGCATCAGTCGTCTGCCGGGAAATCGTCTCATCACAGTTGTGGGGGACGAATGTTTATTTCTGCAATTCAGTAATATGTTGCTGATTCTATGAGAAAATCTGTCCTGCAGGCAATGGTGGGAAGCCTGTTTTTAGAAAGGATCAGGCAAGCCGTCAGCAAAATAAGTTCTTCCAAGACGGGATGTTATTGCATTTTTTCAGGATGAGGCCACTAATCTTTCAATCCGTAACGCACAATGCACCACAGCGCTTTGACACCATCCCGCCAGCCAATTTTTTTTCCCTGATCATATGTACGACCATCGTAGCTGATCGACATTTCAAAGATACGGCACTGACGTCGCGCTACTTTTGCCGTCATCTCCGGTTCGATGCCAAACCGATTCTGGCACAGGCCAGGGGCGATTTCCTTGATGACCTCTTTTTTAAAGAGTTTGTAACAGGTTTCCATGTCGGTCAGATTGAGATTGGTAAAACAGTTCGAAAGCGTGGTCAGGAACTTGTTCCCCAGAAAATGCCAGTAATACAGTACCCGGTGAGGCTGGTCTCCCAGAAAGCGGCTGCCATAGACGACATCTGCTTTGCCTTCGATGATCGGCTGCAGGAGACGCGGGTATTCTGAGGGATCATATTCCAGGTCGGCATCCTGAATCAGCATGACGTCGCCTTGCGCTTCGAGGAATCCCGTTCTCACAGCGGCCCCTTTCCCCTGATTCACGTCATGAAAAATGGCGCGAATTTGATTGCGGGGATCTTCGTTGGTCTGTGACTGTTCTTCCAGTCGCTTCAGGATTTCCCGTGTCCCATCGGTGCTGCCATCGTCGACCAGGACCAGTTCTTTTCGAATGGGAACGGCTTTAACCTGGTCGATCAGGTTCTCAACCGTTTTACTCTCATTGAAGATCGGGATGACCACCGAGAGTAAAAAGTCTTCTGGAATGGGATAAAAACCGAGCTGTCGGCAGCCGGCTTCTCCCAGGTAAGCTTTTAATGAGTCATACCATTCGGTCGTGTACGGGTAACCGTGTTCATCCGATTGAGGAACTGGTGTCATTGAGTGGAAATCCATAATTAACTTTGATACAGAGTGGTTAAGACTTTGATAGGCTCTCTCCTGTATTATAAGTTGCAAATGGCATCTGCAAGAGGACTTTCTGATTCATTTCTGCTTTCGGTGCTGGCCAGGTTGAACAAACCGGTTTACATTATCCAGACTGTCAGGTTGATATTCTTCTTTATTTCACTCATGCCGGATATTCCGAATTTACTGATCTGTTAGATTTAAGGCGCGACTATGAAATCAACACATATTTTGTTCACTGATGTGAGTTCGCAGACTTGGGTGGAAGAAATTCTGTTGAATGCAGAGAGCCACCCCGAGTTTTCTACGAATCCCGAGTGGTCAATTCGCAAAACACAACTGCACGGCGGCTTGTCAGAAGGCGTTGATCTGATCGAGGTGAATAACGGCGCACTGCAGCTTTCGATTCTACCCACGCGGGGAATGGGGGTCTGGAAAGGAAATTGTCAGGGAATTCCACTGGAATGGCAGTCGCCTGTTAAAACGCCGGTAAATCCTGCTTTTGTCACCCTTTCAGAACGAGGCGGACTTGGTTGGTTGAGTGGCTTCAATGAGCTCATTTGTCGGTGCGGCTTGATTTCAAACGGACCTCCCGGAACCGATTCCGCCGGTAATCCACTGGAATCCGAGTTAACATTACACGGACGCATTGCCAATACGCCGGCTCATTATGTGAGTGTCGAACTTGATCCTGCTGAGGGGGGCTGGCTGAAAATTACAGGAAAAATGGAAGAAGGCATGCTGTTTGGCAGTCATTTACTGCTGGAATCAACACTCGAAACCCGCTTGGGATCAGCAGAATTCCGAATTCGCGACCGCGTTACCAATCTGGGGCCGGAACCGGCGGAGTCAGAATTGCTGTATCACATCAATGTAGGTGCTCCGTTTCTGGAGGAAGGCGCTCAATTTGCCCTGCCCTTTGAGGAAATGGCGCCCCGCGACCCACGTGCTGCAGAAGGGGTGAACGAGTTTGAAATGTATCTGGGACCCACCCCCGGTTATGCTGAACAAGCCTACTATTTTCGTCCCATCTGTGATGAGCAGGGAGATAGCCCGGCGTTATTAACTGATAGAGAGGGTGGAATGGGGATTTTGGTTAACTTTAAAAAGGCGTCTCTCCCCTGTTTTACGCTATGGAAAAATACACAGTCTGAGGCGGGCGGTTATGTCACCGGACTGGAGCCAGGGGTCAGTTTCCCGAATTTCAGGGCGGTCGAGCGGGAGCAGGAACGATTGAAAACCCTCGAGTCTGGAAGCAGCTACGAGACCGAATTCCAGATTTCTATTTTGAATACTTCAGATTCCGTTGATGAGGTCAGACAGAAAATCACGAAGTTAAGTGAAAAGAGCCAGCAAGTTATTCATGAGTCACCCCATCCCCGGTTTTCTTAAGGTCTGTTTCTGGTAATCTGATTGCAGTCGGCCGGTATTATGCATCCGAGCCAGAAAAAGACAAAAAATACAAGAAATCAGTGATTTAGTGACTTTCAGACATCTATGTGGCTGGAATTAAATCAATTGATTCTGATATATTTGCTGGACTGATCTCCTTGGTGCAAAGATCAATGTGTTGTGCATTGGCCACTTAGTGAGACATTTTGTTTTGGAGAAATTGATATTCGCTGGAATGTTGCGGGAGATTCTCTGATCTCATCGCTTTTTTCTTTCGGTTGTTAGATCGCGTTCAAAGACAAGTTGACTCAACTCTCAACTTCCTGCTCTTCATGAGCGAGTGTTTGAGACCTGTCGACAAAGAGGCGTTTTTGAAACGCTGGAACGGGTGAGCCAAAGTGAGTTCACGCCGGGTTCCGCTAACGACAAAATTTGACGGTACATTCCTGTAAGAAATTGATTTTGAAATTTTAAGTGTATTTGGATTTTTTTTAGTATGGTTGATCGTAATTTAATTCGAGAATTTAGTGTTTCTGATGAAGACCTGGACGCAGCATTTGCCGAGGTCATGCCAGAAGTGGACGAAGATGGTGTAGAAACCGATTGGGTGCTGGATGACGTCTATGCTTCCGTCTCCTGTGCTTATGATGTGAATCAGATCATTGATGGTGTGATCTTAAGCGTCGAAGGTGAAGAGGTTCTGGTCGACATCGGATTCAAGAGTGAAGGTGTCGTTCACATTGACGAGTGGTCTGAGGAAGAAGAAACTCCCAAGGCCGGTGATCAGGTTCAGGTACTGCTCGAAGAAGTCGAAGATGAATTCGGCTTGACCATGCTTTCCAAACGCAAAGCCGATCGAATTCGCGAGTGGGAAAAAGTCATTGCCACACATGCCGAAGGCGATGTGGTTTCCGGTACGGTCGTTCGCAAAATCAAAGGTGGCTTGCTCATCAATATCGGTGTTAATGTCTTCCTGCCAGCCAGCCAGGTTGATATTCGTCGTCCATCCGATATCGCCAACTATATTGGTCGCACCATTGAGTGTGTGATTCTGAAAATTGATGAAGCCCGACGAAACATTGTTGTCTCACGTCGTAAACTCATCGAAGAAAAACGTGAAAAACTCAAACAGGATCTGCTCAGCAAGATTGAAGAAGGTCAAATTGTTCAGGGCGTCGTGAAAAACATCGCCGACTTTGGTGCCTTCGTTGATCTGGGCGGTATTGACGGACTGTTACACATCACCGATATGAGTTGGGGACGTATTAACCACCCAACGGAAATCGTGAAGATTGATGACGAAATCGAAGTCATGATCTTAAGCGTTGATCGTGACAAAGAAAAAATTGCTCTCGGTCTGAAGCAGAAGTCTCCCAGCCCCTGGGAACTGGTCGAATCCAAGTACCCCGTTGGTACCAAGGTTATCGGTCACGTTGTCAACGTGATGTCTTACGGTGCATTTGTCAAACTGGAAGACGGAATCGAAGGTCTGGTTCACATCAGTGAAATGTCCTGGACCAAACGCATCAACCATCCGAGTGAACTCGTCAATATCGGTGATGAAGTCGAAGTGGTTGTACTGGGTGTCAACAAAGACAAACAGGAAATCTCTCTCGGTATGAAGCAGACTCAGTCCAATCCATGGGACGAAGTCACCAAGAAGTACCCAGAAGGTGCCAAGGTCAAAGGGACCGTTCGCAACCTCACCAATTACGGTGCCTTCATCGAACTCGAAGAAGGCGTCGACGGCTTGCTGCATGTCAGCGATATGTCTTGGACCCGTAAGATTTCTCATGCCAGCGAAGTCATGAAGAAAGGCGACGAAATCGAGTGTCTGGTAATTTCCGTAGATGAAGAGCGAAAGCGAATTGCTCTGGGACTGAAGCAACTGGCTTCCGACCCTTGGGAAACCGACATTCCTCAGAAGTATCAGCCCGGTGCCATCGTGCAAGGGGTTGTTACCAAGATCACGAACTTTGGTGTGTTCGTCGAACTGGAAGAAGAGCTGGAAGGTTTGCTTCACATCTCAGAACTGGCAGATCACAAAGTCGAAAACCCAGAGGATATCGTCAAGGTCGGCGAAGCACTGGATGTCAAAATCCTGCGTGTTGACACTGACGATCGCAAGATCGGCCTGAGCCGTAAGCTCGAAGAATCGATCGAAGAAGAACAAACGGCTGGTGAAGCCGGTGAACCAGCAACCGCTGGTGCAACTCGGAAGGAACTGCTGGGCGGAACGGGAGGAAATGCTCCTCTGTTTTCACTGCCATCTGAAACTAGTGAAGCTCCTGCAGAAGAATCAGCTGCAGAAGAGCCAGCTACAGAAGAACCAGTTGCAGAAGAACCAGTTGCAGAAGAACCAGTTGTAGAAGAGCCCGTTGCAGAAGCGAGTTCGGAAGAAAAAACTGAGTAATCTCTTTCAGTCTAAATCAGACTGAAGGTTAAATCGAAATCAAAGCGGTGGTCTTAGCGGGCCACCGCTTTTTTCGTGTCTGCAAAACGTGTGATACGACGATGATTCCAGGGATTAGATCAGCTACTCTCGATGCAATGCCTGGAGCCCGTTTCTAGGAAAAACGGTACGAATCGTTGCGTGATTGCAGGCGAAATTTACCTGATTCCTATAATCGTTACAGTTTCTGCAGAATCCTCGTTTCCTGTTCGGCTTTTCCATCCAGCCTTCAGAAACCGGCTTTGAGTTGCCGATGAGTAGGTTACGGGGTGCAAGGTGTTTCTGCCTGTGTCCTGAAAATAAATCATCGTGTCGAGAGGAAACGAGTTCCCGCGAACGGTTGCAATTATGATGGAATGCCAAGGATTTGGTTCGGCAGTTCCATTTGTCAACAACGAATAGATAACAGGTTTTCCATGCAGAAAACTGCTCGACGGCGTTCCTCTTCAGCCGTACAGAATCCGTTAGAAACATATCTTAAAGAAATCAACGAAACCGCTCTGCTCACTGCAGATGAAGAAAAAGAGCTTTCGAACCGTATCGAGAACGGTGACAAAGAAGCCCGCGATCGTATGGTGCGTGCAAATCTTCGGCTCGTTGTGAATATCGCGAGAGCGTATTCAAACAAAGGTCTGCCACTTCAGGATTTAATTGAAGAAGGCAACCTGGGACTGTTACGGGCCGTTGAAGGATTCGATCCTGAGATGGGAACCCGCTTCAGTACTTACGCCAGTTACTGGATCAAGCAGTCAATCAAACGGGCACTGGTGAATTCTGCGAAAACGATTCGCATCCCTGCCTATATGGTCGAACTTTTGACCAAATGGCGGCGTGCTACCGCTCAGCTTCAAGACACTCTGGATCGAACTCCCACGACAGAAGAAGTGGCCAAAGAACTTGATCTGCCTCCGAAGAAATTGAAAATCGTCAAGAAAGCGATTCAGCTTTATAATTCGTCACCACAGTCCGAGCAGCATGAAGCTGGCTGGTCACTGGGAGAAATGATTCCAGATGACCGCTTAAAAGGCCCAGATGTTGAGCTGGTTGAGAATGATAATCTGAAACATGTCTATCGACTGCTGAAAGAAATTCCGGAACGCGAAGCCAGCATTTTGCGGATGCGTTTTGGTCTGGACGGCGACGAACCGAAAACGCTGAAAGAGATCGGCTTGGAATTAGGTTTGACGCGGGAACGCGTGCGTCAGATCGAGAGTGAAGCACTCAAAAAACTGGCCAAGGAAATTTCCGGCGAGTAATTTCGGAAACACGTCTTAAAAAGATTTGCAAAGAGACCGGTTATCTGCCGGTCTTTTTTGCGTTGGCAGGCACGACCATCGGATCATAGATGATCTGCTGTTTCTTTAAATCAATCCTGCGGTAGACGTGTGCCAGTTGAAGCATCAGTGGTTCGAGCTGCTGGTAATACTCATCTGAACTGGCAAACTCAGCTTTACGTTGTTTCAACGCCAGGATTTTGAGTTCCAGTTCATCGCGTTCCTGTTTTTGTTCGCCGGAAATCTGTGCAATCGATTGTGTCGCGAACAATGTGAATTGGTGCGCCCGATGTCCGTCAGGTAATGTCGTCGTAGAATGGGAATCAGGGAGCCGATTCAGGCCTTGAAATTGGTCGTAGCGGGTTCCCCGTTGATCGGCATTATCATCCAGCATCGCGTGCTCCGTAGAGAGTTCCCCTTTTTGTTGATAATAGGCGTTTGTTTCACGGCAGGCAGTCAGATAGGCTTCCAGCAACGAAATTTGCCCATCATGATCCAGGTCAGCCTGCGGTTGAGAACTGGCTGCGGAAAGAAAATTCCCAAAGCGGGAGAAGTAGAATTCGTGCCCATTTTTGGTCGCCGAAATAATCACACGATTGTCCGCAGACAACGCGTTCAAAAAGGGGCCGCTGGAAGAAAAGCAATTGATAATTGCCAGCGGATGTTTGATGTGATCACAAGACTCACTCAGTTGATCTACAGTGAGATCGGGGCCTCGCAAATTGAAACGGGCCATTTTACCATCAAATGTACCATGCCCGATCAGGATTAACCAGGTGGCCGTGGTGTTGTCTGTTTGACGCTGTAGCTCTCGGTTCATGAGTTCCAGATCCGTTTGCCGCGCATCGACGGTTTCACCAATGACCGTCAAGTCGGTTTGTTTATGCGCAGCGATCTGCTGCCAGCGCTGCGACCAGCGGGAAAACTGGTGCTCGTATTCCTCCAGACCGCCAGCTCCGATGACCACGATCATGCGTTCTGTTTGTTTGACGGGAGTTTCATTCTCCGCGTCCAGATGGCCAGCGTTCACCAGCGCAAACAGACTGACCAATCCAGCTAAAAACCAAATTCGGAATTGATTGTGCATCAGGGTAATCCTTTCCAGCGTCGTAAAGACCACTCACCAAACAGGCAGCCCAGGACAAACATCAGGACCCAGGGATGGTGCCAGAGCGGACTGACTGACTCTTCTGTTACGGGAACGTGACGTTGATCCAGAGAATGGACGAACTGGGCCAGTTTGGCCGCCGGGATCACTTCGCCTTTTGTTTGTGTCGCGAGTCGCTGCAGTCGTTCGAGATCCGGCTTAATGGACCGAAATTCTGTATTGCCCGGTTCATGGACCCAGCCACTATGAATTGTTTTTGTTTTCGAATCGGGGGTAGTCACCGTCGCAGATACCGTATAGCCGCCCGGTTGAGGTGGCAGATAGACGGTCTGGTATTCACCCGGCTTGTCGGCAGCCGGATCGGCGGACAGCTTGATCGTTTCATTTTCCGGCGTAGTGATTTCCAGTTCTACCTGATAATCGCTGCGTTTCTGGAATTCAGGATCGCGGACAAGCACTTTGATTTTCGTGCCGGAATTTCCCTCTAAGTTCGTGTCGACGAGGAGATCAACGGGCTCCAGTACATCGGTTGTCATCCACCGCAATAATTGTCGCCAGGACTTATAGAGTTGGGGTGACGTCGAATCTTCTTTCAGCCGCCAGCGCCACAGATCGCCAATCATGACGGCAGTAACACGCCCCAAACCGTAACGTTGTGTCGCAATCGCGGGATAAACGGCATTCTGGGGGCCCTTTATTTCAGCCGCCAGAGTTGCTCCGGGTTTTGTGGCGTCCATACGGTTGATTGTTTTGAAGGGGGGCATCTCCGTCAAGCGTTTGTGTTCTTCCTGTTCCTGTTTGTGATGCCGCATCCAGGGTTGCAGCCAGCCGTCGCGGGTCAGTGTAAACTGATAGTCGCTTTCGAAGGCAGACGCATCCCGCTGTGGGAAATACACAGGAAGCAGGCGGCTCAAGTCGGTTTTGTCATAGCCCCCTTTTTGAAACGATTCCTGTCCGCCGAGCATCACCAGCCCGCCGCCCCGTTCTGAGACAAAGCGGGTGATCAGCTCCAACTGGTCGTGTGTAAAGAAAGCCGCTTCCAGATCGTCGATGATCAGCGTTTCGTACCGAAAGAGATCGGCTTCGGATTTGGGAAAGCCGTCTTTTAATTCATCAGGAGACTGCGTATTGATCCGTACGAAGACCGGCTGGTCATACCGTTCCAGGTCGGCTTCATTGTTTGGGTCAAAGCCCCGAAAAAGCGCGTTCCCTTCTTCCCCGTCCCGACTGCGAAAATCGAACTTCGTCTCTTTTTTTCCGATGCGGATCAGCCCCACCAGATGAATGAATTCGTCTTCTTCGATTGCTCGCCGCAGGAATTTAAATTCCCAGTTCGGGCGTCCCGAGACATAGAGCACGCGATGTGCGGTGCGTCCACGATCAATTTTCAGTGTACGCTGGTTGTTAGCCAGCGTTGCTTCGCTATTGTCTTCTGAGATCAGCAACGTTTTGATTTGATAAAAGGCAATGCCTGTTGCTTCAGGACGTACCTGGAAGCGAATTTGGAACTGTTGTTCGGGCTGACTGACTTCGCGCGTCACAGTCTCGACCACTTTGCCTGTTTCATCCAGCAGTTGTGCTTTGATTTGTTTCTGCTGACATTGGGTGGCGGAGAGGTCGGCGAGAATCCGAATAGGAGCATCTTCAAAGGGGGAATAGCTGACAGACGTTTTCGTGATCGCCAGATCGGTCGCCGGCTTGGATGTTCCAATGGGTACCGGATAAATCGGAACCGAGGAATCCAGACGACTGATTTCTTCGGCGGAGATGCCATCGGTCATCAGCAGAATGCCTGCTAAGGGGAGTTTTTGATAACGACGATTTAATTCATTCAGACCGGAGACGAGATTTGTTTGAGAACCATCAAAGGCCAGATGCTTGAGATTCGTTTGAGCATGTGCGTGAGCGTCGACAGAATATTTCCGAACCGAAAAATTCTGTTCCAGATCGGCCATCCACTGGGGCGTTTGCTGTTTTGAATCGGTTGTTGAGAGCAGTTGTTGGATTTGTTGCAGGCGGGGTTGGCCTGTTTTCGAATCCGTAATTTGCAGGCTCTGGCTGTCGTCTACCACAATCGCGAATAGATTGGTGCCAGGATGAATTCGCACGCCGCTCCATAATGGCTCAGTAAGTGCGATCGAGAGAACCATGATGCCGCAGAGTTTCAAGCTGAAGGCGACTCCCGCCAGTGCGCGTTGCAGAGCGAGTGCGCGGTAGGCATAGATCAACAAAGCCAGTCCCACAATGATGACGACGATTGTGATCGTGGACCATTCAGGGGCGCCGAATTGGATTTGGGCCAGACAATTCATTTTCCACTCCCTAATTCTTCATAGTAGCGTCGGACCAGATCAGAGTATTTTTCCGGTACCGGGTCGCGGTCAATCGGTGCCAGTGATGTCTGTGCGCCTTGTTTACTGATTTCGTTTGACAATACTTTTTGAAGTTCAGCCAGCGGTTCCAGGATTTGTGCATTGACCAAGTCTCCCTCAGGTGCTTTGGAATGTCGTTTGAACTCAGCACGCATACTTTGTGCCCGTTCACGAATCTGAGCGACTTTACTACGTAGCTCGGGATCTCCCACCATCTCTTCGACGTCCCGCATGCGGTCAGACCATTCGCGGAACTGGTTGCCGGTAATCGGTCCCGATGCCTGCGCGCCAGGACCTCCCTGGCCTCCACCAGCCCCGCCTTTCGAATTGCCGCGGGAGCCTTTCAGCGATTTGGGGGAAGATGGTTTGGATGCTGACTGTGATGCTGACTTGCCGGAACCTGATTGCGAACCCTGCCCTTTGCCTTTTTGGGCCGACGCCAGTTGTACCGGTGATTTGCCTTGGCCGGAAGGTGAACCAGATTTTCCTGGCTGCCCAGATTTTGTTCCCGGTGATGGTTTTTGTCCGGGGGATTTCGCAGCGTCAGGTTGCGATTTGTTTTGTGGGGAAGACTTAGGCTGGATTTGCGATGAGGCATTGCCGGCGAGTTTCTGCTCCTGTTTCATTTCCGAGGTGAGTGATTTGATTTCCTGTCGCGCCCGTTTGAGTGATTCCAGATCGTTGCCCAGAACACTCTCGGCGGCGACTTTGATTCCCTGTTTCATTGCCTCAATCCCCTGCCCGGCACGTTGTTCGGCCTGCTGTGCCCGTTCGGTGGCACCCTCTTTCAGAAAGTTAGCGGCATTCTTTAACGCATCTTCCGGGCGATAGGGTCTTGTTTTGCGAATCGCATCATAGAGATGTTTGGAAAGGAGCGGCTCTGACTTTTCCGATTCCTGAACGACTTTTTTCATCTGCTCTACTAGATCTTTTAAGGGGTCTTTCTGCTTCTCCAGTTGATCTGCCAGTTTCTGTTGCCCCTGATTTTTCCTCAGAGATCGCCGCGCCTTAGGTTGGTCGGGCTGGTCCTGTTTGTTGAGGACCTGGCTCAATGCTTTCTGTTTTTGATCGAGTTGTTCGGCCTGCTGATTCAATGAACGCATGGCATCAGCAAATTGATTGGCGGTTTTCTTGCGGAACTCGTTTTTGAGTTGATTCAGTTGCTGCTGTGCTCTGGTTCCGGAATTCAAGGCGCGTGAGACCTGCCCTTCTTTGAGTGATTGTGAGCTTTGTTGCAGGTGTTTTCGTGTTTGTTCGAGTTCCCGCCGGGATTTTGTCGATGAGGGTTGTTTTGATTGATCCATGCGCTGGGCAACTTCGTCGGCTTTACGGAGCAGTTCCCGCTGCCGTTCCCGCAACCGCTTGAGCTGTCGTTCGATTTCTTCGCGTTCCTGATCGGTTTTCGCGAATCGCTGTTTATCGGACAATTCTTTGAGTTGTTCGTTCAGATCTTTTTGGCGTTGAGCCAGTTCTCGCAGACGGTTGAGGATTTGCAGTGAGTCACGGTTCGCCTGTGCTGCCGGCGGTTGCGATGCCTGATTCTCTGTTTCGTAGCGTTGTTTTTTGTTGGTTAGTTCCAGTTGTTGCAGTTGATTCTGAGAACGGCTGCTGCCACCCCCTTTACTGCCACCTCCATTTTTGTTTTTGGAAACCTTGTGCTCGCGGGCCCGCAGTTTTAACAGGAACTGGTAACTGGCTTGTTCTGTCGCCAGTGCCGCCGTGAGTTGTTCGACTGCTTTTGTTTCCTTTGCCGCATTGAGCAGCGAAACAGTTTCCTGCATTTTTTGTGAGACCGAATCAATAATTACTTTCGACTTTTGCGATTTGACTTTCGAAGCCAGTTTGATGAGTTCGGTGACGAGTGCCTGCTGTGCCTGTTGCAGTGTGTTCAGGTCTTCTACAAACTCGCTGGATACAGTCTGTTTGATTTCGCGGCGGATAATTTTCCAGGTTGCGTTGATAATCTGCTTTTGTTGTTCTGCCAGCTTTTCGGCTTTCTGAGCATTGCCGCCACTTTTTCCCGATTTCGAGGCACTGTTCGCAGAACGGCCTTCCTTGAATATTTCTTCAAAGTGGCGGACTTCCATGAAATACATGTCGCTGAGCACCTTGCGCCTGCTGCCATCCGGGGCGATGTCTTCCGCAAACAGGTGATAGGAAATCAGCGTGTCAGGCTGAACCTGCATCCGCTCCAGTGAGAGGAGATGTTCCACGGCCACCTCCAGTTTAGGGTTTGTCGAGTTGAGTAAATTCAGTGTCTGCGTGGTCTGGCCGGGAATGGTATAGACGAGTCCTACCTGTTGCACGCCGAAGTCATCTACGACGGTTCCCTGAACGAGGGCTTCTTCCAGCGGGGAGACACGGGTATCGCGGGCGGGAAAGGTGACTTTGATTTCGGGTGGCAGATTCGGAATAACGGCGAGCTCAATGAAAGGCTGGTTTCGGTTTTCGCGTTTGTCGGCATCGATGATCCGCAGATTCCAGGTCTGGCTTTGTGTGGCTTTGAGACTGAGTCGGGCGACTGTGCCATCTGAGCTTACCCTCATCGGCAATGGTGGCTGACCTGCCGTTGATTCCAGGAACGCCGATTTCACAGGTTTGTTGAACTGTGCGACGAGTACGATCCGCGAGCCGGTCACCGCACTGATGGTCAGGCTGTCTTCCACTGTCAGTGTTGGTTGCCCCGTGTAGTCAGGGGGTGTGATGAGCGTATCCAGTTGGACCAGTTTCGGCAGGACGTAGACTTTGACCTGATATGTTTCTGATTTCCATTCATTCGCTTGTACGGAATAAGAAAGATCCCCATTCACGGCGGGTAGCCGGGCAGCAAAGACGGGGTCGTCCAGATGTTTGACGAGCGGCAGTTCCTGTATTTTCCCTGATGCAGAGTGGATGTGCAGAGTTGCAATGTCGGGAATCTTTTCTGTGAAACGAGCCGTGATCAACAGGGGATGGTTATTTTCCAGATCGGTGGTTCCCGGTTTAATCTCGACTTGAAACTCTTCCTGCATCGCAGCGATACTCGATGGCGATAGGTCTTTGGGAACAGGAGCCGCCTTCAGATAAGACCAGCAGGTTAAGCAACTGATGAACCAGGCGGTGAAACAGACGAGGTGTGTGGTGCTTTGCAGGATCAGCCTGCGGTTGGAGATCGTCTGTCGCCAGTCGTGCTCGGTTGCATGCTGGATGACCTGTTGAATCAGGCGATTTTGCAGAAAGGTGGGAATCGTCTCTGCGGTCGTTTTCTCCATTTCCAGCGTTGCCAGCAGACTCGTATCCAGATCCGGATAGGTTTGCTCAATTAATGTGGCGATTTGATGCCGGCTAGCCGGGGAAACTCGATTTCGAGAGCGAAACAGGAGCATTCCCATCGCAACGAGGCATGGTACTCCCAGCATTACTACCAGCAATAAGTATTGGTATTGCGGTGTTGCAATCGGTTTGAGGCTGATGAAGATCAGCAGAGTCAGGCTGCCGGCGATGAGCCAGAGGAGGGTCAATCGTTTGAGCTTCAGGCTGGTCTGGTACCGAAAGACGACCTGATTGAGTTGTTGTAAGAGATCGGGCAGGCCCATCGTTACACCTTTCGTGTCGCTGAAGTTTTGCCGGCGATCCATTTCGCCAGCAGTGTTTCCAGACCCAGCATCGCCAGCGCGACGATGATCAGCCAACGCCAGATTTTCTGTTTCTGTTCCATCTCCCGGATCAACGCCTGGCGTTTGAGATCAGCGAGAGGTGGATTGCTGGCTGTCGTTTCACCGTGGTCGAGTAGTTTGACTCCCAGTGCTTCCAGTTTTTCGATTTCCAGCGGTGCGGTCTTGCTTTCTTCGATGTCGAGATTGACCACGAACTTTTGTGCCGGTGTTGTTTCATCTTCCGAAGTGATCCGATACAGGCCCGGCTGGACTGTCTGCTCGAATTTCTTTTCTCCCGCCGTGAGTTGGATTGGAGAGGCCTTGGGGACGCGGACTTTGGCTGCTTTCAGGGACGCTGGCAGCTTGACTGGTTCACCAACGATAAACTGGGATGGAGTATCGATTGTGTTTACATTGAGTGCCAAAATGGCATTCATCATCGGAACAAACTTGGTCGAAAGTGCGAACTGGCTTTCCTGAGGAGTCCAGCCAAATGTCATGACGATCAGTTGTCCCTGGCCGAGGGGAACGCTCACAATTGCGGGGCTCTCATGATCGAAACGGGCCAGAATCTGATGCGGTAAATTTTTAGGTAGTGAGAGCCGCTGATAATGCCAGAATTTCAATTTGGTGAAGTCTGAATATTCAGGAGCTTGAAACATCTGAAACAGCGGGTGCTCAAACTGGATGTTCGTGAGCAGAGCGTAGTCGTTGACGTCCGCTTCTGCGATGAGGTGCTTTTCCGAATGGGACACTAAAAGTTGAAACGTGTCGTTGGTTTGTTGTTCGTTTAGAGAAAACAGAACCACTCCGCCTTGCTGCAGATAGTTTTTGACGAGATTGGTTTCCTCAGCTGCAAGTTCGCGGCTGACAATCATCAGATGGATTTGAGCGGCCGAAAGCAGGACTTGTGGCGAGTTGGGGCCAACCGTTACGAACTCGACTTTGCGCTGGGGCGTTGTGGGAAACGCACGCTTGGCAAAGTAGTCAGGAGACTTAGTAGAGCCTGCGGCGGGAGTGCCATAATGCACGATGGTGATGTGAGCTTGTTCGCGTGGTTGAAGATAAAGCTTGTTGTCAAAGTCGTGATGGTCGCCGGTAAGTATGATTTGCGTCGCTGGCTGTTGCGAATCGACTGCCGGCATACGAATGACACGGGACTGACCGGCGGGAACATAAATCTTTTGAGGTTGTTCGGACTCGCTGAGCGCAGTCTGGTAAGCGATTTGGAACTGTTCCTGCTGTGAGTCGGCTGCATTCACAATACGAACGGTTGCCTGCCCTTGTTCATCCAGCGAAAGGAGTTGCAGGCCTGCATTGTTGGTCTGTTCGTCTTTGAGTTGATGCAAGCGGACCTGAAGTTCTGCCGGCCAGGAAAATTCTGAGAGTGAGTTGATCTGCGCACCGGCTTGAGAATCGGTAATGAGCTCAATTGTACTGTTTTGTAGTAGTGTCCCCGACGGATCGGAAATGGCCTGTTGTTGCAGAAGTGCTGCGACTTCGGTCAACGCGAGTCCCAGATTAGTCGCATTCCAGCCGGGAGTCAGTCTGGAGAGCCGTTGCCAATCAGCCTGCGTCGTTTGTTGTGGTGTGTTTTGTTTCGTTTCCTTGAGTGGTTTGACGGCAGTGAGGCGGGAATCAAAAGTGTAAATCGCGATTTGATCCTCGTCGGCTTGTTTGATGATTTCGTCGGCAGTCTGGAGTGCTTCTTTCCAGAGAGTGCCTCGTTGCATACTGGCGCTGGTGTCAATCAAAAGAATCGTTTGATGTTTTGTGTCCGCTGCCGTCAGTTCCAATTCGGTGCTTTTGAAAAAGGGGCGTGCAAAGGCAGTCACCAGCAGCATGACGGCGATTGCACGTAGCATCAGTAGTAACCAGTGTTCGATTTTATTTTTGCGATTGGTCTGAGGGGGCTTGTGTTCCAGGAAACGGAGCGAGCTGAAGAACAGGACATTTTTGGGTTGATGCCGGACCAGATGGAGCAGGATCGGTAGCCCGACGGCGATGATTCCAACTAAATAAAGTGGGGTTAAAAAACTCAACTATGTTCCCTCGGTTCGTGAACTGCGTTCATGCGGCGCGATCAGCTAAAAAATCAGAGAGCCCTGCTTCCAGTGGTGTATCGGTGGTCAACTTGTGGTAATGCACGCCTTGCTTACGGCAGATGGTTTGAATTTCGTCCAGGTGTTGGTTCAACTGCTGTTTGTAGCTGGCTTGCGCTGCTTTGGGATTGAGGGCGATGCGGTCTCCCGTTTCGAGATCTTCAAAAATCGCCGTTTCATTGAAGTTCAGATGAATCTCGGCTGGGTCCAGAATTTGGAACAAAGCCACCTCATGCCCTTTGGCACGCAAATATCCCAGATGGGTATTTAACTCATCCAACGGGGACAATAGATCAGAAATTAAAACAACCAGGCCGCGTTTTTTTATTGTTTCGACGGCGTGTTTCAGGGGAGACACCACATTGGTATGCGATCCTTGTGGAGGTCGTTCCAGTTCAATCAGAATGCGTCTGAGCTGGCCGCGTGTGAAGCGGGCGGGGACGACAGATTCGACCTGCTCATCAAAGATGATCAATCCGCTGGCATCGCGCTGGGTTGATAGAAAATAGGCGAAAGTGGCGACCAGTGTTTTGGCATAATCCGATTTAGAATATCCCAGGCTGTGAAATTGCATCGAAGAACTCAGGTCCAGCAGCATGTGGCAGCAGAGGTTGGTTTCTTCTTCAAAGCGTTTTATGAAATGCTGATTCGAACGGGCCGCCAGTTTCCAGTCGATGTGCCGCGGATCATCGCCGGGAGTATATTGCCGATATTCGGTGAATTCGACCGAGAAGCCATGATAGGGGCTTCTGTGCAAACCCTTCCACGCGCCTTCGACGACGGATTTCGCTCTGAGTTCCAGCGATTTAATCCGCATCAGACAAGCGGGATCTATCCGCTGAGAGGCCAGTCGCTGGTTCTGTTGGGGTGTACGTTGTGATGTTTGTTTCATGCGAATCGAACTCATTCTGCGATGGGCCTTTTGATGGTGTCAATCAAATGTTGAACGACTTGTTCGACGGTAATGCCTTCGGCTTCGGCGCGATAATTGATCAGGATGCGGTGACGCAAAACGGGAGCCAGTAACGCGTGGATATCCTCAATGGTGACATGCACGCGGCCGTGCAGGACTGCTCTGGCTTTGGCACCCAGAATCAGGCTTTGTGCGGCGCGCAAGCCGGCGCCCCAGTTGACCCATTCATTGATGAAGTCCGGCGTTGTTTCTTGATGTGGGCGGGAGGCGGCACAAAGTTGGACGGCATAGCGGACGATCTCTTCCGCAACAGGAACTTCACGGACAAACTGATGGAATTGTTGAATATCGCTGCCGGTAAACAGCGGAATGATCGGCTCGGCATTGCGGGTTGTCGTTTGCGTGACTACGGCGACTTCATCATCTTCCGAAAGATAATCGATGACCAGATTGAACATGAAGCGGTCCAGCTGTGCTTCCGGAAGCGGATAGGTGCCTTCCATTTCAATCGGGTTCTGCGTTGCCAACACGAAAAAAGGCTTGTCCAGTTCATATCGGACGCCGGTGACGGTGACCTGTTTTTCCTGCATCGCTTCCAGTAGCGCGGCCTGGGTTTTGGGAGGGGTGCGGTTGATTTCATCAGCGAGCAGAATATTCGTGAACACGGGGCCTTTGACAAACTTCATTCCCCGTGATTCTTGCGAGTCGCCCGCCAGAATTTCGGTTCCGGTAATGTCGGCGGGCATCAGGTCGGGTGTGAATTGAATTCGCGATGATTTCAACTTGAAGACCTGCGCCAGTGAATTGACCAATAGCGTTTTAGCGAGGCCCGGAGCTCCCGTGATCAGGCAGTGACCGCCGGCGAACAGCGCAATCAGGAGCTGGTCGATGATTTCTTTCTGGCCGATGACTGCTTTGGAAATTTCAGCATCGATCTGCTGGCGGCTGTTTTGCAGCATTTCAAAAGTGCGCTCGTCATCACTGCGACCATCGGGGGAGACAACTTTAAGGTTCACGTTTCGGCTCCTGAAAAAATTCTATAAATTCACGCGCTGGATTCAGTGGGTCATGGCATAAAACACAATGTTGATACCGAGGGGGTATGCTTTCTTTTCTGAGAACTCGCGGAAATACCATTTGTCCTCCCCTTCCCGTTCCCAGCCATCGCCCAGATCGGTGTTATGACAAACAACTGCCATCAGACGGCCTTTGTCGTCGAATAAGCCTCGGTAATGGACCTGTTTGGCATCTTCTCGTTCCCAGGTGATGCCTTCAGAGCGGCCCCACTGTGCGACTCCAATACTGGGGACCTGGGGTTTTTCTTTCAGGTCATAAACACAGTGAAAAATGGGATGTTCCAGAGGTATATCAACGAGATCGCGTTCGGGAAAAACGCGTTTCATTTCCAGAGCGAAATTATCCCATTCGGCTTCACCCCAGAAATCATCGACCATCATGAAGCCACCATTGGACAGATAACGTCTGAGGGCGGTGACTTCTTCTTCGGTGAATTCCAGCGAGCCGGGCTCAATCAGATAGATGAAGGGAAAATCGAAGAGTTCTTCGTCGGTCAGTTCCAGAATGCGGCCTTCCGGGTCGACTTTCATGGAAGTGAGTTGCTGCAGGCGATACGAAAAATTTAAGTCGCTGTCGGGATAATCGGTGGCCCATCGTCGCCAGCCCTGATGTGAGTTGTACCGGATACGTACGAAGGTGAAGACATCGTGTTTGAATTCGGCATCGTTCTTCCAGTCCGGAACACCGCTTCGATCAGCGGGGATCGCGGGTCGATACTGTCCGATGCAGATCGTAACGACGATCAGTAATCCGCAAATTGCGGTCAGCGAAATTAGACTATTCTTCATCGTCGGCTCCTCCGTGAGCCTGGTTAGTTCATATCAAAACCGGTGCGAGGCATTAGGGTGAATCTGCTGTCAATTCCAGTAATAGTTGGTGGGCAGCCCGGAAACGAGGGGCCTCTTCGAGCGCGATAAGTGTGTGTCGTTTGGCCTGTTGTAAATTCTCCGATTGCAGTAAGCGGGCGAGCTGGTAATGGGCGGCTGCTTTGTTGTGCGGCTTTAATGCCAGGATGGCGCGACAGGCGTTGATGGCTTCCTGATGGCGTTTCAGCTGAATACAGGCTTCGGCCAACGTCTGTTGGGTTTCCCGATTGAGCGGGTTGATGGCATTCGCATTTTGTGCAGCTGTGTAAACAGCGTTCCAGTTTTCCGATTTTTGATAGACTTTGGTCAACCGTCGAAAAACGTCTAGTGCGTTGGGATTATACTGGGCGTGTTGTTCCAGATATTTCTGCTCTTCGGTAAAACGTTTCTGTTTCTGGTAGAGATTCGCCAATCGCAGACAGGCGTTGTCGCCGCCCGTGTATTCAGGATAGATTTCAGTCAGTATTTTGAGCGTCGTTTCCAGTTCCTCAGTACGGTTTTCTTCTTGAAGGATCTGGGAATACGCCATCAGGGCTTCAAAGTGATTCGGGTGCTCTTTGATCCAATCATCAAACCGCTTGGTGTCATCGCTGAGCAGCGGCCGCAGGTCCTGCTCTGACCAGTCGACTTTTGGTGCAAAACTTTCTGCCTGATGTTTGAGAAACGCAGCAAACTCTAGTTCCAACTCTCCCAGTGTTTTCGTGCGGCGCTCGATGGCGACATTGATGGGGATGCCCACACGTAAATCATTCAAGATGAGCCGTAGTGTTTCGAAACCGAACTGATCAATCAAATATTCCACGACCATTGATGACTGGAAATATGCAAATTGTACATGCAGACTGCTTTTGGGATTGAGAAACGCACTGCTTAATTCGCCGATTGGTGTGGCTTCTCCGCTCAGGATCAATTCACGATACTGCGGGATCATCGTTTCGCCCCAGCGGGGATTTTTCTGACGTTCTTCGTAGACCGAGATGCCTTCACTGATCCAGCGGGGCATTTTGTTTTTCGTCAATTCAAGAGTGATGACATGGCAGAATTCGTGCCATAGGACCGACTGCCAGTTGGTGGGGTGATCGGCTTGCGAGGCGGGACTATTGGCGGTGATGACTTTTCCGAAACAGACTCCCAGGTAACCGGAGACTGCAGGCATGCCGAAGGTGCGAACGGCGAAATCGTCTGGATTGGGGAAAATTTCGACGGTGATTTTCGATTTTAGATCGAGACCATATTTTTGACAAAGCGTTTTGCGGGCGTCGTGCAGGAGTTCGATGACCTGCTGGCCATAGACGTCGGCCTCGCTCGACTCCATGCGAATGATGAAATACTCGTCTTCCAGGGTTTTGAATTTGGCCAGTTGATCTTTCAACTCCAGTAGATTGAAAGTCGTGGTATCGTAACCATCCTGTTGATGGGCCTGGAGTGCATGTTCCCAGCCACTGACTTCCTGGCCCAGCCGCAATTCGTCCTGGGTCAGTTGAATGCGGGCGGGCAGGTATTGATTATCTTTTTCCAGAGCCTGTCGTTGATAGGCGGCGCCTTCCGCGAAGCGATAATGTTCGGATAGTGCTTTGCCGATCAGGTAGTCGACTTGCGGGTTTTGGTCATGATGGCTGAGTGCCTGCCAATAAAAAGCGGTTTCCTCGTGACGCCGGTTTTCGAAGTGGGCAATTACAGCGAGAGTCGCCCAGGCTTCTGCCTGATGCGGGTTGATTGAGAGAACTCGCTCCAGTCGGTTTTTGGCATTCGAAAACTGCTCCGAATGGATCAACAGTGAGACTTGGTCCAGGTGCGCGGGGAGATGATTGGGATTCCTACTGAGCACCTGGGCCATTAATGTTTCATAACGTTCCGGGTTGGAACGCTGGAGTGACTTCGCCAGGCCGAACAGCAGGTCGGCATCATCGGGAATCTGTTTTACCGCAGCTTGAAATGTTTCCTGCGCCAAAGCATAGTCATGCTTGGCCAGCGCCAGGTTTCCACTGGCGAGGTAGGCGTCTTTGTGGTCGGGGTATTCTTTAATGGCGCGATCGTAAAAGGATTCGAGAACTTCGCCGGGATCGACATTGCGCAATAGCGAAGCGCGTCCCAAAGCCACCACACTGCTGGCATCGGTATAGCGCCAGGCAGAGCGGCTGGCGAGATCGTGAATGCTGGTTAGAAACGTGGCGGCTGCTTCGTGCTCGTTATTCAACTGGTAGATTTGCACGGCTAACAGTCTGAGCGGCAAGTTCCAGGAATAGCGTTTGAGGCCTGCATCAATGGTTTGTCTGGCTTCTACATATTGACCGACTGCCAGTTCAGCCTGGGCTTTGAGAAGTGGCCATTCCGAACCATAGGTTTTCTTGACAATCGCTGCTTCTGCGACGTGGATACACTTTTGGTATTGCCCGGTTCGCAGCAGTTGTTCGCAGTCTTCGATTTCTGATGAGTAAGAACAGACTGGTAAGACGGCGATGACGAGAAAGAAACTGAGTGTCTGGAGAGTCTGAGTGCGGAGCCGCCGGCTGTGAAAAGAAAGCGGGTGTAGAAAAGGGACCGTGAGGTCAAACCTGAATCGGAAACGTTGCACTCGTTGCATATGCGCCCTTCCCTGGGAAAGTTCCAATGTACGAATGGAATTCGCAGACATTGAATCACTTTCTTCAATGCGGGATCAGAAACAATTTCACGATCCCGAACCACTGAAGAATTTCATCTCTGACTCAATTGGAGGACGCCTGTTGTAGATCTTGAGTATGTGAGCCAACAGGGAACGATATCGAAAATTCCTGATATGTGCAATAAGAATATTTTGAAGGAGGGGTTTTGATTACGGTGACTGCTTTGATTTTAGCAGGTGGTGAACGCAAAACAGGCAGCGATTTCAACGGTTTGAAGGTTGAAATGCTGCCTGTTTGGTATTTGCTGTTCAGCTACTTAAAATGAGCTGCAACACAATTTGGATCTCATTCTTAGTTTAGAATTCACCAATCACTTTGCCATCGTTAATGCCGGCAAGCCATGTGTAAGTGTCGCCGTTGATGTTTTCACTGATGAAACGAACTTTTCCATCACCCATCAGGAAGTGGCATCCACCTACGTGTGGGCTGCTGAATGCGTGACCACTTGCTTGGTTGATGAGTTCATTCGTTGAGGCAGCAGGTGTTGTGCTTTCAGCACTGGATGCGGTTCCAGAAATGGAATCGATATCGTTTGATACGGTACCAGTCGCATTTTGAAAACCAATCCAAATTGCGCCAGTACGAGTAATTGATGCGGGAGCAGGAGAATCTAAAGTTGCTCTTTCACCAACCATAATGATATTACTTGTTCCGTCTGTCATGTCACGAAAACGGACTTTGATGTCACTGTTGCCAAAAGAACCTTTTACGGCAACGTCATCCATTGCGGTTGCGTCCCAGTAGAGTGATGCTCTTACGGCTGGGTAGTTAGATTTACCCCAAGAGTAGCTTTGGCTTGGGCTATTACGGTCTGAGTTGCGACCACCCATTGGGTCAGAAGGGCAATTGTAACCGGGGATCACTGTCTGAGCCTGCGTTGCTGCAGCAGGTGGTCCTGCAACGTCTGCAACGGTTAACCAACCGCCGGTCCCAGGATTATGGAACATGGAAGAGCTGATCTGGTTGTACAAGTTTGCCTGGTCGATGAAAGGCAGAATCATAGTGGACCATGCCAGGAGGTTCGGGTTCTGAGTAGAAGCTCCTGTTCCAATATAACCGGGAGGGAAGATGCTGAATGTCTCGTGGTAGTTGTGGAGAGCCAGTCCGATTTGCTTTAAATTGTTTTTGCAGTTTGAGCGTCGTGCCGCTTCACGTGCCTGTTGGACAGCCGGAAGAAGTAAAGCAATCAGAATGGCAATGATTGCAATTACGACAAGTAGTTCGATAAGTGTGAATCCGCGTTGGGCGGTTCCTTTGCATCTCTTCATCATTACTCCAGTCAAAACATTGTGTGTAGAGGGCGCCTGCTAAAAGCGAAATTTAACTCTTGAGAAACAGAGTAAGCTTGAGCAGCACGTGAAATTACATCTGCAATGAAGAGGAAACAAGAACGGTTCCAACTTAGTTTAATAAAAAACTGAAAATTAATTTTTGATTGGTGCCATTGTGTTTACTGTGATGGCTTTAAGGCCTTTTTGGCAGTCTTTTTTTTGTTAATATTTGTCAAGAATATAATTATTAAGACGAACGTGGTGTTCTGTGCATAGGCAGGAATACCCAGGGAGATGGTGGCTTATTCTGAGTGAAAAATCAGCGTCGTAAACGCTCAAAACGGGCCAACGCCATCAGCGGAAAGTAGGTGCGGTAGAGGTGGTATTTGAGATAAAAGACCTTGGGGAAACCGGTCCCTGTGAAAGGTGCTTCATCCCAGTTTCCGTCCGCATTTTGGGTTTCCAGCAGATAATGAATACCGCGTCGGACGGCCGCCGAGTCGATTTCTCCGGCTGCCATCAATCCCATCAAAGCCCACGCGGTTTGCGAAGGGGTCTCGGCACCTTGCCCGCGCAGTGTGGGGTCAGCATAGCTGTCGGCTGATTCCCCCCAGCCACCAGAGGGTTGCTGTTTGGAATTGAGCCATCCGACCGCACGGACAATGCGCGGGTCGTCTGCGGGAACACCGATCTGAGTCAGGCCGAGAATCGCTTGCCAGGTTCCATACAGGTAGTTCACGCCCCAGCGGCCATACCAGCAGTGATCGTCTTCCTGTTCGCTCCAGACATATTCAATGGCACGTTGACAGGCGGGGTGGCTGATTGGTAGTTGCATATCTGCGAAGGCTTCCAGCACGCGCGCGGTTAAGTCAGCGGTGCTCGGATCAACCATGGCGTTGTGGTCGGCAAAGGGGACCTGGGTGAATAACTCGCGGTTGTTATCGCGGTCAAAGGCACCCCAGCCACCATCTTTATTCTGCATGCCTAACATCCAGTGCATGCCACGTTGGATGGCGCCGATCATCGGTTGCAGCAGATCCAGATCCGCGTAGGCCTGTTCCCGTGATTCGCTTCTTCCGGCGATGATGGCTTCGGTGTTGAGGTCTTCTTCGTAGGGGTTCCATTCCGGAGTCACCAAAAAGTCAGTCAGCCACTGGTCATTTTTTAATGATTTGGGCATGCAGCGACGGAGGGCCATGATGACCATCGCGGTATCATCGATGTCGGGATAAAACTCATTGTTAAATTCAAAATACCAGCCGCCAGGGGCCTGGGAACGACTGGAATTGACCCAGTCTCCCGGTTGTCTGGCTTCCTGTGAGAGGAGCCACTTGACGCATTTTCGAATCGCAGGATGCCGATTGGAAACGCCGGCTTCGCGCAATGCGATGGTGCTGAGGGCGGTGTCCCAGACCGGAGATTTACAGGGTTGCAGTCGGATGCGGTCACCGTCTTTGATCTGCAGTTTTTTTAATTCACGCATCGCACGTTGGGTATCAGGGCTGTTGTCTTCTTCTCCCAGGCTTTTGAGGGCAATCACGGTCCAGACGATGGACGGAAAAATGGCTCCCAGTCCATCGCTGTGCGCAAAGCGGGATTTCATCCATTCATGTGCTTTGGTGACAGCACGTTTCCTGAGCGGTTTGAGTCCCAGGGTTTCCAGGCCTTTGATACCCTGGTCTACAATTTGGAAAAACCGATGCCAGTTGAGCCAAGTTTTCTTTTTGAGCGAATCCAGGGCTTCCGACTTTGGTATGGTGTTGGGGTAGGCGGCCGGGTCGCCGATAAATAGTTCGGTGATCCCCTGCTCTGGTGGTAGAGTAATCGAAGGACGATAGGCCCAGAGGATGCTAAGAGGAACCAGAATGGTGCGTGACCAGGCAGACATTTCAAAAATATTGAACGGCATCCAGCGGGGAATCAGCATCAACTCGGGTGGTACTGCCGGGCATTTCGTGTAAGGGATGACTCCCAGTAAAGCGAGATAATAACGGGTGAAGCTATTGACTGCTTCGACACCGCCGGCAGCCAGAATGGCGAGGCGGGCGCGTTGCATGTAGTCGGATTCGGGGGAATGACCGGTAAGCTTGAGTGCAAAGTAGGCTTTCACCGAAGCACTGATTTCGATCGGGCCTTCCGGGTACATATTCCAGCCCCCGTCCGGCATCTGAATGTCCATCAGGTGGTTTGCAGCTTGAACGGCTTCTTCTGAGTCTTGTTTGCCCAGGAAAGCCAGTAGCAGAATATATTCTGATTCCAGAATCGAGTCGCCTTCTAATTCTCCAACCCAATATCCGTCGTCATGTTGTTGAGACAGAAGATAGTCGCGCGAGCGGGCGATGCCTTTCAACAACTGCTCCGGATGATCAAAGGGAGCAGCCTCGGTGCTGGGGAAAATTTTGAAGGTGGGGTTTGTTTCGTGGCCTGCCTCCGGTTTGCCGGTAAGGTGGCTGGCTCTCAGTCTGCCTGAATTCATTTCAGGTGCTCCCTGACTCTGATGATTCGGATTCCATTCCCAGAGATTGAGGCGCGGCATTCAATGCGCGCACTCATCTTTGCAGATAAGATCATAGGATGAGGCCGATTTTCTTACAACCTCAATCTACATAAGGGGTTTGAGAAAGCCTGTATCCTACGGCAAAACGTGTCGTGTCACTGGATTAACAGGATTCACTCTGGGCAGCCAACTCGGGAGCTGCGTCAGTTGCTTTCATCTCGTGACCGGAAATGATGACCTCAAAGCCGAGATCGGCAATCATTTCGTAATCGGCTTCCGCGGCCTGTCCTTTGGTGGTCAGGTAATCGCTGACGAACATCGAATTGGCGGCATACAGCCCCATGGCCTGCATGGATCGCAGGTTGACTTCGCGACCGCCGGCAATGCGGATTTCAGTATTGGGGTGGGCCATTCTGAACAGACAGAGTGCTTTCAGGCAATAGCGGGGATCGAGTTCATCGACGGCTTCCAGCGAAGTACCGTCTATCGAATTCAAGAAGTTGACGGGGATTGATTTGGTCTCGAGCTCACGCAATTCGAATGTGGCATCGACGATGTCTTCCGGGGTTTCGCCCATGCCGACAATCAGGCCGCTACAGAGTTCCATACCGGCATCCCGGGCGACTTTGAGCGTTTGCAGACGATCTTCATAAGTATGGGTGGTACAGATTTTCTCGTAATATTCGCGGCTGGTGTTGAGGTTGTGATTGATGCGATTCACACCGGCCTGTTGCAGGCGTTTGGCCTGGTCTTCATTTAAGAGACCCAGGCAGCAGCAAATCCGCAGATCGTATGTTGATTTGATCTTTTCGACGACGGAAGCAACGTGGTCAACTTCTTTATCGGTTGGCCCACGACCACTGGCGACGATGCAATAGGTGCCGGCTTTGGCTTCATTAGCGGCTTTGGCGCCATCCAGCAGTTTCTCTTCATTGAGCATGCGATATTTGGGGATCTCTGCTTTTGAGCCCCGGGCCTGTGAGCAATAGCCGCAATCTTCGGGACAAAGGCCGCTTTTCGCATTTTTCAAGTAATAGAGCTGGACTTGTTTTCCAAATGCTTTCTGTCGGATGCGATATGTCGCAGCCAGCAAGTCCAGCAACTCAGCATCAGAAGAATTCAGGATCTCCAACCCTTCCTCGTGGGTAATCTGATAACCAGACAGAACCTGATCCGCGAGTGTTTGCCAGCGTGAAGGAGACGAATTAACCTGAGTGTTCATCAAATAGATCTTTCAGAGCATAAGAAGCAATTTGGTAGTCAACCTGCCATCCGGGCACGGTTTTAGTTGAGTTCGGTTCTGCCAGACAATCATGGTTCGTATTAACGGTGGAAATCCCAGTCTCGCCATGAGTTGTGAGAATCGAGGCAGTTGACCTCGAAACCGATCCTGCCCCTATGATAGGCAAAACAGGTGAGAGTACAAGTAAACTGACTGCCTGGGAGGGCTGCAGTTTGGCGGAATCATCGATTCAGCTTAGTAAGAAGTGCGAATCCACTTTTGGCTGACATCACCTTTGTCATCGCGAAGAGTGAACATTTTGTCTTCAATGGAATTGATCTCGCGGACAAATTCACTTCCCCAGAGCTGTTTGATGTAATTCAGCTTGCTTGCAGGCTTTCCGCCGATGGTACGCAGAGTGAGTGTGGCTGCCTCAAGGCTCCATTCGATATCGATGGTGACCTGATTTCCCAGGACGGTTGTCCAGAGTCCCTGAGGTTCTATCAGCATCGTCGCTGTCCCATTTTCATCGATGGTCAGGATTTGCTTACTGGAACTTTTGGTTTGCTCCCATTTGCCGACGAGCTTTGTCAGGATTTCTTCCGTTGAGAAACCTTCAAAAGAGCCGGGTGAGGCAGATTTCTGAGCGGTCCCGCTGGGTTTGAAATCAGTGGCGGGGAAGCCAGAGGGATTCATTTGTGCCAGACGGGCCGGAATTTGTTGCAAAATCGGCTGATTTCGCTGAGTTGTGCTACGATTTTCCTGGGAGTGACTTTGGTCGGAGTTCACTGTTTTTAGCAGAAACGGGGCTGAGATGCCTGCCAAAGCCAAGATAATAATTCCCGTTTTTTTCATCGCACGTGTCCTAAACAACCTGAGCCCCCTCATAATCAACATAACTATATCTTATTTTCGGCTTGAGGGAACGCCAAGGTTTCTTAAAAAACAGCAGAACGGGCACTTTGTTCATACTTCTTGCTGCAAAGGTTTTAGCGGCCCATACTTCCACCGGTATTTTTTTTCTTAATCGGTGTATGGAAGTGAATATGGCTCTCGCCGATAACTGCTCTCAGCTGGTTTTCAAACTCAATACTGCAGGAAACACGCATGGTTCCAGGGGGATTCAGAACATAACGCAAAGAGGTATCGGGTTTTTCCTGATCAACGGAATCAACGACGAGAAGCACTTCAGTTTGTCCTGGATACTGGGACACCACATCGTGCACGTTGACCATATCCTGACGGGTGTGGACACCACGCTTGAAATTGATGGCCAGACGATCGGTGAACTGTTTGCGAGCATCATTCAGGGTCAGCAACTGGTCGACAATCACATTGGGCTCCCTGCCCCGCTTATCGATTTTGCCCTTAATGATCACCATGGCTTCCATTTTGACTTTTTCGCCCATCGATGCGTATTGTTCCGGCCACATAATACAGCGAACAAGGCCGTGTGGGTCTTCGAGGTCAAAGTTAGCGTAGCGGCTATTTCCATTCTTGCTTGGCTTTTTCGTGGTTGCCATTTTAATTGAGGAAATCATGCCAGCCAGGATGACTTCAACCCGATCATCCATTTCTGCCAGTTCGTTTGTCTGGTGTTGTGCATATTTGGTAAGTGAGCTTCCCATTTCGGCCAGCGGGTGTGAAGTGAGATAAAAACCGAAGACTTCTTTTTCCGCACCCAGTTTCTGGGCACGTGGCCAGTCTTCCGCTTCTGGCAGTATCGCTTCCTCGACGCCGCCTGGTTCATCGGCTGCGGGTTCATCGCCAAACAGACTTTTCTGCCCGCGTGCCCGGTCACGGTGGAGGTTGAGCGCCGACTGAACCGCCCGCTCGACGGACAGCGTCAATTGCGCCTGGTTTCCTCCCAGGCTGCTGAGTGCGCCCGCTTTGATCAGGATTTCGAGCGTGCTTTTATTCAATGTCTTGGGGTCGACCCGTTCACAAAGATTATATAGATTTTGGAAAGGTCCATTCTCTATTCGTTCTTTAACGACCGCTTCCAGTACCTGCTCGCCGACCCCTTTAATGGCACCCATGCCGAAGCGGACTTTCTCGCCTTCCACACTGAATTCCACGTCCGAATGATTGATGTCGGGGGGCAGTACTTCAAGTTTCATCCGGCGACAGTCATCGACGTGTTCGTTGATGCGTTCGTGACTCTCCATCCCACAAGAAAGGAGTGCCGCCATGAATTCTTTGGGGTAATGTGCTTTGAGATAGGCGGTCGCATAGGCTACCCCGCCGTAGGCCGTTGAGTGTGATTTATTAAACCCGTAGCCGGCAAATTTTTCGATCATCTCGAACAAATCTGTCGCCAGCTTGACGTCAACGTCATTTCTTTTGGCACCTTCAAGGTACTGGTCTCTAAAGTCGGCGATGATTTTCAGTTTTTTCTTACTGATCGCTTTAATACAGCGATACGCGGCAGAAAGCTCGATGTCTCCGACACGGTTCAAAATCCGCATGACCTGTTCCTGATAGACCATCACGCCGTAGGTCTCATTCAGAATATCGTCCACAATCGGATGGACTTTCGGAATCGGAATGCGATTGTTCTTCACGTCCACATACTGCATGACCATCCCGCCTTCCAGAGGACCGGGGCGGTATAACGCAGAGGTCGCGATGATATCTTCAAACTTGTCCGGCCTCATCTTCGTGAGCAGGTCACGCATCCCGCCACTTTCCAACTGGAAGATCCCCTTGGTTTCTCCCCGCTGCAGCAGCTCGAAGGTTTCTTTATCATCCAGAGGCAGCTTATGCGGATCGATATCGATGCCACAATGTTTTTTGACGTTTTGAACGGCTTTGTCCAGAATGGTCAGGTTGCGCAGACCCAGAAAGTCCATCTTGAGCAGCCCTACCGATTCAACGGTGGGGCCATCCCATTGGGTAATGATGTCTGTTTTACCGGTAATGGTCTGTAACGGGACCACGTCAGAGAGAGGCACATCGGCGACCACGACTCCTGCTGCGTGTGTACCAGCGCTGCGGCTTAGTCCTTCAAGTTGCATGGCCAGGTCCAGCAATTGATTGATCTGCGGATCCTGATCATAGGCGGATTGCAGGTCGGGACTTTCTTTGAGCGCGTCTTTGAGTTTGATTCCCAGTGTCTCGGGAATCATTTTGGCGATTTCGTTTACCCGTGCCAGAGGCACACCCAGTGCGCGACCGACGTCGCGAATGGCGGCTTTCGCTTTCAACGTACCAAACGTGCCGATTTGGGCCACGCTGTTCTCGCCGTATTTTTGCTTCGTATAATCGATTACCAACTGGCGGCGGTCACGACAGAAGTCGATATCGATATCAGGCGGTTCTGAACGGCTTGGGTCCAGGAATCGTTCGAATAGCAAGTCATATTTGAGCGGGCAAACCTGTGACATTCCCAGCAGGAAGGCGACGATTGCCCCACAAGCCGAGCCGCGAGCTGTGCAGGGGATTTTTTCATTTTCCGCAAAAACGACAAAGTCCCACACAATCAGGAAGTAACTCGAATAGCCCATCTGTTCGATCACACCCAGTTCGAGGTGAAGTCGGTCCCAGTGGGCCTGCGTCAGTTCGTCCCCATATTTCAATGGCAGTCGTTCTTCGCAAAGTTTTCGTAGATATTGGGTATCAGTCAAATTATCTGGGGGTTGAAAAACCGGGTAGAATTTTTTATCTGACATCTGGATGTCGACACGTTCAGCCAGTTCCTGCGTGCGCGCCACGGCATGTTCCAGGCCTGGAAAGGCGTCATACATTTCGTCCTGTGTGCGAACGAAGAATTGATCGCCGGTCATCTTCATCCGTTTTTCATCGCTCACAACGGAACGTGTGCTGACACACAAAAGCACGTCCTGCGCGAAGGAGTCTTTTTGATCGACATAGTGTGCATCGTTCGTGGCGACCAGAGGCAGCCCCATTTTATTGGCCAGATCGACGGTTCCTTCCAGGCACTCCCTCTGGATTTCCAGACCCGCATTCTGGATTTCCATATAGACGCGATCGCCAAATACTTTTTCGTACCAGGCGCACAGCTTTTCTGCTTCCTCAAAATCTTCTCCCAGAATACGCTGCGACAGCTCACCCGCCACACAGCCCGTCAGCAGGATCAGACCTTCGCTATGGGCTTCCAGAATTTCCTTGTCGATGCGGGGTTTGTAATAAAAACCTTCGAGATATGCGATTGAGGAAAGCTTGATCAGATTTTCAAAGCCCTTGCGGTTTTGTGCCAGCAAGGTCAGGTGAAAGCTGGCCTCTTTCATCCGCGAGGCCCCTTTTTCGAAGCGGCTGCGGGGGGCAATGTAGGCTTCCAGCCCCAGGATCGGATTGACTTCCTGACTGCGACACTGCTGGTAGAAGTCCATCGCGCCGTACAGATTGCCGTGATCGGTGATCGCGAGCGAATTCATGCCGGCTTCTTTGACTTTGCTCACCATTTCGGGGATGCGGCTGGCACCATCCAGCATACTGAAATGAGTGTGACAATGCAGATGAGCAAAAGGGCGTGGGTCGCTCATAATATTCCGTGCTCCGTCTATTGGGACGCCATCCAGGCAGTAATCAGCGTGAGCTGTGAGAGAAATTGCGTGCGGAAAACAGGAGAGAACTCTTTTCCCATTTCCCTACCCATGAGTGTATTTGGATTCTACGGTTTGTCAATCAACCCTATGGCTTTGAGGTTTTGGTTTTTGATATGTACGATAGTTGATGATAACCAAATCTATTCCGTTTCCATTTCTGACGTCCATCAGAGGATCCAGTATCATGAAATTTGCTCGCCCCGTTGTTTTTAATTTGCGTCTCTGCCTGACTTTGATCGCCTGTTTCAGTGCTTCGGCAATGGTAGATGCTGCCGAAAAAGAGCCAACCCTGCTCTGGCCGGAAGGCGCTCCTGGTGCGAAAGGGACGGAAGATGCCGATAAGCCGGGGCTCTGGGTTTATCCTGCTCCTGAAGACAAGCGAACAGGAGCGGGGGTCGTGGTCTGTCCGGGTGGTGGTTATGGCGGTCTGGCCGTGGATACAGAAGGACATCAGATTGCACAGTTTTTGAATCGAAACGGAATCAGTGCCTTTGTCCTGCGTTATCGCCTGGGGCGTCAGTATCCGCACCCGACTCCGATGCAGGATATCCAGCGTGCGATTCGCTATGTAAGGCAAGATGCTGTGAAATGGGGCGTCGATCCACAGCGTATCGGCGTGATGGGATTTTCTGCCGGCGGTCATCTGGCATCCACGGCTGCGACTCACTTTGATGCAGGAAATAAAGCGAGTTCTGACCCTATCGATCAGATGAGCTGCCGCCCTGATTTTGCGATTTTGTGTTATCCTGTAATCACGATGTCCCAGGATTTCGGGCATAAAGGTTCCGCGCGGAATTTGTTAGGCGATAATCCCAATCCGGAATTGCTCAAATTAATGTCGAATGAGCTACAAGTGACTTCCGAGACGCCGCCGACGTTTCTGTTTCATACCAGTGATGACAAAGTGGTGCCACCGATGAACAGCATCGCCTTTTATCAGGCGTTGAATCAAGCGGGGGTGCCCGCCGAGATGCATATTTTTCGACACGGACGGCACGGCGTGAGTCTGGCTCCCGGTTATCCCGCGGTGTCAGTCTGGCCGGATCTGTTGGTCAACTGGCTGAAGTCGTCAGGTTTTTTAACCGCTGCCAAACGGAGTGCGGTCGAAGGCAGCATTGCCATCAATGGAAGTCCCCTGCGTTGGGGTACGATTACCTTTAAACCGGAAGGTGAAGATGCTGAGAATAAGCCTGCCGTTTGTGGCAGAGTTTTCAACGGGAAATTTTCGATTCCCGAAGCATATGGCCCTGTGCAGGGAACCAACACGATCGAAGTGATCAACATGGGAGATTTTAAACCGTTCCCGACCCAGGATGATTTCAAACGGGTAACGAAGGCTGGCCAGATCAAATTTAATGTCTTTCCAGGCAAGAATGAGCTGACGCTTGATCTGAAATCAAACTAAAGATTCACTTCCCCCCCCCGAGATAGGGGCTCTGAATCGTATCAATTTTTCTTTGCTTTCAATGCAAAGTCATAGGTGTCTTGAGTTTTCTGGACAGTGACGTTTTCTTTTGTTCGCTGCGGATTTGTGTACTGTTTCGGCAGTAACTCACGCGCACCGACTGCCGCTGGTTCGGCTCCTTTTTCCATGGTCGAACCATCGGGCATGACCATTTTTGAGAACGTGACTACATATTGCCCGGGTTCGACTCCTTCGGCACCACTACGATGTTTGATGGCATAGTGACCATTTTCGTCACTGATTCCAAATGCGGTATCTTTCGGCGCATTGCCGTTTGTACCTTGCTGCGGATAAAGAATGATGGTCACTCCCGAAGCCGGATCGCCGTTCAGCGTGACTGTTCCATTTACAGGAGTTAATTCTGGCAGGTTAGTATTTTCGGACCCACAGCCAGTTAGTATCAGACCGACGAGACAAAATAGACAGAACGAGAGTTTGCTTACATGCATGAGATTGATCCAGAATAAAACGGGCTCCACGAACGAGAGTTGATGGAGCCCTTGCAGGAAACAGAGTCAGTTTAATATTCGCCAATCACATTGCCGTCGCTGATGCGGGCCAGATTCACTCGTGTGCTGAAATCAATATTTTCAGAAATGAATCGCACTGCCCCATCGCCTAATAAGACGTGGATCCCACCGGTATGGCTACTTCCAGGAAAGCCTCCCGATCCAGTGCGACCAGCGGTTCCGGTAGTCGTTGCGGTGAAACCGTCCCATGTACAGCAACGCCATTCATTGATACCTGCGAGTGAATGCTGAAGCGTGACACCGAATTTTGACCAGCCAGGGCCAACCCATGTAACTGGCTCATGTGCAGAAACCCACACTTCCAAGGGGGTTTCGATCATGGCAATCGAATTACTCATTCCGTCAGTGACATCACGAACTCGACAGTTTGAATTAGTTCCAAACATGGCTTTTGTTGTTGATGATTCGTTAGTCCACAGCCCGGCGTTATTGAGATTGGTTACACTGAATCCATAGCTTGATTTCGCTGACTGCGGTCTTGGAGATAAGGTGGTACCATTTCCGCCTCCCGTCTGTGAGACACAGTTGCTGGTACGAGTGGGACTGCCCGGGTCAGACGGGCACAGGAACATATTTACAATTGTGCCTCCCAGAATGATGTTTGCTTCTCGGTCGGCAGCTGAGCCCGACAAGTTGCCAGAACCTGATGTATTGCAGTTGCCGCCTCCTAGATAATTACCGGATGCAGCTGTTAAGACGAATTTATTATAGAGTGTCGCCTGGTCGATATAGGGCAATAACGCGATATACCCAGTGTGGTTGGTGACGGGGCTTAATCCGGAACCACCAGGGTTTTCTGTACTGTAGGGAAACGTATTGAACACATCGTGGTAGTTATGCAGAGCTAGACCGAATTGTTTCAGGTTGTTTTTACATGTGCTTCTTCTGGCTGCTTCGCGCGCCTGTTGAACTGCAGGGAGCAGTAGTGCAACCAGGATTGCGATGATTGCAATGACCACCAGCAGTTCAATTAATGTAAACCCGCGTTTGTGGAATCTCGGTGTCGTTCTCATAAGGCTGTTCTCTCTAGGGTAGGCTAATCGGGGGGGAGTGTACTTGTGGGGTATCAGGTATGATGGTGTGTGGGGGTGCTAGGTACGTATAACCAAATTAAGCGGTCAGATATACCTTTGTCAAGAGAAAGAGGTTTCACTTGGATATGACAACAGAAAGGTGGATGCCTGTGTTGTCCTAAGTATAGCTCTGACGAGCATTTGTTTTTTTACATCTGTGGGAATTATGATGTTCGTCGTTATTAAAAACGATGGTGATGAATGTCTGGTAATCAGTCTTCTTTAAAGCCTTCTGGTTGGAAGCTGCAATTTCACCCTGCTTGCGAATGCTTTAAATCAAGAGTGAGTGGCACGTTTCCAAACTCTGAAGTGAATAGCGAATCAGCCGATCCAGAGGTTGATGTACCAGTTCACGCCATCGGCAAGTGGCGGGATAAAATCGCAGGCCAGTAACAGCGGCATGTAAAAGGATGCAAAGAATGGGGAGCTCATCGAATTAAACGAGGCGTACCATTGCCAGAAGAAGGGGCCGATGGAAAGGAGATATAGAGTGAACATGATCGTCACCTGAATCAGCGATTTGATGATATACCGCCGCCATGACCACTTCGGGGGATCCGCTGGCTGTTTCTGTTCGAGCAGTACAGGTGCTGACGTTGATTCACTTTCCATAATGACTATTCTACCCGGTAGGTCCAAGCCGGGTCAAATGGGAGATTTCCGATGGGAGCGGATTACGGCATCTTTTCATGTAAAATTCATTATGACCGGTAGACTACGGGAGCTTGTGGTTTTCGCGAAACCAGTCAATGGTTTCTGTCATTGCCTGTTGAAACGGCTTTTCTGGGTGATAATCCAGTTCGTGTTGGGCTTTTTGTGTGCTGAAATCCAGATTGAGCCCCAAAAACTTGATGCGCGCCTGTGAGAGGATGGGGGCCTGTTTTTTTCCGAGGAATTTCCAGAGACTTTCCAGAATCCGGGCCAGATTTCTCGCAATCGGCAGCGGAACGACCTTTTGAGGGATTTGATACTGGGCCAGTTCCGCGATGGTGGAGATAAATTCCCGTTTACTGACCAGCGTAACGTCGGTGATATTATAAATCTGGCTCAGGGCTTCTTCGTTGAACAGGGCCAGAAAGATGGCATCGACCAGATGTTCGACGTAGGTATTATTCATCAGGTTCTCGGGAGAGCCGAGATATGCGAACCGTCCAGATTTCAAACGCTCCAGAATGCGCGGTAAGACAGTGCGATCGCGCGGGCCATAAATAAATCCGGGACGCAGAATCGTATAAGGGAGTGAATGCTGTTGCAAAAGTTGTTCGGCTTCGATTTTACTGAGGGTGTAACCATCAATGCCGGCTGTATGGGGAGGCTCTGTCTCATCGGTTCCAAAGTGATCGCGGGCTTCATAAACGCCCAGTGAACTGATGTGGATAAAATGTTTGATCAGGCATTGTTCTTCCAACGCGGTCAGTAAATACTCCAGACCGGCGACGTTCGTTTTTCGATACTCGTTGGTCTCGCCCCAGTCACCTACTTTCGCAGCCGTGTGGACAACGATCGTCACGCCGCGCAGAACATCCTTTAGTGTTTTATAGTCTGTGAGATCCGCCTCAATCAGTTCGGCTCCCTGCTCTGCTAAGAACTCTGCCTCTGATGCCGAACGCACCAGTGCCTTCGTGGGAACTCCTGATTCCAGTGCGCGTTGAATGACGCGGCTGCCGACCAGGCCTGTCCCACCTGTCACTAGCAGTTTCTCTTCCGATTCCACAGTCATATCTGTCATCCTGATTCAAAGTCTGGGGAGGAGAAGCTTACTACGTACATGCAGAGTCTTCTCATTTCAGTGCATCGACGATTTTTGTTGATCGGGGACCCTGCCCCTTGAAGTGAAAGGTACGCGCCGTCTCGGAACTGTGTTCGATGTTGATTTGCAGCAAATCCCGCGGCAAGACTTCCGCGACTTTGTCAGCCCATTCGATCAGGCAGACGCCGTTCGCGTACAGCAAGTCGTCGGCACCCAGTTCCAGAAATTCATCAGTATCTTGCAAACGGTAGGTATCGAAGTGATACAGGGGGAGGCTTCCCTGGTATTCCTGGATCAGAACAAATGTGGGGCTATTGACCTGCTCGCGATCCACGCCCAGCGCCACGGCAATAGCCTGAACCAGACGGGTTTTTCCTGCACCCAGGTTCCCATTTAAGGCGATCACCGTACCAGGCTCAAGCAATTTTGCCAGCATCGTTCCCAGGCGTTGGGTTTCGGTTTCACTGGTTGATTGAAAGGTCCACTCTGAAGCAGTGTCCAACGCTCGTTCTTTCCTGAATGATTTGAATGCAATGTTGAAGTGATATAGCAGGTATAACTTTTTTGCAGCGAAATCACAATACAAGCTGTTTTCAGAGCGAGATTATAAAAAGTAACAAAAACAGGCAGACAGTCGCGTGAACCCGATTCCCAATTTCCTGTCCAGCTCTGTAGAATACTGCCTGCTTTCAAATTGACCTCCCGCCTTGAAGTTATACCTGAAATGTCTCACGCCTATCGTTGTCTGATCTGTCTCACGCTGACTCACATTATCGTTGATGCTTCCGCGATAATTGTCGGCCCCTTATGGGGTGAGTTAAAACGTGTGCATTCATTAACTGAGAACACCTTGTTCATGGTGTTGACCATTCATGCGCTCGCCTCATCTCTGGCGCAGCCGGTCTTTGGATATCTACGGGATCGCTATCCAATCAAATCCATTTTGTGGCTGGGACCGTTGCTGGGAACAGCTCTGATGCCCATGGTGGGGCCGGCCAACAGTGTGCTCGTTTTAAGCGTAGTACTCTTGCTGGGGGGAATTGGCATTGGCTCTTTTCATCCGGAAGCCGCTGTGGTGGCAGGGGCGTTAATTCCGGAACGCCGTACACGCAGTCTGTCGCTGTTCATGTTTGGTGGTGCAATGGGACTGGCACTGGGGCCGCTGATTTGTGGTGCGATTGTTTCGACTTGGGGACTGTCCAGTATCTGGGTTTTAGCACCCCTGTATTCCGGACTGATTCTGTTTCTATACCAATTTGGAAAGCCGCCTGCCGCCCTGTTTGAGCGAGATCGGAAAAAGCCGGCACAGTCACTGTCACAGATGCTGGAAGGACGCGTCTTTTTAGCGTTTTTTCTGTTTCTGGTCTGTTCGTTACGACTGGTACCCAATATGGCGATGGATAAACTGCTTTCATTCATCCTTGAGAAACAGGGCGCGTCTGCCTTTGAGATTGGGATGACTCAATCGGTGTTCCTGTTTTCCGCCAGCGCGGGGATGTTGTTGATGGCGTTTCGATTCAAGTCGGGCCATGAAAAAGCATTTATGATAGCCTGCCCGTTATTGGGTATTCCGTTGATGTTTGTGCTGGGCTGGGAAGGCTGTCCGATGTGGCTCATGACATTGCTATTAATTCCCAGTGGCTTGATTCTATGGGGGACCAGCCCGGCGATGGTTTCTTATTCTCATCAACTGTTTCCGAATGGAGGCGGAGTCGCTTCGGCAATTACGATGGGAATGGCCTGGGGTGGGGGCGGCATGATTCAGGCAAAAATTACGAGTCACTATGTTGCTCTGGATATTCCTCAACAGGCGTTTCATGCCATCATTCCTTGTCTGATTCTGGCGACCCTGGGGACGCTGTTGTTGCCTGCACTGGCAACGCAGACACAACCTCAGACAGATGCGGTGGAGACTTCTTAAGCAGTGCCTGCTTTTCATCTCTGCATTCGTGGTCATATTTTATAAGATAAGGCCTGAGTTAAATCTGTCTTCGCGCAGGGAGTTCTACAGAGCTTCTAAGAAGACTTTTTTTGTTTCAGTCAAGACACATTGTTTGAAGAAGTATGCATCATGCAGAATAGCGTCAACGAATCACCTTCCATCATCAATGATCGCAGCTTGATCTCTTACGGAACGCACATGAAACGCAATCGAAAGCCAACGAAAACAACTGCTCAACGAAAACAAGAAAAAAGCGATTCTGAGTTTCATGCATTAAAAACAGGGGTTTTGAATAGTGACTTGATTAACAGGTTATGGCGTATGCACTATTAAAAAAATGATGACTCGCGCACGCGACGCAAGTCACACAATTTAAGGGTCGGCATGGGGAAGTCAAGATGTGAATTAGAGCCCTGTTTTTAAGGGGTTATTGTCAGAATGGGAGGTGTTTCTGTCTGTCAATCCCTTTTCGTATTATTACCGAGTTGCGACATGGAAATGGGGGCGATTTTAGAAAAAAAAATTGTCGGTGAGGGGGGATTCAGGATGTATGAGAAGCTCTAGCACAAGATATGGTATGTCAAAGTTTGAATGAGAAAATATTCACTCAAAATGATCGATTCGCTGGACAGCCTGATTTCAGGATACTAAGATCCTCTCACTCAAGTGATTTGGAAAGATTCAGTAAGAAACACTTGAGGCTACTGAGTTATTTTCAGTACGACACGGACCGAAGGAACGGACCGCTAAAAGAGAATGGATTCTATTTCTATTCGTTCGATCGGGGGGGATTTTCATCCGCTCGAACGCACTTCTTTGGCGAGTCTTTCTGTCGTTTGCTTCCAACGGTCTGTTAATTGGGGAGTTCCCGTATTTTCCCCAGAATGTTTTTTGACCGCACAGGAAGTGCATTACATTGAAGTGAAGGATGGAACCATGTCTAAAAAGCCCCTCATCGGAATTACTGGAGACTATCGCGCTGAGCAAAAAGAGTCTCAGGCATTAAGCTGGTTTTATACCGGCTATTATGATTCCATAACCGATGCCGGTGGAATTCCAGTGATGCTTCCCCCGTTGGTTGATGACGATGATTTAAAGCAGTTCTTGAACCAGCTGGATGGTCTGGTTCTTTCCGGGTGTACTCTGGACCTGGATCCTGTTCGTCTGGGATTTGAAAAACATCCTGCATCTCGGGCTATGCCACTGCGTCGCGAAGACTTTGATCGTCGGGTTTGTACCATGGCGATGGAAATGAAAATGCCTGTTCTGGCGATCGGTTCTGGAATGCAGATGATGAACGTGATCAGCGGCGGAACATTGCATCAGCATGTGACTGAAGATGTTCCCGGTGCGATGTATCACCGTGATGGAGTGGAGTCCAATTTAAGACACATTATCAATATTGTCCCCGG
>TARA_R110002095_G_scaffold206838_1_pt1 | contig 51297 bp, 44 predicted proteins | sample TARA_R110002095 | Tara Oceans TARA_R110002095 (sample SAMEA4397255) | marine metagenome | biome: Polar Biome; feature: [SRF] surface water layer (ENVO:00010504); material: water (ENVO:00002006), including particulate matter (ENVO:01000060) such as... | depth 5 m | reverse complement strand
GTTGACAGCGTCAGGTCTTGACGCTGCGCGTCATGCCTGACGCACAACAAAAAAACGCCCCCCTGAATCAGGAGGGCGTTTTCAAAGTTCTGGATTTCGATAGCAAAGCGGATTCAGGAAATCGCGCGGCGCATGATGTTATGTGTGATCTGCTGCACACGGTCATCCGGGCCATGTGGTCGCGACCAGTGAGACCAAGGCAGCATGTGTCCGGGTGGACTGGCGAGATCCTGACACCAGAAGATCGTTGAGGCGTTGAATACAAAGTTGTTTTTCGGGCCGGGATAAATCGTCGCCGTCCACTGCTGAGGGTTCACGCCGCCTTGCAGCGCGGTTCCTTTCGCGACGACTTCCAGACCGGGAATATCGGCTGGCGGATCGCCGTGGTATTCCCAGCCGATCAAACCGGGAATTGAATCTCCTTGTTTCATGCCTGTGTTTTCGAAGATCCAGTGATCGGGCAGTTCACAAACCCAGTCGCCGCCCCCGTTGACCGGATCGACGTTACGGGAACCCATCAGATAACCTTCATCCGGCCCCCGGAACGGGAACGGGCCGTTATCCCGTTCGCGGTCTTTGGCATATTTGTACTCGCCGCCATAAGGGCCGCCGCGAAACATAATTCGCTTCGGGCGTCCGTCGGTACTATCCAGCAGTGGCGTCACCCAGCAAACCGAGTTACCGGAGAAGAATAGTAGATTGACGCCCGCATCGCGCATTTTCACCACCGACTCATACTGTTTGATATCCCAGTATTCATCGTGGCCGACTGACAGGAATGACTTGCATTTCAAGCCATGATCGGGAGTGACCATATCACTGTTGGAGCAATAGGTCACATCATAGCCGTGCTTTTCCAGCCAGTAGGCAAACGGGAATTCAAAACAGAGCCATTCTCCCGAACCGACCGACTGCGGGTTTTCGTAAATCTGCGAGTACTTGGCATAGGGGCGATCAAAACTGACGTCGGCCCACGGCCCCTGATTTCCTTTGGGGTGCGTATAAACCGAATAGTTGCTCGGCCATTTGTTGTAAGCTTGCCAGGTATTGTCCGAACATTGAAACAAAATATCCGCGGGCCGATCATCCTTGACAATGAAGACCACGTAACTCTGCCAGTAGCCATGACCGGTTTTGTCTTTCAATGTCGAAAGACGACCGAGATAAACGCCGCTCGTCCAGTCATCCGGAATTGTCAATGTGACCGCAGAATCCCAATGACATTCATGCAAATTCTTCTTGCCCGGTTGGGGAACGGGCTGCGCTTTGCCTTGCAGGGGACCTATGGTTTTCATCAAACGCGCACCACGTCCGCCATAATAACCGGTGCGGAAGATTTCGATCTTGAATTCCTGCGCGGGACGCGTGGAGACTTTAATATCAATGGTATCGCCGGCCGCCACACTCTGTTTGGAACAATAGCCTTCAATCTTGGGAGAACGAAAGCCAGCGCGTTTATCGAGCTGGATGCGGGTTAGTTGCCAATCGCTGGCACCTTCTTTGAGGTTTTCGCGATGGATTAAATCCGGGTCCGCTTTGGCAGCGTGTGCGTTTTCCAGAGAAAGGTTTCCTGCCAGCGACGCCAGCGAAGTCGCCACGGCTCCTTTGAGAAGCGTGCGACGATCCGAGTTCATCTCTTTCATGGTGCCAGTTCCTGTACTCAAAAGGTGTCTAAGATGAGTGAACGTTGTTGTGTTGTCGTGATCTGTTCTCTTTTTCTGCTGAACTCTACAGTTTATACGTTATCTCTTCATGATAACCTTAACTTTATTAAAATAATAAGTATAATTAAAGGATTTCCATATCAGTCTCTAATGAAATAGACTGTCACGATGACAGTTTATATTCATCATGGCTACCGCCCCCGGAGTTGAAAGTGACATCATTCTCGCTTGATCAGACAGAAATCAGAGCCTGCTATCAGGCGTTCTCAAAACAACTGGAACAGGAACTCAATGAGCTGGAACCAGCGCTGATTGACATCCGACGGACCCTGCATAAAAACCCTGAAGTCAGCGGCGAAGAAAAACAGACTTCCCAACTCATCTGTAAAACCTTACGTGACGTAGGGTTAACTCCCCAATTGATGCAGAACGAGATCGGAGTAATCACCGATGTGACACTGGGAACGCCAGCCCCCGATGCACCACGGATTGCCATTCGGGCCGACATTGACGCCCTGCGGATCACCGATCAGAAAGAAGTCGACTACTGCTCGCATAATCCGGGAGTAGGACACCTCTGCGGACACGACGCCCATACAGCAATCGCCTTAGGTGCCGCCCTCAGTTCTCGCAGCTTTACAGAAATATTCAATACCGAGTGGCCCGGCCAGGGTCTTCGTTTACGATTCATCTTTCAGCCGGCGGAAGAAATCTGCATGGGTGCCCGCTGGATGGTGGAACAGGGGGCGATGGAAAATGTCGCTGCGATCATCGGCCTGCATATGGATCCCGAAATTGAAGCCGGGACAGCAAATATCCGCTATGGTGTGATGACGGCGTTCTGCGATGAAGTTCATTTTGAAATTCACGGCACCGGTGCCCACGCGGCACGTCCCCATCACGGCAATGATCCAATTACAACCGCCGCCCAGTTGATCTCCAGCCTGTATCAGAATCTGCCACGTTCAATTGACTCGCGCATGCCGGCCGTATTTACCATCGGACAAATTACATCAGGGCAGGCGCCGAATGTAATTCCCGAAATCGCCGTCCTGAAAGGGTCACTGCGATCCACCAACGACCATGCCCGCGAGATTCTGCACCGACGCATTGAAGACATCACCGCCGGCATCGCTCAAAGTACGGGCACACGAATTGAAACGCTGTTTAAATCTCCTCTGCCCGCCGTCGTCAATGATTCCACCATTTCCGCGGCTCTGGAACAGGCCTCGCGAGATATCCTCGGCTCCGAGCAGGTGGGGCTGATCGATATGCCCAGCATGGGGGGCGAAGACTTTTCGATTTATCTGCAGTCGACTCCCGGTTCCATGCTGCGGTTGGGTTGTGCGAAACCGGGTCAGAAGACGGCCTTTTTGCATTCGCCCTTCTTCGACATCGACGAACGCGTTTTGACACTGGGAAGCCGCATCCTGCTGCAGACGGCGTTATTACTTTCACTGAATCCACAACTCATCAAAAAAGGTAGTTAGTGATATGGGAACAATTTCTTTCGCAAGAAATGAATACCCGACTTTGGGCGTGGAGCTGGAATTACAGCTGGTTGATGCAGAAACCTATGCGCTCTCGAATTCCGTCTCGGAACTGCTGGCAGGTCTCTCCGAAGAGATGCGAAAGTCGGTCAAACCGGAGCTGATGCAGAGCTATCTGGAAATCAATACCGGCGTCTGTCGCACGGTCGGCGATGTACGGCGGGATCTGACTGCCAAACTGGAAGCGGTTACCAACGTGACCGACAAGCTCGGGCTGAAACTGTTCTGGGCAGCCACACACCCCTTCTCTTCGTGGCGCGATCAGAAAATCACCGTCAACGAACGCTATTACGAACTCGTCGACTTGATGCAGGATGTCGCCCGCCGCCTGGTCACGTTCGGCCTGCATATTCACGTCGGCGTCGATTCGGGTGATAAAGCGGTCATGGTTTGTGATCGCATGCTGCGTTATCTGCCGCTGTTACTTTCTCTCTCTTCGAACTCTCCCTTCTGGGAAGGACGAAACACCGGCCTGCATTCGAACCGTTCCAAGATTATGGAAGGCCTGCCCACCGCGGGGCTGCCGCCCACAATGCGGAACTGGAGCGAATACACGTGGCTCATCAACCACCTGATCAACACTGGCTTCATCAATACCATTCGCGAGATCTGGTGGGACATTCGCCCGCATCATAACTTCGGCACCGTGGAAATCCGCGTCTGTGATATGCCTGCGAATCTGGAACAAGTTTTATCGTTGACCGCCTTCGTGCAGTGTCTTGTCAAATGCATCTCCGATGAAATTGACGAAGGCGCTTACCAACTGCAGCATCACCCGATGATGGTGCAACAGAATAAATGGCGGGCCACCCGCTACGGCATCGATGCCAGTCTGGTCAATAGCGACAGTTATCAACTCTATTCCGTAAGCGACTCGACCAGACATTTGGTCGATCTGGTGTCCCCCGTGTCGGAGCGACTAGAGTGTACGGACGAATTAAATCGAATCTACGATTTGATCCATCATTCCGGCGCGAAGCGGCAGTTAGAGATTATGGAGGCCACCGGCGACAAACGGGAAGTCGTTAAACAGATGATTGAAGAAAATAACATCTTCTGATTTCGCCCTGTCTCACCTATAATTTAACATCCTCAGCGAAATTTCAATCCACGTAGCGTTTTTCAGGAATCTGATTCCGTGTCTGAAACGGGGCCTCTTCCCAACGATGATTCTCCCGCGTCCGAACCGACGACTCCGTCGGCCGAAGAGCCTGCGCAGACACCACAGGAAAAAGCCCGCACGTTTCCGACGACACCGGGCGTGTATCTGATGAAAGACGCCCAGGCTCGTGTGATCTATGTGGGCAAAGCGGTGAATTTAAAAAGCCGTGCGTCCAGTTATTTCACACAGGCCGCTGCTGTGGAACGCCGCACCGCCGAGCTGGTTACCGAAATCGCCGACATCGATTTTCTAGAGACGGAAACCGAAGTCGACGCCCTGCTGCTCGAAGCGCGGCTGATTAAAGACATCCGCCCCCGCTTCAATTCAGAACTCAAAGACGACAAGACATTCCCCTATCTCGAAATCACGACCCGCGAGGATTTCCCGCGCGTCGAATTCACCCGCACGCCGCAGAGCAAAGGAACCAAACTCTACGGCCCTTTCACGAACGCCAAACAACTGCGGGGCACGATCACGGTGCTGCAGAAAATTTTCCGCTTCCGCAACTGTTCGCTGGACATTGAAGACGGCGACGAAAAGTGGCGCTGGTTCCGCCCTTGCCTGTTACACAGCATCAATCAATGCACGGCTCCCTGCAACTTACGGATCAGTAAAGAGGATTACCGTAAAGACATCAACAGGCTGAAACTGTTTCTGGACGGCAAGAAGGATCGGCTGATTAACGAAATGAAAAAGGAGATGCAGGCGGCATCGGAAGCCAAAAGTTACGAAACAGCGGCCCGACTGCGGGATGAAATTCAATTGCTCGACAGTCTGCACCAGCGCGGCAATCTCGAAGATCACGCGCAGCCTGAAGTGTTTTATATCGACCCGAAAAAAGGGATGCAGGGTTTGAAGAAAGTCTTCCAGCTCCCCGAACTTCCCCGCCGCATCGAAGGCGTCGACATCGCACACCTGCAGGGAGGCGAAACGGTCGCGAGTTTGGTCCAATTCATCGACGGCCTGCCCTTCAAGCATGGCTACAAGCGATTCAAAATCCGCACGGTCAAAGGCATCGACGATTACGCTTCGATCAAGGAAGTCGTCAGCCGACGCATCAGGCGGCTGCATCAGGAAGGGGAAAGTTTCCCCGACATTCTGCTGATCGACGGCGGTAAAGGCCAGCTCAATGCGGCGATGTCCGCGATGCACGAACTGGGAGTCGAACCGCCGTTTACGATTTCGCTGGCCAAACGGGAAGAAGAAGTCTACGTCCCGGGCGAAACCGAACCCCGCCGCCTCAGCCGGCACTCCTACGGCCTGCGTTTACTACAATACGTCCGCGACGAATCCCACCGCTTCGCCCAGCATTATCATCACCTGCTGCGGAAGAAGTCGCACTTTGATAAGTGAGTGTTAAAAAGTGTCGTAAAGACAAACTGCGAAGTCTTGATTGAAATTAATCTTTCACTGCTTCCGCTGTATTATCGTAGGATTTCTTCAAATTCTCCCATGCTGAATCCATGTCTTTCTTCAGGCCTTCCCAGGCGTCGGCAGAAGACTTACTGATTTCGTCAACCTTTTCAGCGACCTTCCCGCGCTTCATTTTCAGATCGTCCCGTTTCTCATTCCACTTCTTTTTGGCATCGTCTTTCAGATTGGCACCTTTGGCCTCTAACCCGGCGATTTTCGTATCCAGGTCTTTCAGCTTCTCATTGATCTGTTTTGCATATTCATCTCGTTTTTGCATCGTGAAGTCTTTTGCGGCGTCAATTGCTTCTCCGGCTTCCTTCTTCACATCTTCACCTGTCACCTGCTTCTCACCTGGAACCGGTGCAGGTGAATTCTCATTCCCACACGCGACGAATAATACACTCAGACTCAAGAAACAGGGAGTAAGATATCTCATACTGTTCTCCTTTTTGATATGATAAATAATTCGAAATTTGATTTTGTCAGCGTTCGTCCCAGTATAGCATTTCAACTCAATGATCACGCATAAAACATGTCATCTCCGTTACGATCACGAGAATGAAAAGGTGTTACCTTTTAACTCGGCGCACCGCGTTTGGCTAGAAACACGCCGACCAAGATGATACCAATGGCTCCCATTTGCCAGGCGTCCAGCAACTCGTGCAAGATCAGCCAACCTAGAATTGCCGTTGCCACCAGTTGCACTAATAACACAGATGCCGAGGCCACTGAGGAGACCCGGGTGGCCGGCCATCCCAGTGCCGAGTGGCCGAAGACCTGTGTCACGAGTGACATGCCGACCAGCGACCACCAGCCGGTCGCGTTGCACGGCAGATAGGGTTCTCCTAACAGCGCGGGAATCGCCAACCTCTCGTGACCGGAATTTGACTCCGATTCAGGGGGGGCTTGCAAGCGTTTCAAGCTGGCACGGCAGAACAAATTCCGAAATTGCCACTCACGAGCAACGCTCCCACGACTCGAGGGGGTAAAAACAATGCTCGGAGTTATTTGAAATTGCTTGGCAGAGAAAATCAGCGCAATGCTTCATCGATTTGTTTTATGAAGCCCCCACCAGAGAACCACTTCCTCGCGCCTATTTATTAACAAAGCTAACAATCACTTCTCTTTTTAATAACGGCTAGAAATCAATTGACATATTTGTAAAAACCCCTGTACAATCCATGTGTATATTAATGAACCAATGAATAAATTACCCCTAAACTCTCGCGCCAACTAAAGATAGTTCACACTCGACTAAGCACAGAGATACACACAAGTCTGTCGTCAATCAGATTTTATGTTGTTCAAGCATACATTTACAGTCAGATCGACGGGAATTGAAGCCAGGGTCATCTTTTCTAGCGAAAACACATTTATACCAGCAATCAGCAATCAAACTTACTCACGCGTGAATCTACTGCACGAACAGGAGTGAAGATCTTCGCGATGAACTGAGCCATCTCAATCCGGTGAAATTGACAGTCTCAAATCATCGGCTTCCCCAGGAATTATTTCGTATCAGAAGGAGATTTCATCACGATCAGGAATTAGAAAATAACATTTTTTTACATCTGTTTAATCTCTCTTATTTTCTCTTCCCAAGAAATCATTTTGCAGCGTTCCCTTTTTGTTTTTATTTGAGGAGGATTATTTCATGAGAAAGCCCCGCTTATCATTTGAACTGCGAAACCAACGCGGTTTCACTCTGATCGAGTTGTTGGTTGTGATTGCGATCATCGCTATTTTAATCGCCTTACTTTTGCCCGCCGTGCAACAAGCACGAGAAGCAGCACGCCGTTCCAGCTGTAAGAATAATCTGAAACAGTTAGGGCTGGCGTTCCACAACTACCATGACGCTTTTAACACCTTGCCCATGGGCAACCGTTACACTGGTGGATCGCATCCTCAGTCACTGGCCGGGGGAATCCGGGATAATTCCTGGGGTTGGCCTTTGTTTATTCTGCCTCAAATCGAAGCGGCCAATATCTACAACACTTTGAACACCGATGTCTCACCCTATACTCCCGACAGAAATGATGAGTGGGCGGGAGATTACGGGCCCAGTCTCGTCACAACAAATGAAGAAGCGTGCCAAAAAATGCCCCCGATCTTTGTTTGCCCCAGCGCAGAACGACTCGGCCCCACAAACAGCTATAAAGACTATGCGATCAACTCGGGAACCAATCATTGTTGTCCGGAACGATCGAATGATTCGATTACCTGGAATGGTGTGGGATTCATGAACAGCAAGATTTTGCTGCGTGATGTAAAAGATGGAACTTCAAGTACATTTCTGCTCCTTGAACAGCGGCACTTTACTACTGCCACGAACAAGCGTCCCACAAATCATTTCCTGTACGTCTCGCATAACTCGGAAGGGTATGCCAGCACCAACCGTGTTCCCAATGCCCCGAATGATAACAGTCATGGACGCGTCGCACGGAGCGACCATGTCGGCGGACTTCATGTCACGCTCTGTGATGGGGCCGTGCGCTTTATCAGTAATAATATTGACCTGGCAACGTGGCGCGCATTATCGACTCGTAGCGGTAAAGAAGTCATCGGCGAGTTTTAAAAAACGGGAATTAAAATACTACCTCCAGGTAAAGCATTCAGAGTTCTATTCCGGGTGCACTGGAGGTTGCTCATTTCTTCACTTATTTCAAGATAAAGATGATATCCCCATGAGACGACAACGACCATTTTTAGGATTGCTTTTCTGCTTATTGAGTGCCGTATTTTTATCAGGTTGCGGTGGCGGGGAAGACTTACCAACGCTGTACCAAATGAAGGGAACAGTGACCCATAATGGCAAGCCTTTAACGGGCATCATTCTCGTTTTCACCCCCTTGAGTGGAGGACGCCCCAGTTATGGAAACGTGGACGAGAATGGAAAATTTTCCATGGCGTTTACGAACGACGCAGCGGGTGTCGCGGCGGGGCAAAATATTGTCACGTTGATGCAGCCGAATCCAAACCCGGACACACCGCCTCTTACTCCTGAGATGCGGGCATTATTCGATAAATACGGAGAGGGAAAATCTTCACTGAATGTCACCGTCGATGGTGACAAAAATGACTTTGAACTTAAATTAGATTAACCCTTCGAGCTAAAAAGTGGCCTAAAACGATGTCAGGAACCTTCAACATCAGGTTCCTGACATCTTTCATATCTGCTATCTCGTTTTATAGCAGTACTTTATAGAGGGACCCACTTTTCCCGCGATCTCACTTGCAATTGCCCCGCCGGGCGGCTATCTTCGGAGCCTGTAATTGAGACTCAGTGTCAACTTCATCCCAGCTGTCGCCAGGAACAGGTTGTGTTTATGTGCTGCTTCGAGACGCGTTGTCTATAAGCAGCCCTGAGAGCCCCACCCATACCTTCCAGGAGACAGATATGCGGATTTCCTTGCGCCCTCGGTCCGGTTTTACCCTGATCGAACTTCTTGTTGTCATCGCGATTATTGCGATTCTAATTGCCCTGCTCTTACCGGCTGTTCAACAGGCCCGTGAAGCAGCCCGGCGGACTCAGTGTAAAAATAACCTGAAACAAATCGGTCTCGCCATGCATAATTACATGAGCACCTGGGCCGAGTCCATTCCGAACGCGGGGGGCACACTCACCGGTTATCCGAATGACCATTCTCCGCTGGCGAAGTTACTCCCCTACGCTGACCAGGCCAACCTGCAGAATCTGGTCGACTTCAATATTCAGATGGGGCACCCTGCGATTGCTGATCTTCCCATCGAAATGCAGGAGGTTGCCAAAACCGTCATCCCGATGTTTCTGTGTCCGAGTGATCCGGCTCCCAGCGTGAATGACATCCCAACCCGACCAGGTATAAAATATGCCGGCACCAACTATGCCATGAATCAGAGTGATGGCGTGCAAACCACACCCAACAATCAGGTGCATCCGATTTATCCAGGCAACGGGCTCTGTTGGATCGGAGCGAATCTGAAGATGCGCGACATTACCGATGGCACAACCAATACGCTGGCATTCGCTGAATCCACACGTGGAAACGGCACACGCGTGGCGAATACCAATCCAATCGAAAACGCGTTGCTGTACCGTCGCCTGGTTTCGAGCGATGTCTATTCGGGATCCCAGTCCGACTGGGACAGCGGGCGACTCACAACCTGGCTACGGGGTTCGGTTCCGGAAGGTCCCGTGATGAACGGTTATTATACTCCCAATGATAAGGCCGGCGATGCGATCGCGGGCTCTTCTAAACTCACAGCAGCCCGCAGTTACCATACCGGGGGCATCAACGCGGTCCTCTGTGATGGCAGCGTTCGATTCATCGGCGATTCCATTGACTTGACCCTCTACCGCGGGTTATGGACACGCGGCGGTGGCGAGGTCATCGGCGAATTCTGATGCTCCGTGAGATTTTCAATTCCGCGTCTGGATGCAAATACGTTCATCGCATCCAGACGTTTTCCCTGTACGGAATGCATTCCATTTAGATGAAGTTGCTACCGCAGTCAGAGAACAAACCATGTCGAACACGTTACCCGATCAAGCAACACAGGCCGCGAATCTCCCCGAATCGCAGACCAATTCTGCTCCGAAAAAAGGCCGACTCTATCCCGTCGTCTGGCGCTGGCATTTTTATGCCGGTTTATTGATCGCCCCCATTCTCTGGCTGGTCACGCTCACTGGTGCCTTGTATGTATTCAGTACCGAACTTTCTGAATGGCGCGACCAGGACATGCTGTATGTCACGCCGGAAACAGAACAGATCAGCTATGACCGGTTGCGTGAAGTTGCTGCCAAATCCGCCATCGCCGATGATCTGGAAGCCGTCATCGTCCACACCGACCCGGCCCGCTCGGTCGCGTTTGTAGCACATCTGGAAGGGGAGCCGAACAACCGTGCGGATGATCGACATCAGCGAATTTATCTGAATCCTTATGACGGAAGTGTACTGGGAAGCCGCATTCTGGAAGACGATTTTTTTGTGACAGTGCTCCAACTGCATCGTAATCTAATGCTGGGTAAAACGGGTCGATATTTAACCGAACTGGTGACCAGCTGGGGGCTGCTGTTGTTGGCGACCGGCGTTTATCTCTGGTGGCCGCGCGATAAAAAGAACGTCGGCGTCTTTAAGCCTCGCATCAAAGGAAAATTTTATGCGGTCCTGCGCGACTGGCATGCGGTCTCGGGATTTTATCTAGTGCCTTTGATTGCCATCGTTGCCTTAACCGGTCTACTCTTCACTGTGGTCTTGGGGAGTAATTTCAACACGACCGCTAAGAAGATGGGACATTGGCCACCCAAGTGGTTTCAAACCAGCAAAGCCTCTGCACCCACACCTGACACGAAGCCATTGACGCTGGATGAAATGGTACCTCTGTTTCTGAAATATAGCCGTTCGAACGAAGACGCCGTCGCCATCCGTTTTGCCGAAAAACCGGATCTGGCTCATAAAGCCTTTTTGATGATCGACGACGACAAGAACCAACTGCGTACGGTTTCGGTGAATCAATACACGGGTGAAGAATTCAACCTGCTCGATCCGCCAGATCTGCCGTTTCTGTATCGCGTTCGACTGTGGGCCGTTTCGATTCACATGGGAAAAATTTTCGGCATGCCAACCAAAATCCTGGCATTGATCGCCAGCCTGGGTCTGTTTGGTCTCTCAGTAACAGGCCTCTGGATGTGGTGGAAGCGCCGCCCGCAAGGTCGCTCAGGATTTCCCCGCACACCGCTGCCCCGCTCTCTGCCGCTCTGGGGCTGGTTGGTGATCATCGTCTGCGCATTCCTGCTGCCGGTCGCTGGTATTTCGATACTTATTATCTGTCTACTCGACTGGATTTGCTGGTTAGTAACAAGGCGCAGAACCTGAGCCGATTCATCAAAGATGATCAAGCACCTCTCGAACCCACCATACTGTGACCCATTCCAGATCATTGAAGGGCATCACGCGCGAGCTGGTCCAACCTCGATCATTGAGAGCCAGTTCCATGCCTGGTGCGGCGAGTGAATTGGTCGTATGAATGATCACGTGACAGACCGGTGATTGCGTCGCCAGAAAATCGGCAACATCGCGCCCGGTCCCCGGATCAGGATCGTCCTCGGATTGTGGAAACAGATCATGATCCAGGCTGATGATTGCCGCCGATGAAATGTTACTTGCCAACCATGCAACAATATCAGGCGCATTTTTGAATGTAACCATTTCATAACCAGGAAGGCGTTTTGACAAAACAGCCGTCATCGCTTCCAGACGATCAATTTCATCATCCAAAATCACAATTGTTGATGTCATCTTGATTCCACCTGTGCGTCTATCATGTGAAAACAATGCTTCATCTAGTTTTTTCTGATGCTTAAAAAGGATTTACCCCCTGAGACGAACCAGAGAATTATTATAACACGGCTCTTACGTTCGAGAACAGAGCCGACCAAAAGCCGAGGCTGGTTTGAGAATGTTCGCATTTACCCAAGAGCGGTCTCACATCCCGTTCTGGTGCATCTTGTCAGGCGAGATGGCACACCGATCTACTATCGTGACAATGGCGGATGGCCTCCGAAAATTCGCATCAAAGACCAACGGCCACAGAACATTGAAGATCTGGTTGTGGAACTCTGGACTGCGAATGGCCAAACGCGCGTCAGTCGCGGAATCTGGCGCATTACATGCTGCCGCTAAACCACGCAGATTGGGACGCCTTTCCCGTGGACGCTTTGGTGCGGGTCTCTTCCAACGGGACCTCTCTGGGAGAAGCGAAAATTTTTTTATCGGGACTCAATGGTCTCTATCCCGATGACGTTTACGATATTTTTGTCGAGTAAACTTATCAGTCTTAATTGCAGTCCAAAATAACGGGCATCTGCCTGGCCCCAAGAGGACGCTGCTGCTTACAAAGGCAGGTCATGCATTTCAAATGCGCAATCGGGGGAATTTATTAAGTAACTTCAGGAATAACCCTCAGTAAAAGGCTGAAAAAAACGGGTTTGCTTCTAATTAGGTAAGAAATCCGAAAACCGCAAAAATCCGAGCGGAAAATGTATGGTTGGCGGGGAATTCATACGTGATCTCCCTCAATTTGTGGTCCGAGTCGCTGGTGTCGGCAGGTGAACCCGAGTAAAACGGAGATCCGCAAATAATTTGGCACATATTCTGCTCAAATAATTCGAATGCGTTGTTTTTTCGGGAATTCTGAGCAATTTCGTGCCAGTGCATGTCACAAAAGAACAGTATCCCAAACCAGATATTTTCGCTGATTGTAAAAAGCGCAATCGGTTTTCATAGAAGAATCACGAAAGCCGCTCTGCCTCAGCTGCCTGGTTTCCCGCACACGTAAAAATCCTAAGTAGTATTTTCGCCCAAATGAAAAGGTAAAAAAGTGAACACAGAAATTTCAAGTTCCAATTCGTCGGTAACTTTTACTGGTGCCAGCAATGGAAGTAAAACCACTCTCAGCTCTGCTCGCTCTGCAGCAATTTCGGCTGTAACCAACTACCAGCCCAATCATCCACCGATGAATTTTCAGCAAATTCCCACGGGACAACTCTTCAACGCCAACGTGTTTTCGAAAAACGCAATGAAAAAACGGTTGCCCAAGGAAACATTCAAGAAACTGATTAACACCATTGAAGAAGGCAAGAAACTCGACTGCTCTACCGCCGACGTTGTCGCGTCTGCCATGAAGGACTGGGCAATCGAAAAAGGGGCGACCCACTATGCTCACGTCTTTTATCCCTTAACCGGTTCGACTGCTGAAAAACACGACTGCTTCCTCTCACCCGATGGTGAAGGCGGTGCGATTGCGGAATTCAGCGGTTCTCAGTTAATCCAGGGTGAACCCGATGGTTCGAGCTTCCCTACCGGCGGTATCCGTGTCACGTTTGAAGCCCGCGGTTACACCATCTGGGATGTGACCAGCCCCGCTTACATTCTGGAAAATTCCAACGGAACCACCCTCTGCATTCCAACAGCATTTGTCTCCTGGACGGGCGAAGCTCTTGACAAGAAGACTCCTGTGCTGCGGTCGATGCAGGCGTTGAATATTCAAGCTCAGAGAATTCTGAAACTGTTCGGGCACGATGAAGGCGATCTGGTTTCCTCCACTGCAGGTCCTGAGCAGGAATACTTCCTCGTCGATCGTAATTTCTATTTTGCACGCCCTGACCTGCTCAACGCCGGACGTACTTTGTTCGGAGCTAAACCTCCTAAAGGTCAAGAATTCGATGACCACTATTTTGGTGCGATTCCTGACCGTGTGCTGGCCTTCATGTTTGAAGCCGAACGCGAACTGTTCAAACTGGGAATTCCCATCAAAACCCGCCACAATGAAGTGGCACCGGGGCAATACGAAATTGCACCTCTGTTTGAATCGGCAAACATCGCGACTGATCATCAACAACTGCTGATGACCACACTGCGTCGTACTGCAGAAAAACATGGCATGGTCTGCCTGACACACGAAAAACCGTTTGCCGGCATTAACGGTTCTGGAAAGCATGTCAACTGGTCGATGGGCAGTGCCTCACAAGGCAACCTGCTTGATCCAGGTGATACTCCTCACGAAAACGCCCAGTTCCTGTTGTTCTGTGGTGCCGTGATTCGTGCCGTCCATAAATTCCAGGGACTGTTGAGAGCCGTTGTCGCGTCTGCCTCTAACGATCATCGCCTGGGTGCCAACGAAGCACCACCGGCGATCATCTCGATCTTCCTGGGTGATCAGTTGACTGACGTATTCGAACAGATCAAAGCCGGCGGTGGTGCCAGCTCTTCGATTCCCCGGGGAACACTGACTGTCGGTGCTGATGTTCTGCCACCACTGCCGAAAGATGCGGGCGACCGAAACCGAACCAGCCCGTTCGCTTTCACAGGTAACCGATTTGAATTCCGTGCTGTAGGTTCAAACCAGTCAATCGCCGGTCCACTGGTCGCGATGAATACCATCGTCGCTGATTCACTGGAATACTGTGCCACTCGTCTGGAAGAAGCCACCGGTGGTGATCCTGACAAGCTGCACGGCGAACTGCAGAAACTGCTGACTGAAATCATCAACGAGCATGGTGCCATCATCTTCAACGGCGATGGTTACAGTGATGAATGGCATGCTGAAGCGGCAAAACGGGGTCTGTTGAATCTGAAGACCACCGCCGATGCTCTGCCAATTCTTCAGACAGAAGAAGTGAAGGAACTGTTTACCAAGTACGAAGTCCTGTCGGAACGCGAATTGGAAAGCCGACTGGAAACCTACCTGGAACAGTACTGCATGTCGATTAAGGTCGAATCGAACCTGACAATCAAGATGGCGAAGACGATGATCTTCCCGGCTGCCATTCGTTATCAAAGCGAGTTGGTTACCAACTGTGCCAACTTGAAAATGCTGGGCTATGACTTTGATACCAACTCACTGGACCATATCACCGAACTGGTCAAATCAATGCAGGACGGTATCAGCGAACTGGAAGCGGCTGCCGGGGAAAACGGATCGGAAGATCTGCTCGCAGAAGCCAATTACTTCTGCCACACAATCCTGCCTTTGATGGACAAGGTGCGTGCGGTAGCCGATGAACTGGAAGGAATTGTGGCCGACGATCTCTGGCCACTGCCAACTTACCAGGAAATGCTGTTCATCAAGTAACAGTGACGAGTTAACAATTGAGTCTGTGAACCAGAGCCGACCAGAATTTCCGATTCTGGATCGGCTCTGTTCCTGTGTGACGCATTAAAACACGGATCACTTCAGCACGGCGACAGAGAAGGCGACTATGACCGATTCTGAATCCTTATTCTCTTCAGATGCGATTCAGCTTAAAAGTCAGGCTCACTCCAGACCATTCCGCAAAATCATCACCGGGATCGCCCTGTTCTGCACGATCTGCATTGTGGCAGTGATCGGCTATGTCTCCGCCGGCTGGAAGCTGGAAGATTCGATCTACATGGTCATCATCACCATCTTCGGCGTAGGTTACGGCGAGGTGCAACCGATCGAGTCGTCTGCACTCAGGGCACTCACGATCATGGTCATCATCGCCGGTTATGGCGCGGTGATTTATACTATCGGTGGTTTCATGCAAATGGTGATCGACGGCGAACTCAACCGGGCACTGGGAGCGAGAAGAATGACGAAAGAAATTGAACGCCTGCAAGGTCACACCATCATCTGCGGCGTTGGCCGCATGGGTTCCATCCTGGCCAAAAGTCTGTTTGCAGCGAAGAAACCATTCGTTGTCGTTGACTGCGACGAACGCCGCCTGAAGGCAGCCGAGGATCAGGGCTACTGGGTGATCAACGGCGATGCCTCGGAAGAATACGTGCTGGAACAGGCGGGCATCCGCCGAGCCGCGGTGCTGGCGACGGTGCTCTCGGCAGACGCGACAAATGTGTTCGTCACCATCACCGCCCGCGAGATGAACCCCGATGTGATGATCATCGCCCGCGGCGAAAACCCTAAGACAGAGAAAAAGCTGATCGGCTGCGGTGCGAATCGCGTCGTACTGCCGACCGCCATCGGTGCCACCAAAGTCGCGCAATTGATCATGCGGCCGACCGCAGAAAACATGCTGGAACAGCTTACCAGCAACGGCGACATCAAAGATGAACTCGGCCACCTCGGCCTGCAGTTTGAAGAACTACTGGTAAAACCCGATTCCACATTCGCGAACAAAACACTCGACAAGATCGAAGTCCGCAGCGATCGCGGATTTCTGGTCGTCGCCATTCGCCGCGCTGATGGTGAAGTCGAACAGGATCTCGCCTCCGACACCAAGCTCCTCCCCGGCGACTCCGTCATCGTACTCGTCCACAACAACGACATCCCGCATCTGACCGAAAAATTCGCCGCCAAGGGAATTAAGATTACCTATCGTGGCGTGACGGCGGAACTATGAGACTCCTGGGGTATTTTTCAGTCAGGTAACGGCAGCCCAAGAGTGTCCCGTGCAACAAGCATTATCAGAAATCCATCCTGTTCTTCTAACAACTGCTTGAGCCCTTCAACGGACACGCCTGCTTTCAACGTGGGCACCAGTTTTTCTGCGACAAATTGCCTGATCCGTTCGAGCCTTTGCCCTTCATTACAGGGATAATCATCGATACTCAATAGATCGGCGATGCGGGGCGGACCTTCCTCCGGGCGGTGTGTTCCCTCAGGCCAGAGTGAACTGGCACGAGTGCGAATATGACATTGATGCTCTCCGGGAAAGTCGATGTGCTCTATCTGCTGTAACCAGAAGCCGAGATTGAGAAAATAAGTCGCACTATATTGCGACCTCTGCAGATTTAAAACCACAATCACCTGCTCGCTGGATAGATACCAGTTCGAACCCTTCCGCTGAAATCCATGCGGTTTCAGTTCTGTATGAATCGCATTATTCAGCAGTCGCGTCGTGATCATTTTTGTTTTATATTTCGTGTATGTGATTGATCAGCTATGAACAACTGCCCGATTTCCAGGCAATTCTTCAGCAGGTTCTTTGTATTCCAATGCATCCACTCGCGCGCGGAGTTCTTCATTTTCTTTCTGTAGCTGTGTCAGACAGAAAGTTACAAATATAAATATCCAGGGTACATTGACAAAAAAGAAAGAGTATAGCCAGTTACCCTGAGTGATACTTTCGACGACGGCTGTCGCAGAGAATAGCAGCGCGATAATTGTGGGTATCCAGGGATTCATTTTTGGCATTTGATTTTCTTACCTCACTATCATGGTTTTGTTTCTAAAACCGTTGTCTTCCAATTTGAATCAGCACATTGAACGCATGTCTCATACCGATTATCATAGTCTGCATTGTCAGCGGAATGAAGTCGAGACTGACTGCAGCCTAAAAATACGTCAGAAACAGAACAGATCACAGGAAACTATCATGAATCGCTTTTCTCAATTTATATCCGCCACCATCAACACGTTCGAAGCCAATAAAAAAATGGCAGAGCGGGCAGTGGAACAGGTCTCGGACGAAGGGCTACACGTCGCCCTGGATGACCACACAAATTCCATCGCCGTGATCATGAAACACGTCGCCGGGAATCTGATTTCGCGCTGGACCGATTTTCTGACCACCGATGGCGAGAAACCGGACCGCAACCGGGACGAAGAATTTGTCGATACGTTCTCGGAACGCGCGGAACTGCTGGCTTACTGGGAGCGGGGCTGGACGACTCTGCTGGAATCGCTCAAAAGTCTGACTGCAGACGATCTGGAAAAAACCGTTTACATTCGCGGCGACGCACACACGGTGCCGCTGGCGATTCAACGTTCGCTCGGCCACACCTGTTATCACGTCGGCCAGATCGTACAGGTCGCCCGCGTCCAGGCCGGCGATAACTGGAACACGCTGACCATCCCCCGCGGCCAGTCGGAAGAATTTAATCAGAAACACTGGGGCGATCGGAAATCGCAACCATAGTGTGAGCGGCACGGCGCCAGCCGCCGTTTTTTATAAACGTTGCGTTTCACAAAAACGGTGGCTGGCGCCATTCCGCTCATTTTGGTTGATCCACATCCGCGTTTTCGATTTCCAGCAACCGTTGCTTGCGCCACAAACCGCCGCCGTAACCGGTCAGACTGCCGTCGGCTCCGATCACGCGATGACAGGGAATCAGAATCGCGATCCGGTTATCGCCGTTGGCGCGTGCGACGGCGCGGACTGCCTTGGGTTGGCCGATAATCTCTGCCTGCTCGCGATAGGAACGGGTCTCTCCACAGGGAATGGTTTGCAGGGCCGCCCAGACTTTCTGCTGGAACTCGGTCCCCGGCGTGATCAACGGCAGATCGAACTCGGTACGCTTACCCGCAAAGTAGGACTGGAGTTGTCCTTCCAGTTGCGCGAAGAACGGACTGTCGCCGGGTAGTGCTTTGGCGTTGAGACGTTTTTGCAGTCGATCGAGCTGCGTTTCCAGCATGCGTCGATCCGTGAATTCAAGCAGGCAAATCCCCTGCTCTGTCGCGCCTGCGAGCATCGGGCCTAGCGGCGTCAAAATACGACTGACGGCGATCACTTGTTGACCGTTACTCTTCGCAGGCGCGGTCCCCATTGTCTTTTTGAATCCTTCACCAAACCCGCTGAGCGATTCATAACCGCTTTGAAAGGCAGCGTCGGTGACTGGCGTTTTGTGTTGTATCTGGCTGAAGGCCTGATTGATGCGTCGCATTCGCAGGTAGGCGGCGAAGCTCATGCCGTGCAGTTTTTGAAACCAGCGACGCACGCGAACCGGATCCAACCCACGCTCCCGCAGATCTTCGGCCTGCAGACGAATGGTGGCGTCCTGCTCGACCTCTTCGATCAATGGTTGCAGCCAATCGGGTGTGGAACCCAGCGGAACCAGCGGCCGACAGATTTTACATTCCCGGTAACCGTTGGCAAGGGCCGTCTTCGCATCAGGATAGTATTCGACATTCTCCGGCTTCGGCTTGCGGGCCGAACAGGAGGGCCGACAGAAGATACCCGTCGTGCGGATCGCCGCCACGAAGACGCCTTCAAAGCTGCTGTTCCGCTGGACCAGCGCTGCGTACATCGCATCGCGGTCGGGCAATGACTGCCTGTTATTGGTTGCTGAGTCTGTCTGTTTCATTTCCTGAAAGTCCCTGTAATACCTGTTTCATTTCTAACATGGTATCTGATCGGGAAACAGCGACAACCGGAAAAGGAACAGGGAATTGGGTTTTGTGCGATTCCCGGAACAGGTTTCGATTTCAGGGAACGCGAATCAGCTCGATTCCGCTGATGAGTGACTCTCCAGCTGTTGCCTGTAATGTCAGCGTCAAGCTACCGTCGATCTTAACGTTGTCGATCTGCCGGGTGATTCCCGTCATCGGCTGCTTTACTTCCGCGAGGATGTCAAATTGACTCAGCACTTGCTGCCCCTGGAGTGAGATGTTCTGCTTGCGCTGTCCGGGCTTGATGTCGTCCACTTCCGCGAAGTAGAGCTGAACCGTATAAACGCCCGGCTTGAGATCGTGCAACACCAGCTCATCCAGTCCTTCCACTGTCGAAGCGGCGACCCACGGCCAGGCAGCGCTGGCGTGCATCCAATTCGTGTGCCGATAACGGTAGAGCGGATCTTTCGGTTTCGTCTCGACGCGAATTTGGGGAGAGGGACCACCAATGGACGGGTAATCGAGCCAGAGTGTTCCCGCGCGCGTTTTCCGATCGCCGGGGGCGCCTAGATTCAAACCAATCCGCTGAATCGACGCGGGTTCAATTTTGTCATCGCCCCACGATGACCACTGCTCGTGGCTTTCCGGCATCGCCACCATCGACAGTCCCGCGGGTAACGGATAACTGCAGGTGCAACCGTCATAGAAATAAGGAACATTCAATAGCCCCCCCGAGGGAATAATGCTGTTGGTACAACCGCTGCGCGGGCCACTGATAAAAACCGTTCCGCTTTCCAAAGTTTTATCATAATAGGCGGCCGTACCGCTTCTTAACGTGTAAAATAAACCATAATCAACTCCCCCATCGCAGCCGTACGTTTTGGGAAAGACGCGTGGTTCTTTTAATCCCGTCAGCGGGTTAATGCGTGTGCCTGCCACGGGCGGATCAGGGTGTAGAATCTTTTTCTGGTGCGGCGCGTGATAGTAGCTTGACTGAGCGCCGGCAGGGTTCGCCGTCAAATTCTTTCGGAGTGTCGATTGTTCTGTTTGCGCAAGCACTCGGCCCGTATAGATATCTGAGAGCACAGGGCGGAGTAACGGATAATCGAGCTTATAATCGCCTCTCAGTCGTACTTGATGCCAGTCTTTCGGACGGGAGACCATCGTCCCGTTAAAGAAATGTGGCTGCGGAGAGCGCTTGAAGTGCGAGAGTGTATCGTCAAACCAAAGCACCCCCAATGGAAAGCGGACGAGACTATCTTCGCAATGTTCGTAGTTCCCGCGGTAGTCGGCGGCCCCCGGCAATGGGCCAGGTCGCCGAACCAATGCCTGCCCTGCAAACTCTCCCAACTCAAAGCTGCCGGGATTCAACGCTTTTAAATTCTCTGCGGTTGCAAAGCCGGTATCCCGCTTGATGCCTGGTGCCGCGACTCCACCAAAGGGTCGTAGCGACTGTAACAGCGCGCCCCAGTTTTCGGTGACCTGATCAGGAGTTTCCGTCACGATGACCGTCGCAAGATAGGGAGGCAAACTCAACTTGTTCGTGTCGCATTGAATGACGGCAGCCCGCGTTCCATACAGGTCCGCATGCTGCAACTCACGGCGGAGCTGATCGACTCGATCCGCGTTCTCATCAAAGGCAACCACATGGTAGTTCGATTCCTGCAGCAGCGCTTTCACCAGCGCACCGTCTTTCAGACCGACGACGACTGCAATTCCCTCAAGCCCCGTCGATTCACGAATTAGTGCTTTTGAAAACCGGGTTGCTTCCGGCGTCGTGGTGAGTTCGATCGGGTTTTGTTTCCAATGTTTGACTGGTGTCGTTGTTGCTGTGTCTGACTCTTCGAAGCAGTAGAGGGTTTCATTTCGCGTCGAGACAAACAGCCTGCCGTCGGCGACAATCATGGAATGAATGGTGCCTTCAATATCGTCTAGCTTGTCATCGAATTTTAACGAACGATCGCCGGCCCGAATCGCGCGGCTGACATCCTGTTTTCCCAGTCCTTCACGGACTTTGTCTTCGTGCCGTTGACTATTCACCACTTTATCAAAGGTCAGTGTTCCTCGGCGGACCGCTTTCGCGGTATCAGGATCCAGGGCAGCAAACCAGCCTCCGGGAAAACCTCCCGCATTGGGAAGTTCAAATTCAATCAGCGTGCCTGTCTTTCGATTCAACCGTGCCGGGTATGCGGTCGAACAGGGCACGATCAGTTCATTGTCATTGACGACCAGATACCCCTGCGGTGCCAGTCCCCCGATGGCGCTTGTATTATGAGGCTGTTGGCCAAACAGATATCCAAGCCGCTCGTTTCGCCAGATCACAGCGCCGGTCTCAATATCCATCGCATAGACAAAAACCCCTTCGAACGGCCAGACACCGGCGGCGAAGTAGACTTTGCCTTCTGAAACCACCGGACCTCCCCGAACGGGCCACACGGAGATTAAACGCCGATTCCCCAGCAGGCGTCGTTCATTTGGTACCGCACGATGCTTCCAGCGTAAATCTCCTGTCGACAAGTCCACACAGTAGAACCAGCCATCATCTGACCCAAAACAGACCGCGTTTTTCCAGACTGCCGGTGCGAATCGAACGGGCCCCTCTGTCTGATACACCCAGAGTTCGCGGCCCGTCGCTGCTTCATAGGCCGTCACACAATCATTACGGGACGAAGCGACAAGGAGAATCCCATCAGCCACGATGGGTTCGTAACCAGCATCAAATTGTAAACGCGAACTGTGATAAGCGGGTTCGATCTCCGGCAGATGGCGCACCCATTTGAGTGAGTGCGTTTCCGAAAGCGATTCCGCCGTCACGCCGGTGCGCCCCGCATTGTGTCGCCACATCGGCCAATCAGCGGCACAGGCATCATTTGCTTCGGCAGCGAAAACAGACGCCAGACAGCAGGACATGATCAGAGCATAATAACGCGATAAATCGAAGTAGTTCATCATGCGGGCGGCTTCTGTTCAGGAGAGATATTCGGGAAGGCATCAGTTCCAGGCAAGCTTGGCTAATCTATAGAAGAAAGCCAGAACCGCCGTCAACGTCATACATTATAGGCCCGTGTTCAGGAGGACACAACAAACTTATAATGCATGCGACGCGACGACGCATGTTCGCTTTTCAATCCCGTTCCCAGATCCATCCTTCTTTCAGTATGAATCGTATGACTGAATGGCCTACTCTCGTGTTTTCGATTCCTGGAAACTTTCATTTTCGGAAGCTTTTAGTTGATGATGATCGTAGCCAATTAATTTCATGTTCAGAGTCGTTTCTCCCTCTACCGACCATTACAATCTGATTCAAACTCAATTCAGTTTTGAACGTTTTTTTTGGAGAGATGATTCATGCGGCTCATGATGATTGCCGTGGGGAGTATTGGTGATGTGTTTCCCCTGCTGGGAATTGCGAGGGAAATGCACATGCGAGGGCATGCAGTTCAAGTCATCGCTAATCCCTTCTATGCAAAACATGTTGCGCAGGTCGGAGCGGAGCTACTGCCGATCGGGACGGTTGAAGAGCATCAGCAGATGATGAGCCATCCTGAGATTACCCATCCCCGTAAAGGTTGGGCACTCTGGCTGAAACTGGGTTCTTTGAATTATCTCAAGCAAACGTATCAGTTGATTGAAGAACGCGTTTTTCGGTTCCTGGAACCCTTTTTGATTTGGCGCCCTGTGTTCAGTACAGAATAGTAAGATGAAACTCTACTGGAATATGAAATCCCTGTTCGCAGCTAAACATGAATTAGGGTCTCTATCAATTAAAGAAAGGGGATGAAATGGGTCTATTTGACTTCCTGCGAAAAAAGAAACTGCAAACCGAAGCCGTACCACTGGAGCAGGTTTGCTACGACATCGCCTACTTCCTGCTACCGCAATATGTGTTTCAAGATCTTACCCCCATACTGGAACTCTATGACAAAACTCCTGCAGCAGCTGGACCATTCTGTTACCTCATGGCATGTCAGATCCGAAAAAACGAACCAGACATGGACATCGCCACTACATTCCGCTGGCACCGGGATGCGTTTGAGGATGGTCGCGAATATCTGGCACTGGAATATCCCTCACCGCCGCCCGTTGATCTGGAGGACGCAGATCCAATTGCTCTGTTAGAATCGGGTAAGATGCCGGTGCTGGCCCCTTATTTTTCAGTCGTCCTGCTTAGTGAGAATGCCGAGCCCGAATACTTTATCCTGGGTCAGGCTCCCTTAGGGGAGGGAACTACGGTCCGACAAATCCTGGATGGGGGAATGAACTGCAATCTAGGCCCTGGGCCCACACCGGACCTGGACGCATTTCTAAACGCAATCCGCGAACGATTGTCTAAACGTAAATCTTAATGTTGAAACTTTAGCATCATTTTAAAATTCATGCTTGTTCACGATGTCTAAAGGACTGGTGCGTTCACGGTTGCTGCAGATAGTTTTTCATATCGACCAGCACCCAACCCAGTTCCTGGTCGCTTAGTAACCATGTTCCACTGAAACCTGTTTGTGTCTCCGTGCCATTCGTTCCTGGAACCTTTAATCAACCTGCCCCCGATCCATTCCAAGTTTTCATCGTATTTCAACTGCGATTTCGTATTTTCGACTCTTTTAGATGATCAAAATCACGGCTTTGTGAAAAGTTGCTTTGTCAGTCTCATCTTTTTTTCTTGCAATATAACTAGTCGTATGTATTGTATACGATATCTGAATAGGTGAAAATTCTCATACTAGTGGAGTGTCATTTTAAACTTTGGGTTGATCGATATTAGAGAGTGCGACAACGGAGCACGTAAACAACACCCCCAACCCTCAATTTCTAGCTTGACAAAGCGCTAGGCTAAACATGGGCTATTTCATTTTGATGATCTGAATGTGACATCATCACTAAATGTTTGCATTTCTCGCAGCTTATTTTGAACAGAGTTTCCGACGATTATGTCGAATTCAATATCAACGCTTGATCAAAATACAAAAACGATTTTTACCTCTTTCTTAAGTAAAGATCGCTTAAGGATATTTGGTTACATCCGGGCATTGGTGCCTCATAATTCTGATGCAGAAGATGTTTACCAGCATGTCTGTTTGACTCTCTGGAAAAAATTTGATGACTTCGACCAGAAACGAGACTTCTTTTTCTGGGCCTGTGGAATCGCTTTTTATACTGTTTGTAATCACCGAAGAAGTATCCAGCATGATCGGCATTTTTTCAGTCAAGACCTCATTGAAGCAATGTCTCAGAAACGAGAAGAGCAGTTAAGTAATTACAATATCCGAATTGAGTTTCTCCATGAATGTTTAAGTGGACTGGCCGAAACCGATCAACAACTATTACAAAATGCTTCTTTTGAAAACCAGTCACTGAAAGAAATAGCGAAGGCAGCCAATAGATCGATTCAGACTCTGTATAACCGTCTTTCACTCCTCAGGCGTGAATTGGCGGATTGTATATCTCGTAGGCTCCAAAGTGAGCAGCAGGTATAATGGTAATCCAGGATCTCCCCCCCAAGTTTGAGCAGTTATTGAACCAGCTGTTAAACAGCCAGGAGGGAGAATTCTCTACTTCGGAATTCGAACAGTTCCAAAGCATTCTCTCCACTGATCCCCAGGCGATGCAGCGCTATTTTGAGTACATCGATATCAATTCGGGGATCCAGACTCACATGTCAGAGCGTCTGCAGGCGCTGGAAGAGACTGCCATAGAGGAAACCGCGCAGGAGCCGCAGTTCTACCAGGAGCCCCAGGTAATCAAGGATGTTCCTTCAAGGAGACGGGCGCCTTACCTTAATTACTTCTTCGTTGCCGCCGCTTCGCTGATGATGTTTCTGACACTGGAATGGATAGTTTCAGGCGATTTCCTCTGGAATCAGACATCCGATTCGATCACAAAGAAAAATTTAACGGATCTGCCTTATGTCGCGACACTCACCCGTTCCACAGATTGCGTCTGGGGGGGAGAGTCCCCTCCTGAATTCTCCGGGCAGAGGTTATTAACCAACGAGCTGATTCTGGAACAGGGGGTTGCCGAATTTCGCTTTGATTCCGGAGTCCGCCTGATTATCGAAGGGCCGACCAAAATCAATATGGTGTCGGCCTGCTGTGCGAAGCTGGCTTATGGAAAAACGGTTCTGCACGGATATGAAGCATCACCCGAATTTGCGTTGATCACCCCCTTGCTGACGTTTCATGATATTGGGACAGAATACGGGGCTCGGATTGATAAGGATGGTGAAGTGGATCTGCACGTGTTTGAAGGAGCCGTGCGGGTTGACCCCAATCAGAAGAACGAACAGTTTGCAGAGTCGGTGATTATCAATGCCGGACAAGCCAGGCATCTCAAAGAGACCGCCGTCGATAAGATTCAACTGCAACCGGAACTCTTTAACAGAGAAGTTCCGGGAGCGCCAAAAAACCTACAGGCACTGCAACAGGAGCTGCGAGTCTACGACAGTTTCCATCCCTCTGCGATCAGTGATCCGGAACGTTTGTCTGAATGGCAAAATGCCGGTATCGGCTGGGAAAACCCCTGGCGAAAGCAGATCCATAGCAGGGAGCTTGCCAAAGGTGACAGCCACCCCCGCAAGTCTCTGGCCAGAACAGAACTGACAGAGAACCAGTTGGGTCTGATCGAGCTCCGCAAGGGAAAAAGGGTCTGGCGAACCTTAGAAAAACCGATCCTCATGGATACGAACGCCATTTATTACCTCAGCTTCTACATGCAGAAAATAGACAGTGGACCGGATGTAAGCGGCGAGCAATTCGGCAATCTTTCTCTACAGACATCAGTCGTATTAGAACATCCTCGCAAAATTCTGTTTGGTATGAGTTCTGAAAGTTTCGCCACCCTGCAAGCCGGTATGCAGATCGTTGAAACCGCACCTCCGCTGCAAACCGGAGAAACTTATTTCTTTGTCGCGAAAATTGTTGCCAGTGAAAAAGCGGCTGACCAGGTCTTTCTGCGGACCTTTTCAGAAGCAGAAACCATTCCTGATCGAGAACCCCCTGTCTGGACCTGCGTTACAACCCCGTTTCAGGACTCAAATCAGTTCGACCTGGTTCGAATCCATGTCGCACGCCAGGGTGACTTCCTGTTTGATGAATTACGCATCGGCACCACCTGGGGCTCTGTTATCAATCCTGACCTCCCCAGACTGATACTCGAAAAGAAATAAGACCGCCCGCGCCGCCTGAGTGATCCTGAGATCTGACCGGCCTCAATTCAAACTGCAGTCTTAACACTCACGACTTAATCGCAGTCCGAGACGGGGAGCAGTATTTTAAACCACCAATCTCCCACGTCATTTCCCTCAATAGATTTGATTTCTTATTTATTGTTTTTTTCCCCGTTTTCAACGGTAGGAATTCGTGTTACTTTTACAATCACTTGATGCAGGCAACGTTAAGCAGGCGGAACAACTGGCTCTGAACGGATTCGGGTCATCCATATTGCTAGTCCCTGAACGACAGGGGCCTGAGATGAATTCAGGCCCCTTTTTTTCTACCGCTTCCATGCTTCAGAAGCAAACCGATTCGTGCTGGACTTCGAATCCATTTCTTCTTGCTTCATACCGATTCAGAAAGCCTGCGAAGTTTTCGTTCCAGTAGTTCCTTCTCATGCGGCGCAACCGTTTTGGATAACGCACGCAAGTAGGCATCAATGGCGTCCTGCGTGTTGCCTTCCAATTCATGAATCCGAGCGAACGCACAATCGAGCAGCAGATAATTCTGCATCTCTTCTCGACTCTGTAACGACTGTAATTGCAACAGCGCCTCGCGTGTATCGCCCGCCTGGCCCACAGCGATGGCCCGGTTCAAAGCATAAACGGGCGATTCCCGCAACTGCATCAGACGGCTGTAAAGCAGAACAATCGTGCCCCAATCCGTCTCTGCGACACTGGGAGCAATACAGTGCTGCATCGCGATCGCTGCCTCAAAATGAAACGTCGTGGGCTGATCGATTTTTGATTGCGCCAGCCAACTTTTCGCATTCACCATCAAGCAACGATCCCATTTGGTACGGTCCTGGTCTTCCAACAAGACCACAGCGCCGTCCGCATCCGTTCTCGAGTCAAACCGGGCTGCTTGAAATAACATCAATGCCAACAAAGCCTTCGTTACAGGCGAGGAATAGGCACTTTCGCAAAGCAGATGACACAACCGCGCTGCTTCTTCACAGATGTCGTCACGGATCGGTTCGCTGCCGTGCGAAGTGCTATAACCTTCATTAAACATCAAATAAAGCACATCGTGAACCACGTCCAGCCGTTGCGTCAACTGATCATCGCCCGGAAATTCCAGTGACAGATTTGCTTCCGCTAGAGAATGCTTCGCACGTTGAATGCGTTTTTTCACGGTCTCGTCGGGCAGCAGCAGGCCCCGCGCGATCTCAGAAACACCAAATCCGCACAGTGTTTTCAGTGTCAATGCGATCTGTGTTTTTCGCGCGAGTGAAGGATGACAGCAGACGAAGATCATCCGCAGCAAACTGTCTGGTAGCTGCGCTTCATCCAGCCATTGATCGACAATGGCTTCTTCGTCAGAGATTGATTGACCAGATAGCGCAATCGCTTTTTCATGTATTTTTTCACGGCGCAACACATCCAGAATACGGTTCTTTGCGACACGATGAATCCAGGCGGCAGGCTTATCCGGAACGCCACGCTGTTTCCAGGCATGCACCGCTTCCAGCATCGCCGCCTGAACCATATCTTCGACAAGGTCAAGGCGGCGGATACCAAAGGCACGAGTCAACACTGCAACCAGATTGGCAGACTCGTGCCGAAAGAAGTGCTCGACTAACTGATTTGTCGGCTGCTTCATTCGGTTTGTTTTCCGACATTGGCCAGTTCACGAACCTCGACAGATCCCCCTGATTGAGGCATCGGAGAGCTTTTGGCCAACTCAATCGCGGCCGCCAGATCAGGTGCTTCCACCATCGAATACCCGCCGACGAGCTCTTTCGATTCTGTAAACGGGCCATCGATCACAGACAGGTCCGGATTCACAATCGCACCTTCCGGCTTCAAACCATCACCGCCATCCAGTAACCAGCCGGCCTCGACACCACCCTGGATCCAATCCATCCACACCTGCATCACTTGCTGCATCTCTTCGGGCGTTGCTTGTTCCATGCTTTCATGACCACCACGATAAACAAACATAAATTTCGGCATTTTCTAACTCCTCAGATTAAAAGGTTGATGTTCCGGCGACTGCCCATTAACAGTCGTCTTGCATAAGTCTGACGAATGACGCCGCGCATGCGGGACATCAATCGCAAGAAAATTAATCGGACTGATCATTCACTAAAATTAGCGAATTCGCGGACTTCAATCTTTCCCCCACCTGCGAGCTTCATGGTTTGCTTTGCCAGGTCGCACGCCGCGGCTAAATCAGGAGCCTGGACGATGGTGTATCCCCCCACCAGTTCTTTTGACTCGGTAAACGGGCCATCGATCACTGTCAAATCAGGTTGCACCACGGCGCCGGCACCGCTCAAAGGACTGCCGGGATCGAGCAACCAGCCATCATCGGTCCCCTTTTTAACCCAATCCATCCAGGCCTTCATACCGGCTTGCATTTGTTCGGGTGTCATTTCCGGGCGATTTTCTTCACAGCTTCCACTACTGCGCTGTAGAAACATAAACTTAGGCATCGGATTGTCCTTTTCTGAATTCTTGAATTTCGCTGATGCGAATTGATCGTACACAATAATAACGAACGACCAACAGACCAGGGGACAACTTTTTCCGCGAATTCTTTTCTAGCCATGCGACTGCCGCATTTCGAGCGGGAAACCCTGATCGAACGCGCGTTTGACGGCGTGCCACAGTACTTCCACGACCTCGGCGATAACGACGACATCAACAATCTCAATGAAGTCTGGGCTCATGCTGCGCCGCTGGTTCAGTATTTGAACCGGGTTTGTCGTGAGCGGGTGAGAGGTTAAACAAACTCTAATGAAACCTGTTTTCTTCCGCTATTCTGCAGTAACCTGGCGGCGTATAATGAGATCATTGATATAGCTTGAATGGCACGTTGAATCAGAATATTTGGGAGACCATGAGATGAATCGATCGGCACTTGTCAGCTTTTTCGGATTTTTCGCTGTAATGATCGGCGGCCTTACTGGCGCGATCGCCGAGGAGACAAAACAGCCCCGCTTCGTCCAGTACGGCAAGATGCACGAGGTGATTGGCCAGCAGCAACATCAGGGCCGTGTCAAATTTTCTGAGCTGATTAAGCAGCCCCACTTCTATGGCGTGGGCGCGTTAGAATCGCTGGCAGGTGAGGCGACGATCTTTGATGGTCAGGTCACGCTCACGAAGGTCAAGCCGGATGGTGCGATCAGCCCGCAAAAACTATCCCCAAACACACAGGCCGCCCTGCTGGTGGGCGCGTATGTGAAAAACTGGTCTGAGCACCCGCTGACCAAAACAATCCCATCAGACGACCTCAATTCACTGATCGAACAGACCGCGAAACAGGCGGGGCTAAAAATGAATCAGCCGTTTCTGTTCGTCATTGAAGGCAATTTCAAAGATGTTCGCTTCCACGTGATCAACGGCGCCTGTCCGCTACGCGCCCGAATGCGCAAAGAAGTGCTCCCTGCAGACAAGCGACCTTATGAAGCGGACCTCCCCAAAGTCAGCGGAACACTGGTGGGTGTGTTCGCCAAAGATTCAGCCGGCAACATCACCCACCCCGGCACCTCGGTGCATATGCACCTGCTCTTTAAAGATGCGCGGAGCGGCAAGATGAAAACGGGACATGTTGAGCAAGTGACGATACAGCCAGGAGCGAAGCTGCTGTTGCCTGAGTAAGGCGCTGGATATAGCTTGAGCAAATATCTAATTATAGAATTTCGTGTCTTTCGAAATTTTAGCGGTAGGAAATTGAATCAGAATTAGACTTTTGAGACGGACATTTTAATTTGTCCTCAGCCTGAGCCGTTTTGTCCAAGCAGAATAACCTGTCCCCATCGCCCACCACTACGAGTACAGCGAAACCCCTCCTGACTCTTTGACTCCTAATCAGGGAGAACATAGATAAAATTATAAACAGGCCCTTGCGTTAACATACATTCATGCACCAGAATACTACTATACAAACTGCCTCGTAAACCACATTCAAACCGGTGCACAGTGATGAAAAACAAATTGCAAGGTCGGCTGACTTTACCGGAAAAAGTGCGAGTTGAAGAACAAGATTACATTAACCAACGACGGAACGCCGCTCAATTAGAGAATCAAGAGCTATCACCGCCCGTCGGGTTAGCGCTTTCAGGAGGAGGAATCCGTTCGGCTACGTTTGCTCTTGGTGTTCTTCAGAAATTTGCGAAACATAATAGTCTGCGGCTGGTGGACTATATGACAACAGTTTCTGGCGGCGGTTACATTGGCTCTTGCATCTCATCTTTGATGTCAAGTCCTCAACCAGACACGCCTTCCGATGTGGATGACACGAGCATCGATCAAAGTGCCTTTTCCAACTTCAACCTTTCAGACAACTTTCCGCTGGTGCGTGCCGATCAGATGCACCATTTACGAAAACATGGCAATTTTCTCATTCTGCGAGAAGGCGTGTTTCGAAAAGATGTCTTGCGCGCGGTGGGATTATTTCTAGTCGGCATTATATCAACTTTTTTTCTGTTAGCGCTGCCTTTACTAACCATCGTTGGTCTTTCGATTGCTTATATTTCCTGGGTGGGTGAGATACCTCTGACTACCAAGAAACTAACTTGTATTCCATGGTCTTCCTGGAGTGATGCGCTGGCAGTCAATAGTCATCATTTTTGTGTATTACTTTGGGGGTTTCTCATTGGGATCACGCTGACCTATTTGATAACGCTCATTCATTCCCGCTGGAAGCATCCAGGCGGCAACTTGGGTGAAACAGACGAAGATCTCGTTGAGAGAACCTGTTTGACACGCGTTTTCGTTGCCTACTATTTTGTTGCCGGAATCTTACTCACGTATCTCATTTCAATAAATCTACCACCACCCCAAACCTATTTTACGCTTTCTAACTTTCTGGTTCCCGTATTCTTCAGCCTGGGTAATGTTGCAGGAGCAGTATTTTTTTATTCGGTCATCCTTAGCAAGTTTAGAAAATTATGGACACTCAAACGCCGCTCACTTTCAGGAGCAACAATCGCGATCATGTTTAATGCCACGGTTCTGTTCTTCTTTCTGGCTTTTGTCGCCCTCTGTATTTGGGCAGTATTAGGAAAACATCTAGGACCAAAAGGATTAGACATTTATGATGCAACAGAAACTCCGCCAGGCATGTTTTTTCTTATTTTAAGTGCACTTTCATTCATTACCACGCGGCTATTTGCTTTGCGAGGAAAAGCCCCCAAATCAAACAGTGGCCCTCTTGCTATCCTCGCGTCAAAACTCCCTCTTCTGACTCTACAAATTGCGGTCCCACTGTTTCTCTTCTGTACTTTTATGGTCTGTATTGAATGGGTGATCAACTATGGCCACATCAGCACCCCCGAAGTAGGGCTCTGCCTTGCCGTCATTAGCGCAATCGTGTTACTCGCCGCAGGCTATATCATTGACGTAAATCGGCTGAGCATTCACTACTTTTATCGAGACCGGCTTACAGAAACCTATCTCCAGACTGAACGACACGAATCGGGAGAACTAAAATTGATTCGCGAAGACAGCGATATGACCATCGGAGAATTAAACCCTTCCGACAACGATAAAAAAAATCCGTTCCCCTATCACATTATCTTATGTGCATTGAATCTCGCAGGTTCGCGTGACCTGGCACGACGCACACGGAAATCAGACCACTTCATTTTCTCACGTAAATACTGTGGCTCCAGTTCGACAGGCTATGTCCCCACCAATGTCTATCGAAGGGGGACCACAAAACTGGCAACGGCAATGGCAATTTCCGGGGCAGCGGCTTCAAGTAACATGGGATTTCAAACATCCTTTGCAAGGGCATTTGCGATGACCCTGTTTAATGTGCGGCTCGGTTATTGGTTGGTAAACCCACGAGTTTATGATCGGGAATGTGATGAAACGACTCAGGAAGAAGTTATCCAATTCCCGGTTCAAAAGAAGCCAAAAACAAAATGGATTGATGAAAACTGGAAACATAAGCGACTTCCGTTTTGTCCAAAAGCACTTGAAAAGCGCACTTGGTGGCCTTGGTTTCTTCGCGCAGAAATGATGAGCGACACAAACAGCCAAAGTCGATTCGTTAATTTATCAGATGGAGGACATACCGGCGATAACATTGGTCTCTATCCTCTGTTTCAAAGGCGCTGTCAATTAATCATCGCCAGCGATGCCGAATGCGACCCAGGCTATAGCTTTAGCTCTTTGATCAATGTGATCAATCAGATCTACATTGATGAAAACGTGGAGGTCGAAATTGATATTACCAAACTACGCCCTGATCAGGATAGCGGTCCTGGTAAAGCCCACTTTTTGATTGGAAAAATCAATTACCCCGAAGACCCGGATCGAAACGATAAAGATGCTGAGCCTTCAACCGGTTGGTTAATCTATCTGAAGTCGTCGCTCATCCACAACTATTATCAAAGCACACGCAATGAAGCACACCACCAGCATAATGACCTAAAACATGAGCCGCCCGCCGTTCAAAGCTACGCCATCCATCATAAAGATTTCCCGCATGAGACTACAGCCGATCAATTTTTTGATGATGATCAGTTTGAAGCCTATCGCGCACTCGGTTTCCACGTCGCTGCATCCATGCTTGATTCGTTCGAAAACTGGCGTAAAAAAGAGCCCCCAGAGAAAACAGAACCTGAGTCAGCGGCAACCGTAGAAGAGTTCGTCAAATGGTGTGAATCTCAGTTTCATAAACCAACCAAGGTGCCCCAAGGGGAACACAAACATTAAAGTGAGAATATAGATAGATATCAGGTCCATTTCTTTTAAACTTGTCACTTTTTAATTTAGCAAAGATAGAAACCAACTCCTTCGCGGCAAGATGAAAACGGGACATGTTGAGCAAGTGACGATACAGCCAGGAGCGAAGCTGCTGTTGCCTGAGTAAGGCGCTGGATAAAGCTTGAACAAATATCTAATTTGAGGCTCCTGAAACCTTTGTTTGTCCTCTTCGGGTAAAACCTTGACGACCGCGAATTCACGTAATACTATAAGTTACATGAAACGCGACAGCAAATTATCCGGTGTACTGCACATCCTGCTCCACATGGCTGAGCAGACGATTCCCATCACTTCCGCAGACCTGTCCCAGATGCTTGCCACGAATGCCGTCGTCATTCGGCGAATCATGGCAGGCCTCCGACAGCAGGGATACGTGCAATCTGAAAAGGGACATGGCGGCGGATGGACTCTGTCGTGCGACCTATCGAAGATTACACTACGGGATATTTATGCTGCGCTGGGCAGCCCTTCGCTGCTCGCCATTGGCAATCGCACTGAAGCGCCTGGCTGCCTGGTGGAACAAGCCGTGAATGCGACCCTGCAACAGACGTTTCATGATGCGGAGGAGCTGCTGCTCTCTCGCTTTGGTGAAATCACACTGTCCATGCTGAGCGCCGACTATCAAGCGCGCCTCAGCGCTCGTGGCAATTCTCCTCAATGTGGCGGAGCAAGTTAATGTCCCTTAACCCAACTGAACCCACTGCCCCGTTCTCCGATGCGCGCGTTGTCGCGCGCTATGCCGAAGGTCCGCCACGTATGGTTCCCGGGTTCGCTGACATGCAACGCATGACGACGCTCCTGCTAGCGGAACGCGTCCCAGAGAAAGGTCGCGTGCTTGTCGTAGGGGCAGGAGGCGGATTGGAGTTGAAGGTCTTTGCGCAGGCGCACCCGAGTTGGACCTTCGATGGAGTCGACCCGGCCGCGGAAATGATCAAGCTTGCCAAACAGACTTTGGGACCACTCGCGTCGCGCGTCCGGTTACATCAGGGTGACGTTGACGTCGCTCCGGAAGGCCCCTTCGATGCGGCGACTTGCCTCTTAACCATGCACTTCATAGCACCAGCAGAGCGGCGACGGGTGGCAGCCGAAATTCACCGCCGACTGCGCCCCGGCTCGCCTTTCGTCATCGTCCACATGAGTGTTCCACAGCATGCAGGAGAGCGATCCCGATGGCTTTCGCGCTACGCATCCTTCGCCGTGAGTTCCGGAGTCGACCCGCAGAATGCGGAGACGGCCCGCGCTGCAATCGATTCGCAGTTACACATCCTCACCCCCGAGCAAGACGAAGCAATCTTGCGCGAAGCAGGATTCTCAAACGTCAGCCTGTTTTACGCCGGCTTCACATTCCGCGGCTGGGTGGCCTACGCTTGATGCGCCATAGGTAGTGTCGATAGTAATTCGGGCAAAGCTATTTTTGGTTCCTGGACCCTTTATTTTTCCAGTGCGATTAGTAAATAACACCTGAATGTAATGCGTGTTTTTATTAGAACTTGTCCAAAAATCGCAAAACCACTAAACTTTAGTCACTCGTTCAAATGAATGATCTGCTATCGATACAGTACTTTTAAACAGCCACGATTTTCTGACAGTGGACAATATTCGAAGTTTCAAGATGGATTCTAGAGGCCCCAACAAATTGACTTCGCAAACTCGATCGGTCCAAATTAAGATGCCGATGATTTACATTTTCGGATTCATTGCCATCATGCTCTCTCCGCTTTCAATAAGTTGGGGCCAGCCGTGGAACAACGATCTTCGTCCGACTCAGATCATTCCTGAAAATAAAGAGACTTCTAATAAAACATCGCCCGTTGCTGAGGGAAGTTCTGCACCAACCCTGCCACCTAAAGTCAAATATATTAAGTATTCTCAGGCCAAGGTTCCTGGCGGAGACTCTGTACCCACGAAGTCAATTGATGATCTTCCGCCAGAGAAAAGAAAGCAGTTCGATCAGGCTTACAAAAATTGGAAATCCACCCTGAAAATGGAACGTGAACTGCAGCTTCAAATTCTGGAAGAGGATCAACTCCTTGGAACCGCTGTCAATAAACTCAATGGTGAATTATCAACGAGAGAAGCTCAGATTAAACAAGAGATAGGTAAATTGCCCTCCGGCTGGAACACAATTCTCCAACCAAAGAATTCTCCAGAGAGACTGCGATGGGTGATTGCGTTCCATCGAGCCAATCTGGGCAAGGTGTACCAGGAATTAGCAGAAGCTGAGTTATTTCGACCGTTGCTTGCCTGGTGGGCCCAATTAGTCTTCACTGATGAGAATCTGAAATCATTTGTTTTTAAGGCAGACCTCAAAGATTCGATTCTTGAGGATCATAAACACGATTCGACTCTCACCAACGAAGAATATTTAAACACTCTCTTAGCGATGTATAAACGGCATAGTAATCGTCATGTAGAAGAGTTGCATTCTGCACAAAAAGACTTACAAGTTCCAGCTGAGTTGCCGAAGTTGCTGATTGATTTAAGCCGAATCCATGTGCAGCATCTGATTTGCTCCACATACAAACGGCTGAGTATTCAACCACCTGAGCTGGGTGTTGCCAAACAGAATATTAAACAAGCCTCTCAAACGCTAACACTGATATGGCCTCAATGGCATCTCTATCACCAAAAAGAATCACATAAGCAACTTGCAAGAGAAATACGAGAGTGAGAGAGACACACGCATGATGTGCTGCTCACACGCGTCATCTCCATCAGGTGGATCGACGCGATATAAAAACAACAACCTTTCAACCTGTGATTCCCATCACAAAGACATTCAAATGATAATCACGCCCCATTTTAAGATTCCTGGAAACTTTGTTTGTTTTTATTTGCTTTGAAAATTATGGTTCCTGTTCAAGAACCTCGATCACATTACCATTCAGGTCTACCTTTGCCTTTATCCGGCTTAAGACAAGCGCACCGAATCCATTCTTGCCGCGAAATGTTGTCTGAACGATTAAGTGGTCCGTCCTGTCCCAGTACACCGTTTTTGCATGGTCATACGACGAAGGGTCATTCATTGATTCTTTAATCCATTCAGTCAGGCCTCGGTGTGAACCATCCCACGAACTAAATCCTTCCTTGATTTTTTTCGCACGAGCGTTCTTGAGTTTTACGATCGCTTCGGCTGCTTCTCGGGCTTTGCGTTCTTCCATTGCTTTTTTGGCGGCTATCGCAGCAAGTCTCTGTTGCTCAATCCGTTCTTGTTCGCGTTTTTTACGCTCAGCCACAATGTCTTCTACATGTGCTTTGGTGAGGATGGCAATACGAGTGTCAAGTTCTTGATACCCTGAAATGAATTGCTGCGGCATGATCCCGTTTTTTTGTAACGCTTGAAACTCTTTGTCTGAGAGTTTCATTAGTAAATCGCGATTATGCTTTGGGTCTGTTGCATTTAAAATGTGATCGTCGAGTTTCTTAACGTAAGACACACTACTTGCGTGCGGTATGGAAAGAGCCGTTAAAACGATTTCTCTTCCCTTGTCAACTTTACCTGCTTTTATTAATCCTGTAGCTTCTAAGACCAAAGACTTGACTTGAGCGTCTGCTATCCGAGTGCGAAGTTCCTGGATTGGTTGAAAGTTTGTCGCGTTCGGAATGTTACTGGCTGAATCAAGGGTCTCTTCCACTTTTGCAATGTTTTTGTATTGCCAATAAAGTTCGGCGGTCTTTACAACAGAGACAACTCTCTCATTTGCTTTTTTTGTTAAACGTTCAAGTTCAACTTTTCTTGCCGCTTCCTCTGCGGACTTCTCTTCGGCTACTCTTGTCGCTTCTGCTATGCGACTAGACCCAATCAAACTAGCAGAGAATAATATTATTCCAATAAACGCAAACACCCCCAATTTGAGTTTAGTTCGCCAACCATTGTCTTCATCAATGTGTAGCAACCGGCGAACATGTTGTTTAATGACTGGAATGAATGTGGTGACACATAGGATCAATAAGATCTGCCCTAACCATGCGGATGGTTTGGGGAACGATTGAGAGGTGAGCAGTGCCAATAGGATGAGAATGGAAAACCCAATCAGATACTTTCGCCCGTTTGATTCTCTGATATCACGGTCAATCATAACCGGGAATTTAGTGACGGGAGCAGTCGAAGTAAGTGACTCTTGAATTCCGCTTTGGATCGTTGGTACTTGAACTGCATGGCTACAATTTTTGCACGCTCCCACTTTACCTGCAGAACTTTCGGGAACCCTTATTGCGTAGTTACAATGGGGACAATTGAAGTAAATCACGGCCCGTATCTTTCAATAAAGCGTGCCTGCTTTATTTTTCTGGTAGTCGCACTACCAATAGCCTACCAAATACTCACTTGTGCTCAACAGTTACATGGGAATTCAAGCTCTAATTTCTTTGATAATTTGCTTAGTGTGGGCAGAATTTGGTGCTAGATCCGAATGGCCTCACATAATTTATTTGTAGAATTTACGTAGATATCGAATAATCGATTAGAGTCTACCGCATAATGAAGTCTATTCCCCTCCTGCTCAACCCATCAGCTTCACAATTTTCATCTCGGGGTGTGAGTGGAGACGGGGTAAAATTGATCTTCGTTTTCGTGGTCTGTCAAAACGGCGGCTAGTGCCGCGCCGCTCAGGGTGGGGTTGGTTTTGTTTTCTTGGGGTGTTTTTTGATGGGTGAGATTTCACTGGCGGGCGGACACATCGGTCCTCGTTATTAGGGATTGGATGGTGACTTCACATTCCTGTTGGGACAAGGCACATCTGTTACCAGAAACAACACACAATGGGTAGGCCCGAATGTAATTCGGGCCGAGCGCAGCGAGCAGGAAACCCTCGGGGTACATGTTCGATTCAGCACAAGCTCATTCTGGGCAGTGACTGCACTCTGTTCAAGAAGGCACCGCGAGGTGGCACACGGGATGATTGATCCGGTTTGTGTGATGTTTTCCGAACGGTTTCGCTGGTTCCTTTGCAATCCTAATACGGGACTGAATGTCGCGAGGCGGGCGGACACATGGGTCCGCACCCTACTTTTTTTCTGGATCGAATTCTGGTTCTGAAACGGGTCGGTTTCTCTGCCACTTCCTGTTGCCTGCGGCAATCCCGAATTGCATTCGGGACCACCCCGCCCTTTACTCTGCTTTTCGTGTACTTTCGTGTTTTTCGTGGTAGTAAAAAAATGGGGAGCTCTCTCATCACTGTTGGGCAAGCCAACAGGTGGCACCCGCCGAACAGTATTGGGACGAGCCAAACACTACCACCCGCCGATTTCACTCTGCGCATGCAAACAGGGAGAACGTTGGGCGCTCTCCCTGTTTGTTTTGACAGATCTAACCGAAGCTCTGTTTTCAGTCTCCGAAGGCGCCGTCGAAGGCGATGTCGGAGGGTGAGAAGTCGACGTTCTTGACGAACTGGCAGGCTTCGCGGGCACCTTGATCGCGGTTCATGCCCATGTCTTCCCATTCGATGGAGAGCGGGCCGCTGTAACCGATGTCGTTCAAGGCACGGATGATTTCTTCGAACCGTACGCCGCCTCGTCCGACGCTGCGGAAGTCCCAGCCGCGACGTTGATCGCCGAACGGCAGGTGGCTCGTCAGAATTCCCGTACGACCATTCAGCGTCACCGAAGCATCTTTCATGTGAGCATGATAAATACGATCGGGGAAGTAACGAATGAACTCAACAGGATCAACGCCCTGCCAGATCAAATGGCTGGGGTCGAAGTTGAAGCCGAACTCTTCGCGATTGTCGAGGGCTTTCAAAGAAGCTTCTGCGGAATAAATGTCGAAGGCGATTTCCGTGGGATGGACTTCGAGGGCGAACTTGATGCCGCATTCCTGGAAGACATCCAGAATCGGATTCCAGCGGTCAGCGAGCAGTTGATAGCCGGCGTCAATCATCGTCCGTGGTGTGGGTGGGAAATCATAGAGCAGATGCCAGATGCTGGAACCGGTGAAACCGTTGACCACACTGACGCCGAGCTTCTGTGCGGCGCGGGCCGTGTTCTTCATTTCTTCGATGGCACGGTCGTTCACGCCGGCGGGATCTCCGTCGCCCCAGATATATTCGGGCAGGATGGCTTTGTGTCGTTCGTCGATGGTATCGAGGACGGCCTGGCCGACGAGGTGATTGGAAATCGAGAACAACTGCAGGTCGTATTTTTCGAGCAGTTCCCGTTTGCGGTTACAATAGGTATCGTCGGAGAGGGCCTTGTCGACTTCGAAATGGTCTCCCCAGCAGGCAAGTTCCAGGCCATCATAGCCGAATTCCTGTGCTTTCTTACACATCTCTTCCAGCGGGAGGTCGGCCCATTGTCCGGTGAATAATGTTACGGGGCGTGCCATAAGAAGATCCTTTCATATTGTCACATCTGGGAATGATTAAATCGTCCCTCACACTAGACCAGAGCCCCCGGAAAGTCAAACGAACACGCACTTGTCGGGAGCAGCCTGCAAAAAAAGGGGATGGCAGACTCCTATCAGGTAAGCAAATTGATTATTATCGGGATCACATCCAACCGGAATAACACAATTTTGCTAAGAAATCGCCGCCCTGCGGTGCCAATCGCCTTGAACAGGAAAGTTCCATTATGTCAGACAAGAGTCCCCCGCTGGTGGGCGTGATCATGGGAAGTCAATCCGACTGGGATACGATGAAAGAGGCGGCTGCCATTCTGGAACAGTTTGGCGTGGCGCATGAGTGCCGCGTGGTTTCGGCGCATCGCACCCCCGACTGGATGAACGAATACGCCAAGGAGGCGGAAGCACGGGGGCTGGAAGTGATCATCGCGGGTGCAGGCGGAGCCGCCCATCTGCCGGGTATGGTCGCCGCGCAGACAGTGTTGCCCGTGCTAGGAGTGCCGGTCAAGAGTCGGGCGCTGCAGGGGCTCGACTCGCTATTGTCGATCGTACAGATGCCGGGAGGCGTGCCGGTGGGGACGCTGGCGATTGGAGAAGCGGGAGCGAAGAACGCGGCACTGCTGGCGATTCGTATTCTGGGTAACTCCCGCCCCGAACTGCGGAAACAGATGCACGCTTTCTGTAAAAATCAGACCGACACTGTATTGGAAAATTCTGAATTATGAGTGAGTTGATCGCCCCCGGTGCAACGCTGGGCATGCTAGGCAGCGGCCAGTTGGGTCGGATGTTTGCCATTGAAGCCCGCCGCCTGGGTTATAACGTGCACGTGTTCTCGCCCGAGTCGCAAACGCCCACGGGTCAAGTCGCGGATCTCGAAGTCTGTGGCGAGTATGACGACCTTGACGCCGTCGCAAATTTCGCAAAAAAGGTAGATGTGATTTCTTTCGAGTTTGAAAACGTGCTTTCCGAAACGACAGAGACCGCATCCAAATACGCGCCGGTACGACCTGGTGCGAATGTGTTGCACGTCGCGCAGAACCGAATTCGGGAGAAGTCGGAATTGCGAGACGCCGGGATTCCGGTGACGCCGTTCGCGGTGGTGCGATCATTGGACGAGTTGAAAGCGGCAATTGCTGAGCTGGGTACTCCCGCTGTGTTGAAGTCGGCGACGTCCGGCTATGACGGCAAGGGGCAGGTGAAGATTGATTCTCCCGACGAAGCGGAAGCCGCGTGGAAGGAAGTTGGGGCGGACGAAACGGTTCTCGAAGCGTTTATTGATTATACGTGCGAAATTTCGGTCGTTGGTGTGCGTGGACTGGACGGCGAGTTCGCGTATTACGGGCCGATGAAGAATGACCATGCGAATCATATTCTTGATATTTCGGTCTTTCCCTCTGGTCTGGGAGACGCGGTCAACAAAGAAGCGGTCGACATCACACGGGCCGTGTTTGAGCATCTGGATGTGGTCGGCGTCTTGTGCGTTGAGTTCTTTCTGACCGGCGATCAGCGGTTGATGATTAACGAAATCGCGCCGCGGCCTCATAATTCAGGCCACCTGACGATCGACGGGCATGTGACGTGTCAGTTCGAACAACAAGTGCGAGCGATCTGCGGGCTGCCTTTGGGATCGACGGAATCACTGAAGCCGGCGGCGATGGCGAATCTGCTCGGCGATCACTGGGAAGCGGGGCCGCCTGACTGGAGTGCGTTACGAAATTTTCCCGATGTCAAAGTGCATCTGTACGGCAAACAGGAATCGCGGGTTGGTCGCAAGATGGGGCACTTGACGGTGCTGGCTGAAACATCAGAAGCGGCGGTCGAACGGATTCAGCAGGCGCGGGCAGCGATCTTTCACGGCTGAATTATTTGCCCGGTTTATATACCCAGATTATTTGCCGCGGACGTTGCCCCAGAGTTCGATGTGCATCCGCCGTGTGACCTGACAGCCAAGTTGTTCGGCGATCTCTTCGATCCAAGGCATGCGTTCGGCCAGCATCTCAGCGGTGATGCCTTGCGGCATGAGGTACACATTTTCGCGGTTGATTTCGGGGTAGCGGATTAGATAATCCTCAATCTCTTTGATGTCTTCCCGTTGATCGACGACGAATTTAATCTGATAAGGATGGCGTTTGATCAATTCATGAATGACGGTTGGCTGATCGCGTCGGGCATCATGGCGATGCGCCCAGTCGGGATCTTTGACGGGAATCGAGTTCGAAAGCTTGGGACTGATCGACATCAGGTCGACGTGGACATCCGCCAGAATCGTGCCCGCGGTTTCGATGGTGATGACCTTGCCGGCGGTATGCAGCCGCAGCGTGAGCGATTCGATTTCGTGGCTCAGCATCGGCTCGCCGCCGGTGACGACGACGTGTTCACAATCGTACTGCTCGATGTGTTCCATGATCGCATCGACCGACATCTTGTCGCCCTCCGGGTTCCAGGAGGTGTAAGGCGTGTCACAGAACCAGCAACGCAGATTGCAGCCACTGGTGCGAATAAAAATCGAGGGGACCCCGATCCATTTGCCTTCGCCTTGCGGTGAATGAAAGATTTCTGAGATCAGCACGAAAACGGTTCCTGAAATGAGTGAGAACGAACAATGAGACTCATCTTAATAGAAAGCGGCGGTGGTTGCATTGAAATGTACGGTCAAAGCGTGGTAACTTTGACGAAAATTTGAAATCACATCGATAACGATTAGACTCTTCAGAATTTAGGACAGCCCATGCGCCACGATTCCCGCCAGAACGATCAACTTCGCCCCATCAAAGTCGAACGGGGATACACCAAAGCCACCCCGGGCAGCATCCTGATTTCCGCCGGCGATACGGTGGTGCTGTGTACGGCCAGTCTGGATGACAGCGTTCCCCCCTGGAAGAAATTCGACGAAACCCCGAGCGGCTGGGTGACAGCGGAATACAACATGTTGCCCGGCAGTACGTCTCCTCGGAAACGCAGAAAACCAGACGGACGTTCGAGCGAGATTCAACGACTGATCGGCCGCTGCTTAAGAGCCGTTGTCGATTTCGGTGCCTTGGGACCACGCACGATTACGGTGGACTGTGATGTACTGCAGGCCGACGGCGGTACGCGGACATTGAGTATCACCGGCGGTTTTCTGGCGCTGCTGGACACAGTATTGGCGATTCCGGAAACATGCCAACTGGCCGAAGGGGAAATCTTCGATCCGAAAAAAGTATTTTCAGACAGTGTGGCTGCAGTAAGTGTGGGTGTGGTGAATGGTGAACCGGTGCTGGACCTGGATTATATTGAAGACAGTACCGCCGGCGTGGATATGAATGTCGTGATGACGGGCAGTGGCGACTTCGTTGAAGTCCAGGGAACGGCGGAAGGCCAGACCTTCAATCGGAGTATGCTGGACGCACAGCTGGAACTGGCGACATTGGGAATCAAACAACTGACTGAGATTCAACGAGAGTGCTTCGGAGCCGACTGGCCGTTATGAGGGTGACCGGGAATCGTTTTTTACTACCACGAAAAGCACGAAATCACACGAAAAGGATTGATCCTTTTTGAAACATTTCACGTTAGAACCAAATAGAGAAAGCGACGATAGTCTATTCAACGATCCCCAGTCACTGATTCCCTAAGTTAGGAAGGCCGATGCTGTTAACGCTTGGTAAGCTGCTCGCGAAGAGTTACGGTCTCTTGTTGACGATGGCGGTCGGCGGTCTTGTTTGTGCGAACCTGTTTGGATTTGGGACCTTTCTCGTTCATGAAATCACTTCCGACAGTCAACATGCTCCCTCTACGGAACCGTTCCGGTGGTGGATGCACTGTGGCTGGATCGTGGGTGTCGGACTGGCTCTCGTCGGCGCGGTGATCCAAAAACGAGCCTCAATAAAAAAGTCTGTAGACAAACAGGCTGAGCATCAGGATGAGCCGGAAGAACGGACGACGAAGGAAACAGGGAACGGGAAAACGGTCGGGAAACGGAGCAGTCTTTTCTCTTCCATCGCATTTTTCGGTTTCGCCGGTGGATTCCTGGGTTTGATGCTGGGAGGCTCTTTGTTGTTGTTCTGGTTTTCGATCGCATATAGCCCGTTTACTCCCGCAGGCTGGGCTGCTTCGATCTCTGTTGAACAGAGACATAAAACCGGTTCAGGACAAAGAAAAGATGCGATGACGACGAAAAACCCGGTGGCCCTGTATGCGTTTGGAATTCCGATTGCTCTGGGGGTGACTACTGGGGCGCTAATCGGCGGAATTGGTGCCGCGATGGGGAAGGTGGAAGATGGGTAACGATTTTTTACGACCACGAAAATTCACGGAATACATTGGAGTTGATGCTCCCGCATTTAATTAACTTATCGGGTAACCCCGAATGGAATTCGGAGTTGTCGAAGACAACAGGAAGTGGCAGAGAACCCAAGTGATCTCCTCACAACGGAACGAACAAATAAAGGTAGGGTGCGGACCCATGTGTCCGCCCGCCTGGCGAGATTCAATCAGGGATCACGAAAGCAAAGGAGCCAGCGATAACTTTCGCAGGTCCTCACACAAATCACGTCGATACAGCGGGTAGACACATGGGTCTACCCCTACTTTTCCTGTTGATCCTGTTGATTGAAATATTTCCAAATCACTGTTGGCAAGCCAACAGTGCCACAGACTACCGTGATCTCTTTTATGTTTTTACTTCCACGAAAACACGAAATGAATGCGGGCGGGCTGATTCATTAAACCGAGTCTTCAATATCGTTTGACCATATAGCTGATGACATAGCCGAGGGTCGTGCGCCAGGTATTCTCTACTGTTTCGTTCCACTCTTCGTCGAACTCTTGAACCGTTTCGATGACTGCTTTCAACCAGATATCATAAAGTGGTGGCTCGATACTCAGATGGTCTCGATCGTGTGTCCTGGCGCGCTCGCGCAGTTCTTTCAGTGCCTCGGAATCGCCGGAGGTGGCGCCGGCTGCTAAGCGGAGCGAACGCAGCAACATTTTGTTTTGCTGCTCAAAATTGGTATGTCGGAATTTATGACGGATTTCCTCAGACGTTGACAGAAACCGATCATAAAACGCGGGAATAAAGTTCTCATTTTCCATACACCGGTCAAGGCTGTTTAGAAACTGATCTTTCGGCGTTATAATTTCCATAGGTATTCCACTTGGAACAGGATGATTCATCGCGAGCTAACATGTCACTGTACTATCAGTTTTCACTGTGGAAAGCAATATGGCGAAATGAAACTTCCGATGCACCATTTGATTTGAGGCTGGAGCTGAGTAGTGACGCAGGTTATTCTTCCAACCGATTCCAACGGGCCTTGCGTGATGAGATTTGAAAGGCGTGCCCTGCCTCGTGATCGATGAGGTGGAAGATCGCCCATTCGGGCGTGGTCTCGTAATCCCGACAATTCACAGGACAACGTAAGCGAAGCCATTCTTCGAGGTCCATTTTTTGAAAAACCGAGAGTCTGATTTCCCGCGTCGCATTGAGCCGCTGGAGAGAATTGATGGGGCATCCCGGTCACATGACTGCCTTTGCCGTGTTCGTCAGCCATCGGAATGGGTAGCAGGTCGCTGACCTCGAACGGGATGGATCGTAAAATACTGAACCCAAACAGCTTCACTGGTGTCGTCCTCTCCGACTGAAGATAGGAACAGACACTATGACACTCCAGCATCGCATCAGATCTAATTATAAAGATCAGACTTGGAACCGTAAAATTTACCTGACGGAAAAGTTCCTGCTTGATTCAATCGACGATTGGGCTCGATCTGAGAAGGAATTTCCTATCAAGGGTGTTGTTTCAGGAATCCTGTATCTATTTTCATCACGCTATGAAGCAGAGAGTATCAATGATCGACAACTAAAAGTATACCTTCAGAAGCATGCAGATTCTCCCGAAGTGGAGTATTCTCTGACCTGGCCGAAACAAACTGCATCGCAAGGACAAGAGTTGATTGACCTTATTTCAAAGATATTGTCTTCAGCTATTGCCGAGTGGAGTAAACACGGCAGTCATGGTCTCACTGTTACTTCTGTGCTTGAGCAAATTGTGGATCAGATCATGAAACAACAGTATGTCGTTTTCCATCATCATGAAACGACCATTCGAGATCGAGGTGGTTTTGGGGGCAAGGTTAAATCCTGAGTGACCCGTTTAGAGTTAATCTAACACAGAGCAGTCCTGTAATTGACTTTTTTCCATTTTGGAGTTCACAATGCGAGCGTATGTGCAACAGGGACAAAAAGGAGATCCGAATTATCTTAACCTGGAACGAATTGCGTATACATTCTGGGAACGGGGTTATGAGATGCTGCGCTTCGATTACCCAGAGTTCTGTGAAGGAGCTCTGGACCGGGGGTTACTCACCTATCCCGATGAAACGATTGTTGCAGGTGGCGTGGGAACCGTGCGTGCGGCGATCAAACGGGCCAACCGTTCTCTGCCTGAGCTGCAGGAACTGCCGGACTGCCTGAAGCCGTGGATTGGTCGTAAGTATTGGACTTCCACGCTCGATGAGGTGCGACAGCCGTTTGAGAAAGCAGAGCAGACGCAACCGGTCCACGTGAAGCCTCTGTACGAACACAAACGATTCACTGGCACTGTTTTCAAAGAATTCCGCGACCTGATTCCCTCTGCAGCGGTCGACGGTGCAACGGAAGTTCTGGTGCAGGAAGTAGTGGAATTCGTCACTGAATGGCGGGCATATATCTTTCGTGGTCACATCAAGACTGTTGCGAATTATCAAGGCGATCCGCTGGCGTTCCCCGACCCCACTCGAATGCAGGCGGCTCTGGACGCATTCGAAAGCTGCCCCGTCGCCTGCAGTATGGACTGGGGAATCACGTCTGCAGGAGAAACCCTGCTGGTCGAAGTAAATGACGGTTATGCCCTGGGCAATTATGGCGTCGATATGTATGTTTATACGGCGATGATCGAGGCCCGCTGGAGAGAAATCATGGGACTCGAAGACAATGGAATTGGTGTCCTGCTCTAAACCGGCACCAGATACGAAATTCGTTTTGTTGTTATTTTTACTACCACGAAAAACACGAAAGTCACAAACGGTTACTTGATTTACAGCTGCTTTCGTAAGACCATGAGAGACATTGTAAAAATGATATTTGAACTTCGTCTCTGCAAAGGAGCCTTGATATGAAAGCTGTTGGCCTGACCCGTTATCTACCCATTGATGATCCAGAATCACTGGTGGATGTGGAACTGGAACAACCAGAACCAGGCGGGCGGGATCTGCTGGTGGCGATCAAAGCGATTGCCGTGAATCCGGTGGATACGAAAGTGCGTGCGCCGAAAGAGACCGTGGAGTCTTCCCCCAAAGTGCTGGGCTGGGATGCGTCGGGCATCGTCGAAGCCGTCGGTCCAGATGTGGAACTGTTTCAGCCAGGCGATGAGGTGTTCTACGCGGGCGATATTACGCGGCCCGGATGTAATTCCGAGTTTCAACTGATCGACGAACGGATTGTTGGTTCGAAGCCGAAATCGCTCGATTTCGCAGAGGCGGCGGCGATTCCGCTGACATCGATCACAGCGTACGAAGCGTTTTTTGATCGACTGGAACTGGATGTCGAAGGAGCGAATGCGGGGGAGACGCTGTTGATTGTTGGTGGTGCCGGGGGTGTGGGATCGATTGGGATTCAACTGGCGAAACTCGCCGGGCTGACGGTGATCGCGACCGCCTCACGGCCTGAATCGACGGCGTGGGTGCAGGAACTGGGGGCCGACCATGTGATCAGTCATTATGAACCACTGCGTCCACAGATCGAAGCGCTGGGGTTGAAGTATGTCGATTCGATCGCGCTGTTCAATAATACTGACCAGCACTGGGAATCCGCCGTTGATCTGATTCGGCCTCAAGGCAAGATTGTCTCGATCGTGGAAAACGTAGAGCCGCTGGCACAGTCGATGATGAAAACCAAATCGGCAACGTTTGTCTGGGAGTTCATGTTTACGCGATCAATGTTTGAAACGCCGGACATGATTGAGCAACATCGACTGCTGAATCGGATCTCAAAGTGGATCGACGGCGGTCAACTTCGCAGTACAGCGAATGAAGTGCTTTCGCCGATCAACGCTGCGAACCTGCGGGCTGTACATCAAAAGCTCGAAACAGGACGCTCCATTGGCAAGATTGTGATTCAAGGCTGGGATTGAATCGACGCAGTCTGGTAGAGTTGCCAGTCTGGTCGAGTTGATTGATCGAGTTCTCAATCCGGTATTGTGTGCCACCGCTCGGCTTGTCCGACGGTGCTGCAGTGATGGACTTTTTTCTACCACGAACAGCACGAAAGACACGAACGGAATAGAGATCGCGTTTGCTTTATGACGCGGTTCCCTGCTCCGCCTGAATGGAATTATGGCTCCACCGTGGGGCTCCACTGTTGATTGAGATCTTTGCCTCAGATACTCGCCAAATCAATGGGATTTTCACTGTTTTTAAAAGAAACTTCACAAACAGGGTATGGACTAAGTCGGCAGATCGATTGTGTAGGCAATTGCACAGAATGGGTTTCGTTGTCAGAATGGGGGCCTCATGTTGATCATCATTTAGTCTGGAGAGCGGTTGTGGCGAATTCTGAGTATGTAGATGTGTTTAATTCGGGCGCAGTGGCCATTGATCGCTGGCGGACTCTGAATGCGGATGTCAAACCGGATTTGAGTGGTGCGGATTTAAGCGGAGCCGACCTGACCGAGACGAATCTGGTCGGCGCTAATCTGAGCGGTGCCATTTTAGTCGGTGCTGACTTCAGTGGTGCGGATCTCGTCGGAGCGAATCTGGTCGGTGCCAATCTGGAAAAGGCCGACCTCTGTTTTGCCGATTTGAGCGGAGCCGACCTCAGCTGGGCCAATTTGCATCGGGCGAATTTAAGACAGGCCATTTTTAACGGCGCCCACTCGCGCAATACTCTCTGGGTCGAAGTTGATTTATCCAGAGCCGTGGAACTGGAAACGATCAACCATTGGGGCCCCAGTACGATTGGCGTCAATACACTCATGTGGTCTAAAGGGAAAATCCCAAAAGAGTTTCTGCTGGGTTGCGGTCTCCCCGATGACGTAATTTCGCATGTCACTGGTTATTTCGCCAGCACCGCCGTCGATTTCTTTTCCTGCTTTATCAGCTTCTGTTCGGAAGACTCTGCATTCGCTCATCGATTGTATGATACGCTACAGGCCCGGGGAATTCGCTGCTGGTTGGATGAAAAGCAAAAGTCGTCTGGACCAGGAGCCCCCACCGATCGGGGACTGAAGATTTGGGACAAAGTGCTGCTCTGTGCTTCAGAACATTCCTTAACCAGCGACTGGGTCAATCAGGAAATAGCAGACGCTTTTGAAAACGAAGACCGTCAATACAAAAAAGACACGGTCCTGATTCATTCCTTACTTCCGCTCAGCCTGGACCAGCATCTGTTTGATACGTGGGAGCATCAAGAGAAAGCGGCCCTCTGTGATCGATTAACCGCTGATTTCAGAAACTGGGAAACAGACCCCGCGGTATTTGATCAGCAAGTGGAACGGGTGATGGCAGCACTGCATACGAATTATCCCGGCCGCGGACCGGAGTCTGGGTCGGCTTAGCCTGTGTCCAGGTTTACTGTAGCGTCTCCAAGGCCTTTTGGGCCGAGTATAACAGAATGAGAGACGCTATGGTTAAATGGTACGTGTTCCAGAAATATCCAGCGGCACTCAAAGCCGAAACTGAAGTGGAACAGCGGCTCTGATTATAAAATTCAGAATATAGGATGTCCGCCCTGCATTCATTGCTATGATATTAATATCACCACTGCCCCAGCGCACGGGCAATCATATGCAGATATCTCCCTATGTTGATTTCCCATCAGGAGCCGCTTTCATGATCACGATCAAAACAGTACGGCGTTTTTTCCTTTTCTCACTGGCACTTTCGTTATTCGTCCCGAGTGCTCTCAACACGGAAGTTCAAGCGGCAGCGAAGGATTCTGCAAAACCAGCCGTGGGAGATGTGGCCAAAGATTTTGAACTGGCAACCCCCGCAGGCAAGCAGGCCAAACTTTCTGATCAGCTCAAGAAGGGCCCCGTGGTGCTGCTGGTACTGCGTGGTTATCCGGAATATCAATGTCCCGTTTGTACGCGGCAGGTAGGCCAGTTTATTGCGAATGCCGCCAAGCTGAAAAAGGCGAACGCATCTGTCCTGTTAGTCTATCCCGGGGCGGCTCAAGATCTGGCAAAACGCGCGGATGAATTTATTCGCGATCAAAGTCTGCCGGACAACTTTCATTTCTTAATCGATCCAGATTACAAATTCACGAATGCCTACAATCTGCGGTGGGATGCCAAACGTGAGACCGCATATCCTTCCACGTTCGTGATCGGTAAAGATGGTAAAATCAAGTTTGCAAAAATCAGCATGACACACAGAGGCCGGGCCAATGCAAAAGAAGTTTTGAAAGCGCTGGGTGAGTGAGCTATAGCTCTGTTCGTTTTGTTTTTGAATGGAGTTTGGTGGCTGTATACAAGCACTGTCGGGCGAGCCGACAGTGGCACACAAGAGAAAGAAGACGAGCATTTTCATCACTCCGGAACGATGCCCGTTTTCGTAGGGGCAGGTCCATGTGCCTGCCCGCCGAACGATGTTCATTCCCAAAACACTCTGGGAACGGAACCGGAAACAAACGACGTATCTCAACACATAAACAACGTCGATACCGCGGGCTGCCACATAGGGCAGCCCCTACATGCAATATCACAAAAGCGGCTTCCATTCTGTACGGACCCAGCCGACGAGGTAGGCGGAGAGTCCAAAGCAGAGGATCGCCAGTAGTGTGATCACGATTGCGGGGGCGAGAATGATCTGTCGATCAACGTATTTTCCCAGCTGACAGAATTCCAGCCCGATCGTCGCGAAGGTGTATCCCAAGCTCAGTGCATCGTCAAAGCCGCCCGCGGTGAGCGATTCACTCACCGCCGTCGCCGTGCTGTGTCCACCGACAAAGCCAGCGGGAATCAGCAGGTATTGCAGGACGCGAATGCGGGACCGAAGCAGGTGTGCAATCACCAGCAGGATCGAGATGATGGCAAAGCCTGCAAACATTATTCGTAGGAATTTCCAGTTTAAGTTCGACTGTTAAGGTGAAAAACCTAGTTTGAAATAGAGTAACAGGCTCTTGTGTGATTCACCAGTTCTGTAGTCCGGAAATAGGATAAAGGGATCGCTTGAAAATTTACTTGCCCCCCTGCACTTCTTGTTCTACCAGTGCAGCGAGTGTGGAAGCATCCAGATTGGCTTGTCTGTTCTTAATATAACATCGTTCGACCTGCTGCATACTAATATCTGTTCTGTCATTCATTCTCAATTTCACCAGTGTATCAATCAATAACTCAGGGGGATGCCCGCGTAAACGAATGGCAATGATATGGAGAATGCTAACATGAGTATGGCACAATAATGCACGACGCCAGGGGAGCAGTATGCGAAACAGAAAAGACAAACTGATCATCGCTACCACTCCTGCCACAAATCCGAGAGTGAATGAGAACAGGTCCACTGTTTGATCCTTTCATTCCGTTTTACGATTATTTTCCATCTGCGACACACAGACTGAATTTGATTCAGCGTATCCATCATCGTTAATAGCAGAAATGTAATAACGGTGGCTAGCGCCGAATGGTACTTACTTTACTTTTTTTATGTTGAATCAG
>TARA_R110002095_G_scaffold92472_1_pt1 | contig 51320 bp, 48 predicted proteins | sample TARA_R110002095 | Tara Oceans TARA_R110002095 (sample SAMEA4397255) | marine metagenome | biome: Polar Biome; feature: [SRF] surface water layer (ENVO:00010504); material: water (ENVO:00002006), including particulate matter (ENVO:01000060) such as... | depth 5 m | reverse complement strand
CATATCCTGAAGTCGATTCGTGAGGTATTGGAAAATGAGTAACGAGATTCTGAATGCTGAGGAGCTTGGCAACAGGCTACTCCAATCCGTCAAAGAAATGAAAGCAGGCAAAGCCGCACGAACCAGCCGTGTAGAGCCTAATGAGGTGGCAGAAGCACGAGGTAAAACAGGCCTGACCCAGATAGAGTTTGCTGAGGTACTGCATATTTCTGCGCGTACGTTGCAGGAATGGGAGCAAGGTCGACGTAAACCCTCTGGTCCTGCGAAAGCACTCATCGAGATTGCTTTTCGCCACCCCGAAGTCATTCGGGAAGACCTCGAACTCCGGGGTTGACAAGCGGCTGTTGTCGGACGCGCTACACTGTAAGCAATGGGATGGACTCCTCCTCACCGGCATCTACGTGCCAAAATGGTGCGTGATAGTCAACCATCATGAAGATGAGGAGAAGGCCAGATGCGCATTCGATCTGATTGCGCAGCAGGGGCGAAACGATGATGGTTGGCCCCAGTCCTCGATCCCGGAAGATTTTGGTGCTGATAAAGTAGACTGAACTTTTACCCCGGCCTGTACGCTGGGCCACTAGCAGTTTTCGCCGTTGATTGACGATGGCATCGATGGCTTCCCGCTGGCCTTCGCGGAAGGTAGCGTTGGGTCTTCCTAAGATACTGTAAATGATTAGCTTTCTTGAATCTGGTGGTATTTGGATTGCGTGGCTACAGCAGGGGAACTGTCGGCAGGAAACAATATCTTCAGCAACGTGGATATAGGTATGGGTAAATTTGCATGATTTGGAGGGCCATTCAAGAAGAATGGTGCCGAGGAGAGGACTTGAACCTCCACGGGGTTGCCCCCACTAGCACCTGAAGCTAGCGTGTCTACCAATTTCACCACCTCGGCAGGTGATTTGCAGAACTGCCGTTAGCTTATTGAAAACCCGACGTTTCTGCCAGCGTTGAGGCGTGTCCCTCAACCGATGGCGCGTACTTTAATAATTCCCGCCGGGGCTGTCAAACGTTTTTTTGCAAAAAGAATGTCAGGTATTTATGCCTATTCCGGGCAGGTTGATAGGCAGGAGCTACATCCCAACGTTATACTCCATTGCAAACGAATCTAAACTGTGCCGCGTTGGTGCAGCCTCAGGACAAGGATCCGAATGGTTTCCAGGAAGAAAAACGACCGGGATCCTCACGCCAGCCGTGAGGCCCAAAAATACGATAATCCTATTCAAAGCCGGGAATTTATCCTCTCGCACCTCAAGGATCGCGGGGCTCCCGCAACACATGAAACATTGTGTTCCGAGCTTGGTCAGTCTTCGGAGGAGGGTATTGAAGCCCTTCGGCGGCGTTTGATCGCCATGTGCCGGGATGGACAACTGATCTGCAATCGCCGTGGCGCCTACCTGCCCATTGAAGAAGCGGACCTGGTTACCGGTCGGGTGATCGGTCACAAGGACGGTTTCGGCTTTCTGGTGCCGGACGACGGCGGTTCCGACCTGTTTCTCACGGCCCGCCAGATGCGCCAGGTGTTTCACGGTGACCGGGTGGCAGCACGGGTTGATCGTGTTGACGACCGCGGTCGGCGTGAGGGTGTGATTGTAGATGTTCTGGAATACCGGACCAGTCAGACCGTGGGGCGATTTTTCCAGGAGAGTGGCATCAGCTTCGTTGTTCCGGAGAATGCGCGCATCAATCACGAGGTGCTGATTCCCCAGGAGAATTGCGGCAATGCCCGCCACGGCCAGTATGTTGTCGTGGATATTGTCCGTCAGCCTACCGTGCGCACCCAGCCATTGGGCAAGGTCGTTGAGGTCCTTGGAGAACACATGGCGCCAGGAATGGAGATCGACGTTGCCATCCGTTCCTACGATATTCCCCATAGCTGGCCACCCGCTGTCGGTCAGCAGACGGCCGAAATTCCGGAAGAGGTCGCAGAAAAAGACAAGGCCAACCGGAAGGATATCCGAAACCTCCGTCTGGTAACCATCGACGACGAAACGGCCCGTGATTTCGATGACGCCGTGTATTGCGAACCAAGGCCCCGTGGCGGCTATCGTCTGCTGGTGGCAATTGCCGACGTTTCCCACTATGTCCGCCCCGGAACGCCGCTGGACGAAGAGGCGGTCAATCGCAGTACTTCGGTTTATTTTCCGGACCATGTGGTGCCGATGCTGCCGGAAAAGCTGTCCAATGGCCTTTGCTCGCTGAACCCGGGGGTAGACCGCCTCTGCATGGTGGCCGATATGACCATCAGCGCCGCCGGCAACATCAGCAGTTACAGCTTCTATCAGGCGGTGATGTTCAGTCATGCGCGGCTTACCTATAACAAGGTAAGCACTATGCTGGAACACCCGGACACCGAGCAGGGCTACAAGCTGTCTGAGCAATACGCCAATGTCCTCCCGCAGTTACACAATCTTTATGGGCTCTACCAGTTGCTGCGCAAGGCCCGCACCGAGCGTGGTGCGATCGATTTCGAAACCACCGAAACCAAGATCGTGTTTGACGCCGACCGGAAGATAGAAGAGATTGTGCCGGTGCAGCGCAACGATGCCCACAAGATCATCGAGGAATGCATGCTGTGCGCGAATGTCGCAACGGCGCGATTCCTGAAAAAACACAAACTCCCGGCACTCTACCGGGTGCATGATGGCCCCTCGGAAGAGCGGCTCAATGCGGTTCGACTGTTCCTGGGTGAGCTGGGCCTGCAATTGGGTGGGGGCGATAACCCCACGTCTGCGGACTACCAGGAACTGCTGAACAGTATTAAGGACCGCTCGGATGCCAATGTGATCCAGACGGTCATGCTGCGTTCACTGAGTCAGGCCGTTTACAGTCCTGAAGAGAGTGGCCATTTTGGACTTGGCTATACGGGTTATGCTCACTTCACGTCGCCGATCCGGCGTTACCCGGACCTTATCAATCACCGGGCCATCAAATCGGTTATTCACGGTGGGCAGTCGTCCAAGGATGTGGTTCCGCCTCCGAAACCGGACCCCGAGCTTGCCGTGTATCCTTACGATATGGCCCGGATGGAGCAGTTGGGTGAGCACACTTCAATGGCGGAACGGCGTGCCGACGATGCCACCCGCGATGTCATGGCCTGGCTGAAGTGTGAGTACCTGAGTGACCATGTCGGCGAGGAATTCGACGGCGTCATTGCGTCAGTGGTGCCCTTCGGCTTCTTTGTTGAGCTCTCGGGCGTTTATATAGAGGGACTGGTGCATGTTTCGACGCTGAGTGGCGACTTTTTTCACCACGATTCAGCCAAACACCGCCTTATTGGTGAGCGCACGGCCATGAGTTTCCGGCTTGGTGATGAGGTTCGTGTGAAGGTTGTTCGGGTTGGCATGGAAGACCGGAAAATAGACCTGGAGCTGATCAGCGAGCCGGTCCACCGCCAGGCAGACCGCGACGCGCTCAAGGTCCCTGATAGAGGGGAGCGAGGCAAGGGCAAGCGGGGTGCTGGTAAGGGCGGTAAATCAGCCGGCAGGGCGAAATCTGGCCAGAAAGGCGCGTCACCCGCGGAGCCTGGCCCGAAGCGTCCAAGGAAGCGTCCGGCTTCGGCGTCACCGAAAAAGCCGGGCCCTGAGGTCTTTGATGACGATGAAACTCCTTCTGCCAGGGATGAGCTGGTTGCGCGCGCTGCACAACTTGTCCTGAAGAAAGGGAAGAAGGGCGGCGGCGCTGGCAAAGACGACAAGAAAGCCAAGCCGCGAAAATCCGGCAAGTAACGGGAAGTGTAAACGGTGTCCGGAGAATTTGTGTTTGGCTGGCACGCGGTTGAGGCTGTTCTCAAGCGCGAGCCTGAACGTTTGCAGCAGGTCTGGATTCAGACCGGCAGGCAGGATAAGCGGGTCAGGAGCATTACCGATGCGCTGGATGCGCTGGGTGTGCGCTGGAAAGTAGTGCACCGCAAGGAGCTCGACGAGCGGGTGTCCGGGGTGCATCAGGGTATTGTCGCGGCCGTCAGTGAAAACCGGGAGTGGACGGAAGACGATCTGCTGGCGCAGTTGGCGGGCAGTGACACGCCTCCGTTCCTTTTGGTGCTTGATGGTGTCACCGATCCTCACAATCTGGGCGCTTGCATGCGCACCGCCGATGCCGTGGGTATTCAGGCAGTGGTTGTGCCCAAGGACAAGTCTGCTTCGCTGACACCGGTAGCCCGTAAGGTCGCCTGCGGTGCCGCAGAGACGGTGCCCTTTGTGCGGGTCACCAATCTCGCCCGTTTCCTTCGGGGCCTTCAGGACCAGGGCGTCTGGCTGATTGGCACCGCTGGTGAAGCCGGTGCAACGCTTTACCAGGCCGATTTCAGGGGGCCGGTGGCGCTGGTAATGGGTGCCGAAGGGAAGGGGATGCGTCGCTTAACCCGGGAGCACTGTGATCAACTGATCAATATCCCGATGCTGGGGCACGTGGATAGCCTGAACGTGTCCGTGGCTACGGGTGTCTGCCTGTACGAGGCGTTACGCCAGCGGCTTGGTTAACCCTTGCACACGGCGGCTTACCCGCCTAGAATACCTCACCCCTTTACTAAGGGGCGGTTTTGTATTGCCTGAATGTTGGTAATGCAAAGTCTCGCTTTTGATCAAGCCTTTCTCGCAAAGCGTTATTGATAAAGCAAAAAGAAACTGGCAGCCCAGGCTGTCAACTCCTTGCTTTCATGTTTGCCGGTCGCGAATTTTTCAATCTGGCCGGTAAAAAGAAAGCTGTTTAAACCGTAGGGAGAACTCATGCGTCACTACGAAATCGTTTTTATGGTACATCCGGATCAGAGCGAGCAGGTGCCCGCGATGATCGAGCGTTATACCAGCGTCATCACCGAAGATGGCGGTAAGGTACATCGCCTGGAAGATTGGGGCCGTCGTCACCTGGCTTACCCGATCAACAAGATTCACAAGGCTCACTACGTACTGATGAACGTTGAATGTTCACAGGCGGCGATGGACGAGCTGACTCACAACTTCCGTTTCAACGATGCCATCATCCGCGACATGATCCTGCGCCGTGATGGTGCTGACACAGACCTGTCCCCGATGAAAGCTTCCGAGTCCCGTGAAGACCGTCGTGGCGGCGATGATCGCCCGCGTCGTTCAGCCGAAGCTGACGAGCCACGTCAGCGTGCTGAAACCCAGGACGAAGAAGAGTAATTAACCGGAGTTGAGGAGTTAAGTTATGGCTCGTTTTTTCAGGCGTCGCAAGTTTTGCCGCTTCACGGCAGAGGGTGTCAAGGAGATCGATTACAAGGATCTGGACACCCTGAAAGGCTACATCACTGAAACCGGCAAAATCGTGCCCAGCCGCATCACCGGCACCAAGGCACGTTATCAGCGTCAGCTGGCTACCGCTATCAAGCGTGCCCGCTACCTGGCACTGCTGCCGTACTCGGACAGCCACGATAACTAAGTAACAGAAACACAGGACTTGGGGCCATGCGTGCACTTGCACAGTATGTAATGCGCGGTCCCCTGCAGGCGGGCGGGGTAGCAGCAGTAACCACTGCCATACCCCTGCTGTTCTGGATTGGCGCAGCCGTTGTCGGCCTGGTTATTCTCAGGCTCGGCATCAGTCAGGGGCTCGGTATCGGGCTCTGGGCATTGCTACCGGCGCTTGGCTGGAGCATTTTCGGGCAGGACCCGACGGCTCTGGCGGTACTGCTTCAGGTAATGCTGATGGCGGCGCTTATCCGAACCACGCAGTCCTGGGAGAAGGCCCTTCTCGGGGGGAGTTTTCTCGGAATCGTCACAGGCCTGATGTTGCCTGTGATCTATCCCGGCCTGCTGGATGACCTGGTCCAGACCGGGGTGAGCTTTTACCAACAGTACAACGCCGAAATTGCAAAGAGTCTCGGGGATGACCTTGAGGGAGTGATTCGGGACACCATGAACGCGAGCATGGCAGGCACCTATCTGACAACAGGTGTGGGCATGACCATGCTGGCGCGGTCCTGGCAGGCGGGGCTTTATAACCCCGATGGATTCCGCAGGGAATTCCATGGTCTGAGGCTGTCTCCGCCGGTTGCGGTCGTGTGTGCGGTAACTGTGATGGTGGGTCCGTTTCTCGGGCTGAACGCCATGCTGCTGGCCTGGGCCGCGGGAACACCGCTGTTTTTGGCGAGCCTGGCGCTGGTTCACGGCATAGTTGGTTTGAAAAAGCTCAGTGGGCAGTGGCTGGCGCTGTTTTATATAGTGCTGGTCCTGTTGGGTCCAAGCCTGATGATTCTGTTAGTGGTTCTGGCTTTTGTGGATAGCTGGCTGGATATCCGGGGGCGCATGAAGCCTGCCGGACCGGCTGAATAAAGCATGAAGAGGTTAACGAGATGGAAGTTATTCTGCTCGAGAAAGTTGCAAACCTTGGCTCCCTGGGTGACAAGGTAAAGGTCAAGGCCGGTTACGGTCGTAATTTCCTGCTTCCGTATGGCAAGGCTGTACCTGCCTCCGAAGCAAACCTGAAGGCGTTCGAGGAGCGTCGTGCCGAGCTTGAGAAAGCAGCTGCCGAGAAGCTGTCTGCTGCACAGGCCCGTGCCGAGGCTCTGGAAGGCGCTTCCTTCACCATAAGCTCCAAGGCTGGTGAAGAAGGCAAGCTGTTCGGCTCTGTCGGTGTGCGTGACATTGCCGATGCAATCACTGCCGGTGGCACCGACGTTGAGAAGAGTGAAGTTCGTTTGCCGGAAGGCCCACTGCGTGTGACCGGTGAATACGAGATTGAGCTTCAGTTGCATTCAGACGTCGAAGTCACTATCAAGCTGGCGGTTGTTGCCGAGTAACCCGTTTTCCCCGGAAAACGGAGCCGGGGTTTCCCGGCCTTGGTAATAAGCTGGTGGCCGGCGCTGTCGTTTCGAAGGCATCGACCGGCCAGCCCAACAGGCCCGAACCGCATCTTGCGGCTTTCGGGCCTGTTTCTTTCTGGTATGCTGTTACGGTCTGGTAACCCTCTCAAAATTGCAGCGGCAGGTCGCTTAAACTGTCGTGGTTTTGACGTCCAACTGAAGATGTTTTCATGGCCAAGCCCAATCTGAAGCCCGCGAGTACCGATCTCGAAACCAGTCGTATCAAGGTTCCTCCCCACTCTGTTGAGGCAGAGCAGGCGGTATTGGGTGGCCTGATGCTCGACAACCGTCGATTTGACGAGATCTCCGAGGTTATTTCGGCCGCCGATTTCTATCGACAGGACCACCGCCTGATCTTTGGCGCCGTGGAGCGCCTGGCCAGTGAAAGCGAGCCACTGGATGTGGTGACCCTCGCCGAATTTCTGGAACGGGCCGGGGATATTGAAGATGCGGGGGGGCTGTCCTATCTGGCCGAGCTGGCGGAAAAGACGCCGGGAGCGGCCAACATCCAGGCTTACGCCAATATTGTTCGAGAACGCTCTGTCCTGCGCCAGCTGGTGGAGGTGTCCGGCAAAATCTCCGATTCCGCATTCAACCCTCAGGGCCGGAACAGTAGTGAAATTCTGGATGAGGCCGAACGGAACGTGTTCCAGATTGCCGAAGCGCGGGTCAAGGAAGGGTCCGGGCCCCAGGCCATCAACCCGATTCTGGCCAAGACCCTGAGCCGGATCGAGGAGCTGTTTGAGTCCGGTGAGCAAACCACCGGTTTGACCACCGGGTTCAAGGATCTGGATGAGCGGACCTCGGGCATGCAGCCCTCGGATCTGATCATCGTGGCCGGTCGTCCTTCGATGGGTAAGACCACCTTTGCCATGAACATTGTTGAAAATGCCCTGATCAGCACCGGTACGCCGGTGCTGGTGTTCAGTATGGAGATGCCGGCAGATGCGCTGGCCATGCGCATGCTCTCCTCACTCGGGCGTATCGACCAGACCAAGGTCCGGGGCGGCAAACTGGAAGAAGACGACTGGCCCCGCCTGACGTCCGCGGTCAGCCTGCTTAAGGACAAACCGCTTTATATTGATGATACCCCGGGCCTCAGCCCCACTGAGCTGCGCTCCCGGGCCCGGCGTATCGCCCGCGAGAACGGCGGCAAGATTGGCCTGATCATGGTCGACTACCTGCAACTGATGCGGGTGCCTGGTAACACCGAGGGCCGGACCGCGGAAATTTCAGAAATATCCCGGTCCCTGAAGGGGATTGCAAAGGAACTGAGCTGCCCTGTGGTTGCCCTGTCCCAGCTCAACCGGAGTCTTGAGCAGCGGCCCAACAAACGCCCGGTTAACTCGGATCTGCGTGAATCCGGCGCGATTGAGCAGGATGCCGACGTGATCATGTTCGTATACCGGGATGAAGTGTACAACGAGGATACCTCGGACAAGGGTATCGCCGAGATCATCATCGGCAAGCAGCGGAACGGCCCCATAGGCACCATTCGCCTGGCGTTTATCGGCAAGTACACCAAATTCGAGGACCTGGCCCATGGCGATTACAGCGATTACGGCGGAGAGTATTAATGCCAAGGAGCACTGTCGCCCGGATTGACCTTGAGGCGCTTCGCCGGAATTACCAGACCGCCTGCCGGTGTGCCGGTGGCGCGCAGGTGATGGCCGTGGTAAAGGCTGACGGCTATGGTCATGGCATTGGTCCGGTGGTGTCGGCCCTGAATAGCCTGGTACCGAAATTCGCGGTAGCCTGTCTGAAAGAGGCTTTGGCCATTCGAGCGAATGGGCTGGAACAGCCGGTTGTGCTGCTTCAGGGTGTCCACGCCGGTGAGGACTTGGCCGAATGTGCACAGCAGGATTTCGAGCCGGTACTTCACAGTGTCCAGCAACTGGAATGGCTGGAGCTATCAGATCAACTGCCGGCGTTCTGGCTGAAGGTTAACACCGGTATGAACCGGCTAGGGTTTCATCCAGGCGAACTGGCCGGGGTGATGATTCGGCTGGAAGCCATGAAGGCCAGTGAAAGGCTGCTGGGTTTTGTGACCCATTTTGCCTGCGCCGACGATGCCGAAAACACCATGACGGCCGATCAAACGTCGGTCTTTGAGCAGGCAACTGCTTCCTGGCCCGGATTAATGAAAAGCGTTGGTAACTCGGCTGCTCATTTTCTTGCCGACCAGCCCCTGTATGACTGGAGCCGCCCCGGCATCATGCTTTATGGCGGCTCTCCGGTGATTGGCAAGACCGGCCCGGAGCTTGGCCTTGAACCGGCCATGTCGCTGGAAGCGCCGTTAATCAGCACTCGTGTTGTGCGTGCCGGGGAATCCGTCGGCTATGGTGCCGGCTGGGTGGCTGACCGGGACACCCGGATGGGTATGGTGGCCATCGGTTATGGAGATGGCTACCCAAGACATGCCGGGACAAATACCCCCGCTGCCATCAATGGCCGGCGAATCCGGCTCATTGGCCGGGTGTCCATGGACATGCTCGCTGTCGATCTGACCGGAGCACCGGAGGCCAGAGAAGGGGACAGTGTGGAGCTTTGGGGCAGAACGGTGGGAGTTGATGAGGTGGCTGCCTGCGCAGGTACCATATCCTACGAGCTTCTGACCGGTATCACCGCACGAGTTGCGCGACAATACCGGTGATTTTGCCGGGCTGGCCGTCAGGCCTGCTCCGGCTCGTGAATAATTTCCTCGATGAAGTCGAGAATGGCAGCCAGGCTTCGGGCGTCGAGCTTTTTCAGAACCTTGTGAACAACCATCTTGCTTCCCTTGAGCATGCTGCTGATCCCTATTTTTGCCATGCCCATCATCATGCTGCTGGCGTGCAGTCGCCGAAGCGGCTCAAGGAAAAAGAAATCCAGACCTTCTCCGGTCAGCTCCACGATCAGGTTGAAGAGTGTGTCAATCGCTTCCTTGTCGGCCCTGCCGTGTTCGCGAAGTTCGCCGACGGTATACAGGGCACGGGTTCGCAGCTCATCGGGAATGGGCGCCACAATGTGGCTCTGTTGCTTCAGCATGACAGTTCCTGTTGTTGTATGCTCTTGAAAGGGATGGCAATGAATTAAATTCAGACTGCACTAGTGTAGGGACCGGAAAGACTAAGCCATTGGCCAGACCGGTTCGGGACTACCGTCACATCAGTGATATCCGGAGGCATTGAACCCGCGTGCATGTACTTGTTGTTCACGATTACGGCCCCTTGGGGAAGATTTTGCTGGAGCGCCTGCGGGAAACGCACCTGCACGTCAGTCCGTTGCTCGTCAGTGATGCCGCCAATGCAGATCTGGACGCCCTGGAAAACTGGATTCCCGAGGATACCGACCTGATCATAAATGCGCTCTGGATGGCGAACCCTGAAGTCGCCGAAAAGGATCCCGAGGGAGCCCGCACGGCGGCATTTTCATTGCCGGTAGCCATGGCCGGGTTTGCCCATGATCATGGTATGGCGCTGTTCCAGCTGTCCTCATGCTATGTCTTTGATGGCCGCAAGCAAAGCGGCTACATCACCTCCAACCCCGGCCAGCCGGTAAACGAGCTGGGTAACTGGCAGTGGGAGTGTGAGCAGGCGTTGCGTACCCTGCTGCCGAGACACATTATTCTGCGAACTGGCTGGAGCCTGGCGCGGTTCATCCGGAAGGTGCAGGCTAGTATTGCTGCAGGCGAGACTCTGTCACTGCCCGGGCGTTGCCGCGGCCAGCCCGTTGCGGTTCGTGATCTTGCGCGGGTGATAACGGCAATGGTGCTTCAGATCGATTGTGGTGCTGAAGTATGGGGCACCTATCAGTATGCCGGTGCCGAGGAAATCAACCTGTACGAGCTTGGGCTCGCGATCACCGGGCTTCCGGGCATTCCCGAGGGTACCCGGGTGATCGATGAGGTGCCCGGCTGGGGGCATCTTGAGCCAGTAAACACCACACTGATCTGCACCAAGATCCGAAATACGTTCGGTATCAAACAGTTGCCCTGGCGCTCCGGATTAGTGGATGAGCTGTCGATGCTGAAACAGACCAATGGCAGGGAAGTGACCGGCGAGCCCGCCGGATAACTCCCGGGCGGGCTCTGCATTTTCTGAGCTCAGGGGTGAGACTGCCGTGAGAACTCGCGGGTAACCAACTGCAGGGCCTCCACGTCCAATAGTTCCACTTCCCGGCCTCGGGCCTTGATAATTCCCTGGTTCTGGAAGCGTGTGAACACCCGGCTGACGGTCTCTACAGCCAGCCCGAGGAAGTTGGCAATATCGTTCCGCGCCATCGGCAGGCTGAAGTTGGTGGGGGACATGCGCCGGCGCTGGAATCGGCTGGACAGCGACAGCAGCAGGGCGGCAATGCGTTCCTCGGCTGTGTTCTTGCTCAACAGCATCGCGAGCTGATGACTGTTCTGGATTTCCTGGCTCATCAGGTGGTACATGTGGTGCTGTAAATCCGGTAGTTTGCCGGTCAGCTCCTCCAGTTTATCCACCGGAAACTCGCACACGCTGGTTCTCTCCAGAGCCCTGGCCGTGCAGGCGTAGTTCTCGCTGCTCATGCTGTCGAGGCCGACCAGCTCACCGGGCATGAAGAACCCGGTGACCTGCTCCTCGCCACCTTCGGTAATGATCGACGTCTTGATAGACCCGCTTTTAACCGCGAAACAAGAGCGGAAGGGTGTGCTCTGGTCGAAGATATGCTCGCCGCGATTGAAGATCCGCCCTTGCTGGATAATATCTTCCAGCCTGTCCAGATCGTTCTCTTCAATGGCCAGGGGCAGACACAGGTTGCTCAGGCTGCACTGGTGGCAGGACGCCTTCAGGGGGGATGCCTGGCGAAACGGAATTGCTTGAGCCATACGTAATGATCCATCCAATTTGATCCATATCAACAATGTACCTTAATACGGATGACTGTCTTTGCCAATGATCAAGCGGGATGATCCTAGAATTATTTTTTTACAAAAATAAGGGCCCGAGGGCCCTTGACAAGAGGGTTTACAGTTTCTCAAAGACCAGCGAGGCGTTGGTGCCGCCAAAACCAAAGCTGTTGGACATCACGGTGCTCAGGTCTGCCTCGCGGCCTTCAGGGCCCACCAGTGGAATGTCGCGGATTTTCTCGTCCATATTGACCAGGTTGGCGGTGCCGGCCATGAAGCCATTCTGCAGCATCAGCAGCGAGTAAATTGCCTCCTGAACGCCGGCAGCCCCCAGGGAGTGCCCGGACAGTGACTTGGTTGAGGAGATAGCGGGAATGTCGGGTCCGAAGGTGGCACGTACCGCGCCCATTTCAGCCACATCGCCTACCGGGGTACTGGTGCCGTGGGCGTTGATGTAGTCGACCTTGCCACGGATCGTGGCCATGGCCTGTTTCATACAGCGTTGTGCGCCCTCGCCGGAGGGGGCTACCATGTCGTAGCCATCAGAGGTGGCGCCATAGCCTGTCAGCTCGGCAATAATATTGGCGCCCCGTCTCTTGGCGTGTTCCAGTTCTTCCAGAACCACCATGCCGCCACCGCCGGCGATCACGAACCCGTCCCGGCCGCTATCGAAGGGGCGGGACGCCGTTTCCGGGGCTTCGTTGTATTTGGTAGAGAGGGCGCCCATGGCGTCGAACATCATGGTCAGGCTCCAGTCTTCTTCCTCGCCACCACCGGCGAACACGATGTCCTGCTTACCGGCCTGGATCTGCTCCATAGCGTGGCCAATGCAGTGGGCACTGGTGGCACAGGCAGAGGACATGGAATAGTTTACGCCCCGGATCCTGTACGCGGTGGCCAGGCAGGCTGACACCGTGCTGGTCATGATGCGCGGCACCATGTAAGGCCCGATGCGCTTGACGCCTTTCTCACGCATGATATCCGTGGCTTCCACCTGGCTGGAACAGGACGCGCCACCGGAACCGGCAATCAGCCCGGTGCGGTCGTTGGAGATCAGATCTTCAGTAAGGCCCGCCTGGGCAATGGCCTGTTCCATGGCGAGGTAGCTGTACATGGCGGAAGGGCCCATGAAGCGGCGGATCTTGCGGTCGATAACGGATGTGTCCACATCCACAGAGCCGGCAATCTGGCTGCGGAAGCCCATTTCCTTGTAGGTTTCGTTGAAGCGGATGCCAGACTTTCCGTTTTTCAGGCTGTCCGTGACCTCATCCAGTGAATTGCCGAGGCAGGAAACGATGCCCATGCCGGTGACGACGACGCGTCTCATAAGTTCCTCCTAACCGGCCGGCCGAAATGGCCGACCCTGCGATCAATTACGTTATTTAACAGTCTAGGCGCTTTGGGCCGAATGCGATATTTGACCTTGGTAAGGGGGCGGTTAGTCGGTTGCCTCCCGGGCTTCACGCTCAACCATCTCTGGTGTTTCCAGGGAGATGCGCCCCAGCGTTCCGGCCCTGAATTCGTTGAGCAAAACCTCTGACACCTTGTGCAGATCCGGAACGCCACCGCGACCGAAAAACCGACGTTTTGCGGCAATACCATCCATCAGTCCCAGGCCGTCTTTCGGCAGCTCCTCAAAACCGTAGCGGGCCTTGACCAGCTCTGGGTAGGCCTCGAGCAGGTAGTCCGCCTCGAACATGGCAACGTCCTCGAAATCCAGCACCGAGCTTCGAATGGCGCCGGTGACCGCCAGGCGGTATCCGCAGGCTTCCGGAGACAGCTTGGGCCAGAGAAAGCCGGGGGTGTCGTACAGAAGGATGTTATCGGGCAGCTTGATGGCCTGCTGCGCCCTTGTGACCGCCGGCTCGTTCCCGGTTTTGGCCGCGGGCCGTCCCGCCAGGGTATTGATCAGGGTGGACTTGCCGACATTGGGAATGCCCAGGATCATTACCCGCAATGCGCTTTTCTGGCGGTCGTGATCCGGTGTCATTTCCTCGGCAAGCTTGAGGATGGACAACGCCTCGGTGCGTTGATTGTGAGTGAGGGTCATGGCACGCACCCCACGCTCTTTCTCGAGCCAGACCAGCCACTGCTCGGTGATCTCCGGGTCTGCCAGGTCGCGCTTGTTCAATACCTTGATCAGCGGCGTTTCGCCACGCAGGGCCGGCACCAGCGGGTTTTCGCTGCTGAAAGGAATCCGCGCATCCACCACCTCAATGATGAGATCCATCTGCGGCATCACTTGTTTGATTTCCTTGCGGGCCTTGTGCATGTGCCCTGGAAACCAGTTAATTGCCATCTTTTCTGCTCCGGCTGCCTGTAAACGGCGCCATTATGAAGGGGAATGACTAAACTTTCACATTTGTTTGAATGCCCGTGTGTGGCGGTTTGTGGCGGGGGATAGTGAGAAGTATGTATAAAAACAGGGCTGATCGGGGTGAAAAACCGAGTGTGGATGTTTTAGGGTGTAGGGCCTGAATGACGAAATCAATGTAGGTCGGTGGTATTCAGGTTGTAGCCACCCTGTCAACGGAGAATTTTATGAAGCTTGTAAAACTGTTTGGTACTGCTCTGGTCGCCCTAAGCCTTTCGGTTCCCGCCATGGCGCAACAAGCCGCTGGCGGGCAGCCAGACCAGGTTGATCAGCTGGCGCAAATGGTGGGCCTGTCGGAGGATCAGCAAACGGAGATCCGCGCCATCATCGACGAGATGCAGGGCGAAATCGGCGAGCTCCGCCAGGAAGCCCGTGCCCTGCAGCAGCAGATGCAGGGTGAGATCAAATCCGATTTTGATGAGGCTGCCATTCGCGAGCACGCCGAAAAACTGGGCGATGTCACCGGCGAAATTGCGGCCTTGTCCACGCTGATGCAGGCCAAGGTAGATAATGTGTTTACCCAGGAGCAGCGTGACGAGCTGGATAAGCGCATGCAGCAGATGCAGCAGCAAATGCAGCAGCGTCAGATGATGCAACAGCAGGGCCAGGGTATGCAGTGATTTAGCTTCCGGCTGGCTGTCCGGGAGAAGGGTCGCATCTTCGGGTGTGGCCTTTTTTGTTTGGTGCCTGTCCAGCCAGCTACGGAGCCAAAAAGGTCAGGAGCCGAAACCAGACTTAACACCCGAACCATTTTCTGGCAGCCATGCCAGTTGTTCATGAGCAACTGCTCTGCCGGTTCAAACGAGTGCGGAGTGTGCTGTAAACCTCAGTGAACCGTGACCTTTGAGGATGCTTCTTCCAGGGAATCGATCAGCCGCTTCAGGCGCTTGCCCATTTCGGCGCTCTCGGCAAGCTGGGTCACCATGTTCTGGGTGGTTTCGCGGATACCCTGAACATTGGCCAGGACATCGTCGGTGCCGGCGGTCTGTTCAGCGGACACATTGGCGATCTCCTGATTGCTCTGATCAATCCGGCCGACCACCGCGTTGATGGCCTCAAGGGCGCGGAGGCCTTCCTCGGATTCCTCGACGCAGCGGCTGGCATCCTCGGAGCTGCCGGTCATCCGGTTCACGGCGGTACTCATGGCATTGAGCAACCGGTCGATGGTGCCCTGAATCTGATCGGTGGAGTCCTGAACCCGCTGTGCCAGGTTGCGCACTTCGTCGGCAACTACCGCGAACCCGCGGCCCTGTTCACCGGCCCGGGCCGCCTCGATGGCGGCATTCAGAGCCAGCAGGTTGGTCTGCTCGGCAATGCCCCGGATCTCGGTAATGGCGTGGCTGATTTCGTGACTGTTCTCGGCCAGGGCATCGACACTGCTGGCGGAATTGCGTACCACATCGGCCAGCTTGCGGATGCTGTCTGCGCTCTGTCCGACACGCTTGCTGCCGTCACGGGCGGCGTCCCGGGCCTCGTGGGAAAGGGTTTTGGCGATCCCCGCCTGTTTGGCAATGCCCGTGAAGCTCTGCAGCATGGTTCCGATGATCTCTGCGGAGCGGTCGGCGTCTGCCTGCTGGCGGCTCAGATCGTCCCGGCGGGCGCCGGCAGTTGCGGTCAGTTCCCGGGCTTCGCTGTGCAGGCGATCAATGGCTTCCTTCATGCTCCTTACAACGCCCAGGGTACGGTCCTGCATGGCATTGAAGGCGCTGGCCATTTCACCGATTTCGTCAGTGGAATCCACATCGGCCCGTTGGCTCAGGTTGCCAGAGGCCTGTACCTCCACCATGGTGTTTTTCAGGCGATTCACATGGCGCTCTATAAAGGAGATCAGTAGCTGGGAGGCGGCCATTTCGAGCACCATGAGAACCGCGACCATCAGCGCGAACCCCGGCGCCGTTTCGGCAAATACGTCATTCAGGGCTTTGCCGGTTTGTCCTGCAATGGTGTGCATGGCATAGAGTGCCAGCAGGCAAAGCACTGCAAAAACGACAATGTTCAGCAACCAGAATTTGTACTTCAACCGGGCATTTCGCAGCAGTTTGAGCATGGGCGTTCTCAGTCGATGGCCTTCACCGGAATCAGCATGGCGTTGGCGGTCTGGGGGACTTCCTGTACGGCGAGACCAAGATTGTTTTTATCGAAGACTCTATCGGCACGGTAACTGGAGCGGACCATGGGGCCGGACGGCACTTCCATGAAGCCTTTCTCCAGACCAATCTCGCGGTAGCGGTTGAACTCTTCGGGCGTGACATAGCGTTCCACCGGCAGGTGGTTCGGGGTGGGACGAAGGTACTGGCCGAGAGTCAGGATATCCACGCCAATGGCCCGCAGGTCGTCCATGGTTTCCAGGATTTCTTCCTCGGTTTCGCCCAGGCCCAGCATCAGGCTGGTCTTGGTAAGCACATCCGGACGGTGCTTCTTGGCGTGTTCCAGTACGCTCAGGGTTTTCTCATATCCGGCGCGCGGGTCCCGCACGTGGCTGGTCAGGCGTTTCACGGTTTCCACATTCTGGGCGAAGACATCCAGCCCGGAATCCACCACTTTCTCAACATCCGACATCACCGCGTCAAAATCCGGAGTCAGGGCTTCCACCGCCACTTCCGGGGTGCGCTGCTTGATGGCGGATACGCAGGCGGCATAGTGCGCGGCACCACCGTCGTCCAGATCGTCTCGGTCCACTGAGGTGAGCACGATGTAGCGAAGGCCCATCAGTTCCACCGACCTGGCGGTATTTTCCGGTTCTTCCGCATCCAGCCAACCTTTCGGGTTGCCAGTGTCCACCGCGCAGAATTTGCAGGCCCGGGTACATACCGATCCCATCACCATGATGGTGGCAGTGCCGGCGGTCCAGCACTCGCCGATGTTGGGGCAATGGGATTCCTGGCAAACGGTGCTCAGGCGGTGCTCGCTCACGTTCTTGCGAACCGCCTCATAGCGCTCGCCTCCGGGCATGCGTGCCCTCAGCCATTTCGGCTTGCGCTCCACCGGTGTGGCTTCCTGCTTTGATGACCGCTTGACGCCATCCTTGATGGCCGAAAAACCATGCTCGTTGCGGAATTTGGAACCACTGGTAATGCGGGGCTTTGCGCTGTCGCTCATTGCAACCGGACTCTTGTGAAGACTTGGGGGACACTAAAGGGTAATGGGCTGGCGGGGGAGTTACAAGGCAGGTACGGGCAATCACGGGGATACCGGGCACGACATTGGTCGTACCCGGTTGATTGTCATCAAGCCTGGGCTTTGTCCAGGGCCTGGGTGATGTCGGCAATGATGTCATCGACATGCTCGATGCCGATAGACAGTCGCACCAGATCCTCGCTCACGCCGGCACTTTTCAGTTCCTCCGGGTTCAACTGGCGGTGCGTTGTGGTGGCCGGGTGGCAGGCCAGGGATTTGGCGTCTCCGATGTTTACCAGGCGCAGGATCAGATCCAGCGCATCAATGAATCTGGCGCCGGCTTCCCGGCCACCCTTGATGCCGAAGCTCAGGATACCAGAGGCCTTGCCGCCACAGATCTTGTCGCAGGTGGCCTTGTACGGGCTATTGGCCAGGGTCGCGTAGTTCACCCATTCCACCGACGGATGATCCTGCAGGAAGTTAGCGACTTTCTCCGCGTTCTCGCAGTGGCGTTCCATGCGCAGCGCCAGGGTTTCCAGCCCCTGCATGATCAGGAAGGCGTTGAACGGCGCCAGGGCGGCACCGGTATTGCGCAGGGGAACCACGCGGCAGCGGCCAATAAAGGCAGCAGGGCCGAGGGCGTCGGTGTAGACCACGCCGTGGTAAGAGGGGTCCGGCTCGTTCAGCATCGGGAACTTGTCGGCACTGGCTTTCCAGTCGAACTTGCCGGAGTCGACCACGACCCCCGCCACGGTAGTGCCGTGACCGCCGATGTACTTGGTGAGCGAATGAATCACTATGTCCGCACCGTGCTCAAAGGGACGACACAGGAACGGCGTGGCGACAGTGTTGTCCACCAGTAGCGGAATGCCGTGCTTGTGGGCTATCTCGGCCCAGCGCTGGATATCCACCACATTGCCAGCCGGGTTACCGATGGACTCGCAGAACAGGGCGCGGGTTTTGTCATCAATCGCCTTTTCCACAGCATCGAAATCATCATGAGGTACCATCCGGCACTCAATGCCCTGATTGGGCAGGGAATGGGCGAACAAGTTATAGGTGCCGCCATACAGTTGGCTGGTGCTGACAATGTTATTGCCCACCTTGCAGATGGTTTGCAGGGCGTAGGTAATGGCAGCCATGCCAGAGGCCACCGCCAGGGCGCCAACGCCGCCTTCCAGTTCGGCCATCCGTTCTTCCAGAACCGCATTGGTGGGGTTCATGATGCGGGTATAGATATTGCCCTGAACCTTCAGGTCAAACAGATCGGCACCGTGCTGGGTGTCGTCGAAGGTGTAGGAGGTAGTCTGGTAGATCGGCGTGGTGGCGGCCCGGGTAGTGGGGTCGCTCTTGAAGCCTGCGTGAAGGGCGAGCGTCTCGGATTTCATAGTAACTTCCTTGCGAACGGGAAATTGGTGTTATTGGGTCCGGATTTCAGTATGCCACAGAGAGTGTGCCGGGAGGACAGTTGCCGGAGCCGAAAACAGCGCCAAAGACGGCTTTTAGCCGCGCCAGAAGTGAGGAGAAAGCAGCACCAGAACGCTCAGCAATTCCAGCCGCCCAAGCAGCATGACCACCATCAGAACCCACTTGGCGGCATCCGGCAACGACTGGAAATTTCCGGCCGGGCCAATGGTGTCGCCGAGCCCGGGGCCAACGTTGGCCAGAGCCGTGGCGGCGCCGGTGAGGCTGGTGACCAGATCCAGGCCCAATGCTGCGAGCACGGCAGAGGCGAGGGCGAGAGTCGCGAGAAAAATGAAAGAGAAGGCGACGGAGGAGGCAATAATCTCGTCACCGATGATCCGGCCATTATAACGCCGTCCCATGGCAGCCCTGGGATGGAGCAACCGGATCATTTGCTCCCGGAGCAGAAGCATTGAAAGCTGGAAACGGAACATCTTCATGCCGCCACTGGTGGAGCCGGAGCATCCGCCGACAAAGGTCAGGAAGAAAAAGACCACCATCACCAGCGGCCCCCAGAGCATATAGTCCTCACTGGCGTAGCCGGTGGTGGTGACTACGGAGGTTACGTTGAACAGGGCATGAACAAAGGCCTCCGCCACTGGTGTGTCTGTGGTCACTGCCCGGTAAAGCGTGATAATGAGCGAAGCAATGAGAAGGAACTGCAGGAAAAAATGAACCTGTTTGTCCCTCAGCAGTGGCATGTAGTGACCATTCAGCAGCCTGACAAAAAGGAAGAACGGAATGCCGCCAAGGGCCATAAAGAACGAGGAGGCGAGGAAGATCAGGGGGTTGTCAAACTGGCCCATGGAGCTGTCAGAAGTGGAATAGCCTCCGGTTGAGACAGTTGTAAGTGCGTGATTGACGGCATTGAAAAGATCCATGCCCAGAAACCAGTAAACGCCGATGCAGCTCAGGGTGATCGCGAGGTAACTGAAGACAAGCCCCCGGGCAAGCCGGTTGGTGCGGGGCACGGCTTTTTCGGTCCATTCGGAGGATTCGGTGGCAAACAGGCGCATACCCCCGATTCGCAGGAAAGGCAGAATCGCCACGGCCATCCCGATGATACCGATCCCTCCCATCCACTGCATGAGTGAGCGCCAGAGAAGAATGTCTGCAGGCATGTCGTCGAGCCCGGTCAGTATCGTCGAGCCAGTGGTTGTAATGCCGGAAATGCTCTCAAAAAAAGCGTCAGTGACCGATAGGCCCAGATCGCTGAAAAGAAGCGGCAGGCTGGAAAAGAAAGGGATAATCACCCAGGTGGAAACGGTCAGGAGAAACATCTCCCGCTGTTTCAGCCCGTGGCGTTCTCTGCCAGTTACCATGAAGCAAAGGAAACCCACGCCAAAACAGATCAGTGCCGAGGTGACAAAAGCTTGCTGATCCGGCGTTTCTCCAAGAACAAGCAGGTTAACGGGTAAGGTGATCAGAAAACTGAGCAAAATCAGCAAAAAGCCGACGATCTGAACAATCGGAAGAACTCTCACCGGGGGTAGGATCCTTGCGCGCCACAACAACAGGCGAAGCATACCACGAGAACCCTGAACGGTTTGAAGGTTCAGGCGCCAAATTCAGGTGTCGGTCTGGTGGCAGACTGGGCGAAGTCAAAATAATGCAAAATATTTTATCTTCTAACGAGGGTATTTTCTATTCGCATATACTATTAACCCCGAACCTTAAAAAACGGATTTTTCTCTGCTTGGAGCCCAGCCTACCAATTGCTCCAGGGTTTTTCCGGCTCCGCTGAAGGCAGGCTGGATGCTATCGATGGTCCGCTCTATGAGGTGATTGATCCGGTAACCGATAAAATCGGTGAATTGGTGAGCCTTCAGTTAGCCGTTGCCTCACAAGAGCGGGAAGCGGTTGGAGAGCTCTGCAGTCGCAGTCAGGTCATCTATCCGACTATCGCGCTGGTCGTCGCGTTGTTCGGGTTGATCGCCAGTTTTCTGATTATCAGGTCCATTAGCAAACCACTCCAGGCCATGCGTAAAATGATGAAACGAGTGGTGGAGAAATCAGACCTTTCAAGCCGCCTCACCATTGAAGGCAGCGATGAAATCGCTGAGCTCGGTACCGCCCTCAATCACATGATGGGGAATTTCGACAAGGTTATCTCCCGGCTATCCAGTGTGGCAGACGAAGTGGCTGCTTGGCGCCACACAGTCCTCGACGGCCAGTGAAGCGCTGGCACGCCTGGCCACTGAAATGCAGGATCGCGTATCGGCGTTTCGGACCTCCTGATCCCCGCCTCGCGCGGCAGCCACTCTGGCCGAGTGAGCAGGGTGGCGCTTTGTGAGCCTTGTGGTGCAACCGCCGGTCAAACCAAAAAAAGGGCTACGACGTAAATCGTAGCCCTTTGAATCCTGGTAGCAAGGGGCGGAGTCGAACCGCCGACCCCAGCATTATGAGTGCTGTGCTCTAACCAACTGAGCTACCTTGCCATTTCGCTTTGGGCATCGCCCCAAACGAGGCGCGTATTTTCAGTATTTGGGCCCTTTGTGTCAAGGCTTGGCGCCCAGTTTTTCCTGAAAAGTTACACGTTGAAGCGGAAGTGGATGACGTCGCCGTCCTTCACGATGTATTCCTTGCCTTCCAGGCGCCATTTGCCGGCATCCCTGGCACCGGCTTCGCCGTTGTGCTTCACGAAGTCGTCGTAGCTCACCACCTCGGCGCGGATGAAACCCCGCTCGAAGTCGGTATGGATGACGCCGGCGGCCTGGGGTGCCGTTGCGCCGATTTTGACGGTCCAGGCGCGGACTTCCTTTACGCCGGCGGTAAAGTAGGTCTGCAGGCCCAGGAGGCTGTAGCCGGCGCGAATTACCCGGTCGAGGCCCGGTTCTTCCATGCCCATCTCTTCCAGGAACATGGTTTTTTCGTCGTCTTCCAGTTCGGAAATCTCGGCTTCCAGCTTGTTGCAGATGGGCACTACCACCGCGTTCTCGGATTCGGCGATCTTGCGCACGGTGTCGAGGTGCGGGTTGTTCTCAAAGCCGTCTTCGTTCACGTTAGCGATGTACATGGTGGGCTTGACGGTGAGCAGGCACAGCTCGCGAACCAGCGCCATCCGGTCTTTGTCGAGGTTCATGCCGCGTACCGGTTTGCCTTCGTTCAGAACCGGCAGGAGTTTCTCGAACATCTCGAGTTGGGCCTTGGCTTCCTTGTCGCCGCTCTTGGCCACACGCTGTACCCGCTTGATGGCCTTTTCCACGGTTTCCAGGTCGGCCAGGGCCAGTTCGGTGTTGATCACCTCAATATCCGATGCGGGATCGACTTTGTTGGCCACATGAATAACGTTGCCGTCTTCGAAGCAGCGGACTACGTGGGCAATGGCGTCTGTCTGGCGGATATTGGCCAGGAACTGGTTGCCCAGGCCTTCACCTTTTGACGCGCCTGCTACCAGACCGGCGATATCGACGAATTCCATGGTGGTTGGCACTACGCGCTCGGGCTGAACAATCTCGGCCAGCTTGTTCAGACGCGGGTCCGGCATGGCGACTACACCGGCGTTGGGCTCAATGGTGCAGAAGGGGAAGTTTTCCGCACCGATGCCGGACTTGGTGAGCGCGTTGAACAGGGTGGATTTGCCGACGTTGGGAAGGCCGACGATGCCGCAGTTAAATCCCATGGAATGCCTCTGCTGGTACTGGAAAATTTGGCCGGATTATACCGGTGTATGGGGGTGTAAGCGAGTAAGGGGATGTGTCAGGGAGCCGGTTTGAAGCTGTGCAGGCGGTTCATGGCGGCGGCAAGTTTGCCGTTGGCTGCATCGGGCAGTACCCGCATGATTTCATCAGCCACGGCGTTCAGTTCCTCGGTTTCCTGCTTACCCAGGCGGCCGAGAACATAGCCGGTTACCTTGCGGCTGTCGCCGGGATGTCCGATACCGATGCGCAGTCTCTGGAACTCATTGGTGCCCAGGTGGGCAATGGTGTCCCGCAGGCCGTTATGCCCGCCGTGGCCGCCGCCTTTCTTGAGTTTGGCGGTGCCTGGTGGCAAATCAAGCTCGTCGTGGGCAACCAGAATCTGTTGGGGCTGAATCTTGAAGAAGTCTGCCAGCGCCTTGATGGCCAGGCCGCTGCGATTCATAAAGGTGGTGGGATTCAGGAGGTGCAGGTCGAGGCCCTGCCACTGAATGCGGGCGTAAAGCCCGTGGTACTTCTTTTCTGGGCGGAGGCCCTGGCCCGCGGAACGGGCCAGGGCCTCGACAAACAGGGCGCCGGCGTTATGGCGGGTATTCTCGTAGTCGGCCCCGGGATTTCCCAGGCCAACCACCATGACAATATCCTGCGCCATTCGCCGTTGCCCTCGTCAATACAGGAGTCCTTACTCCTTGCCTTCGCCTTCTTCACCTTCGTCGCCGTCTTCGGCGTCATCAACCTTGGCGCCGCGCGGCTTGTGGATAGCCACTACAGGCAGGTCGTGATCCTCACCCTGAAGCAGAGCGGCAATCTTGACGTCTTTCGGCAGTTTCAGGTCGCTCAGGTGAATTACCTGATCCATTGCCACGGTAGCCATGTCCACTTCAATGAACTCAGGCAGGTTCTGTGGCAGACAGATCACTTCCACTTCGGTGATCTGGTGGTTCGCTACGCCGCCCTGAAGCTTGATGGCCGGTGCGCTTTCTTCATTGATAAAGTGCAGCGGAACGTTTACGTGGATCTCGTGATCCTTGTCGACGCGCAGGAAGTCAGCGTGGGTCAGCAGCGGCTTGTACGGGTGGCGCTGCAGATCCTTCAGGATCACGCTTTCTTTCTTGCCATTCAGTTCGACGGTCAGAACGTGAGAGAAGAATGCTTCGTTTTCCAGAGCTTTTTTCAGCTCGTTGTGCCAGATGGAAACCGCCGTTGCGTCTTTTCCGCCACCATAGATAATGGCCGGGATTTTACGCTCCTCACGACGCAGGCGGCGGCTCGCACCTCTCCCCTGATCGTCGCGAGGAAATGCTTCGATAACAAATTCCTGAGACATGGTATTAACCTCAATCGTCACCTGAACTGCCCGCGACCAGGCGTTGGATCAGGTGATGTTTCTGAAAAACCGGGTTTTCCGGCTGACTAAAAGAGTCGGGAGCCTGTGTAGGCTCCCGACCCGGTAACTGCCTGTTATGCCTGAATATTAAGGCTTGTAAGCTGTTCAGGCATTCTCGAACATGGCACTGATGGACTCTTCGTTGCTTACGCGGCGAATCGACTCCGCAAGCAGTCCGGCCATTCCGAGGACGCGGATTCTATCACAATTCTTCGCTTTGTCACCCAGCGGGATGGTATCGCAGACCACCAGTTCGTCCAGTTGGGACGCATTGATGTTATCAACGGCCGGACCGGAGAGCACAGGGTGGGTGCTGTAGGCAACCACTTTGGAGGCTCCATGTTCTTTCAGGGCGTTGGCGGCCTTGCACAGGGTGCCGGCGGTATCAATGATATCGTCCACCAGGATGCAGGTCTTGTCCTTTACATCCCCGATGATGTGCATGACCTGCGAGACGTTGGCTTTCGGGCGACGTTTGTCGATGATGGCCAGATCGGCGTCGTCCAGTTTCTTGGCGACGGCGCGGGCGCGAACCACGCCGCCGACGTCCGGAGAAACCACGATAAAGTTTTCAAAGCGCTGTTTCTCGATGTCTTCGAGCATGACCGGTGTGGCGTAGATATTGTCTACCGGGATATCGAAGAAGCCCTGAATCTGGTCGGCGTGCAGATCGACAGTCAGAACCCGGTCAACACCGATGCTGGAGATCATGTCGGCTACCACCTTGGCGCTGATGGCAACGCGGGTAGAGCGAACCCGGCGATCCTGGCGGGCGTATCCGTAGTAGGGGATAACGGCGGTGACACGTGTTGCGGAAGCACGGCGAAGCGCGTCGGCCATCACGATCAGTTCCATCAGGTTATCGTTGGTGGGGTAGCAGGTCGGCTGGATGATGAACACATCATGGCCGCGGACATTCTCATTGATCTCGACGGTGGTTTCGCCGTCGCTGAAGCGGCCTACAGTGGCCTGGCCCATGGGAATGTGGAGTTTCTTGGCGATGGCTCTGGCAAGCTCGGGGTTGGCATTGCCAGTAAAGATCATCAGTTTGGACACGACGGCATCCTTCTCAGTATCGGCGTTTGATTCAGAAGAAGCGGGAGAAAGGTGGCTGGGGTGGCAGGATTCGAACCTGCGCATGACGGGATCAAAACCCGTTGCCTTACCACTTGGCGACACCCCAGTATCGTGCTTTTTTGGCATCATTTCAGCTCTGTTAGCTTTTGGTGTAGCGGTGAACTATTCACCCCTTTAGCTACGAACCCCGTGACGCCGGAGGGTTTGCTTTCCCAGATAATCCGGGCTGCGGATTCTGTCGGGAAACGTCCAAATATGCAAGCCCCGGTTCCGGTTAATCTTGCAGGTCCGAATTGTGAAAGCCACTCCAGGCTCTGGTTGACCTCAGGATACAGTTTGCGAACCACATCCTCACAGTCGTTTCGGTACCTCGAGGCGTCTCCCTCAAAAGCGGGCGCTATTCTGATTCTCGGGGTGTTCCTTGTCAACCCTTGTTCGGAAAAAATCTTACCCGTGTTTATGTTACACGCCGGCTTGATAATGACGAACCAATCTTCCGGTGGATTGGCGTTGGTCAGCTTTTCACCAACGCCTTCGCCAAAGGCGGCGTGGCCCCGGACAAACACTGGCACATCGGCGCCCAGGGTAAGGCCGATGCCGGCCAGTTGATCGATGCCGAGGCGCAGGTTCCAGAGGTGGTTGAGCCCGAGCAGTGTGGTCGCAGCGTTGGAGCTGCCGCCGCCGAGGCCTCCGCCCATGGGCAGCCGTTTGGTAATGCGGATGTTAACGCCGGGCAGTTGTTCGCGGTTGCGTTCCAAGAGGGCTTTGGCGGCGCGAATGATCAGGTTGTCGTCATCAGACACGCCCGGGACGGGCTCCTCAAGCCTTGCACCGGGCTGTTCGGGGGTAGGGGTGAAGGTGAGGTCGTCGCCGTAATCGAGAAACTGGAACAGGGTCTGCAGCTCGTGATAGCCGTCTGGCCGGCGCCCGGTAATGTGCAGAAACAGGTTCAGTTTAGCGGGCGAGGGCAAGGTGATGCTGCGGCTCACGGCGCCTGCTCCTGCCAGTCGGAGACAATCAGTCTTACTCGCTTGTCCTCCTTCAGGGCGGTGATGCGGGCGGGCAGTGCCGGGTAACTGGCAAGAAAGTCCTGCCAGCGGTCGTAGCGGATCTCCCAGCCGTCTTGCCGGATGATCGCCAGGCTGCCCTGTTCATCAAACAGCAGGCGGTAATCGCTGCCGGGTGAGGGTAAGCCGCGGATCCACCAGGTCAGGCTCTCCAGGGGTAACTGCCAGCCGGTGGCTGCTTCCACCAGGGACTCAGGTTCGCCAGAGTGGTAGGTGTCGCCATTGGGGAGTGTAAGCTCAATGAAGCCGGGAACGCCTTTGAGTCTGGTGCTGCCCATGCCCAGAAACGCTGAGGACAGGGCCAGGTCGTAGGCCTCGCCGTCCTGAATCCAGTGGTTGATGATGGCGGTGCCGCTGTCCGATGGCTGGCGGACCGCCAGTTTGCCGGAGAGCTTCCAGTGATCCAGTTGCCCGAGACTGGCCGAGCGGGCTGTCCAGTTCGCCGGTGGCTGGTCGGTCATCCCCTCGGGCAGGGGGGCGACCTGAATGGTGGTGCAGGCGCCGAGGGTGGCGAGCATGAGGAGTGCCGCCAGGGTTCGGACAGGTTTCATTACTGCCCACCACCATTTGTCAGCCGGTCTATGGTTTCAGTGAGCACATCATGATTGGGGGCCTGATCAAGGCCTTTCTGCCAGATGATTCTGGCCTGGTCCTCGGCACCACTCATCCACAGGGCTTCGCCGTAATGGGCGGCGACTTCCGGGTCCGGATAGGCCGCCCAGGCGCGGGACAGGTATTCGAGCGCGGGCTTGATCTGTCCCTCAAGAAACAGGACCCAGCCCATGCTGTCGAGAATGGCCGGGTTCTCCGGGGCCAGCGCCAGAGCCTTCTCAATGTAACTGCGGGCTTCCCGGAGCCGGTCGGTTCGGGTGGTCAGAATATAGCCGAGCGCATTCAGGGCGACGGCGTTTTCCGGGTCCTGTTCGATGATCTGCTTGAGGTCCGCTTCGGCCTTGGCGGGCTGATCAAGTGTATCGAAGAGCATGGCCCGGGCGTAGCGGATCTGGATGTTGTCCGGGTGTTCCTCCAGGGCTTCGGTTGCGGTGCTCAGGGCCTCCTGCTGATGCCCCCGGTCCAGTAGCAGGTTTACCTCCAGCAACCAGAAGTTTTCTGCCTGGCGTGGGTTGGCGTCCCGGAGCCTGCGGATTCTGTCGACAGCGTCATCCAGCTGCCCATTTTCAGCCAGCAGTGAGCTGGCACGGGCCAGTGCGGGGAAGTAGTAATTGCCCTCTTCCACGCTCTGGTAATAGCCAATGGCCTGTTCGGTGTTGCCGGCCTGGTCTGCAATGCGACCGAGATAGTAGTTCGCTTCGTTGACTTGTTGGCCCTGTTCTGCCAGCCGTGTCAGCTCTTCCCTGGCCAGGTCTGTCTGCCCGTTTTCCAGGGCGACCAGTGCATGGGAAAGCCGGAGGCCCGGAATGTCCGGGTACTGCTGCACCAGGCGGCTGAATTCGTCCTGGGCGGCCTGCAGTTCGCCTTCATTAATCAGCATCCGGCCATAGAGCGTACCCATCTGTCGGTTGCCGGGAAAGCGCCGGGTATTTGCCAGGAGGTAGTCGAGGGCGCTGCTTTTCTCGCCGGTCTGGTAAAGCAGATCACCTCTAAGGATGATCGCTGGCTGGAAGTTGGGATTTTTTGCCAGCAGCGGCTTCAGCCGGTCCAGTGCCTGGTCCGGTTGCCCCGTGATCTTGAGCAGCAGCGCGATGCTGTAATCAAGTTCAGGGGTGTTGGGGTGGCGCAGGGACATCCCCTTGTATAGAGAGAGCAGTTCCCGCTGTTGTTCCGGTGGCAGGTTGGAGGCCATGGCCGCGAGGCTGTCGAAATCGGCATCGCCACCTTGTTCCATGATCCGCTCCATGTGGTACAAGGCTGTTTGGAGGTCATTGCTCTTCACCGCCTGGATAGCGGAAATGCGGTGAGCCTGCAGGCTGTCCGGGTCAACCTCCAGCCACAGGTCCGCCAGCTGTTTCTGGGCGTTGTCGCCGTTCAGGGACTGGGCAATTCTCATGGCCCGTTGAATCACGCCTGGGTCCCGGGACTGTTTGGCGGCCCTGACGTAATTCACCAGGGTGATGTCATAACGGCCGCGCTGGGCAGCAATTTCGGCGGACAGAAGCAGGTAAAGCGTCTCCGGCTCGAAGTCTGTGTATTCCACCGGCGGCGGTGCATCCGTTGTTTTGTCGGCAGCAGCTGTTGCTTTCGGGGCGGGCATTTCCTCGGTGCCGGTAAGGCTGGCACAGCCTGCCAGTGTCAGGCCAAGCAGGCAGGTAACCAGGTACGGTACGGATTTGTGCATGCAACTTCCCATGATCTGTCGAAAACGCATCAGAAATATCCACTCGCCAGCCCCTTTTTTGAGGTAGGTCGGGTCCCGGCCTCGGCCGAGTCCCTATAATGGCATAAGCGCCTGATCTTGCCCAACCTGTCCGCACTTGCCGAAGCTGCAGCGGTTTTGGGTGGCAGCTCCGGCCTCAGGCCGTTAAAATGGCTGGTAATTGCGCGTATTTCACCGCTCATCGGCAACAAAGGTTGTACAACCACGAAATGGCACTGGTAACGCTGGGAATCAATCATCGCACGGCCCCTGTTGAATTGCGGGAGCGGGTGGCGTTTACGCCCGAGCGCATGGCGGAGGCGTTTGCGGAACTCCGGGCGACCTCCGGTGCCAGCGAGGCGGCCATCCTTTCCACCTGCAACCGCACCGAACTTTATCTGGCTGGCGATGACGATTGCGCCCCCATGGTGCTTCGCTGGCTGGCCGGTTTTCATGATCTGGACGCCGCCGAGCTTGAAGAAGTGCTGTATGTACATCGCGACGGCGATGCGGTGCGGCATATGATGCGTGTGGCGGCCGGCCTTGACTCCATGGTGCTGGGCGAGCCGCAGATTCTCGGGCAGCTCAAGGATGCCTACTCTCTGGCCCGGCAGAACGGTGCCAGTGGTTCCTTCCTCTCCCGATTGTTTGAGCACACCTTTTCCGTGGCAAAGCGCGTGCGTACCCAGACTGCCATTGGTGAGAATCCCGTTTCCGTAGCCTATGCGGCCGTGAGCATGGCTCACCATATCTTTGCGGATATGTCCCACAACAAGGCGTTGCTGATTGGCGCCGGCAAGACCATTGAACTGGTGGCCCGCCACCTCGCGGATGCCGGAGTGAAGAATTTCCTGGTGGCCAACCGTACCCTGGAGCGGGCGCAGGCGCTGGCGGAATCCCGTGGCGGCAAGGGGATTGTCCTCTCCGAAATTCCGGACCACCTGGCCGATGTTGACATTATTATCTCCTCCACTGCGAGCCCGCTGCCGATCCTTGGCAAGGGCGCTGTTGAGCGTGCCCTGAAGAAGCGCAAGCACCGTCCCTATTTCATGGTGGATATTGCGGTGCCCCGGGATATCGAACCGGAAGTGGCCTCGCTGGCAGACGTCTATCTGTATACCGTCGATGACCTGCGCCAGGTCATTGAGGAAAACATCCGTTCCCGTGAGGGCGCGGCCCGGGAAGCGGAGAATCTGGTGGCTGCAGGGGTTCAGGATTTTCTGAACCAGTTGAGGGCACTGGATGCGGTGTCTACCCTCAAGCAGTTCCGCCAGCGCGCTGAAATACTGCGCGATGCCGAGACCGAAAAAGCCCTGCGTGCCCTGCGCAACGGAACAGACCCCGAGACCGTGCTGCGCAGCATGGCACGGGGGCTTACCAACAAACTCCTGCATGAACCTTCTGTTCAGGTTCGCAAGGCCACGACAGAAGGTCGGACCGAGGTGACAGAATGGCTGCGTGAGTTGCACCAGCTGGAGACACTGGACGCGGACGCGACGACTACCCCGGAAAAACTATGAAGCCATCGATCCAGTCCCGCCTCGAGCAGCTTACAGAACGTTTCGAGGAAGTCAGCGCGTTGCTCAGCGATTCTTCCACCATCTCGCAGCAGGACAAATTCCGGGAGCTTTCCCGGGAGTTTGCCGAGATTGAGCCTGTTGTTCATTGCTTCCAGGCCTGGCAAGAGTCGCTCGACGATATCGAGGCTGCCAGAGAGCTGGCGAAAGATGGCGACGCAGACATGCGGGAGATGGCCGAGGAAGAGCTGAAACTCGCGCAGCAGAAAAACCAGGAGCTGGACGAGGAACTCCAGCGCCTGATGTTGCCGAAAGACCCCAATGACGGAAAGAACGTGTTCCTTGAGATCCGCGCTGGCACCGGAGGAGATGAGGCGGCCATTTTTGCCGGGGATCTGTTTAAAATGTATCTGCGCTATGCCGAGCGTCGCCGCTGGCAGGTTGAAGTGCTGAACGAGAGTGAGGGTGAGCACGGCGGGTACAAGGAACTGATTGCCCGGGTCGCCGGCGACGGAGTCTACGGTGCCCTCAAGTTTGAGTCCGGTGCTCACCGGGTGCAGCGGGTGCCGGAAACCGAATCACAGGGCCGTATCCATACCTCGGCCTGCACGGTGGCGGTAATGCCAGAGGCCGATGAGGCCGAGGCCATCCAGATCAACAAGGCGGATCTGCGGGTGGACACCTTCCGCTCGTCAGGGGCGGGTGGTCAGCACGTGAACAAGACCGACTCTGCCATCCGGATAACCCACCTGCCCACCGGCATTGTGGTGGAGTGCCAGGAAGAGCGTTCGCAGCACAAAAACCGGGCCAAGGCCATGAGTCTGCTGGCATCCCGGCTGCAGAATGCGGAGACTGAGCGACAGCAAAAGACCATGGCTGAAACCCGCAAAAGCCTTGTTGGCAGCGGGGACCGCTCAGAGCGTATCCGTACCTACAATTTCCCTCAGGGCCGGGTAACGGACCACCGGATTAATCTGACGCTCTACAAACTCGATGAAGTGATTGCCGGTGATCTGGATGCGGTGATTGTGCCGTTGCAGCAGGAGCACCAGGCGGAACTGCTCGCCTCCCTCGCCGATGACCAGTAAACCCTCACTGACCTGTGAAGCACTTATAAACCAGGCTGCTGATCGCATCGACAGTGATTCTCCAAGACTGGATTCCGAGCTGCTATTAAGTCACGTCACCGGGCTTGGGCGGACCAGCTTCCGGGCCTGGCCGGAGCGCGAAGTTACTGAATCACAAGCCGAGACATTCGAAGCGCTGGTGGCAGAGCGCGTTGCCGGCACGCCGGTGGCCTACCTGCTGGGGCACCAGGAGTTCTGGTCGCTACCGCTGAAAGTAAGTACTTCCACCCTGATTCCCCGGCCGGATACCGAATGCCTGGTGGAGGTCGCCCTCGGTTTACCGTTGCCGGAACAGGCCCGGGTTCTGGATCTTGGTACCGGTACCGGCGCCATTGCACTGGCTCTGGCCAGCGAGCATCCGGGCTGGCGGATAATGGCGTGCGATGAGGTGGACGAGGCGGTGGAGCTGGCACGGGAAAATAGCAGATTGCTGGCTTTGCCGGTTTCAGTGGCTAAAAGTTCCTGGTTCTCGCAGCTGGAACCCGCCCGTTTTAACCTGATTGTCTCCAATCCACCCTATATAGCGGGCAACGACCCTCATCTGGGTGAAGGTGATGTGCGTTTCGAGCCGGCCTCGGCTCTGGTTTCTGGCGCTGATGGCCTGGATGATCTCCGGTTGATTGTGACACAGTCGCCGGACTGGCTGGTTGAAGGTGGCTGGTTGTTGGTGGAGCATGGCTTTGATCAGGCCGGGCCGGTAGTTGCGCTGTTCCGCGACCGGGGGTTTGCCGAGGTGCAGAGCCTGCAAGACTATGGCCGTCGGGACCGGATGACTCTCGGACAATGGGCGGACACTAGGCGGGCAATGGTGCCCCTCAACCGCGGTGAACAGTCGGGATTACAGCAGGGGGGATCTCCGGATGCTCAGTGATGAGGAGTTATTGCGCTACAGCCGGCAAATCCTGATGTCGCGGTTCGATATTGCCGGCCAGGAAAAGCTGAAATCCGCCCGGGTGCTGGTGATCGGCGCAGGCGGCCTGGGGTGCCCGGTGGCCCTTTACCTTGGCGCAGCCGGTGTTGGCCAGCTGCGCCTGGTGGATGACGACAACATCGAACTGGCCAATCTCCAGCGCCAGATCGGTTTCGAGCAGAACCAGTTGGGTGAATCCAAGGCGGAAAGCCTGGCTGGCCGTATTCGCCGGATCAATCCGTTGGTGTCGGTTACTGCCCTGGATCAGCGCCTGGAGGGCGAGGAACTGGCCAGGCAGGTTGAGGAGGCGAGCCTGGTGGTGGACTGCAGCGATAACTTCAACACCCGTTTTGCTCTCAATCGGGCCTGTGTGGCGGCGAAGGTGCCTCTGGTTTCGGGTGCGGCCATTCGCGGCGAAGGGCAGCTTTCGGTGTATGACAGCCGGCAGCAGAGCAGTCCCTGTTATCACTGTCTGTATCCGGAGCAGGGTAATGAGGATCTGACCTGTTCGCAGGCGGGGGTGATTGCGCCGTTGGTCGGGATGATCGGTTCGGCCCAGGCCATGGAAGCCATCAAGGTAATATCTGGTGCGGGTACGCCGTTGGTTGGCCGGCTGCTGATTCTGGATGCCTGGGAGATGCAGTGGCGGGAAATGAAGCTGGTTCGGGATCCTTCCTGCCCTGTTTGCTCGGAGTAGCTCTGTGAGTTGAGCTGGCAGTCCAACTCTCGGGATGCAGGGTCGGGGACGGCCTTCCCAAAACACGCTCCTTGCGGCACGTCCCTGTGACGCTTGGGCTCCGCCATCCATGGCTCCGCACAGTTTTGGGAAGGCCGTCCCCGACCCTGCGTCATAGCTCTGCACTCTGCGGCGGTCCGCCTCGTTGTTTTTTTAGTTCTTCAGTGCCTGAAACCTGGCGATTGCCTCTTTCCTGCTTTCTTTAAGATCAACGATCTGTCTCGGGTACCCTTTCGGAATCATGCCGCTTTTCGCGCCGGGATCGTGAATCCGTTTGTTGTCCAGCATGGCCAGTTCCGGGACCCATTGGCGGATGAAGTCGCCGTTGGGGTCGAAGCGTTCACTTTGGGTGACCGGGTTGAAGACTCGGAAGTAGGGCGCGGCGTCAGTGCCGGTGGAGGCGCTCCATTGCCAGCCGCCGTTGTTGGAGGCGAGGAAGCCGTCGACCAGCCGGGACATGAAGTAAGCCTCGCCCAGGCGCCAGTCGATGAACAGGTTTTTGGTGAGGTACATGGCGGTGATCATGCGCAGGCGGTTGTGCATCCAGCCGGTTTCGTTGAGCTGGCGCATGGCGGCGTCGACGATGGGCACGCCGGTGTTGCCGGTTTTCCAGGCGTTGAAGTTGTCGCCGGGGTGGTTCCAGGCCAGGGCTTCGGTTTCCGGCTTGAAGGCGCGATGCATGCTGGTCCGGGGGTAGTGGTACAGGATGTTGATGTAGAAATCCCGCCAGGCGATTTCGTTGATCCAGGTAGCCAGGCCTTCCTGGTTGCCGCCCATGCCCTGGGCCTGTTTTGCGGCCAGCAGGCATTGGCGGCCCGAAAGCACGCCGTTTGCCAGGTAAGGGGAGAGCTGGCTGGTTCCTTTGGCGGCGGGGAAGTCCCGTTCGGCTTTGTAGCTGCCTCCGCGTTCCTGCAGAAACTGTTCCAGCTGGTCGTGGGCGGCATCTTCGCCGGTTGGCACCAGTGGCCTGGACGCGCTCTGGAAAGCTTCCGGGAGGGTGTCGATTTTTTCAGGGGCCATCGGATTGCCCCGGGCTTTCGGAGCCGGGAACAAACCGGAGCGGGTTTCCTCGATCCAGCTGCGCCAGCGCCTTGAGAAGGGGGTAAACACCGAATAGGGCTCGTTTTGCTGGGTGAGAATCTCACCTACCGGTGCAACGGTCTGGTCACGGTATTTGCACACGCGGATGCTCAGGTCATCAAAGCGGTGCTTGATGGCCTTGTCCCGTTTACGCTCGTTAACACCGTACTCTTCGTTAAAGTGCAGCGTTTTAATGCCGTGTTCAGCGCAGTGGCTTTGCAGTTTACGGATGCTGTCTTCAAAGCGTTCGGCATGAATGAAGGCGAGCGGTATGCCCAGTCTGGCCAGTTCCTCAGACAGGGTATTGGCGTGGGCGGTCACAAACTGCACGCGAGCCGGTGACCAGTCGTGTTCCTGCCACTGCCCCGGGGTGAGAATAAAGCAGGCTCGCACGCGTTCGGCGCCCTTGCAGGCAGCCGTGAGAGCCGGGTTGTCGGCAACCCGGAGATCGTTTCTGAACCAGACCAGTTGCGTCATCCTTAGTCCATTGTCGCCTGAGGAATTGATATAGGGGTAATTACAATCCGGTGTTTCAATAAAATCACTGACTTGGATATTCGCCCGGGGTGGCCGATTGGATTATAGTTGAGTCACCTTAGTCTATAATTTCGCGTGCACCTCAGGCTGCAGCGTTTCAGGGAGTGTTGTGCCGGGAATGGAGAATAGCACCGAAGGCCGTAGGGACGGCGTCTGGGCCCAGCCATACTCTCTGGCCTCCGGGCAGACCCAGTATCACCAGTTGGGCCACGTTCGTTTGTGGGTTACCTTGCTGGACCTGGAATGGCAGATCCGTTCTGATGCGCTGGAGCCGGGTGCCGATCTGGCCGGTTGGATGGAAACCATTGGTCACACCCTGCCGGCAGCCACGATCCCCGTGCAACGGTTTATCCGGAAGGATCAGTCGTCGACGGTCACGTTTGTTCCGGCCGTCGCCAACCGGCCTACCGTGATACGCCCCTACCAGCCCCTTACGATTCCTGCGGGCGGGCGCTGCACGATTTATGTGGGAACGCCTGTCTGGATGAAGGTTTGCGTGGGTGAAAATCAATCCCTGTTAACGGAAATCCCTCTTGCCCTTCCTTCCCTGACCTGGGTGGGGAAGAACACCATGGAGGGAGAGCTCTGTTATTCCTCAACGAGTTTCGCGCGGCTGGTGCTTGAAGCTGTGCCCAAACGACCCTGGCGGACGGTGACTCCGGTTACCCTGATCAACCGGCGCCCCGAACCTTTACTGCTCGAACGGTTCAGTCTGCCCACCCCGTTGCTTTCGCTGTATCGGAACGAGCGTGGGCAGCTCTGGACGCCCGGGGTAACGGTGGAGGTGGAGACTGATATGAATTCCGCCAGTCTGCATGTTGATGAGTCAGTGTTGGCCGCCGCGGGAACCTGCCTGCCCGTGGCGGAGGCCAGGGAAAAACTGGCCCGTGGCCGACTGGTGCGGGCTTTTGATCGAGTGTTTGGTTAAAACGGATCTGACGGAGTTGATACTTTGCTAGAGGCAATTGAAACAGGCATTTTGAAAGTGTTCACCGACATCGCCTGGGGCCAGTGGCTCAGTTCCGCCTTTTTATTGGTGCTCGGGCTCTTTCTCGCCTCGCTGGCCGCCCGAAGCGTTTCCAGGTTCATGGCGCAGCGGTCCTCCCGCCACCATACCGTGATAGTGCGACGGCTGGTGTTTTACGTCATCGTTGTTGTGTTCAGTATCGCGGCGCTGAGGGAAGCCGGTTTCTCCCTGGATGTGGTGCTAGGTGCCGCCGGTATACTCACCGTGGCTATCGGCTTTGCGTCACAGACCTCTGCGTCCAACATGATCAGCGGTCTGTTTCTGCTGGTTGAGAAGCCCTTTGAAATTGGTGACTTTATTGAAGTGGATGCCACCCTGGGCGAAGTGATTGGTATCGATATGCTCAGCGTGAAGTTGCGCACCCGGGACAACCTGTACGTGCGTATTCCCAACGAAACCCTGATCAAGACCCGGGTGGTTAACCGTTCCCGGTTCCCGATCCGGCGGCTCGACCTGACCGTGGGAATTGCCTACGCTGAAGATGTTGAGAGGGTGGAATCGTTGCTGCTGGATCTGGCGGAGAAAAACCCCGTGTGTCTGGAAGAGCCCAAGCCTTTCACGCTCGTGACCGGGTTTGGTACGTCTTCCGTGGATCTGCAGTTTTCCTTCTGGGTTCCAAAGGAAAAGGTGCTCGAAGGCCGGAGTGACATGATGGTGGCGATCAAGAAAGCGCTGGACCGTGAAGGTATTGAAATTCCGTTCCCCCATACCAGCGTTTACGCGGGTAGCCATTCGGAGCCCTTCCGTGTTCAGCTGTTGGGGCCGGAACAAAATACTGAAAAGGATCTCCCGGATGCCGACAAAGACAGCTGAAGTCATTAAAACCGTGGCCCCGACACCCGCGGGGAACAAGATCAGCCTGGGCTGGCGTGAATGGGTGGCGTTGCCGGATCTGGACATCGGCCGGATCAAGGCGAAGATTGATACCGGTGCCCGAACGTCCTGCCTTCATACATTCCGCACCGAGCCCTACACCGAAAACGGTGAGCGGCGGGTGCGCTTCTGGGTGCACCCGATACAGAACGATCTGCACCATGTTGTGGAGTGTGATGCCAGAGTTCTGGATGAACGAAACGTCTCCGATTCGGGGGGGCACAAGGAGATGCGCCTGGTTATCGAAACCACGCTGGTCGTCGGCGACCAGAGCTGGCCCATTGAAATGACATTGACCAACCGTGATTCCATGCGGTTCCGGATGCTGCTGGGCCGGACCGCCATGGCCGGGCGCTCAGAGATTTATCCCGAAGCCTCCTATCTTGCCGGTGAGCCGGCCCCAAGGACTGAACAATGAAAATTGCAGTATTGTCGCGAAACCGCCACCTCTACTCGACCCGTCGTCTGGTTGAGGAAGGCATTAACCGTGGCCATGAAGTGAAGGTCATCGACTGCCTTCACTGTTCCATGAATATCACCTCAGCCAACCCACAGATCCACTACCACGAAGAAGTGCTCGAGAATTTCGATGTGGTGGTCCCCCGGATCGGTGCATCGGTTACCTTCTACGGGACTGCGGTATTGCGCCAGTTCGAGATGATGGGGGTATTTCCGGTTAACGAATCTGTTGCCATCACCCGTTCCCGGGATAAGTTGCGCTCGCTGCAGTTACTGGCCCGCAAGGGCGTCGGGATGCCGGTGACCGGTTTTGCCAACAAACCCGACAACGTACCGGAGCTCCTGAAAATGGTGGGGGGCGCGCCGGTGGTCATCAAGCTGCTGCAGGGCACCCAGGGCATTGGCGTGGTTCTGGCAGAAACCCGGAAGGCGGCGGAAAGCGTTATCGAAGCCTTTATGGGGCTGAAGGCTGACATTCTGGTGCAGGAGTTCATCAAGGAAGCCGGTGGTGCCGATATCCGGTGTTTTGTGATTGGCGACAAGGTAATAGCCGCCATGAAGCGACAGGGCGCCGAGGGGGAGTTCCGGTCCAACCTGCATCGGGGAGGCAGTGCCTCTCTGGTGCGGATAACGCCGGAAGAGCGCCGGACAGCCATTACCGCGGCGAAGTCCATGGGCCTGAATGTAGCCGGTGTCGATTTGCTGCGTTCCAGCCGTGGTCCATTGGTGATGGAAGTGAATTCATCCCCCGGCCTTGAAGGCATTGAGAATGCCACAGGCAAAAATGTCGCGGGTATGATCATCAACTGGACCGAGAAGAACCAGCAACCCTGGAAAACCCGGACCAAGGGGAGAGGCTAGAACATGGCCCGCGCGCCTTTTGATATTGCCGGTACCCAGATCAAGGCCGGCACCCGGCAGACCATTGAAGTGCCGGTGGCCAAACTCTACACCCACACGCCGCTGCATATTCCGGTGGAAGTGGTGCATGGTCGCCGGGGTGGGCCCGTTCTGATGGTGTGTGGCGCCATTCACGGGGACGAAATCAACGGAGTGGAGATTGTTCGCCGCGTGCTGACCAATTCCGCCCTGCGACATCTGCGGGGCACCCTGGTGGCGGTGCCCATCGTCAATATTTTCGGGTTCGTGCAACGCACCCGCTACCTGCCGGACCGGCGAGACCTGAACCGGTGTTTCCCCGGCAGTGAAACCGGTTCCCTGGGCGGTCGCATTGCGTATTTGCTGCGCACGCAGATCATGGAAAAGGTTACTCACATCATTGATCTCCATACCGGTGCCATCCATCGGTTCAACCTGCCGCAGATCCGGGCGGAACTGAAAAACCCGGAGACCACCCGCATGGCGGAGGCCTTTGGCGCGCCGATCATAATCAACGCCGGCTTGCGGGACGGTAGCCTCCGTGCCTACGCCGATTCCCAGGATATTCCGGTGGTCACCTTCGAAGGTGGTGAAGCCCTACGGTTCGACGATGTGGTGATTTCAAGCGGCGTAAAGGGCGTGATCCGGGTGATGCGGGAACTGGAAATGATTCCCGCCAAGAAGGGCCCGAAGGCGCCGAGAAAGCGCTCGGAAACCGCGGCCAACTCCCAATGGGTGCGAACGGACACAGACGGTATCATGCGCCCGGTGGCAAGCCTGGGCCAGAAGGTACGCAAAGGCCAGAAACTGGCCATGGTGGCGGACCCGTTCGGAGAGTCCGAAACCGCCGTGCTCTCGCCCTGCTCTGGCATCGTTATCTGTGTCAATAACCTGCCTCTGGTGAATGAAGGCGAGGCCATCTACCACATCGCCCGGTTCGATGAACTCAGTGAGGCGGAAAAGGCCATGGATTATTTTCGCAGTAGCTACGAGGGAGATCTGGGCGACGATGTGGTTCCCGTCCATCCCTGGGACGAACGGCAGAGATAATCACGAGGTTCGCTATGATCTGGGATCAGACCTTTATTGAACTGGCACCGCTACCTCGCGGGTTTCACCTGGTAACCAATGAAATCATTGCCCAGGCGCCGGAGCTCACCAACTGTGAAGTTGGGCTGTTGCACCTGTTTATCCAGCACACCTCCGCGTCCCTGGCGGTTAATGAGAATGCTGATCCGGATGTTCGGGGTGACCTGGAGCGCCACTTCAACGTGATGGTGCCAGAGAATGCACCACACTATGAACACGTTATGGAAGGCCCGGATGACATGCCGGCCCACATCAAAAGTATCCTCATAGGTCCTTCACTGACCCTGCCGGTCAACCACGGTCGGCTGGCCCTGGGTACTTGGCAGGGAATATACCTCTGTGAACACCGTAACCGTGCTGATAGCCGCAGAATTGTGGCGACACTGCAGGGGCGATGGTGATTCGCAACCCGAAAGCTGGCATTTTGCGCGACAGACTCTAAGCTTGGGAGGTGGGTAGTAAGCGAATAAAATCTGGCATGGAGCCGTTGTGAGCCGCTTTGACCGCATCTACAGGATTCATGATTTACTGCGGAATGCCCGCCATCCCGTCCCGATGCGTGTATTTATGGATGCGCTTGAAGCCAGCCGGAACACCATCACCCGGGATTTCGAATTTCTGAGAGACTCACTGGGCGCGCCAATTGAATACTGCCGGCAACATAACGGCCATCAATACGCGCCCGACTCATCCGAGTTCGAACTGCCCGGGTTCTGGATGACCCCGACGGAATTGTATGCGCTGCTGGCATGTGAGCAGTTACTGGAGAACGTGCAACCCGGGATGATTACCAGCCGGCTGGCGCCACTGAAAGACAAGATTCGTCACCTGCTGGGCGAATCGGGGCACGACGCCGAACGCATCAGCGAGCGCATCCACATCCAGCCCATCCAGGCCCGCACGGCCGCGCATCAAATCTTCGACCCGGTTGCCGAGGCAACACTGGCGGGTAAACGGCTGACCTTCTCCTACAGCGCTCGCAGCGGTACTGGTAGCACACACCGCCAGACCGATCCCCAGAGGTTACTGCACTATCGCTCAAACTGGTATCTGCTGGCAGTGTGTCGTACCGCCGGTGCCCTTCGCCTGTTTTCCCTGGACCGGATTTCCGAACCCCGGGTGCAAGGCACACCATCTGCACAAAGAACCATTGCAGAACTAGACGGGTTTGCCTACGCCAGCTTCGGCATTTTCGGTGGCGGCCCAAAGGGCACCGCGCACCTCAGGTTCTCCAGCCATGCGGCGGAGTGGGTGGCGGATGAAATCTGGCATCCGGACCAGATAGGAGAACACAGAGACGGCGGCTATCACCTGAAAGTGCCCTACTCCGATGAGCGGGAGCTGGTCATGGAGGTGTTGCGGTACGGGGCGGATGTGGAAGTGCTCGGACCGCCGGAACTCAGGGCGGAAGTGGTTTTGAGGATACGGAAAATGGCGGGGATGTACTGATAATTTATTCAGTGGTGCAGTTTGTGGGGCATCCGCGGTGATAGTGTTTTAGTCGACCAATCTTGATGATGTCTGGATAAAGGATAAGAAATGCAGGACTACCTTCGTTATTGGGGTAAAGCCAAGCCAGCCCAAGGAAAAGCCGGTGCCCCATGCCATTTGCTGGCATACCACTCACTGGACGTGGCAGCTGTAGGATTCTACTTGACTGATACGGCGTCATCAAAGGGAAAGGCGATCTCACGGGCACTGGGCCTATCAGGGCCTGAGCTACAGAGTATTTTCACGTTCCTGCTTGCGATTCATGATCTTGGGAAGTTTTCTCAATCCTTCCAGGCATTGGCTCTTCCTGAACTGGAGTTTTTGAAAAAGCCGGACCCTGGTTTTAGCTACGATGTTCCTGGCGGGCATGCTGCCCTGGGCATGTTGCTATGGAAGCGTAGCCCGGTGTTCCGGGAGAATACCGTAGAGGCCTGCGGCTGGCTAGAACCGAACGCCCCGCGACGCTTCGCCCGCAGGTCAATGGAAACCATGCTGGAAACGACCTTTGGCCATCATGGGCAGCCGGTGAATACGGGAAGGGACCTTGCCGAGAACTATTTCCTGCCGGAAGACGAGCAAGCCGCCTGCAACTTTGCGATGGAGGCAGCGAAGCTCATAAAGCCAGAATGGCCCCTGTCCGATATGGATAATGAGTTTTGGCATCAGACGCTCAAAAAAGCAACGTGGCAATTTGCTGGGTTAGCCGTTCTGGCTGACTGGCTTGGGTCCGATCAGTCGGTCTTCTCTTATGTCACCGAGCCCATGCCGTTGGAAGATTATTGGCATGACTTTGCCTTACCCCGTGCGCGTCATCAGGTTGAACGCCTGGGTTTCAACAGGCCCAGGCAGGCAACAACGTTTCCCGGCGTTAAGCCGTTCTTTGGGTTCAGCCCGACACCCCTGCAACACTGGGCTGAAACGGTTGATGTTTCGGCGACGCCACAGCTATTCATTCTGGAGGATGTTACCGGGGCAGGTAAGACCGAAGCAGCCGTTACGCTTGCACATCGGCTGTTAGCCAAAGGCTACGCGGAGGGGCTGTATTTCGGGCTACCCACCATGGCAACGTCAAACGCCATGTATGCCCGTATTGCCGACTATTATCAGCGATGGTATCGAGAGGGTGAAACGCCCGGCCTTGTATTGGCCCATGGTGCGCAGCGACTACACAAGGTGTTTCAGGACTCCATTATTCCCGGCCAGCCAAAAGACCTGGACTACCGCCCCGAGGAGCGCAGTGCCTCAGCCGTGTGCAACCAGTGGTTCGCGGATTCCCGCAAGAGAGCGCTGTTGGCGGATGTTGGTGTGGGAACGATTGACCAGGTGCTTATGGGCGTACTGCCGTTCCGGCATCAATCGCTGCGCATTGTCGGCATGGCGAACAAGGTCTTGATCGTCGATGAGATACACGCATGCGATGACTATATGCTAACGCTGCTTTGCGCGGTATTGGAGCTTCATGCGCAGCAAGGAGGGTTTGCCGTCCTTTTGACCGCGACGCTGCCAATGGACATGCGGGAGAAACTTGTCAGAGCCTGGCGGCGAGGTCTTGGCCAGCAAGGCAGCGACCTCACTTTTGATGCAGCCTTTCCACTTGCGTCCGTCGTCAATGGCCACACTCTTCACGAAGAAAGGCTGGCTACCCGGCCAAGTGTGGCCAGGGAACTCGCGATTGAACACATATCCGGCCAGTCACAGGCTGCTGAGATATTGCTGGCTGCGGCAAGCGGTGGCCAGTGCAGTTGCTGGATTCGCAACACAGTGGATGATGCCATTCAAGCCTATGAATGGATCAGGGGGCAGGTGGACGACCCGGAGAGCGTATTGCTGTTCCACAGTCGATTTACGATGGCTGACCGCCAACGCATTGAGAGCCAGGCTCTCGAATGGTTTGGCAAAGAGTCCAACGCTTCGGACAGGGCCGGGAGAATACTCATCGGCACCCAGGTGTTGGAACAATCACTGGATATCTGCCTGGATGTCATGGTGACTGACCTGGCGCCGATGGACCTTCTGATCCAGCGCGCGGGACGCCTGCATCGGCACCGGCGAGATCCCAGCGGCAATCCGATGACGGATGGTGATGGCTCGGACCGTCGGCCACCTCCGGTGCTTCGAGTACTTGCGCCCACTTTTACAGCAACTCCCGATAAAGATTGGATTCAAAGTTTCTTGCCCGGAACGGCGTCGGTCTATGTCAATCACGGCCAGCTCTGGTTGACTTTGCGGGCTTTGCTGGAGGAGCAGTCGATTCGGATGCCCGACCGGGCGCGATGGCTGATTGAGTCGGTTTACGGACCGGACGCTGACATCACAATTCCCGAAGCTCTGAAGGACAGTTATTTCGAACATGAAGGCGAGCGGCAGAGCCAGGCCGCCATGGGGCAGTTTAACCGGCTGGACCTGGACAAAGGCTATGTGACCGCGAGCGCAAAAAGCGGCTGGCAGGGGGAAGTGGATATAGGCACCCGTCTCACAGACGAGCCAAGCGTTAAAGTCACTTTAGTGCAACTTGATGAAGCGGGGGAACGGTTGGTACCACTGGAAAACGGTTCCCACCCATGGGAAATGAGCCAGATCAGTATCCGCCAGTCCCTCGCCGACAAGCTGCCAGAATTCCCGGAGGCCCTGGCAGCGCTCCAGGATGAGCTCTTCGAGAGCCAGCCTGGCCTTCGCTTTTCAAGGTTGTGGCTCGGTCCATTTGATGAGGGCGATTACCACTACAGTTCACAGATGGGGTTATGCCGTGCCAACCACCGCAGAGAATCCAGGAGAGAGTAAACGTATGAATCTGCTAACAGCTCCTTGGTTACCGTTTGAGAAAGTGGGCGGTAAAGTTGAGTACCTGCCCGTCACGAGCGTGGTCTCACCAGATGTGATTGATCTTGCGCTGCCCCGGGCTGACTTTCAAGGTGCGGCATACCAGTTTTTGATTGGCTTATTTCAGACCGCCTTTGCGCCATCCAATATTGATCAGTGGATGGAGCACTACGAGAACCCACCAACAGAGCAACAGGTTTCGGATGCTTTAGCCCCTTTTTCACCATGCTTTGAGTTGGACGGTCCGGGCGCGAGTTTCATGCAGGATTTCGATAGCTTGGAGAGTGGGTCACGAACACCCATTGCGGGACTTCTGATTGATTCACCGGGGGCATCGGCCATCAAGAACAACACCGACCACTTTGTGAAAGAGGGGCGAATAGTCGCCGCTTGCCCAAACTGTGCCGCAATGGCGCTGTTCACCATGCAGATTAACGCGCCCTCCGGCGGCAAGGGTTATAGAACCGGCCTTCGTGGAGGTGGCCCACTGACCACATTGTTATTGCCTTCCGGCGAGTCCAGTTCGCTCTGGCAGAAACTGTGGATCAACGTTTTGGAAAGCGACTCGGTTGGTGGCTCAGGGGTGACAGGGCCTGACCCCGACGTTTTCCCGTGGATGGCGCCCACCCGCACCAGCGAAAAAGGCCAGGCCACATTGCCGAGCCAGGTCCATCCCTTACACGTGTTTTGGGCAATGCCAAGACGGTTCCGGTTGGAATTTGAACACAGAGAGGCCTGCTGCGATCTGTGCGGGCAAGTAAGCTCACTAAGCGTTCGCCACATTCGAACCCGAAATTATGGCAATAACTACGATGGCCCATGGCGACACCCATTAACACCGTACCGGCGTGACTCGAAGCAGCCCCAGCAGACTCCATTGTCAATCAAGGGGCAGCCCGGAGGTATTGGGTACCGGCACTGGGAAAGTCTGGTGCTGGAGGATGCGCAAGGTGAGGGAAGCCTGCCTGCCTTGAATGTGCTGGACTATCCCAGAAAAGCGGATGAATGTGAGGCGGAGGGTGTTGAACTACCCAGGGTAGCCCGGTTGTGGTCTTTCGGTTACGACATGGACAAAATGAAGCCCCGTGGTTGGGTCGGCACCCAACTGCCGTTTCTCGCCTTGCCCAACCGTCATCAAGAGCGTTTGCAGAACTGGCTCAGAACCATGGTGACTTATGCAAAGGAGGTTTGCTGGCAGCTTCGCCGCAGCACTAAAGAGGCATGGTTCAAGCGCCCATCCGAAGCTAAAGGCGACCTGGAGTACATCGATTCCCGGTTCTGGGAGCAAACCGAGCAGCCGTTCTACGACTTGCTCGCACAACTGGGCAGCCGTTTATTGGCAGAGGATATCCGACGCCTTCCCGCCGACATTGCGAAACAGTGGTACCTGGACGTACGTCATCAGGCCAGTGCTATCTTCGATGAGCTCACCCTGAGTGGCCCCCCTGAAGCTCTCAATATGAAGCGCATTACCAAGGCCCGGAATGGCTTTCATGGGTGGTTCAGTAAAAACAAAACCGCCAGGAACTTCCGTAGGCAGACCGGGATGGATGATCAATCATCCGCAGGCAACGAGCCTGATCAAGTGCAGCCAGCCATTGATTAACAAGGAGCGGCCATGACCTCAAAAAAAATCCATTACCAGATATTACGTGATGAGGCGCAAAGGCGCCGCGTATTAATGTGGTGGGGCAGGCTGCACGGCCAGCCCTCACTGCTGAAGCAGCTTGGCGGGGAATGGGCTCCGCCTTCGCTTCCTCCGGCCCAAAGAGCGGAGCTACGCCGGTGCCACACGGTTGACGATGTACTGCTGACCGAAGGTTTCCGAAATCTCTGGTTCTCGCTGGATGAGCAAGCACAGGGGAACCAGGCCAGCATGTTGGCCTGGGGCATGGTGGCCGGGGCACTGGCCGATGTGCGACAGCACAATGCCTCCATGTCTTTTGCCGCCGCACTGGGAAGCCAGAAAGAAAAGACCGGCAAGCCCCACGCCAGTGAATTGCGATTCGCCCAATTGCAGAAAAGCGATGGCGTGGATTCCTTCCTTCGCCGTTGCCGGAGATCCATCGCCTTACTGGGTGGCGCCGCACACGTTACCTCGCTGGCCGATGGCATTCTCCATTGGGCCAAAGAACATCAAGGCGAGGCCAGTAGCGCCGCCAATCAAAGGCTGGCGGTGCGTTGGGCTACCGACTATTTCACGGCACTCGCTGAGTACCAGAAATAACCAAGAATGACGTCAGGAGAAATGACGATGACCACCTTTATTCAATTGCACATGCTGACCTCCTATCCACCGGCCAACCTGAATCGTGATGATCTCGGCAGGCCAAAGACCGCGAGAATGGGGGGCGCTGAACGCCTGCGTGTTTCCTCCCAGAGCCTGAAGCGTCACTGGCGCACCTCTGACCTGTTCCAGGAAGCGGCGGCAGGCCATGTGGGCATCCGAACCAAACGCCTGGGTGTAACCATTCGTGAGAGGCTGGAGGCAGCCGGAATCAAGGAAAAGGATGCCCGACAATGGGCGCGTGACATCGCTGACGTCTTTGGCGCATTGAAGAAAGACAGTGAAGAGATCGAGCAACTGGCTCACATTGGCCCGGAAGAAAAATCGGCCGTGGATGATCTGGTTGCCTCACTGATTGAACAAAGCCGCGCCCCGCAAGAGGACGAGCTGGCGCTGCTGAGAAAAAATCCGACTGCTGTGGATGTGGCACTGTTTGGCCGAATGCTGGCCGCTGACCCTGCCTTCAATGTTGAAGCGGCCTGCCAGGTTGCCCACGCCATTACGGTTCACCCGGTAGTAATCGAGGATGACTATTTCACCGCCGTTGATGACCTCAATAACGGTGATGAGGACCGAGGTGCAGCCCACATCGGTGAAACCGGCTTTGCTGCCGGGTTGTTCTACAGCTACATCTGCATCAATCGGGATCAGTTGGTTGCGAACCTTTCGGGTAACGGCAAATTGGCGGATAGGGCCATTGCCGCACTGGCGGAAGCGGCCGTAAAGGTTGCACCGACTGGCAAGCAAAACAGTTTCGGTTCCCGGGCGTACGCCAGCTATGTGCTTGCGGAAAAAGGTACACAGCAACCACGGTCACTGTCCGTCGCTTTTCTGAAACCGGTAGAGGGTAGCGATCAGGAGCGGGAGGCCATCAGCGCCATCGACAGCCAGGTTGAACGCTTCGACAGTGCTTACGGAGCCTGTGCCGACACCCGCTACACCCTGAATGTGCTAGCCGGAGAAGGTTCATTTGGCGAACTGCTGCAATTCCTGAGAAGCGAATAAGAAGGGGTCAGGTATGGAGATTCTGACATTCCAGCTCTATGGGCCATTGGCCAGTTGGGGCACACCCGCTGTCGGTGAATCCCGTCCTAGTTCAGACCATCCAGGGCGTTCCGCGCTGTTGGGTTTGCTGGCGGCTGCGTTGGGCATAGAGCGGGACAACGCAGCAGGCCAGCAGGCACTGGCAAGTTCGGTTCAGTTCGCCGTAAAACAGCTTTCCGCGGGTCGCGTGATTCGGGACTTTCACACAGTCCAAGTCCCGAAGCGCGACCGCAAGGCGCGGTACGCCACCCGAAAGGATGAAATGGCATTCTCCAGTGACCGGTTGAATACCATCATTTCCCGGCGTGAATATCGTTGCGATGGCCTATGGCGCGTGGGCGTGACCACTACGAAAAACAGCGACTGGACGCTCCAGGAACTTGAGGCCGCGTTGCGACAACCGACGTTCACGTTGTACCTCGGACGGAAATCCTGCCCTTTAGCGGCACCGCTCTCGCCAAAGATCGTTCAAAGTAGCGGCATTCAGCAGGCACTCAGTGGTGATGTGCCACTGTTGCACGAACAGCAACAGCGATGGCTCGCCCTGGGCGAGACCGTGGACTATTACTGGGAAGGCAGTGCCGGGGATTTGCAACCTCAGGATACCCAATACCCCGAAGATGATGTGGTAAGCCGCCAGCGTTGGCAATTCAAGGGACGGCAAGAGCATCACGCTCGCGTAAAGGAGACTGCATGATGTATCTTTCGCGCGTGCGGGTCACGACCGAAGGCCTGGATCGAAAATGCCTGGTGTCGCTGCTTAGCGGTGACGCTTACGCCAACCATCAACTCCTGTGGCGTTTGTTTGGTGATGCCACCGAGCGCTCTTTTTTATTCCGCCAGGAAACCGAACAGGATCAGCTCAGCCCCGATCATAACCCCAGAGGGTTGCCTCTGTTCTATGTCCTCTCCGAGCAAGTGCCAACAGCAGTTCCCGGGCTGTTGGAACTGGAAACCAAACCATTTTCGCCGGCACTGGCAACCGGTGACCAGCTTACGTTTCGCTTGAGAGCAAATCCAACCATTTCGAGAAAAACCGAATCTGGCAGGTCGGCTCGTCATGATGTGTTGATGGATGCCAAGTCCTGGTGTAAGCACCATGGTGTTAACGACCGGAGTGAGGTTCAGAGCCACATGGTCGACGCGGCGATCACGTGGCTGAACAATCAGTCTGAAAAGTCGGGCTTCAACATGGTGAGCGCTCCCCAACTGACTGGCTATAGGCAGCATGCGATCAGGCGAAAGGGCACGGAAATCCGCTTTTCCTCAATTGATTATGAAGGAGTTTTAACGGTTACCCACCCTGAACGGTTCAAAGACATGTTGTGTCGTGGCTTGGGAAGAAGCAAGGCATTTGGCTGTGGTTTGATGATGGTTCGACGGGCATAGGGGGTTGCATGACGTTTGTTCCCTTAAAGCCCATCCCGATGAAGGATCGCGTGTCGATGATCTTCGTTGGGCGCGGGCAGATAGATGTCCGAGACGGTGCCTTTGTTGTCGTGGACGAAGTCAACGGAGAACGTATGCATATCCCGGTGGGATCTGTCGCGTGTCTATTACTGGAACCTGGCACACGGGTCTCTCATGCAGCCGTAAAACTTGCATCAACGGTGGGCACCCTGATGATCTGGGTTGGAGAGGCAGGCGTGCGCCTATACTCCGCCGGGCAGCCCGGCGGAGCTCGTTCTGACCGGCTGCTCTACCAGGCCCAACTTGCACTGGATGATTCATTGCGACTGAAAGTGGTTCGTCGCATGTTTGAAATCCGTTTTGGAGAAGAAGCGCCGCTGAGGCGCTCTGTCAACCAGTTGAGGGGGATTGAAGGCGCCAGAGTGAGGAAGCTGTATCAAGCTCTTGCAAAACAGTATGGGGTCAAGTGGGATGGGCGCCGGTATGATCCCAGTAACTGGAACAGCTCAGATCCGGTTAACAAATGCTTGTCAGCTGCGACCGCTTGCCTGTATGGAGTTACGGAAGCAGCGATACTCGCTGCCGGCTACGCACCAGCGATTGGCTTTCTTCATTCTGGAAAGCCGAAGAGTTTTGTTTACGACATCGCCGACCTGGTTAAGTTTGAAACGGTGGTGCCGGCTGCATTCAAAGTAGCATCCACATCTCCCGCCAAGCCTGACCAGCAGGTTCGCATAGCCTGCCGGGATGCATTTCGCCAAACACGCTTATTAAAGCGCTTGATTCCATTGATCGAAGATGTTCTTCAGGCTGGTGGTATTGAACCACCGGAACCCCCACCTGATAGTCAGCCACCGGCAATTCCGGAACCCGAGTCCATCGGTGATTCCGGCCACCGGAGCCAATAGTATGGCCATGTTGGTTGTAGTTACTGAAAATGTTCCGCCGAGACTCAGGGGGCGTCTTGCCGTTTGGCTTCTGGAAGTTCGAGCTGGAGTTTACGTTGGTGATGTCAGCAGGCGCATTCGAGAAATGATTTGGGAGCAAGTAGGGCAGTTGGCTGAGGAGGGTAACGTAGCAATGGCCTGGGCCAGCAACCACGAATCTGGATTTGAGTTCCAGACCTTCGGGGGAAACCGCCGTGTACCGATCAACCATGATGGTCTTCGATTGGTGCGTTTTTTACCTGCATCCGATAACTAGTTGAATTTCTTTGGATCTTTAAAAATTCAATATACGTTTAAGGGCTAAATAGTGCCGGTGGAATGCGCCGGTATTATTTTTGTCTTCATAAACAATGGTGTACGATTAGACCGTTCCCCGCGCTCGCGGGGATGAACCGATCGAAAACGAACCGGAGCCGGAAGCGCTGCCCCGTTCCCCGCGCTCGCGGGGATGAACCGCCACAATAACAACGTTTGAGCCTACCAGAATCCCGTTCCCCGCGCTCGCGGGGATGAACCGTGCTGGTGGGTTACCTGCTTTACGCCATACTGCCGTTCCCCGCGCTCGCGGGGATGAACCGGTTTAAGACGGCCCTGGAACAGCTGACGGACGCCGTTCCCCGCGCTCGCGGGGATGAACCGTAGACGCACAGCGCGACTCCCAACATGAAGAACCGTTCCCCGCGCTCGCGGGGATGAACCGGCGCGCGTCGCGCTGCCGATGATCTCCGGTCACCGTTCCCCGCGCTCGCGGGGATGAACCGCAGCGGGACGCCCTGATCGCCGCCCTGGATGCCCGTTCCCCGCGCTCGCGGGGATGAACCGAACCCCAACGCCCAGACCCAAGACGTGCCCTCCCGTTCCCCGCGCTCGCGGGGATGAACCGGTGAAGACCACCGGCCGCGCCTTCCTGGAGGACCGTTCCCCGCGCTCGCGGGGATGAACCGAGGTGGTCGTTCAAGTCAGACAGTTTGTTTTTCCGTTCCCCGCGCTCGCGGGGATGAACCGCCCGGGTGCTCGAGGACATGAATCCGCGGGACCCGTTCCCCGCGCTCGCGGGGATGAACCGGGCGCCATCCTGACCCCGGAGGAGATCGAGAACCGTTCCCCGCGCTCGCGGGGATGAACCGGCCGCTGGCAGCATCACCGTGGCCACGGGTCCCCGTTCCCCGCGCTCGCGGGGATGAACCGGTGGGCGACGAGCTGGTGGTGACCGGCTACCTCCGTTCCCCGCGCTCGCGGGGATGAACCGGTCACGTCGCCGGTGGATGCGGACGCCTGGCGCCGTTCCCCGCGCTCGCGGGGATGAACCGCGTACCCGGCCACCACCGTGGACACCCAGCGGCCGTTCCCCGCGCTCGCGGGGATGAACCGGACCTGGCCGAGGGCGAGGTGGCCCTATACGACCGTTCCCCGCGCTCGCGGGGATGAACCGAGTTTTTTGGACACCGCTGGCTAGCTAAAGAGCCGTTCCCCGCGCTCGCGGGGATGAACCGGGCTGCCCATGGTGGAGTACCGGCAGACGGTGCCGTTCCCCGCGCTCGCGGGGATGAACCGTGAGGCTCTGCACTGGTGGCGGGCTTTACTTGCCGTTCCCCGCGCTCGCGGGGATGAACCGTTCTTGACCTTGTGAACGAAGCGCAGCGCAACCCGTTCCCCGCGCTCGCGGGGATGAACCGACGACAAGCGGCAAATGACCAACCGCCTGATTCCGTTCCCCGCGCTCGCGGGGATGAACCGGCGCCGAAAGCGTAACCTGAGTATCGCTGTCCCCGTTCCCCGCGCTCGCGGGGATGAACCGTTGTCACGTTGCAACAACTATGGCTACAAAACCCGTTCCCCGCGCTCGCGGGGATGAACCGAGTCCAGGTTGAACATCCCTCGGCGTTTGGAACCGTTCCCCGCGCTCGCGGGGATGAACCGAGATCTACAAGCGCAAGAAGGCGGAGGCCAGTCCGTTCCCCGCGCTCGCGGGGATGAACCGCCCTGAATATCGATGCCGGAATCGTTCAGCAGCCGTTCCCCGCGCTCGCGGGGATGAACCGAGCATAGAGGTCAGCCTGTTGCATCACAGCGCCCGTTCCCCGCGCTCGCGGGGATGAACCGAAGTGCCAGCGCACGAGCCCGGAACAGACCGTCCGTTCCCCGCGCTCGCGGGGATGAACCGTTAACCGTGGGGATGTCACGCCACCAGTCTGGCCGTTCCCCGCGCTCGCGGGGATGAACCGAAGGCGTTTTTTATCGTGGATTCGTTGGAGCTCCGTTCCCCGCGCTCGCGGGGATGAACCGTGCGCCATTTCGGCGGTTCGCTCGGTGACGTACCGTTCCCCGCGCTCGCGGGGATGAACCGCTGGACCAGGGCAGCAATTATTCCACGATTGCCCGTTCCCCGCGCTCGCGGGGATGAACCGACGCAGTGGGACGCGGAAGCCCTCGACTTCCTCCGTTCCCCGCGCTCGCGGGGATGAACCGAAAACCCGGGCAAGCTGGTTGACGAGTCCATGCCGTTCCCCGCGCTCGCGGGGATGAACCGGATTAAACCACGTGGCAAACATGCAAAGAAACCCGTTCCCCGCGCTCGCGGGGATGAACCGAAAACCTGGACGGCTTTATCAGCCACGTTCGACCGTTCCCCGCGCTCGCGGGGATGAACCGTCATAGCCGCGCGCTTCAACCTGTACGTATCGCCGTTCCCCGCGCTCGCGGGGATGAACCGGCATCGGCCCGGCCCCGGCTACGCTGGTCGTACCGTTCCCCGCGCTCGCGGGGATGAACCGTAGTGTTAAAGGCGGTCCGGCTGGCACAAAAACCGTTCCCCGCGCTCGCGGGGATGAACCGGCTCAGGCAGCGGGGCTGGTGGGCAAGGGGGCCCGTTCCCCGCGCTCGCGGGGATGAACCGCTCAAGGCGCTGATGCAGGCCGTGCTAGTTAGTTTCCGTCCATAAACGGCGTGTTTTCAAGGTGACCCACCC
>TARA_R110002095_G_scaffold1245_13_pt1 | contig 52814 bp, 47 predicted proteins | sample TARA_R110002095 | Tara Oceans TARA_R110002095 (sample SAMEA4397255) | marine metagenome | biome: Polar Biome; feature: [SRF] surface water layer (ENVO:00010504); material: water (ENVO:00002006), including particulate matter (ENVO:01000060) such as... | depth 5 m | reverse complement strand
GCGCTCACGATATCCCGCGTTCTTTTTTCACCCGGTCATAGGCATCGTTGATGGTCGCGAGTTTTTTGTTGGCGAGATCTATGAATTCTTCGGGCATACCTTTGGCCATCAGGGTGTCAGGGTGGTTTTCGCGGGCCAGTTTGCGGTACGCAGCTTTGACCTCGGCGTCGCTGGCATCTTTGGCGACGTCGAGCACCTCATAGGCATCGGGCGCCCCGCTGCCATGCCCGTCCGTGCCCTGCCAGTTGCCGAGATAAATCGTGTGTAGACGCTGGAAATCGTGCTCGGAAAAACCGAACAACAAGGCGACCCGGCGCACAAATTCGATTTCTTTAGGGTGGATTTTACCGTCGGCCTTAGCGATGTGGAACAGCGCACCCAGTAATTCTTCAAGCACCTGCGGTTCGCCTCGGAACATCGATCCAATCTGCTCGGCATAGCCTTCATAACCGTCGGCACGGCGTTTGGCTTCGTCGAAAATTTTACCGACCGCCGCCATTTCATCGGGCGGAATGCGGAACACCTGCTTAAACGCCTGAACTTCTTCGCGAGTCACGTGACCGTCGGCCTTAGCCATTTTCGCCGCCAGCACGATCACCGCCGTGGTGAAGGCTATTTGCTTATCCGCATTGCCGATCCGAGCTTCGCCCGCGTCACGTTTTTTGTCGACCACGTGATGGCCGGCAACAGCGCCTATCAGGGCGCCAATCGGCCCGCCGACGGCGAAACCGGTGACGCCACCAATCACTTTTCCCCAAATGCTCATACGCCGTCAGCTCCCTTCCGATTAACCGTTTTGCGCACCGATGCGCCCAGCCAGCGGCAGTTTCAATGCCGGTCGATTTAAATCAATACCAAACGTCAGGCCCAACACATTGAGCTCGAACCCTTCTTCGAGCGCTCCCATGACGCCCAATAAACCGAATAGCGAGACTTGCACGCCGGTACCGCTTGGTGCCATCGCGAACACGCCGCCGTCGGGCAGGTAGTCCTTGCCGATGGCCGTCGGCGGCAGATCAAGCTGCAACTCGGGCACCGCGCGGGCAATGTGCGCGGTGAACGTATTCGAGTTCGGGCCGGGCCATACCGTATATTGTTCCCGGTATGGATAGCTCTCGACTGCGGCCGCAACACGCTCGATCATCTGATCGACGCCCGCGCCCCTGATGTCGGCGAGGATTTCCGGCGCCGCGCCATACCAGCGCCCGTCCGCCGGCCGATTCGAGGCCACCACCGCATTGCCCCCCCGGTACGCACGCCAGCCCATGACTTCATAGACCGTGAAGCGCGCGGCGTCGGTGGGTTTCACCGCAACCCAAGTATGGATGCCGAAATAGCCGCGCCAGTTATAGGCACGCGCACCATAAACTTGAATGATCGCTTCGGACACGTCTGCGGGGTCCGGCGCGATGCCGGTCGACTCCCGGCTGGCAGTGCGCCAGTCCGCATGCACTTGATGTCGCTCAAAGGCGGTCAGGCCGGACCCAATCACCACCAAAACAAAGATGGCCCCAACGCGCCGCCAAAACTTCCACGTCCGCATGCCGAATACTCCAAATTACGGGCTGCGCGCCAAATCGGCCTCAGGCTTTCTCGGAGTTACCGAGCAGTTTTCGAAACACCGGGCGCAACACCATGGGCATGATATAGATAGGGAACTGACCCACCGCAAAAAAGAGTGGCACATCCAAATCCACATTCACCGGCAAAACCGCCAAAATGATGGCAAGATTTCGCGTGCCGGAAATAAACCCGGCACTGAGTGATCCGCGTCGCCCAACACCCGGCACGGCGAATGCAAACACGGCAAACCCCAAGACCATCAAGCCGGTGTAGACGATGAAAGACAGCATTGCGACATAGGCGATATCAAGAGGATCTGCGATGATCCTTGCCGTCACCCCGGACATGATGCCGACCGCAAACACGATCAACAACACCACCGAGATCCCATCCACGGTCTGCGCTGCCGCCGCCACCCGCGCCTCTCCGAAAAGCCGCCGCGAGATCGCGGCACAAACAGCGGCACTTAAGACCAAGCCGCCGAGCCGCATCATCAGCGCCGATGGCTCGGCCCCCAAATCAAAACCAATAAGTAGGCTCGCCATCAACGGCAACGTCAGCGGCACCAACAACGTGGTGGCGACCAAGACGATCAACAACAATGCCCCATCCAGGCCAAACATGACGCCGAGTGACGGCGTCGAGAACAACGGCGCCGACGAGGCCGCCAGCACCATCGCCGCCACCAAGCCCGGCCGGATATCAAAGAACGCCAACGCACCCGCGACAATTGTCGGCGTCACGATCAGCATCCAAAAAATAAGCGCCGCGCTGAACACCGGTCGGCGCATACGCTCGACCAGATCACGCCAAGCAATGCGCATCATCGCCAGATACAACAACACCCACACCGCTGGGGTCAGCCAAGGCCTCAGCATGTCGGCCACACTTGGCAACGCCAAGCCGACGAACACACCCAGCGCCATCGCTTGGGGTGCATGGCGCCCTAAGAAACCGAGCCCCTGAGATAAAATTGCAATCATAAATTTAAAGCCCACGCCTTGCCCGGTTCACCGGATTGGTGCATCCATTGTCATCAGATGATTGGGTGACGAGTGGAACCGCTTCATGACGACGGATCAAGGCCCCCCAAATAAAATAAATGAAATAAAAAACATCTCGACCACCGGGCTCGAGGCGAAAGCATCGACATTCACGTTCGATGCTTCCAGGGGCCGCTTTTTTCGATTGTTGCTGGTCAATAGCGCACTGACCCTGATCACCATCGGAGTCTATCGTTTTTGGGCACGCACCCGCATCCGCCGATTTATGTGGCACCACGTCCGCATTTTGGGCGACCCGCTAGAATACACCGGCACCGGCGCAGAATTGTTCTTAGGGTTTCTGATCGTCCTCGCCGTGCTGTTTCCGCTGGGCTTGGTATATTCTGCGATTGCTGGCCTGGTGCCGCCCGATCAGGTCGGATTACAGGTGAGCCTAGAGATCGCATATTACACCGTGATCATCGGGCTGATTCACATCGGCCTGTACCGGATGTGGCGCTACCGACTGAGCCGCACGGCATGGCGCGGCATCCGGTTCAGCCTACAAGGTTCAACCTGGAGCTATCTGAAACTGGCGCTGCTGTGGGACGTGCTTTGGATTCTCACGCTCGGATTTATGATGCCGTGGCGCGAAGCCACATTGTGGCGCTATCAAATTCAGCACACTCGGTTCGGCCAACAGGCGTTCCGCTTTCATGGCACCCCGCAAGCGCTTTTGCGGCCTTGGCTGATGGTGTGGCTGACGGGAATGGTATTTCTTGTGGGCGCGGGATTGCTCGGGTTCATGATTGCCGGCAACGGTCAGTTCGACCTGAGTCGCCCGTCCAATATCACTCCGGACATACGAAACCTTTTTATTGTGGCCATCGGTACGCTAACCCTCTCGGCAATAACCTTTCCATTCACATATTTATACTTTTTGATCCGCCTGACGCGCTGGAAAATCTCAGGGCTTGCCCTTGCCGACGCCCGGTTCAACTGCGATTTGCGTTTCGGTCGGCTGTTGGCGTTTGCCACCCTTGCCCTGGCGCTTGTCGCAATCTTTACCGGCCTCGCCGCACTGATACCCGTTCTGTGGGGAACCCCGATCTATACAGATGGTCAGATCAATCCGTTGCTGCTCTTGCTGGGCGGCTTCATCGGGTTTGTCCTGCTGACCACCGTCGTGCCGACGATCTGGATGACGGTGTTTAGTTTTGAAGCCGTGAAACAAACCGTGCGCCGGTCCGACTTGGATCAACCATCGGCGCTTGAGCGCGCCGCCCAAGCGGCAGATGCTGGCCCGCGCACCGGCGAAGGGTTCGCCGATGCGTTTGATCTCGGCGGTGGATTTTAACAGCCCATGCCCCACCAAGGCGCATTCAACGACGGCAAGACGGCAGCACGGCGCGACGTCACGCTGGCGATCGAAGGCGACGCTCTGGTCATCCACCATTCGGATGCCAACCATGCCGCGCGCTGGCCGCTCGTCGACATCCGCCGTATCGGGACCACGGCAGAACGCCCGCAGCGGTTTCGCACCACAAATGACGACGCTCGGCTTACCCTCAACGCTGACGACGGTGCATGGCTGGCGGCGGCATGCCCAAATTTAAACAAGCGCGACGCGGGCCGCGTGCGATGGCCGGTGTGGACCGGCGCCGGGGTGTTCGCGGTGATCTCGGTCTTAGGTTTGGTGTTTTTTCTGCTGCCGGGCGCAGCCGCACTGCTGACCGGCGCAATCCCGGTGTCATTGGAAACACGGATCGGCGGTGCATACCGCGATCAGCTATTGGACTTAGCCGCACGCGTCGACGAGGGCGGCAAGCCGGTGCAATGTCGCAACGCGGACGCGCTGCGCATCTTACAAAAGCGCGCCGACGCGATCGCGAGCTTAATGGAAAGCCCGTTTCCGATCCAAATTACGGTGGTGCGGTTCCCCATCGCCAACGCGTTCGCGCTGCCGGGCGGGCATATTCTGATTTTGTCGGAACTAATCAAAACGGCGAAATCCGGGGATGAAGTGATCGGCGTTTTAGCACACGAGATCGCCCACGTGGTGCGACGGGATGCGATGCAGGCCTCCATGAAAAATGCAGGCTCTGCACTGTTGGTGAGTCTGCTGATCGGCGACGTTGTCGGCGGCGCGATGTTGGCGGGTGGCGCCTCGGCGATCATCGAAGGCGGCTACAGCCGAGATGCCGAAGCCGCATCGGATTTCATCGCCGTCACCGCGCTTAATCAACTGGGCCTAAGCGCTCGTCCGCTTGCCGATTTTCTGGAACGCATCGAGAAGGATGACGACAGCAGCGACTTTATGCCGACGTTCCTCAGCACGCATCCGGCCGGCGCGGACCGTGCCCGCGATATCCGTGCCCTGTCACAAGGGGTCGGCCGGGCGATGAGCGCCTATGACTGGCGGACGCTGCAAAAAATCTGCGACTAAGATGGTTAATGCGGCCCATTGAAATCTGTGTGCCACATCACAGACAGCCCGGTGCGCTTGGGCTTTAATGGTTAATATTCAGGGTGTCCAGTGCGGCAGAACGTCGCGATCCTGGATGATAACGGAGGCAAAAATGAACACACATTGGCGCCAAATCATTTCAGAAACGCTCGGTGCCGCTGCCGGCACAACGCTGGCGACCCTGGGGTTCGGGTACGGTGTTTTTCTGCTCGTGATCAACAGCCTTGAGGTCGTGATCTACTAAAAGCGCAGCGTTCGTCTTAGGGCAGCAATACCGTCGCACCCAATGTGGTCCCGCTTTCAATCGCCGTGTGCGCGGCCACCGCATCTTTCAGCGGATATTCATAATTGATATTGGCGCTGAGGATACCGTCACTGATGGCTTTGAACAGCGCATCTGCCGTCATCACCAAATCTTCGCGTTTGGCGACATAGTGCATGATCGCGGGCCGGGTGATGAACAACGAACCGCGTCGGCCTAAATCCTGAATAATATCGACCGGATCGGGTGGGCCCGAAACATGCCCATACGCCGCGCACATGCCCATCAAGCGCAAACAATCCAATGATTTTTGCAGTGTGTCTTTACCGATGGACTCATAAACCACGGCAACGCCTTCGCCGTCGGTGACCTCTTTGACCTTCGCCTCAAAGTCTTCCTCGCTGCGGATCACCGGATGGTGGCAACCGGCAGCCGCAGCGGCTTCGGCCTTTTCCGCCGTCGACACGGTGCCGATCACAGTTGCGCCCAACGCATTCGCCCACTTGCACAAGATCAGCCCCATACCCCCCGCCGCCGCGTGCACCAAGATGGTGTCGCCGGGCTGCACGGCATATGTCCGGTGCAACAAGTAGTGCGCTGTCATGCCCTTCATCAAAAGGGCAGCGACTTGTTTTTCGTCAAGGGACTCCGGCAGGTGCAATAATTTGTCGGCGGGATAATTTCGCACTTCTGCGTAAGACCCCAACGGCGGGATTCCATAGGCAACACGCTCACCTTCGACGAATTCCGTGACACCTTCGCCCAAGCCTTCGACGATGCCGACGGCTTCAAAGCCGATGACGCAAGGCACATCCGGCACCGGCCACGGATGCGAGATACCGCCGCGATGATAAGTATCGGCGAAATTGACACCGACTGCGGTGTGGCGCACGCGAACCTCGCCGGGGGCTGGATCGGACACCGCCCATTCCTGCCACTTCATCACATTTGGAGGGCCTTTTTCGTGCAGCACCTGGGCCATCGGCATGGCTTTTCCTCCGGTTTAAAGCTCGAAAGGCATCTACACGCCGATGCGCCATACGGTTCTATGCGCTGACGGCGCGAAACCTCGCCATGGCCTCAAGCTTTTTTTGTTGTTCTTCGTCTTTGTCGATGAACTCGACCGCAAAACCTTCGGGGATGGCGCGACGGATGTAGCCGTCCCGCGTACCGATCCCGTCCATGTGCAATTGCACGAAGGCATTGTTCTCGTAGCCCACACCGCCCATGCCGACGACGGCGGCGCCGGTTGCAGAGACGTCTTGCAAACGCGCTTCGAACGGCTGCTCGCCGATCTGTCCGTGGACGGCTGCATCAACGGCGTAACGAGGTGCAGTGCGATGATCGGTATTGGGTGTGTTCATGCCGCGACTATAGCATCAACTGCTGGGCGGATGGCCAAAAATCCCGGTATAGCGTTCAACGTATGTCGGCCAGCAATCCGGATTGACCAAACGCGGCGGACGACGCCCATTCAATACCTCGATCCACTGCTCGGCCCCCCACTTCGCCATGTTGTAGCTGCAGACATCGGTAATGCCCGCCGCATGTGGCGTCATCAGGACGTTCTGAAACTGCATCAGCGGATGACCCGGACCCGGCGGTTCTTGATCGAACACGTCGACGCCGGCGCCGTCCATCTGACCGGCGGCCAAGGCATCGGCGAGGGCGGCTTCATCATGAATGAAGCCGCGCGCCGTTGTGATGAAATATGCCGTAGGCTTCATCATCGCGAACGCCTCAGCACCGATCATGCCCCGGGTCTCTTTGGTCAGCGGACAATGCACTGAGATGTAATCGGATGTCTTAAACAGGGTATCAAAATCGACGGGCTCCGCATCCCGCGCGACGAAATCTTCGACCGTGATGTATGGATCATAGGCGATCACGTTCAGGCCTAATGCGTGGCGGGCGATCTTGGCGGTGCGCCTACCGATCTGCCCAAGCCCGACGATGCCGAGCGTCTTGCCCGTGGTCTCAAGCCCCGGATACGCCATCCGGTCCAAGCCCGGTGCATCGCGCATCATCCGGTCGTGGCGGATCATGTTTTTAGATAATGCCAATATCATGCCGATGGCGTGCTGCGCGACGCTATCGGAATTGGCACCGGAATTGTTGATCACCATGATGCCCATTTCGCTCGCCGCATCATCGTCGCAGGCATCGTAGCCCGCGCCCAAAGATGCCACGGCCAACAGGTTCGGACACTTTTCCATGAACGCTCGGTCCGGCCACCAACGCGGCTGCAATTCGGTTTTTGCCAACATCTGATAGCCGTGCGCGTCTTTCATGACGTCAAACACATGCGCTTCGTCGTCGTTTTGATCGAGACGAATCATCTCGATTCCGGGTGCGGCGTTGAGAATTTCCTCAGCGATCGGGTGAATCCAGGTATCGAAGTAAACCAGCTTACGTATGTTTGCGCTCATCTCACCCTCGCTTGATAAAACCGGCGCATAAAGTGCGACTTGGCCCGGGCGCCGTCAAGCCGACGTCGCGACATCCGCCGCTGTGACGCCCTGCGCAATCGCCGCCGCCATCTCGGCAACACGGGCAATGACCGGACGGGACGGGTCGTTGATGTAGCTGGCGGTGAATTTGAGGGGTGTCGGATACCACTCCGAGTCGACTTCGATCAGACGGCCTTCTTCGAGGGCACGTAGGATCAGAGCTTTTGGCATGGCGCCGATGCCGACGCCGCGCTCGGCCATGCGCTGGCATGCGGACAACGATGTCGACGGAAAGATGCGCGGTGCTTGTCCGGTAAGGCGTCGGAACGCGTCGTCGATTTCGGCGAACGGCCGGGTATTGCGTGCGTAGGTCAGAATTGGATACGTGCTCATTTCTTTGAGCGTCATGTGACGGCGCCCGATTTCGCCGGGCCCTGGTTGCATCGCCCACACCAGCGGATATTCGCTGAGCGCCACATTACTGACGGTGTATTCCGACACCGGCCCCATCAAGAACGCCAAGTCCAAGGTGTGGTCGACCACCTCGTCCCGCAAACTTGCCGTCACGTCGACGGAGATTTCCACATCCAACAAAGGATAGGTCTCACGCAGTTGCGCGAGCAGTTCCGGCAGCCACGTCTGCACGATGGTTTCCGACACGCCGAGCCGCAACAGACCCGCGGCTTCGACCGGCAGGCCGGCGCGCTCACGAATCGCTTCAACCGCGCTGAGCGCATCTTCGGCGAGCGGCATCAGAGCGCGGCCTGCGGCTGTGAGGCGTACGGCACCGGTCTCTCGCGTGAACAACGGCGTGCCCAATTCGTCTTCGAGAATGCTGATTCTGGACGAAATCGCCGGCTGCGTTGTGAACAAACGCTCGGCCGTCTTCGAAAAACTGCCCAGTTTGGCCACCCAAAGATAAGCCTCCAACTGCTTGAGATTCATCCGCACCCCAGCCTTTCCGCCATTTTATCGGCCTATAAATAAAATTTATCACATAATGAAAAAATTATAAATTAGACTTCTTGGCCAAGTCGCCCTTTAGATGCTGTCATCATCTTTAAGCGTCGGCATCAGATCGGCGATGAAGCAGGGAAGAAAGAATGGCAATTGCCGCGAACATCGCGCCGTCCGAGCGTGTGACTTACGAAGATCTTTGCACCATGACCGCCGCCGAAGCGCGGGGGCATTTTCGCACCGGGGCCTATAGCGGTCATACCGCCGGTATCGCGCCCGGCATGTTGCAAGGCAATGTGGTCATTTTACCGGCAAACTTGGCGTTGGATTTTTCCCGCTTTTGTCAGCGCAACCCGCAGCCGTGTCCATTGATCGGCGTCACCGACACCGGCGATCCGATGATGCGCACGCTGGGTGAAGACATCGACATCCGCACGGATGTGCCTGCGTATCGCATTTATGAATACGGCGAATTAAAAGACGAAGTCACCGATATATCGGCGCTTTGGCAGGACGACTTCGTGGCGTTCGCCATCGGCTGTTCGTTTTCCTTTGAAGACGCGCTAATCCAAGACGGGATCAAATTGCGCCATCTCGAACAGAACAAAACCGTCTCCATGTTCATCACGAACATCATGACCGAACCTGCCGGCCCATTCTCGGGCGGCACCGTTGTGTCGATGCGGCCATTGCCGATCCAAGACGCCATTCGCGCCAGTGCGATCTGCGCCCGCTTTCCGCAAGCGCACGGTCAGCCGGTGCACATGGGCGATCCCGCCGAGATCGGCATCACAGATATCAACGCCCCCGACTGGGGCGACCCGACCGAATTCAGAGACGGCGAGATTCCCGTCTTCTGGGCCTGCGGTGTAACGCCGCAAAACATTGTCAGATCGGCGAAGCCGCCATTCTGCATTACCCATGCGCCGGGCCGAATGCTCGTCACGGACGTACCCGCATGGGCAACCGATTCGAAAAAACTCAAAAGCTAACCTTAAGGGAGATGTTAAAAATGAAATTATCAATCAAAGCAGGACTGATCGCCGGCGTTGCGGCGTTGGCGCTTCAGTTTACGCCGGCCGCGCACGCTGCCGATGCACCCGTGGTGATCAAAGCCGTCGGCACGTGGGGCAACTTGACCAACTTCACCAAGCACGAAGGCCCGTTCTGGAACAAAACCATCGGCGAGAAAACCGGCGGCAACATCGTCGGCGAAATCAAGCCGCAGACCGAACTCGGTCTGAAGGGTTTCGAGATCATGCGCCTTTTGAAGCTGGGCGTGTTCGATTACGCGCACGGCCTGCCGGGTTACGTTGCCGCTGAAAACGCCGTGTTCGAAGGCGCGGACTTGTCGTCCATCGTCCAAGACATCGGCACCGAGCGCAAAGTCGCCGAAGCGTATTTCCCGACGCTCGAAAAAGCGTTTGCGGAAATTTATGAAGCCAAGCTGCTACAGCTTTATCCGTTCCCAAGCCAAATGCTTTGGTGCAATGCCGAGATCAAATCCATTGACGATCTGAAGGGCAAAAAGATCCGCGTTTATGCCACCACGTTGGGTGACTTCGTCGAAGGTGTCGGCGGTTCCAGCGTCACGGTCGGCTTTGCCGAAGTGATCCCGGCCCTTGAAAAAGGTGTCGTCGATTGCGGCATCACCGGCACCATGCCGGCGTATAATGCCAAATGGTATCAAGCTGCGACGCACGCCTACACGATGCGCGTGGGTTGGGGCCTGGCATTCGGTGCGATGAACATGAAGAAGTGGAACTCGATGTCGGAAGGCCAGCAAAAGACGCTGAAAGCCGAAATCGACGCGTTGACCGACCGCATGTGGGCCGAGACCGAGAAAGAAGACGGTATCGCCGTTAAGTGTTTGACGGGTGGTCCTTGCGAGATCGGTGAGCCTGCAAACATGGTGCACGTTGAACCGTCTGCAGACGACCTCAAGAAACGCGACAAGATCGCCACAGACGTTGTGCTTGCCCGTTGGGCCGAGCGTTGCGGTCCTGAGTGCGCGGCAAACTGGAACGAGACCGTCGGCAAGATCGTCGGCCTCAAAGCCACAGCGAAATAAGTCGAATTTCCCGACTTAAGGGACGCCACCGGGAGTGCTTCAACGCCTCCCGGTGCGCACCCTGACTTTAGAGCATTATTTGTTTTATCCTTTTTTCTAAGACCTTTCCTTCAACATCCAAGCGGGGCGAGATCATGAAGTTTTTTGATAACCTGATCGGCGGCTTAGAGAAAATCTCACTGCGCCTTGTATGGCTCAGCGGATCTTTGCTGATCGCCGCTGCTGCCATGGTCACCATTGATGTGATTTTGCGAAAGCTGTTTAACTGGACCTTGGGCGGGGCCGACGAAATTACCGGCTACGTCTTCGGCGTTTCGATCATGTTCTCGCTGTCCTATGCGATGATTCATCGCACCCATATTCGTATTGATGCCGCGTACCAATATTTTCCAAGTTGGCTGCGGGCACTAATGGATATCCTCGGCGCGGCCATGTTGACCGCTTTCATTGCCTACATCGCATACCGCGGCTGGTTCATGCTGGTCGATACATATGACAACGGATCGCGCTCAATCACGCCGATGCGCACGCCACTGGCGATTCCGCAAACGCCGTGGTTCGCGGGCATGATATTCGCCGTGTTTACCGGCCTCGTGATGATCACAGCCGCGATCGTCGCGTTCTTCAAAGGGGACTTCCCCTACATCAACAAACTGCTCGGCATCCCAAGCGTCGACGAGCAGATTGAAGACGAAATCTAAACACAGCACTACAGATAGGGTAATCAGAAATGCTTGCACAAGCGCTCATCTTCCTTCTGGTGCTGATCGGTCTCAGCGTACCGGTTGCCGCGTCCCTTGGTTGGCTCGGGTTGTTCATGTCGTATTTCCATTCGGGGATGCCACTGGATTTGGCGCTCGGCGACATCGCCTGGCAGAACTCGATCGAATTTCTGCTGGTCGCGATCCCGATGTTCGTGATGCTGGGCGAGATTTTGCTGCGCTCAGGGATCACGGAACGCATGTACAACGGCATGGTGCAGTGGCTCGGCTGGTTGCCGGGCGGCTTGATGCATTCCAACATCGGATCGTGCGCCTTGTTCGCGGCGACGTCCGGGTCCAGCGTTGCGACTGCGGCAACCATCGGCACCGTGGCGCTGCCTGAAGTCGAGAAACACGGCTATAACGAGCGCTTATTCTTAGGCACCATCGCAGCCGGCGGCACACTGGGCATTTTGATCCCACCGTCGATTAACCTGATTATTTATGGCCTTTTGACCGACACCTCGGTGCCGGAACTGTACCTTGCGGGGTTCATCCCCGGCCTAGTGTTAGCGGGTCTATTCATGCTCACCGTCATCCTTGCGTGTATGTATCGCAAAAGCTGGGGTGGCGAAGCTATGCACAGCTCATGGTCGGACAAGATCGACTCTCTGCCCGGCTTGTTGCCGCCGCTTGGTATCTTCGCCGTTGTCGTTGGTTCGATCTATGCCGGCATTGCAACACCAACCGAAGCCGCGTCGCTCGGGGTGATTGCGGCGATTGGTTTGGCCGCATGGAACCGTACGCTATCGATTGCGATGCTGAAGCGCGCCATCGAAGGCACCATGCGGACGACCGCGATGATCATGCTGATTATTTTGGCTGCCATTTTCTTGAACTTTATTTTGGGTGCGATTGGCTTGACCCAGGCGTTGGCCGCGTTCATCACCGGCCTTGGCCTGACGTCGATGCAAACCATGCTGATGATCATCGGCTTTTACATCGTGCTTGGGTGCTTCATGGAAACGCTGTCGATGCTGTTGACCACAGCACCGCTGATCACGCCGATCGTTATCGCCTTGGGTTTCGATCCGGTCTGGTTCGGCATCTTGTTGATGGTGCTTTTGGAAACCGCCCTGATCACGCCGCCGATCGGCATCAACTTGTATGTCGTCCAAGGCATCCGAAAAAGCGGCAGCCTGAACGACGTGATGATCGGGATTCTACCGTTCGTCGCCGCGATGTTTGCGATGATCGGATTGCTGCTGGTGTTCCCGAGCATGGCGCTTTGGTTGCCGGGCTTATTTTACTGATACTCACTTAACCGCGACCGCGACGAATTGGCGCGGACGCTGAACGCGAATGGAGACGCATGTCATGTGGCAGATATGGATCGACCGTGGGGGCACTTTTACCGACCTCGTAGCAAAGACACCGGACGGTGCTTTGATTACCCACAAACTGCTGTCGGAGAATCCTGAGCAGTACGAAGACGCTGCCCTGCATGGCATTCGCGAGTTGATGGGCCTAGAGCCCGGCGCAGCGATCCCGCCCGGCACGCTGCAAGCGGTCAAGATGGGCACTACAGTTGCCACCAACGCGTTGCTTGAGCGCAAAGGTGACCGAACGGTACTCGTCATCACCAAGGGCTTCGGCGATGCGCTTCGGATCGGGTATCAAAACCGTCCGCGTTTATTCGACATGAACATCAAGCTGCCGGAACTGGTATACGAAAAAGTCATCGAAGCCGACGAGCGCGTGGCCGCCGACGGCGCGGTGCTGACGCCGCTTAGCGAAGATGCATTGCGAACCAATCTGCAGGCCGTCTATGACGACGGCATCCGCTCGGTCGCCATTGCATTCATGCACGGTTATCGCCACACCAAGCACGAGACCGAGGCCGCAAAAATCGCCGCCGAGATCGGCTTCACACAGATTTCCGTATCGCACACCGTCAGCCCATTGATCAAGTTGATCTCGCGCGGTGACACCACTGTGGTCGATGCGTACCTCTCACCGATCCTTCGACGCTACGTCGACCGCGTTGCCACCGACCTCGAAGCGGGCGGCAGTGGCGGCCCTCGGCTTATGTTCATGCAATCAAACGGTGGTCTCACCGACGCTAAATTGTTCCAAGGCAAAGACAGCATTCTGTCCGGACCCGCGGGCGGCGTCGTCGGCATGGTGCGCACGGCGCAGATGGCCGGATACAACAAGATCATTGGCTTTGATATGGGCGGCACGTCGACCGACGTTGCGCACTTTGACGGCGAATATGAGCGCTCACTCGAAAGCGTCGTCGCAGGCGTGCGCATGCGTGCACCGATGATGCACATTCATACTGTGGCTGCCGGTGGCGGCTCGGTCCTGGTGTTCGACGGCGCCCGCTTCCGGGTCGGCCCGGAAAGCGCCGGCGCAAACCCCGGCCCTGCGTGTTATCGCCGCGGCGGTCCGTTGGCGGTAACAGATTGCAACGTCATGCTCGGCAAGATTCAGCCGGAATTTTTCCCGCACGTATTCGGCCCTAACGCCGACGAGATGCTGGACGCCGACGTGGTACGCCAGAAATTCACCGAGATGAGCGAAAAGATCGCCGCCTCCACGGGCGAGAAACCCCGCAGCCCCGAAGACGTGGCCGAAGGGTTCTTGACCATCGCGGTTGAGAACATGGCCAACGCCATCAAGCAGATTTCCGTGCAGCGCGGCTATGACGTGTCAAACTATGTACTGAACTGTTTCGGTGGCGCCGGTGGCCAACACGCGTGTTTGGTTGCCGACGCGCTCGGCATGAAGAACGTGTTCGTGCACCCGTTTGCCGGCGTATTGTCGGCATATGGCATGGGCTTGGCCGATGTGCGTGCACTGCGCGAGCAAAGTGCCGACGGCGCTTTAAATGACGAAACACTCAAAAACCTAGATGCACCGTTGAACGACATGGCCACCGATGCAGCCCGGGAAGTCACCAGCCAAGGCATCGACGAGGATGCACTACAAACCTTGAAGCGTGCGCACTTGCGCTACGAAGGCACGGACAGCTCGATTGAGGTGACCGTCGCCGACGCCAAAGCGATGCAGGAAGAATTCGAGACCCTACACCGCCAACGTTTCGGCTTCGTCCCCGAAGGCCGCGGATTGGTCATCGAAGCGCTGACCGTCGAGGTTATCGGTGTCACCGAAAGCACCATCGATCCCGAGCTCAACGACCCCAAGCGCACCGAACCGGTGCCTATTTTGGCGACGGTCAAAATGTATTCCGGCAGCGAACGACACGACACACCGGTTTATCATCGAGGCGATTTCCTGTCCGGCGACGTGGTCAACGGACCGGCGATTATTTCCGAAGATACCGGCACCACCGTGGTTGAACCGGGCTGGCAGGCGTCGATGAACACGCGCGGTCATCTGATTTTGAAACGCGTCAAAGCCAAGCCACAGACATTCGCCATCGGCACCGAAGCCGACCCGGTGATGCTTGAGGTGTTCAACAACTTGTTCATGTCCATCGCCGAGCAGATGGGCGCGACACTCGCCAATACGGCCTATTCCGTGAACATCAAAGAACGCCTGGATTTCAGCTGCGCGATCTTTGACGTGGTCGGCAATTTGGTCGCCAACGCGCCGCACATGCCGGTGCACTTGGGCTCCATGGGCGAGAGCATCAAAACCGTGATCCGCGAGAATGCGGGCACGATGAAGCCGGGTAATGTGTACGCATTGAACGCGCCTTACAACGGCGGCACCCACTTACCTGACGTCACGGTAATCACGCCGGTGTTCGATGATGACGGCGAGAGCATTCTGTTCTATGTCGGCTCGCGTGGTCACCAAGCCGATATCGGCGGACGAACCCCAGGTTCGTCGCCGCCGGACTCGAAACATATCGAAGACGAAGGCGTGTTGATCGACAACTTCTTGCTGGTCGAAGAAGGCCGGCTGCGCGAAGAAGAAACTTATGCGCTGCTGAAATCCGGCAAGTACCCGTGCCGGAACCCCTCACAGAATATGGCCGACCTGACCGCACAGATCGCCGCCAACGAAACCGGCGTGCGTGAAGTTCGCAAGATGGTCAACAACTACGGCTTGGATGTGGTGCATGCCTACATGGGGCATGTGCAGGACAACGCCGAAGAAAGCGTACGCCGTGTGCTCGAGGTATTGTCGGACGGGGAATTTACCTATCCGATGGACAACGGTGACCAGATTCAAGTCAAGATCACCGTCGATAAGAAAAAGCGTGAAGCCCTGATCGATTTCACCGGTACTTCGCCGCAAGGCCAGCACAACTACAACGCACCGTCGGCTGTGTGCAAAGCAGCCGTATTGTACGTTTTCCGTACGCTCGTGGATGACGAAATTCCGCTGAACGAAGGGTGCCTGAAGCCGCTGAAGATCAAAATGCCGGAAAAATCCATCATCAGTCCGGTGTATCCGGCCGCCGTGATCGCCGGCAACACCGAGGTTTCGCAGTGCCTGACCGACGCATTATATGGCGCGCTCGGCGTCCTCGCGTCGGCGCAAGGGACGATGAACAACTTCGTCTATGGCAACGAGGTGTATCAGAACTACGAGACGATCTGCGGCGGCACTGGTGCCGGGAATGGCTTTGACGGCTGTGATGCCGTGCACTCACACATGACCAACACACGCATGACCGATTCCGAAGTTTTGGAAAACCGCTTCCCGGTCCGGGTTGAGGAATTCTCAATCCGGCGGGGTTCGGGCGGCGTCGGCAAAAACTACGGCGGGTCCGGCATTGTTCGCCGGATGCGGTTCTTGGAGCCGATGACGGTCACCGTGCTGTCGAGCCATCGTCACACCGACCCGTTCGGCCTCAACGGCGGTGGCCCCGGCAAGCGTGGTGTCAACCGCGTCGTGCGGGCATCGGGTAAGGTCGATCAACTGCGCGGCAACGATGAAACGCAGATGGAAGCCGGCGACGTATTCGTCATCAAAACCCCCGGCGGCGGCGGCTTCGGCAAGGCGTAGGTGCGCGGACGCATCCTTCGAGACGCGGCTTCGCCGCTCCCCAGGATGAGGGTGTTGATAATATTAAGACACCTCATCCTGAGGAGGCCCAACGGGCCGTCTCGAAGGATCAGCCGTCACTCCCCATTAAAGCGTTGTTAATTCAGCACCGCTATAACCCCTATATCTTGTGTCCTTATCCGGAAACCGGTATTTTTACCGCAGAATCGATTCGCCACGAAGATCAGGGCAGGAACGCGCTTTGCCGCTAAGACGACCGATATTCGCATCGATCTTGAGTGTCGCCATTTTTGGCGCCGCAAGTTCTACGCTCGCCAATCCGATCAATGTCGAATTGACCGGGCTGATTACCAATCACCCAAGCATTCGTGCCGCCGAGAAATCGCTGCAGTCGTCCCGCCAAGGCGTCAAAGCCGCGGTTGCCGACTTTTATCCGACGGTCAGCGTTTCCAGCGATGCCGGCTATGAAAATATCAGCAGCCCGACAACGCGCGCGGACAACGATCCCGACGCGACGCCGTTCGGACGCACACGCAACACCGCCTCGTTGTCGCTCACCCAGAACCTGTTCAGCGGCTATGCCACCGCGTCCGCCGTCCGCACAGCACGACTAAACCGCGAGCTCGCGCAAATTTCGCTAGAAGGCACGCGCCAAAACACCCTGTTTGAAGGCATCCAGGTCTACATTGATGTGCTCCGCCAGCGCCGCTTGATCGAACTTGCCCGCGAAAACGAAGCCACCATCCAACGCCAACTCAACCTCGAAGACGAGCGGGTGCAGCGGGGCTCGGGTGTGGCGGTCGACGTGTTGCAGGCAAAATCACGTTTGCAGATCGCCAAGGAACGCCGCGTCAACTTCGAAGGTGCACTCGAAGACGCGATCAGCCGCTATACGCAAACGTATGACCATCCGCCAGATATCGACTCCATGCTCGATCCCGAGCCGCCGATTGAACAGATCCCGAGTGAGTTGACAAAATCCATGGATATCGCCGTGGTCGAGAATCCGGCCATCGGCAACTCCGGCACCACGGTCGAAGTCGCGCGTGAGCGCCGCCGCACGGTACGCTCGGAATTATTCCCGACCGTCGATCTTGAAGGCACGTATAACTACGAAAAACACAACAACGCGATACTGGGTACACGCCGAGATTATTCCTTGGTCGTCAGCTCGACGTGGGAATTGTTCTCGGGCTTTTCGACCCGCGCCTCGATGGCGCAAGCGGCCTACGATTATCACGCCAGCAAAGACCAGCATGAGTTCACGGTGCGTAAGGTGATCGAGCAGACCAAGCTCGCATGGCAATCCTTACTGACGGCCCGCGAACGGCTTGAGCTTTTGGAGAACGCGGTCAACATTGCGTCCGAAGTCTTCGAAAGCCGCAAAAAATTGCGCGAAGCCGGCAAAGAAACCGTGATCAACGTCTTGGATGCCGAGAACGAGGTCAACCAGGCGCAGATCAACTACACCTCAGCATTTTATGATGAACGGCTGGCAGTGTTCCAACTTCTCCTCGCGATGGGACGCTTGGACGACGCCAATCTCGGCCTCGGTCGATAATGTCGCTTCTCGTCGATTTTAAAGATATGCAGGACGCCCGCGCGCGCCTGCACAAGGCTGTGCGCCACACACCCGTCATGCCGCTGGCCCGCAATGCCACCGAGATCGGTGCCGAGAAACTCTATATCAAATGTGAAAATCTGCAGGTCACCGGCGCCTATAAAGTGCGCGCGGCCTTCACCATGCTGGACCGTTTATGCGCTGCACAAAAAGCTAAGGGCGTTGTGTTGGCATCGAGCGGCAATTTTGCGCAAGGGTTTGCTTATGCCGGACGGCTGATGGGCATCCCGATTGCCGTCGTCATGCTGAACGAAACCAGCCCGTATAAACTGGATGCCACCCGCGACCACGGCGCTGAGGTCGTGTTTTGCGAAGATGCGCTGGCGCGCCAGCCGATGGTCGAAGAGGTCGCCGCCGCGCGCGGCATGACCGCCATCGATACCTGGGAAGAATATTGGATCACCGCCGGCCATGCCTCGCTCGGTTTCGAGATGTGCGAAGACTTACCCGACGTCGAACAAGTGCTGGTCCCGGTCTCGTCCGGCGGCGTTGCCGGTGGCGTGGCAGCAGCGGTTAAGCATTTGCGCCCAGACGTGCGCGTCATCGGCGTGCAGCCGGAACGCGCCAACGCGGCCTATGTGTCCCGCCAAGCCGGCACACCGACGGCCATCGACTATTGGGACAGTATCGCCGACGGTCTATCGGCCAGGCGCCCAGGCGAGCGCCCGTTCGCGCACTTGCAGGCCTACATGGACGACATCGTCTTGGTGTCAGAACCCGACATCGGACGCGCGTTTGTGACGTTGTTAGAACGCGGCAAACTAATGGGCGAGGCTGCGGGTGTCGTCGCCGCCTCGGCATTTTTGGCCGGCAAAGTGGATACGTCTTTAAAAACCTTAGCCGCGCTCACCGGCGGCAATCTCACGTCTGCTAGTGCGGATAAGCTTAGGGCACTGGCGGTTTCTTAGCTTCGGCAACATCCTTCGAGACGCGGCTTCGCCGCTCCTCAGGATGAGGAATTACACTAACAACCTCATCCTGAGGAGGCGCGAAGCCGCGTCTCGAAGGATCAATCAACCTCCAACGCTGCCGTCACATGGCCGAGCAAGCCGTCAATGTGGGCCTGATCGATCCAACGGAACACGGCAACGATATCGCGGGGCGGGTCGATCCAGATCAGATTGGCACCAGCGCCGAGTGCGAAGAAACTGCTCTCGGGCGCTTGCGGATAGTGGGCGCCGTTGGTGTTCAGCCACCACAAAAACCCGTATGCCGGATAGATATCGATCGGCGTGCGCATTTGTTCGATCCAAGCGCTGTCAACCAGTTGCACATCGCCCCACGCACCATTGCGCGCGATCAGCAGGGCAAAGCGCGCATGATCGTAACTGTCGATCCACATACCGCCCCCCCAATGCGTGCCGCCGGGCACAGAGGTCATTAGTTTACCGTCGATGCTCACTTCAGAATTTTTATAGCCATGCCACTGCCAGCCATCGGACGCACCAATCGGATCCATCAGGCGTTCCTTCAGCACGTCCGGCAGCGGACGCTTAAAGGTGTGCAGCAACGCCAACGATAACACATTGACCCGCACATCGTTGTATTCCCAAAACTCACCGGGCGCCGCCAATTCTCGCTTTTGGCCTTTTCTGGAATTATCGCCATTGGCGCCCACATCACGGAAATGGTCGACTTGGTCCGGCTTATCGAACAGCGTGCCGGTCCACTCGCTTGTCTGCGTCAACAAATGCCGCCACGTGACGCGGCCATTTTGCAGGCCTTGAAATTTTGGAATATCAACCGTATCGGCGACCGGCGCGTCGATGTCCTTGATCAAGCCGTCTCCCACCGCAACACCGGTAAGCACGGCCAGATAACTTTTCGCGATTGAGAACGTCATATCGATACGCCCGGGGTCCCCCCAACTCGCTGCGATCTTCCCGCCCCGCAAAATAAGACCCGCCGGACCGCCGCGCGGTTTTAAGGGACCCAGCACTTCGTTCCAGGGTTCAGGCTCGATCTGCGTCAGGCCCGGGACGTTGCCGGCGTCTTCCAAATCGCGGGGCCACGGGCTTTCATGCGCTTCGGCATAAGCAATGGCGACTGCAAGTTTATCCGGATCAACACCGGCTTGGTCCAAACTAATGCTCGCCCACTCGCCGTTATCGGCTTTCGGCGGCACATATAGAGCACCTGACATAATGGATTCCCCCCGTTTATGATTGGCCGAATAAACTATCACACCCCCCGTTTACGCCAAGGCAAGGTACGACTTTAAACGCGGTCCAAGCGCATTTTACATTTTCCGGAACGTCACAAATGCCCTAAAGATCATTTATCTATATAGGGAAATCATGATGCAGTGTGTCGTTCGACTTTGCGCTTCGGTTATCATGTTTATGGTCGCTTACGCATGGTCACCCATGGCCAGTGCGATTGAACTGAATTTCTACAAGATCGCATCCGGGTCCAGGGGAGGTGTATACTTCCCGGTTGCCAGCGCGATTGCAAAAGCGATCTCAAATCCACCGGGATCAAAAAACTGCGAAGACGGTGGCAATTGCGGCGTGCCCGGCCTGTCGGCAACGGCCCAAAGCACCGGTGGCTCTGTCGCCAACGTGGATGCATTGCTGCTAGACAAATATCACGCCGCCATCGCGCAGTCCGACGTGACCTATTGGTCATACACCGCAACCGGACCGTTTCGCACCCGCAAGCCGAACACGAAACTTTGCATCATCGCCAGCCTGTACAGTGAAGAAGTGCATTTGGTCGGCGCACAAGGTGCAAAAATCAACGGCGTGCCGGACTTAGCCGGAAAGCGCGTTGCACTCGGCAAGCCGGCCTCCGGCTCGTTGCTCGGCTCGCAATTGGTAGTGCGCGCCTATGGCATGACAGAAGGCAAAGACTTCATGCCATCGCTGGTCGACTTCAATGGCGCGCAAGACTTGATGAAAGCCGGCAAGATCGATGCACTCATTTATGTCAGTGGCTATCCAAACCCTGCGATCAAAAGCATGAGCGAGACATTGGGTAGCACGCTCGCCCCCATCGAAGGGCCTGGGCGCGACCGACTAACCAAAGCATCACCATTCTACACGAACGCAACGATCCCGGCGTTGACCTACGCCAATCAACCCGATCCCATTGAAACCGTGGCGGTGCCCGCACTTTGGATATCGCGCACCAACGTCAGCGATGATTTAACCTACCAGATCACCAAAGCTTTTTGGCAAAACAGCAAGACGCCGTCGATCTTAGCCGCCGGCCCGGCAAAAGCGTCGGACATCACCTTGCCATTCGCCTTCAAAGGGGCGAGCATTCCGCTCTGCACCGGTGCGCAGAAATTCTATAAGGAAATAGGTATGCTGCAATGACCACGCCCAACCAACTGACCGCCACCGAAGCGCTGGCACAGCTTAAGGGCAAACAACTCACCGCCCGCGCACTCACAGACGCGTATCTGGCGCGTACAGATGCCCGTGACGCGGATGTCGGCGCTTGGATTTATATCGATCCAGATCATGCGCGCGGCCAAGCGGATGCGCTAGATGCCTCGCTGGCAGCCGGCAAACCGCCCGGCCCTTTGCATGGGCTACCGGTCGGACTCAAAGACATCTTAGATACCGCAGATATGCCGACCGAAAACGGCTCGAAGCTGTTTGCAGGCCGCAGACCGGCGACCGATTCCACCATTGCCAAACTGCTGCGGGATGCCGGCGCGGTGATCATGGGCAAGACCGTCACCACCGAGTTCGCTCTGTCCGCCCCCGGTAAAACCAAAAACCCTCATGACCCGACGCGTACACCAGGCGGCTCGTCACAAGGCTCTGCCGCCGGCGTTGCGGATTATCAGATGGCGCTCTCGGTCGGTTCGCAAACCGGCGGGTCGATGATCCGCCCGGCAAGTTTTTGCGGCATCTATGGCTATAAGCCGACGTTTGGGACGATTTCCAGGGCCGGCATGTGCCCCCTCGCCCGCCCCCTTGATCACCCGGGCGTTTATGGGCGTTCGCTCGCAGACTTAGCATTGATCGCCGACGTGTTAATGGTCCCGGATCCGGCAGACTTGGACATGCGGTCAAACCCCGGCGCCGATCTGTCTGCGGCCTTAACCCATCCGTTGTCCAAAGCGCCCCGCATTGCCTTCGTTAAAGGCCCGATGTGGGTCGCGGCAGAATCCTATATGGACGCACTGTTCAAAGGTGTTGTCGACACCCTGGACCCGGACGCGCACGAGGTCGAGATGGCCGGCGTATTCGACGGCGCGCTTGACTGCCAGACCATGGTGATGATGCCCAACGTCATCGCCAACATCGGCGATTATGTGCAGAATTCGCCCGAGTATTTACACCTGGAAACCATCCGTCGCACCAAAGACTGTTTTGATATTTTGGCCAGCGATTATGTCAAAGCCATTGAATTCAAAGACAGCATCACCGCCGCCGTGCACCGCATGTTCCAGCACGCCGACGTGATCATCACGGCGAGCGCACCCGGCGAAGCCCCGGTCGGGCTCGAAAGTACCGGCAATGCGATTTTCCAGAAAATCTGGACCCTGGTCGGCGCGCCGTCGATCACGTTGCCGAAACTGACCGGCCCCAACGGCATGCCAATCGGCGTTCAGGTGATCGGCCGTCCGGGCTATGACGCCGACGCCTTCCGCAACGCAGCCTACATCGACAGTATTTTATGAGCGCACACATCAATCAACAAAGGTTGTGGGACAGCCTGATGATGCTGGCCGAAATCGGCAAGACCGCCAAGGGCGGCGTCGGTCGTATCGCGCTCACAGACTTAGACCGCCAGGGGCGCGATCTGTTTTGCACCTGGGCCCGAGATGCCGGCTGCGGGATCAGGACGGATCGAATCGGCAATATCTTTGCCCGCAGACTTGGTCGTAATCCGGACGCCGCACCGGTCGTCACCGGTAGCCACTTGGACAGCCAACCGCTCGGCGGTAAATTCGACGGCGCATTCGGCGTCATGGCCGGACTCGAAGTCATCCGCGCATTGAACGATGCCGGCATTGAAACCGACGCCCCGATTGAAGTCGTCGACTGGACGGATGAAGAAGGTGCCCGCTTTGCCGCAGGCTGTATCGGCTCGGCGGTGTTCGCTGGCATGCGACCATTGGATGAAGCCCTTGGGCTCAGCGATGCCGACGGGGTCAGCGTCGAAGCGGCCCTTGATGATATCGGCTACGCAGGCTCAGACCCGGTCGGTGGCACGAAGTTTAAGGCATATTTCGAGGCGCACATTGAACAAGGACCAATCTTAGAAGCCGAGGGCCTGCCCATCGGCGCCGTGCTCGGCGCACAGGGGCAACGTTGTTTTATGGTAACCCTGGTCGGTGAAGACGGGCATGCGGGCACCTTGCCGATGGTCAAACGCCACGATGCGTTTATGGCAGCCGCCGAAATGTCGCTCACCTTGGAAGCCCTCGCTGCAACTTACGAGCCCGCCGCCGTGATCACCATCGGGCATGTACGCGTAACGCCAAATTCACGCAACACCGTGCCCGGTCGCTGCATGTTCAGCATCGACAGCCGCCACCCAGACGAGGCCGTGCTGGCCCGCATGGAAGCGCAAATGACCGACACCATGCAGGCGATTGCAGGCCGTCGCGGTGTGGCATTTGAGGTCGCAGCGGTCACCCGCGCCGAGCCGGTCGCATTCGACCCGGCCTGCATCGACGCCGTCCGCCAAGCCTGCCAAGCCCGACAAGTGCGCTTTATGGATATACATTCCGGCGCCGGCCACGATGCCTGCAAAATCGCCAAGGTCGCGCCGACCGGCATGATCTTTGTACCATGTGAGCGCGGCATCAGCCATAACGAGGCTGAGAACGCACGACCTGAAGACCTCGCGACCGGTGCGCAGGTCTTGCTCGACGTCATGCTGGCCACCGCGAACAGCTAGGTTGTCGGCAGTTCCCAGCGTGAAATAGCCGGATCGACGAATCAAAACCCCGCAGCACCGTCAAAAAGTGTATAATACGGTTCCTAATCGTGAAACACGTCGGCAACGCCGATCAAAACGGGTGGGAGGAAAATCGTGCATCACAGAAAATTAAAAGAAGTCGTCGCAGGCCAGCATCTGTTGCAGGTCAGCAGCAAAACCTTGGTGATCGATGTGGCAAAACGAATGTGCGACCGCAATGTCGCCGCCGTGTTGGTGATTGACGACGACGATATGGTCGGGATTTTCACCGAGCGTGACTTGCTGCGGCGCGTGGTCGCACATGGCCGCGCGCCGAACAAGACCAAGATCGCCGACGTCATGACGAAACACATCACCTCGCTTGATGGCGAGCGACTCGGCTTCGAGGCAGTGGCATTGATGATTGAATTGAACATTCGACATGTCGCGGTCACCGGATTGCGCGACACCGGCTACGGCATCGTCTCGATCCGCGATTTCGCACACAGCGAATTATCGACGTTTGAGCGCGAACTCCAATTCGAAAACGAAGTCTGGTCATCGATCTAAGGGACTTTACCTCGCCCCTGATAGGGGGAGCGAGAAGAACGCCCTCATCCTGAGGAGCGGCGCGGCCGCGTCTCGAAGGATCAGCCCGCGGTCGTTGCCTTTTCGATCACGTCGGTGAGCTTTTTTGAAATCTGCTGGTACTGATAATCGGGGATGATGTATGTCCAGCCGTTGGTGCGCGCGTTGATCTCGGCGGCTTGGGTAGCGGCGGCTGAGGGCGGTGCGGCTTCGGCTTGGATGCGCAGATAGTGCTGACCGTCTTTTTCCCACATCCTTGTCACCACTTGCATCCCGTCTGTGGTTTTGAACGTCGCCACGTAGGCGAGGGCCGGATCAAGATTGATGTCGGCGCTCGGCGTCACGTTGTTCAGCACAAAGCTGCCGAGCACGGCGGCCACGTTACGGGGCGCATAAGGGCTTTTTAGCTTGAAGCCATCGGGCATGTTATCATATGCGAAGCCGCCGGTGGCATCCGGTGCGGGCACCACCGCTTGCTGGGTGCCATCCGGGAACACGACATCGACGCGTGCGACCTGTTCAGGTTTGATGTCGATGATTTCACGGATCAGCCAATCGCGGGGCTCGACCCCAATATCGACGAGGCCGCGGGCGAGCCATGTCTGATCTTCGCCGGGGCGGCGGATATACATGCCGCCGGTTGTGGTCTCCGGTAAAAAATAGTTCGCGCGTCCGACGATCAGATCAGCGATCACGCTGCCATTTGCATCAGTCAGCTTCACCTGCTGCGCTTTCGACTCTGCATCGGAGGGATCGCTTAACTGAAGATCCTTGAAGCGCGACGGCATTGCCGTTTTGGTGTCCAATAATTCCATATTGGCGAGCCCGAAGACGACCTTCGAGACCAAGTTGTCGTGCACCTGATAGTTGCCGCTCTGCTTAAGCGTCCAGCCGGCGTCATTTTTCTCGAACGTCATAACGGTACCAGACTGGGTGACCGTCATCGTCGTCACATCCTTGGCTGTTTCCACCAAGTCCGGAAACACGCGCTGGCCTTGGAAATCAGTTTCTTGAAAGCTGACCCGCTGGGCAATCGCAAAGGCGGCAGCGGCACTGCTGACAATCGCGCAGACCAAAAGGATGGCTAAGGTTCTAGGTGTCATGATCGATCCCTCCTCAGCTTTCAGCCATGTGGAAGCGACGCGCGCGGCGGCGGCGACCGATGATCAGCCACCCCAGCGCAATCACGCCCAGCAACAATGGAATGGCGGCGATGTTAATGAATTTCAACGTCGCATCTAAATCATCGATATCTTTGCGGAGCGCATATTGCACATCGCGCAATTCGCGTCGCAACCGCACCATCTCGCGGCGATATTCTTCGGCCCGCACTTTGTCTTCGGGGCCGATGATCAGTTCGCCGCCCGCCTGTTCGCGGTTCAGAAGCTTCGCAAGCTCGCCTTGGATGGTGGCGATCTGTGCGGCAAGTTCTTCTTCCTTAGAACGGAAGTCACGCTCTGCGGCCTTGCGCACTTCATCCACATACGTGAACGAGCGGAATGCTCCAGATCTGCCGCGCAGACCCATCAACGCGGTCCCGCCGGCAAGATTTTCCAAGGCGTTGACGGTGAAGTCCGCGTTGTTGGCGAACGGCACATTGAAGGTCTGACCGAACAACTGGCGGGATTCCATCCAGAACTGTTCGTGCAGCATGTCGACGTCAGACACCACGATTACGCTGATGTCTTTATCCGCCTTGGCGACGTGTTGCACCATGGTCGGGGTATCGGGCAGCGGCGTTACACCTTCTGGCCCCGCTGGCGGGCCATCTGGGAAAGCCGTCGACGGTTTGCCCTGCACACGGGCAGCGATGATTTTACGTTCACCTGAAGGGACGAAATTCCGGAAGATGCCGATCACGTCCGGGCTGGTGCGGACTTTCGCGACATCGATGGCCATAGATTGCTCGCTGGATTGAACCAACGGCTGCAAGGTGGTACCGGCGCCGTCAATCGGGCTCAAGATACCTGGCGTTGCCAGCGTAACGCGCTGCAAATCGCCAGTGATGGTATCGTCTTTCGCGAAGTTATCGGGCAGCATCGACAGCCACACCACATAATCCGCCACCGCCGTTTGGCCGCGCAAATTGACGTTGACGCGCCTCGCCGTGGTGAGGTCGCCGAGCACTTTGTCTTTAACCAACTCCACACCCCAAGCGTTCAATATCTTATCGAACTCGGAACGTCCGGCGCCTTCGCGGCCGCGGTTCATGGCGACGTCGATTTCGGAGTTGGCGTCCACGAATACCAACACCTTGCCGCCGTTCAGCACGAATTGATCGATGGCGTAGGTGAGCTCGTCGGTGAGGCCTTTCGGATGTACGATCAACAGCGCGTCCAGACCGTCCGGCAGGCGGCGAGCGGACACCGCTACGGTCTCCAAATCGAAAAACTCACGGACCTGCTCGACAATCGCCCAAGATTGGCCGCCTTGGGTGCGCGGACCGCCGACAATCGGCAAACCGGCGATCAGGCCGACGCGCGGCTTGCCGCCGCTGGCCAATTTAAAGATCAACTTCGACAGATCGTATTCCAGGAAGCTTTCACGCTCCGGGCTCAGATACGCGATGGTTTCCAACGTATCGACGCTGTTGGTGGCCGCTAAGCCGAAGTAGCCTTTTTCGCCGGTGTTATCCAGCGGCACAGCTTGTAGGCCATAGGCGACGGCGAGGTCTTCTTCGTCGGTAAACGGCTCCGGGCTATATAGCTCTAGAACGATCTTATCGTCAGAGATATCGACATAGCGCTCCAAAAGCTGGCGCACGCGGTCGGCATACGTGGCATGGCCGGGGTTAAGCTCGGTCAGGCGGCGTGATACGAAAAGCCGGATTTTTATCGGCTCGTCGATGCCCTGCAAAATCTCTCGTGTGCCGTCGGAAAGCGTGAACAGCTTTTCCTCGGTCAGGTCCACATCAAGCCCCCGAAACGTGGCATTCGAGAAAATATTGATGGCGACGAAGGTGATGACCGCAAGCACGCACGAAAAGCCTGCCAGCGTGCTGCGGTCCATGTTCTTAAAAAAGCGCATCGGCCTCAGCGTCCCTTGTTCAATTCAACGGCGACGACGTTCAAAAACAGCCACATCACGATCAACGAGCCGAAGAACACCACGTCCTTAAGATCAATGACGCCGCGCGTTACCGCATCAAAGTGGGTCAGGAAACTCATCGAGCGAAGCGAGTCGACCAACACCTCTGGCGCCCAGCCCTGGAAGAAATTCAACACCAGCTGCGCGCCGGACATGGTAAACAGAAAACACACCGTCGCTGCGATAATGAAGGCGATCACTTGGTTTTTGGTCAGTGCCGAAATGCAGGAGCTGATCGACAAGAACGCGCCGGCCATCACGAAGCTGCCCAGATAACTGGCCAGGATGACACCGTTGTCGGGCGTGCCCAGCACATTGACGGTCACCCACATCGGGAACGTCAGCGCCAATGCCAAGCCGCAGAACGCCCACGCGGCCAAGAACTTGCCGATCACGGCGTCGACGGTGGACACGGGCAGGGTCATCAACAATTCGATGGTGCCGCTTTTCCGTTCTTCCGCCCAAAGCCGCATGCCGATCGCCGGCACCAGCAGCAAAAACAGCCACGGATGATACGCAAAGAACGATGTCAGGTCGGCGCTGCCGCGTGTAAAGAAGCCGCCCACATAAAAAGCAAACGCGCCGGTCAGGGCCAAAAAGATAACGATAAACACCAACGCCAAAGGCGTTGCGAAATAGGCTTTGAACTCGCGCTTGGCAATGATGGCGATGTTACGCATGACCGGCATCCCCGCTGGCGGCGTTGCGATCCGGGCCACGAGTGATCTCACGGAACACCGCGTCCAAAGCACCCTTTTCGGTTTTGAAATCGCTGACGTCGTGGCCTTTGTCTTGCAACAATGCGGCCAATGCGGGCGCGATGGGAGCGCCGCTTTTTGACGTCACGATCAGCGTCGCTTTGACGCTGAAGCTGCTGTCACGCCGCACCGAGCCGACACCGGCCAAGGCTTCGATATCACGGATCACGGCGTCGACGATGTTCGATGCCACATCAAGATGCACGGCGTTGTGCAACGGTGAGCGCCGCACCAATTCTTCGGGGGTGCCGTCGGCCAACAATTTACCGCGCGCGATGATCACGGCGCGGGTACAGACCGCTTCAACTTCTTCCAAAATGTGCGTCGAGATGACGACCGCTTTGTCTTCGGCCATTTGGTGGATCAAATCCCGCACCTGATGCTTTTGGTTCGGGTCCAAGCCGTCCGTCGGCTCGTCCAAGATCAAGACGGGTGGATTGTGCAAGATCGCCTGTGCCAAGCCGACGCGGCGCTTGAAGCCCTTGGACAGGGTTTCAATGGGCTGCTGTAGAACGCCACCGATCTCGACCCGCTCGACGGCTTGATCGATGGCGCGACGACGTTCCGCACCCGACAGTCCGCGCACTTCAGCAATGAAGCCCAAAAACGACAACGGCGTCATGTCACCATAGCAGGGCGCGCCTTCGGGCAAATAGCCGAGGCGGCGCTTAGCGGCAACCGGGTCTTGGACGACATCTATGCCGTCAACCCGCGCTTCGCCATCGGTCGGCGTCAAAAAGCCTGTGATCATTTTCATAGTGGTGGACTTGCCGGCGCCGTTCGGCCCCAAAAAGCCCAGCACTTCGCCCTTTGCCACCGACATATTAATGCCGTCGACGGCCTTTAGGGGGCCGAAATGCTTGGTGAGATGCGTGAGTACGATCATCTCTGTCATGTGCCGTCTGCCTCCCAGCGTTTTATAGTCTCGGCAGGCGGAAAATGAACGTCATTTCGCCCGTTTCAAGCCCCGCCGGCGCGATGCGCACTGAGACGTCGTGGACTTAACATATTGGTCGCAAAAGAAAAGACCGATCCGCGCCGCGGACGCCCTATGCATATTAAAGATTCGAAAGGTTAGAGAATAGACTGCCCCGTCTTCTTCCAGTCGTCCAAAAATGCCGCCAGCCCCTTATCGGTGAGCGGGTGCTTAAACATCTGCATCAGTACCTTTGCCGGCACGGTCGCGACGTGTGCGCCCATGCGCGCCGCATCCACGACATGCATCGGGTGACGCACAGACGCCACCAACACTTCGGTGTCGTAATCGTAGTTGCTGTAGATTTCACAGATTTCTTCGATCAACGACATGCCGTCTTGGCCGATATCGTCCAAACGCCCGACAAACGGCGAAATGAATGCCGCCCCTGCCTTCGCCGCCAAGATCGCCTGCGCCGCCGAGAAGCACAGCGTCACGTTGACCGATGTGCCTTCGTCCGAGAGCGCTTTGCAGGCTTGAATACCAGCTTCGGTCAACGGCACTTTGATCGCGACGTTGTCAGCGATTTTACGCAGCTTGTCGGCTTCGGCGAGCATGCCGTCGAGGTCGGTTGCGGTGACCTCGGCAGACACCGGTCCATCCACCAAATCGCAGATTTCCTTGATCGTTTCGACCATATCGCGGCCCGACTTAGCGATCAGAGATGGGTTGGTGGTGACGCCGTCGACCAGTCCAAACGCCATCAGCGCACGGATCTCGTCAATTTCGGCGGTGTCGACGAAGAATTTCATGTTATCGCTCCCAATATTTTCGCGGCATCATCCAGAATGGCGGGCTCAAAATCAAGGTAAGGTTGGCTATTTGGCCCCGCCAGATGACGGTGCCGGTTGCTGCCACGGCTGCGGTTCGCAGTCGGATTGTTCATCCAAGCCCCACCAGAGGCTTTTTGCCGCACACGTGAGCCGGTCGCCGTCTTCGCTGTTGGCTAAAAACGCGGCGACGGTCAACCAGCCGAAAAACGTCACGATGGCGATAGCTTTGATGATTTTTGAGATATCTTGGCGCGCCAGCGTTGCCTTGACCCGATCACGGTTCTTAGCAAATGTTTCCATGAACCACACAATCATCACGAACGGCTGGCGGAAATACCAAATCAGCCAGGATTTGATCGCCTGGTTCTTCTGGCCACGCGCCGGGTCTTGATGTCGGTCTTGGGTCATCGCTCGCTCGCCAATGAAGTCATGCGGAGGAAATCGTACTCAACGTAAAACGGTTATCGCTTGAAGATGCGGGTATCCTTATACGCGGCGCATGGGCAAAAGCCCAGGAAATCGGCGTTGCCATGTGTATCGCCGTGACCGATGAAGCGGGCTATCTGATTGCATTCAAACGTATGGATGGCCGCAAGCCACGAGCGGTCGATTTTCGACGGTCGGCGGCGGCGTGCCGGTGGTGATGGCCGGTGACGTGGTCGGCGCGATTAGATTATCCGGCGGCGCGCCCGAGTAAGACATAACCTGCGCCGACGCCGGGGTCAGCGCATTCTTGGACGCCTAAGCTTATTCGGCGCGATTTTTCCGATCTTCGCGGATGTCTTCGTACAAGCCATAGACACCCATCGCGGCAACAAAGATTACGATAATCGTGAACGGCAGTTGCCCAATCGACTCAGCAAGGCCACCGATAAACAGCAAGAATATACCGACCCCAATGACGCCTGTGATGATGCTATCCATAATCCCTCATCCTTCGCTTTAGTCGAGTTTGCCACAAAGGCGTGGCGTTGTCATTTCCAACCCAAATCAGGCTGTATCAATATTGGTATCGCCGGCTTCGACGGCAGCCATCAACCAGGACGCAACCCGCAGCAAACGGGCATCACCGCCCTTTTTGCCGACCAATTGAACACCGAGCGGCATGCCGTTCTCGCCCTGCATCAACGGTAACGTGATCGCCGGCAGGCCGGTGAACGTCCAAAGCGTGCAGAACGACGGGCTGCCCGTCGCATCCAAACCGACCGGTGCCTCGCCCTGAGTCGCAGGCGTCAAAATCACATCGAAGTCTTCAAATACTTCGTCCAGGCCACGTTCGAACGCGACCTGACGGTCCAGGCCCAGATTATAGTCAACGGCCATCACCTCGCGGCCACGTTCGACCATTTCGGTGAGTTGCGGACTGATTTTGTCGGAGGCACGTTCAAAGTCGGCGGCAAAGTTCTTGGCAAGGTCCGCTTCCATCACGCGGCGCTGCCATTCGAACACCTCGTCATAGACTTCGGCCAATGCTAAGCGCTGCGCCTGATCCCCTAAGAAATCGGCGAGCTCGCTAAACGCTTCTTGGGTCCCGGGCTCGGCTTGCTTCCAAGCCGGTGACGGCACAAAGGCAAAGCTTGGCGGCAGCGGCGGCTTTTCTGTCGCCGCCTGCGCCAACGGCGGCATCGCAATCGGACGCATGGCCGCGTCGTGCGCGTCATAATGCATTATGTGTTGCGCCATCAGACCGGCGTCTTCGACGGAGCGCGCAAATACGCCCACTTGATCCAACGGCGGCGATTGGCGAAGCGCGCCGCTTCTGGAAATCAGGCCAAACGACGGCTTGTAACCGACCACACCACAGAACGAGGCCGGACGAATGGTCGAGCCATTGGTCTGCGAGCCCAACGCCAAAGGCACCATGAACGATGCCACGGCGGCCGCAGAGCCACTGGATGAGCCCCCCGGCGTGCGCGAAACATCGTGCGGATTGGTGGTCTTGCCCGGCGCATAGACGGCAAATTCCGTGGTCACGGTTTTACCCATGATCACGGCGCCGGCTTGACGCAACTGCGCGACTGTCGACGCATCGTCGATCGTTTGCCGTCCCTTGTGGATTGGCGAGCCGTATTCGGTCGGATAGTCGACAGTATCGAAGATATCCTTGATGCCGACCGGCACACCGCCCAACGGGCCGATTTCTCGGCCCTGATAGCGACGCTGATCAATGCTGCGCGCTTGCTCCAGCGCGTACTCGGCACTCAGGTGCGTCCACGCCTGCACCGTCGGCTCAAAGGCAGAAATCCGGTCCAGGCACGCCTGAACCAGTTCTTCCGACGTAATCTTGCCGTCACGGATCGCACGCGCCGCATCTGCAGCGCCAAGCGCGAAAGGTCCTTCTTGCGTCACGTTCACGTCTCCGACGGTCAACCTGGACCGAACAGGTATTCAGGCAACCAAAGCGCCAATCCCGGGAAGTTGTAGAGCAACACCATCATGAAGATCACGATCCCCAGGTACGGCATAATGCCGGCGAAGATATCCATCAACGTCACATGCGGCGGCGCAACACCCTTAAGATAGTAGGCTGCCATCGCCATCGGCGGCGTCAGGAACGACGTCTGCAAGTTCAACGCCACCAACATGCCGAAGAACAGCGGGTCGACATTGAAGTGATCCAACAACGGCAGGAAGATCGGCACGAAGATGATGATGATCTCGGTCCATTCAAGCGGCCAACCCAGCAGGAAGATGATACCTTGCGCCAAGATCAAGAAACCGACGGTGCCCACATCAAGGTTCAAGAACCAATCTTTGATAATGTCGTGACCACCCAGATACGAGAACACCGCAGCAAATGTCCACGAGCCGACAAACAGCCAGCACACCATGGCTGACGTTTTGGCGGTCAGGTAGACGGCCTCTTTCAAACGCGTCCACGTCAGCGAGCGATACAATGCGGCCAACAACAAACCGCCGCCTGCCCCCACAGCAGCCGCTTCCGCCGGCGTCGCAAGCCCCATCAAAATGGCGCCCAGCACCGACATGATCAGCACCGCGAGCGGCACAAACGACGTTATCAATTCATAAGCCACTTTGCCGATGCTGACATCGACGTCCTTCGGCTTCGGCGCCAGGGCTGGGTTGATGGTTGCACGCGTGACCACATAAATCATGTAGAAGCCGGCCAGCATAAAACCCGGGATCATCGCTGCCGCATACAGACGCAACGGCGAAATTTCTGCAATCGCCGCGTATACGATCAGCATAATCGACGGCGGAATCAAGATGCCGAGGCAACCGCCGGCACAAATCACGCCGGACGCAAAACGTGTATCGTATTTGGCTTCGAGCATCGCCGGGAATGCCAGCATACCCATCAACGTCACAACGGCGCCGATGATACCGGTCGCCGTCGCAAACACTGCGCACGTCGCCAATGCGGCGACAGCCATCGAGCCCGGCAGGTGGCGTGCTGCCAGCTGAAAGCTGAAGAACAGGCGGTTAACGATGTTCGCACGTTCAACCACGTAGCCCATAAATAGGAACAGTGGGACCGCCACCAACACATCGTTGGACATCACCGAGAATGTATTCTGCACGAACAAATCAAATATTCGGTTGTCGAACAGTGACGTCATCCGCATCGGGTCGAAATACGCGTAATAGCCGAAGCCGAGCCCCATGCCGATCAGGGTAAAAGCGATTGGAAAACCGAGCAGGACCACGAAAATAAACAGGCCCAGCATCATGATGGCAATTTGAGGATCGGTCATTGGGCTTGCTCCGCCTGCTTTTTCGCCAGGTCTTCTTTTTCATGCAGCAACATGGTCTCTGTTTCCTGAACGTCGTGCAGGCGGGCCGGCCAATAGCCGTCGCGCATGCATTGAATGCACCGAACCGCTTCTGCCAGGCCTTGCAGCAAGACCAGCATGCCCGAAATCGGGATCAGCGTTTTGAAGAAGTAAATTTGAATACGCGCCGGGCTCGACCAACTCACTTCTTTATAGAACCAAGCGTCGGCGGCGTAGGAATAGCCATAATAAATCAGGGTCAAGGCACCCGGCATCAGGAAGACTATGTACAAAAGCAGATCAATGCCAGCCTGCCATTTGATCGGCATCAATCGGTATACGACGTCGCCGCGCACATGGGCGTCTTGGGAAAGCGCATAGGCACCGGCCATCATGAATAAAGCCCCGTACATCTGTACGCTCATATCGAAAGCCCAAACGGTGGGGCTATTCAATACATAGCGGACAAAAACCTCGTAACACGTCGACAGCGTCAAAATCATAATGCACCACGCGAACGTTTTACCGGTCCAGGCGCTCAAGCTATCGATAAAATGCAGAAGACGGGTCATGACCAATCGCCTCGCTCAAAAATTTAAAAATGAGAATGGTAGAGAGGCGGCGCCGTAATCGACGCCGCCCTTCCGTTACCATTTTACAAGCAACAGATCGACTTAGAGCTTGCCGAAGTAGTGCTCGTACGCACCGTGGTAATCCGGCGCGTTGTTCAGCGCGTAAGCGCCGTGACGCTTGGCCCAAGCTTTTTGCGACTCGATGACCTTGGCAAAGAACGGGTCTTCTTTGCTGATACGCTCAACAACAATGTCCCATGCCTTGAGCTGGTCTTGCATGACAGAGTCCGGCGTACGGTGAACATTGACGCCAAACTTTTCTTTGAGGACCACGAGGTCGGCGGAGTAACGCTCCATCGCCTTCCAAGCCATGTCCTGGGAAGCGGCTTCCGACGCGTATTCGAGAATAGCGCGCTGCTCTTCACCAAGATTTTCGAACAGGGTCTTGTTGAAGATGATCTCAAAGCATTCCTGCGACTGGTGGAACGAACCAAGGTGGTAGTGCTTGGACACGTCCTGCATACCGAAGTCTTTATCCGACGTCGGGTTGTTGAATTCGGCCGCATCGATCAGGCCCGACTTCATGGCAGGCTGAATTTCGCCGCCCGGAAGCTGCACAACCGACATGCCCATTTCCTGCAGAACGTCTGCCGCCAGACCAACGGTACGGTATTTCAGACCCTTCAATTGTGAAGAATCGGTGATTTGCTGCTTGAACCAACCCAGCGGCTGCGCCGGCATCGGGCCGGAAAAGAAGCCGACGAGATCAAGGCGGAGCTTTTCATGCATCAGTTCGTAGTAAAGCTCACGACCGCCGCCGTAAGCTATCCAGCCCATCAGTTCGTTGGCCGACCAGCCGAAGCAAGGACCGGTGCCGAACAGCGAGGCAACCGGCGATTTCGAATACCAGTATGCGGTCACGAGGTGCGCGCCATCGAGCACGCCTTTGTGCACGGCGGTCTGCATTTCGGCGGTCTTCACGACGGCGCCGACACCCAGCAGGTCGATTTTCATCGCGCCACCGGACATTTTGTTGACGCGGTTCACATAATCCTGAGCCATTTCCAGGAAGATGCCGCCGCCCCAGGCCGCTTGGACCTTCAGCGTGGTAGCAGCTTTAGCAATGTGCGGGGCTGCAACGGTCGCAGCGGCAGCGCCAGTCGCGGCCAACGCCGTGTTCTTCAAGAACTTACGGCGCGATACTGTTTCAGTTTTCTTGGACATATTCGTCTCCCAATAGTTTGTTGTCCCAGTTCCCAAACGCGGCGAATGCCACGCAAGGTTCAGGTTTTGGCCATAAGGGAGAGCATGCCGTAGCGACATTTTCCTCCCCAATGAGGACCTTTCCCACTTTAACGACATGCCGCTATCGACGTGCCCTTTCGATGGCCGGGTGTCCAACCCGGATTATGTGTCGGGGGATATTAACTTCTTATCCAACCCGTTGTCGCATAAACTACTTTCCAGACTGCCGCTGGTCAACTTTTCCAAGTCATCTTAGGCAACTCTATCCCCAGGCTCTTGACCTGCAAAAATAGCGTCTAGATTGTCCAATGCACGGAAACCCATCGCATCGCGGGTCTCGCGCGTCGCACTGCCGATGTGCGGCAGCAAGAAAACGTTCTGCAAATCCCGATAGCCCGGGTGAATATCAACGGGCTCGCCATTAAAAACATCAAGGCCGGCTGCGGCTACTTTGCCCGACTTCAAGGCGGCGATGAGCGCATCGTCATCGACGACGGCACCCCGGCTGGTGTTAACGACAATCGCGCCGTCCGGAAGCTTTTCGATGGCAACTGCGTTCACCAAACCCTTGGTTTCCGGCGTCGCCGGGCAATGGATTGAGAGCACATCCGCGTTCGGCAGCAAACCTTCCACAGTGTCGTGATAGGTCGCACCGGCTTCGTTCGCCGTATCCAAGCGGCGACGATTGTAATAGTGCACGTTCATATCAAAACCGCGCGCGCGCTTCGCCGTGACCTGGCCGACGCGCCCCATACCGATCACGCCGAAGCGTTTACCGGTGACTTGGGTGCCGACCATGAAAGCAGGGCTCCAATCTTTCCAGCCTTGGCTACGAACCAGACGCTCGCCCTCAGATGCGCGGCGCGCAGCGCCCAGCATCAACAGCATGGCGATTTCAGCGGTCGCATCGGAAAGCACATCCGGGGTGTTGGTGACAATGATTCCGCGCGCTTTCGCAGCGGCCACATCGACGTGATCATAGCCGACGGAGAAATTCGCAATCGCTTTGATACGGTCGGATAGCTTGCCGATCACATCCGCGGTCAAATGCTCGGAATGGCACGGCAGCATGGCGTCGGCCTTGGCCGACATCTCGATCAGTTCTTCCGAGGTATAGAGCTTATCGTGCGGATTGAGGATCGCGTCATAATCGCGTGCCAAGCGCGCCTCAACGGCGTCCGGCAGCTTGCGCGTAACCAAGATAGTCGGTTTTGATGGCATGCTTCCCCGTCTTATTATTTTGTCTTATCGATTTTTTGACGTCGCGCTTTGATCGGCGATTTCGCCATAGTTTGTAGCCAAAAAACCTTTGTGCAAGCAAATTTTTATGGTGCAGTGCGCCATCGGCAAATGCCCGACGCCTATATCCCCTCGGCCTCGCCGCGGCGACCGACCGGCACATCACGATGCACACCGACGCCGATCAGAAGGCCGAATCCGAGCATCAGTGTCATCATCACGGTGCCGCCATAGCTGACCAGCGGCAGCGGCACGCCGACCACCGGGATCAGGCCGGTGACCATGGCGATATTGACAAACACATATAAGAAAAACGTCGTCGTGATGCCGCCGGCGACCAAACGTCCGAACTGATTGCGCGACCGGACCGCAATATAAATGCCGAACGCGATGATCATGACATACAAGATCAACAAACCTATGGCGCCGACCAGGCCCATTTCCTCGGCCAACATCGTAAAGATAAAGTCGGTCTGCATCTCGGGTAAGAAGTTCAGATGGCTTTGCGGCCCCTGCATAAAGCCTTTGCCCATCAAACCGCCCGAACCCAACGCGATCTTTGATTGAATAATGTGATAGCCGGCGCCCAATGGATCGGTTTCGGGATTAAGGAATGTGAGCACGCGCTTCTTTTGGTATTCGTGTAGAAATTGCCACGCAATCGGCGCCGCCGCCAACCCGGCGATACCGACTAAAACAAACTTCCATATACGCACACCGGCCAAGAACAGCACGGCAGCCCCCGTCATAACGACCATGATCGCTGTGCCCAAGTCGGGCTGACGCAAGATAAACACCGCAGGCGCGGCAATCAAAAGCAACGGCACGAACAAACGCGGGATGCTGCCGATATCTTCAATCGCGCTGGCGTGGTAATAGCGCGCCAAAGCCAGCACCAAAAAAATCTTCATCAATTCTGACGGCTGAATGTTGATCATGCCGAGCGAAATCCACCGCTGTGCGCCCATGCCGACGTAACCCGCCACCTCGACCGCCGCCAACAGTACAAGGGCGACGAAATACAACGGATACGCATACCGCAGCCACAAACGGACATCGATGGTTGCGACCACGATCATGATGCCAAGGGCAACGCCATAGCGGATCATCTGCCGCTCCGCCCACGGCTGCGCGCTGCCATCAGCAGCGGAATACAGCATCGCAAAGCCGACACCCGCGACCGCCGTGATCAACAGCACCAAGAACCAGTTCATGGTGAACAGCTTGCGGCCCAGCGTCAGTTCCGGTGTTGAGAGCGTCGAACGCATTACGTCCCTTGCCCTTGGTTGCCGGTGTCCGGCGCGGTGCGCGTTTGCTGTCGCCCCGGTGCATCGTTTTTGGTCGTACCTTCGGCAGATCTGCGGGTTGGTGCGCGCTCAGCAATCGCAGCGCCGATACCGGCCGAGTTGCGACGATGCGCTTCCATCAAGACGTCCCGCGCAATAGGGGCCGCCATCGACGAGCCGCCGCCGCCGTGCTCGACCACGACGGAGACCGCATAGCGTGGATTTGCGACCGGCGCGAATCCGACAAACAGCGCGTGGTCGCGAAACTTCCACGGCAGTTCTTCGTTTTTGCGCACACCCTGATCGCGCTCAGCCTTAGTGATCCGGCGCACCTGTACGGTGCCGGTTTTGCCGGCCATTGGAAAACCTTCAACATTGGTCGCCGAGCGGCGCGCAGTGCCGGTCGGGTAGTTGACGACACGGTTCATGCCGTCCGTCACAATCGCCAAATGACCTGGCAAGACGTTGATCGAGGGGACCTCAGTCGGCGACGGGCGCGGCATCGCCTGCTCACCGACGGCGCGGGTGAGGTGCGGCGTAATCGCACGACCACCGTTGGCGATACGCGCCGTCATCAATGCCAACTGCAAAGGCGTGGTCAAAACGTAGCCCTGACCGATGCCGGCGATCACGGTTTCGCCCTGATGCCACGGCTCATCGCGGGTCGCGCGCTTCCAATCGCGAGTCGGCATCAAGCCGTCTTTTTCGCCAGGCAGGTCAATCCCTGTCAGCGCACCAAGACCAAATTTACGCGCCATGGCGGCGATACGGTCGATCCCGGTGCGCTTGGCGATCTCATAGAAATACACGTCGCAACTTTCGGTGAGCGCTTCGCGGGCATCGACAAAGCCATGCCCCTGCCGCTTCCAACAGTGGAACTTGGCATCCCCCAATTCGTAAATCCCGTCGCAATAAATTTTTTGATCCGCAGAGATCACACCTTTTTCAAGCGCGGCGAGCAACACCATCATCTTGAAGGTCGAGCCCGGCGAATAAACACCGGCAATCGATTTATTGATCAGCGGCGTCCGCTGATCGCCGACCAGCGCCTGCCACTCCTTGGTCGACAAGCCACGGTTAAAATCATTGGAGTCGTAAGCCGGGTTCGAAACCATCGCCAGCACATCACCGGTGAGAACATCCATCACCACGACCGAAGCACTTTCCTCGCCCAAGCGCTTGGCGATGAATTCCTGCAGGCCGACGTCGAGGGTCAACATCACCTCGGCACCGGGTTGCCCCTCACGTCTGGACAACTCGCGGATCATGCGCCCGAACGCATTCACCTCAACCTCGGAACTACCGCCGGTGCCGCGCAGTTTCAGATCGTGCACCCGCTCAACACCGGCGCGCCCGACGCGAAAGCCCGGTAGTTTCAATAGTGGATCGTTGTCCAAGTCTTTCTCGGACACAGCGGCCACATAGCCCAGCACATGCGCAACAATCGACCCGTAAGGATAGCGTCGTGCGCGACCGACATCGATCATCAGACCGGGCAGGTCAGGGGCGTTGATTTCGATCCTGGCAACTTCAGACCAGCTTAAATTTTCCCGCAACGTAATTGGCACAAACGCGCGGTTGCGGCGGACATCGCGGATGATGCGACGCAGGTCGCTGTCGCTCAGCGTGACGATCTGACGGACGTGTTCCAAAACCTGCTCGATATCGCTGCTTTTAACGTCTTCGGGAACCAATTGCAGACGATAGTTCTGCTGGTTCTCGGCCAACGGCGCGCCAAAGCGGTCCAACACGCGACCCCGAGGCGGGGCCAATAGGCGCAAGTTGATTCGGTTTTCGTCAGCCAGGGTCGCATAGCGGTCGGCTTCGATAACTTGCAAATAATATAGCCGCCCTGCCAACGCCGTCATCAACACGGCCTGTCCACCGGCCAAAAACGCGGCGCGGCGGGTGAAAAGTTTATGACGGTCCGGATCGCGGTTCATATCATTCGACCTGCAAAAACGTCTGCTGCCAGCGGGTAAATAACCACGCCAAGATTGGGAACAAGGCGGCGGTCAGACCGTATTGATAAAATGCCGAGCGCGCCTCAATCAGATTCCCGTTCACCACCGAGAGCACAAGCCATTCAAATGTCACCGCACCTGCGCCGACCAACATAAAGCCGATCCAAACGATAATGAACGACTTTCCGAAAAAGAACGCACGCTGCGCCATGCCGATGCCATACACCAAAAGAAACGTCAGCGCACTAACGCCGACCGGCAGACCGGATAAAAAGTCATGCAATATCCCGATCAAGAACACTGCGGCCGCCGGCATCAGGTCCGGGCGATAAACGGCCCAGAAATAAATTCCGATCATCGGCAGTAACGGCGCGACCTGTGCGAACCCTGGAATTTGCATCGGCACTGCATTGATGACCAGCAACATAAAGGTCAACGCGAACGGCGTCAGGTCCCGTGCGAAACGATCCAAGCGTTGCCAAAAAGAAGGTCTCATGCGGCCGCCCTTTCGTTAGCGTGAGCGGGTTTTATCCGGATCATTCCCAGCCTTGAATTCAAGAATACCATCCAGACCGTAATCAAGCACACGCACGATCTCGAGCCGGGTCGGATCGACAAACGGTCTCACTTCAATACCGGACTCACTGACAGCCGCGACAATCCCCACCGGCAGACCCGCCGGCAACGCACCGCCGTGCCCCGACGTGACGATCCGATCACCGGGTTCTACCAGTGCATCAGGGGGCAGGTGCAAAAGACGAAGCGTCTCGCCGTTGGTACCGGCAACGACACCGCGTATCCGTGAGCTTTCGATCAGCACCGGCACGCGCGAGTTCAAATCCGCGAGCAGCAACAAACGCGACGACCGCAGACCAACTTCCTGCACCCGGCCGACCAAGCCGGCACCAGTGATAACAGCTTGGCCTTTGCGGACACCCACGCGCGCGCCCGCGTTCAATATCAAGGTTCTGGCGAAGGCGCCACCAGCGTCACCGATCACCCGGGCCGATACGGTGTCCGCATCACTCGCCGGGACAAAATTCAACAGCTCGCGAAACACTTTATTTTCAGCCTCGAGCTTGCGTGCGACGCCTTGCCACTGCAAAAGCCGGTTGCGTTCAGCCTGCAACTTGGTGTTTTCAGCGCGCAATGTCAGCAAGGTTTTACCCTCGCCGATCATATCGTGGATCGCATCCATGGGGCGCGAGACAACGTCTAATATCGGGGCTACCGCGTCGGTGACTTGCGCGCGCGCGCGCTCAAACGCAGCCGGCTCCATCTTGCCGACCAACATCAGCATCGCCGCCGCCACAATCAGTCCGATATACGCAAAGCGTTGCGCAAAAGTCCGGACCGGTGCGGCGACTCTGGTGATTGAACGTTCGTGATCGTTCACCGTGCGCCACCCAGCCTTCGCGACATTGCCCAGGTCGAAGCCGACGGACCGCGAAGTCTATCCGAAGGCAACGCTAACGCGACCATGAGGCCCCAAGCTGTCGCCTGGGCGTATCAATACATGGTCGTCAAAACGTCTTTTAGTCGCTTCATCTCTTCGAGCGCACGACCTGTACCAAGCACCACGCAGCTGAGCGGGTCATCTGCAATAGAGACCGGCAGCCCCGTGGCATGGCGCAATACGAAATCGATATTGCCCAGCAACGCACCGCCACCGGTCAACACAATCCCTTTATCGACAATGTCGGCAGCCAATTCAGGCGCCGTGTGTTCAAGTGCAACCTTGACCGCTTCGATGATCGCGCCGACCGGCTCAGCCAAACTTTCGGCGATCTGGCGTTCCGAGATCACCAATTCCTTCGGCACGCCGTTCATCAAATCACGGCCTTTGATTTCCATGGTTCGACCGTCGCCATCGTCAGGCGGGCAAGCGGAGCCGATTTCTTCTTTGATGCGGGCCGCCGAACCTTCGCCGACCAGCAAGTTATGATTACGACGAATGTAGGCGATGATCGCTTCGTCCATCTTGTCGCCGCCGACGCGGACCGAACGCGAATACACGATGCCGCCGAGCGAGAGCACCGCAACCTCAGTGGTGCCGCCGCCGATATCGACGACCATTGAGCCCGTAGGCTCTGTCACCGGCAGGCCGGCGCCGATCGCGGCGGCCATCGGCTCTTCAATCAGATAAACTTTACGGGCACCTGCGCTTTCGGCGGATTCCTGAATCGCCCGACGCTCAACCGCGGTCGAGCCGGACGGCACGCAGACCACGACCAGCGGGCTCGCGAAGGTGCGGCGATTGTGCACCTTACGGATGAAGTATTTGATCATTTCTTCGGCGACTTCAAAGTCGGCGATGACACCGTCACGAAGCGGGCGAATGGCGCGGATGTTACCGGGTGTGCGGCCCAGCATTTGCTTGGCTTCCTCGCCGACGGCAAGGACTTGCTTCTTGCCCTTCACTTCAGCGATGGCGACAACCGAGGGTTCGTTGAGGACGATACCGCGCCCCTTCACGTACACCAGTGTGTTCGCGGTTCCCAAGTCGATGGCCATATCGGCCGACAAAAATCCGAAAAGTCTCGAAAGCATAGCCTATTGGTCCAATATCGCCTGAAAATCGTGAAAGAGTATAAAGTTCATCGGCTTACATCAATCACTGCACTTATAAAAACGTTAACCCTCAATTGCCAGGGAAATTCCCAGTCGGGACACGTATAATTCCCAGTTTTTTGCGTGTTTTTTGCACGATTTAGCAGGTTTTGTCAGTGTTCAGTGTCACAGCCCCTACGCATCTACCCTTAATTGCAGCGAATCCCGTACGCTGAACGTCGCATGCAACGGTTTCCATAAGCTTAACAACACGCAATGCAAGAGAAAACGGGATATCCTTTGAACCGGTTCGATTCGGCGCTTAATGGACAAACGAATCCGCCCGAAATCCTTGCGCGTACAAAAGACCGGTGAGGTCAGCATGGTCGAGGCGGGCCGGGGCAGCGACACGGACGGACGGCTTGCCGCGAAAGGCGATGCCGAGACCTGCCACCTGCAGCATCGGCAGGTCATTGGCACCATCGCCGACGGCCAGGGTATCGCTAAGCGCCAAGCCAAGTTCGGCAGCACGCGCGATCAGGGTTTTCTGTTTCACGTCTTTGTTCAAAATCGGCTCGGTGACGACGCCGGTCAACTTACCGTCTTCAATCACGAAATTATTCGAGAGATCTTCGTGAAAGCCGCATAGATCACGCACCCGCGCCGTGAAAAATTTAAAGCCGCCCGAAATCAATACGCAATGTGCCCCGCTTGCGGCCATGGTGGCGACCATCGCGGCGGCACCTGGGGTGAGTTCGACCTGCCCCCAAGCATCTTCGAGCGTGCTTTCGGCGAGTCCCTTCAGCATGCCGACCCGCTCACGGAGTGCGTCTTCAAAATCGAGCTCGCCGTTCATAGCCCGGGCCGTGATCGCCGATATCTGATCCTTCAACCCGGCATACGCCGCAAGGTCATCCAAGGTTTCGCCGGTGACGATCGTGCTGTCCATGTCGGCCAGTAAAAGCTTTTTGCGGCGACCTTCGATAGGCTGAGCGACAACATCAATGCGCACGTCGCCGAGCACATGCCTAGCCGCCGCGTCGGCTTGATCTTCGCTGATGTTGTCGAACGCTAGATCGCACGCCGCCCCGGGCGCCAGCCAATCAGGTGCTGCGGTCTCGGCACCCAAGCCGTTGAGGGCGGCGCGTACATCGCTGACAATGGTGTCACTGAGGATTGTGCCAATATTTGTTTCTGTATTTGTCGCTGGCTCAGCGCCGCGGATCAGGGTTAGAACGGACTGCATAAAATAGGCTCCGGGATGGGGCTGACGTCGCGGCAGGAAAAGAATGCCATAGAAAAATCATGTAAGGTTGAATGTAAAGTGGACGATTTAGCGCCCGTTGTCATCATCGCCGGCCCAACGGCGTCGGGAAAAACCGATATTGCCATCCAAGCCGCCGAACGCTTCGACGGCGAGATCATCAATGCCGACAGCATGCAGGTGTATCGCGAGTTGAAAATCCTGACCGCGCGCCCGAGCGAAGCCGAAACGGCGCGCGTTCCGCACCATCTATTCGGCGTGCTGGACGCGGCTGAGCGCTGTTCCGCCGGGCGTTGGCTCGACATGGCAGCGGCGGCGATCAAAGACATCCACGCGCGCGGCAAACTACCGATCGTCGCCGGAGGCACCGGCCTTTATTTGAAAGCGTTGATGGACGGTATCGCACCGATCCCGGAAATCCCAGCCGCCCGCGTGCAAGCGATCACCGCGCATCTGGAAGAAATCGGCGGCGAGGCTTTTCGGGCTGAGCTTGCCACCGTCGATGCCGAGGCCGCCGCCCGCCTACCGGCCAGCGACAAACAACGTCTGGTGCGGGCTGCCGCCGTATTCGCCGAGACCGGCCGCACGCTGAGCGAATGGCAGCAGGCTGAGCCGCCCGCGCCAGGCTACCCGGCGCGCTATCTCAGCATTATCTTGATGCCGCCCCGCGAGGACATGTACGCCGCTATCGACGCCAGGTTCGATACGATGATGACCAAAGGCGCACTGGAAGAAGCCCGCGCGTTTCATGCACTCAACCTCAATCCCACGCTGCCCGCGTCCCGCGCCGTCGGCGTTGCCGAGTTGATGCGGGTGCTGGACGGCGCATGGACGATGGAAGCCGCGATTGAAAAGGCGAAAACCAACAGCCGGCATTTGGCGAAGCGGCAACTCACATGGTTTCGGCGTCAGATTCGTACAGATTTGACGGTCAACGAGAAATATTCGGAAAGAGATTACGAAAAAATCTTTTCATTTATTCGTCAGTTTTTGTTGACCCCATCCGTTTGAGCCTCTAAGTTGCCGCGCGCTTCCGGGAACGGCGGCAGTTTTTTGATGACTGAAGACGACCGGAAGCAATGCCCGCCGGTCGTCATGTGTTTTAGAGCAACCGGGCGCAGATGCGCGCGGCAACGATGAAGGAATGAGACGATGACCACGAAAACGTTGAACGGTGCCGAGATTGTCCTGAAGGCCCTGGCCGATCAGGGCGTCGAAGTCATCTTCGGCTATCCGGGCGGTGCCGTCCTTCCGATTTACGATGCGCTGTTCCAGCAAAATCAGATTCGTCACATTCTGGTCCGCCAAGAAGGCGGCGCCGTGCATGCAGCCGAAGGCTATGCCCGTTCGACCGGCAAAGTCGGTGTGGTGCTGGTGACGTCCGGCCCCGGTGCGACCAATGCAGTGACCGGCCTGACCGACGCACTGATGGATTCTATTCCGATCATCTGCCTGACCGGCCAAGTGCCGACGCACCTGATCGGCAATGACGCATTCCAAGAATGCGATACCACCGGCATCACGCGCCCCTGCACCAAACACAATTATTTGGTCAAAGACGTCGAAGACCTGTCGAAGGTGATGCATGAAGCCTTCCACGTTGCGCGCTCGGGTCGTCCGGGTCCGGTTGTGGTCGACCTACCGAAAGACGTGTGCATGGCGCAGGGCACCTACCAGGCGCCGGAAAAAATCAACTTGGATAAATACCAACCGCGCCTAAAAGGTGACCAAAACCAGATCAAGGCCGCGGTCGAACTGATGGCCGGCGCGAAAAAGCCGATCTTTTATTGCGGCGGCGGTGTCATCAACTCAGGCCCGGCAGCGTCGCAGTTACTGACTGACTTTGTCCACACCACGGGTTATCCCTGCACGCTGACCCTGATGGGCCTTGGCGCGTTCCCTTCCAGCGACAAGCAGTTTTTGGGCATGCTCGGCATGCACGGCACCTATGAAGCCAACATGACCATGCACGACTGCGATGTGATGATCGCGGTCGGCTCCAGATTCGATGACCGGATCACCGGGCGCTTGGACGCATTTGCGCCGAACGCCAAAAAAATCCACATCGACATCGATCCAAGCTCGATCAACAAAAACGTGCGTGTCGACATTCCGATCATCGGCGATGTCGGCCATATCCTCGAAGACATGATCAAGGTCTGGAAATCCACCCAGGCGAGCCCGGATAAAGCGGCGCTCAAGGCGTGGTGGAAGCAGATCGACGCGTGGCGTACCAAAGACAGCCTGAAGTTCGACACCGCGAGCGAGCTGATCAAACCGCAGTACGCAATTTCGCGGCTGTACGAACACAGCAAAGGGCGCAACACCTTCATCACCACCGAAGTCGGCCAGCACCAGATGTGGGCGGCCCAGCACTTCGGCTTCGACAAACCTAACCACTGGATGACGTCGGGCGGGCTCGGCACCATGGGCTATGGCCTGCCGGCTGCGATGGGCGTGCAGGTCGCGCACCCCGATGCGCTGGTGGTCGACATCTCGGGTGAGGCCTCGTTCCTGATGAACATGCAGGAATTATCGACGATTGCGCAGTACAATCTGCCGGTAAAGGTGTTCATCCTCAACAACTTCTATATGGGGATGGTGCGCCAGTGGCAGGAACTACTGCATGGGTCGCGCTATTCGGAAAGCTACATGGACAGCCTGCCGGACTTTGTGAAGCTCGCCGACACGTTTGGCATGGTCGGGCTTCGCGCCACCAAGCCGGGCGAGGTCGACGACCTGATCAAGGAAATGCTGGCCACAGATCGACCGGTGATTGCCGACGTGCAGGTCGACCCCAAAGAAAACTGTTACCCGATGATTCCGTCGGGCGCGGCGCACAACGAAATGCTGCTGGGGCCGGACGACAAAGCGGAAAAACCGGTCTCCGAAGAAGGCATGGTCCTCGTTTGACCTTGGATCGCCCTTCTTTTAACGCAACCGGTTGGAAATAAGAACATGACCAGAGACACCAAAATTAACTTCCACACGATTTCCGTGGTGGTGGACAACGAACCCGGCGTGTTGGCCCGCGTGATCGGCCTGTTTTCCGGGCGTGGCTACAACATCGAAAGCCTGACGGTGGCCGAGGTCGACATCGAAAAAAACGTGTCGCGCATCACCATCGTCACGTCCGGCACGGAAATGATCATTGAGCAGATTAAAGCCCAGCTTGGCCGCTTGGTGCCGATCCATCGGGTCGCCGACCTGACCCTGGACGGCCCCCATGTGGAGCGTGAACTGGCGCTGGTCAAAGTGGTCTGCACCGGTGAAAAGCGGGTCGAAAGCCTGCGTATCGCCGATATCTTCCGGGCGCACGTCGTCGACAGCACGAACGGGAGTTTCGTGTTCGAAATCGTCGGCGACACCGGCAAACTGAACGCGTTTATCGACCTGATGCGCCCACTCGGCCTCAACGATATTTCACGTACAGGCGTCGCCGCCATTGCCCGAGGCACTTCGTCGCTGTAAAACCGCCGCGACACGGCATCTACGCCCAGACATTTTTTTAAAACGACTTGGACACCCCGAGGGAGAAAACAATGCGAGTTTATTACGACCGTGACGCGGACGTGAACCTGATCAAAGGCAAGAAAGTCGCCGTCATCGGTTACGGCAGCCAAGGTCACGCCCATTCATTGAACCTGCGCGACAGCGGCGTGAAAGAAGTCGTCGTCGGCCTACGCGACGGCTCTGGCAGCGCCAAAAAGGCTGAAAACGAAGGCTTAAAGGTGATGAACCCGTCAGACGCGGCTGCATGGGCCGATGTTGTGATGGTGCTGACGCCTGACGAAGGCCAGGCCGCGCTGTATCGTGATCACCTGAAGGATAACATGAAGCAAGGCGCCGCACTGGCGTTTGCCCATGGCCTGAACGTTCACTTCCAACTGATCGAGCCACGTGCCGACCTGGACGTGTTCATGATCGCACCGAAGGGCCCCGGCCACACGGTGCGTTCCGAATACGTGCGTGGCGCAGGCGTCCCGTCTTTGGTCGCCGTACACCAAGACGCCACCGGCAACGCGCTCGAAGTCGCGCTGTCGTATGCCTCGGCCACCGGCGGTGGCCGTTCCGGTATCATCGAGACCACGTTCCGTGAAGAGTGCGAAACCGACCTGTTCGGTGAGCAAGCGGTGCTCTGCGGTGGCCTGTCACATCTTATTATGGCCGGCTACGAAACCCTGGTCGAAGCCGGTTACGCACCGGAGATGGCCTATTTCGAGTGCTGTCACGAGGTCAAGCTGATCGTCGACCTGATCTATGAAGGCGGCATCGCCAACATGCGCTACTCGGTATCCAATACCGCCGAATACGGCGATTACGCGTCCGGTCCGCGCGTCATCACGCCGGAAACGAAAGCGCGTATGAAGGATATCCTGACCGACATCCAGACCGGTCGTTTCGTCCGTGATTTCATGAACGAGAACATGACCGGCCAAGCCAGCTTCAAGGCATCACGCCGTCTGGCCGCCGAACACGGCGTCGAAGTCGTCGGCGAAAAGCTCCGCGCCATGATGCCGTGGATCACCGAGAACCAGCTGGTAGACAAAGAAAAGAACTAAGTGCTTACACCACGCTAAAAGATAAAGGGCCGCATCCCGAGGGTGCGGCCCTTTTTTTGTGCTTCTTCACCGCACAGCCTAACTTCATCCTGCCCCAAGGCGCGTCATTTTTTCCCGGCGCGGCACCCTGACCCTCTGGACCTGCGTCATCCTGAACTTGATTCAGGATCCGCCGTTGTGCAAACGCTTAAGCGCCCGTGCGAGGGTTGCCATGGGTCCTGAATCAAGTTCAGGATGACGCGCCAAGAGAGGATGGCAAGCATGAGGAAAAGGACGCAGACAAAAGAAATCACGCCGCGCTGATGACCCAGCGCGGCGTGAGATAACGATAGACGGCTGAAGAGGTAACTTAGCCGTCGCCCAAGCGGATCGCCACGAAGCGAACGCCTTGCGCCCCTTGGATGCGCAGCAAAACCGACTTGCGCCCTTGGGCCTTGGCTTCGTCGACCTTGCGGCTGACATCCGCCGGGTCTTTGACGTCGCTTTGACTGACCTGGATGATGCGATCACCCGGACGTAGACCTTTTTCCGCAGCGGGGCCGGTTGCGGAGACATCGGTGACAATCACGCCGCCTTCGTCTTCGCCGATATTAAAGCGGCCACGCATTTTCTCGGTGATCGCCGCGACCGTAATGCCGAGCGGCTCAATCGCGCGTTCACCGCCATCTTCTTTCTTTTCAGGCGCAAGCTTAGCCAATTGCTCGGCCTCGCGCTTCAATTCGCCGACGACGACTTTCAGAGTCGTATTTTTGCCGTCACGCCAAACTTCGGCATCCACCGTCGTATCCGGCTCGACGTCAGCAACGATGCGCTGCAGATCACGGGTATCGGGCACCGGCACGCCGCCAAATTCGAGGATCACGTCGCCGGCTTTAAATTTGGCCTTATCGGCCGGGCCGTCTTCGATGACGCTGGCGACCATGGCGCCTTTGGTTTTATCCAAGCCAAGGCTTTCAGCAATTTCGTCGGTAACGGTTTGGATCTGCACACCCAACCAGCCACGACGGACTTCGCCGTTTTTCATCAATTGGCGAATCACCGGCTCTGCGGTAGAGGTCGGGATCGCAAAGCCGATACCGACGCTGCCGCCGGTCGGCGAAAAGATCGCGGTGTTGATGCCGATCACGCGCCCGTCCATATCGAACATCGGACCGCCCGAGTTACCCCGGTTGATCGAGGCATCGGTCTGCAAAAAGTCATCATAACGCCCAGCGTTAATGTCACGGCCACGGGCCGAGATAATGCCCGCCGTCACCGTGCCGCCGAGGCCGAACGGATTGCCGATGGCGATCACCCAATCGCCGACTTCGAGATTATCGGAATTGCCGAGTTCCACTGCCGGCAGCGGCTTATCATAGGTCACCTTCAGCAACGCAAGATCGGTTTCCGGATCGCGCCCGACAAGTTCGGCTTTTAAGCGTGTGTCATCGTGCAAGATCACCGAAATCTCGTCAGCATCTTGGATCACGTGGTTGTTGGTGACGACAAAACCGGACGAATCGACGATAAAGCCGGACCCCAATGAGGTTGCGCGTCTGGGCTGAGATTGCTGGCCGTTTTTATCAAAAAATTCTTTGAAAAAATCTTCAAACGGTGAGCCCGGCGGCAATTGCGGCATTTCCGGGCCAGCGCGGCCTTCGACGGTCTGTGTCGTTGAAATATTGACCACCGTGGGCAGCAGCTTCTTCGCGAGCCCAGAGAACGACTCAGGCGCGCCTTTGGCGAACGCGGCGCCTGCTTGCATCATCAATGCAGCGGCAAGGGCGAGCGCAAACAAGCGCATCAGCCATACGGCGTGCTGTGACGCATCTTGAGCGCGGGCAATGGCGACGTTGGATTTGGGGGCCTTATACATCAATGGATAAACCTCTTCGATTTGGCGTGTGACCATATACATTTTGATGGCCGCCGCGTGTGACGGCAACAAGACAATTGATCTATGCTTCAAATGTGGCCGGAACAGGGCAATGTCCAGTCCCTTCACTTTAACGGCGACAAAAGATACCCCTCAGCCGCGCAACAACCATATCAGCAAGACCCCAGCCACGGCAGCAGAAATCCCGGCCATGCGAAGCGTCTGCGTCGGCTGCGACAATACTTGGACCATCATCTTCTTCATGGCGTCAGGGAACAGCGCATAGCACACGCCCTCGATCACAATTGCGAGACCGAGGGCGGTGAGAAACGTTTCCAATGCTATGCGCTTTTGAGCGCGGCCCGCCTACTGACGGGTCTCCTGACGGGTCACAGGTGCAACGCGCGGCCCGGAGTTGTTGAAGTACCGGAAAAACTCGCTATTCGGCGACAACACCATGGTCGTGTCTTCGCTTAATGCCTTTCCATACGCTTCCATCGAACGATAAAAACGGAAGAATTCTTCATCCTTGCCGTAAGCGTCAGCGAGGATTTTGTTCTTCCCCGCGTCGCCTTCACCACGAAGGATTTCAGACGTACGGTTGGCTTCGGCAATGATCACGGTGCGTTGGCGATCGGCTTCAGCTTGAATGGTCAGCTTCAGCTCTTCGCCGCGGGCCCGGATTTCTTTGGCCTCGGCAATACGCTCAGAGCGCATCCGGTTGTACACCGACTGCAACGTGGCATCCGGAAGGTCGGTCCGACCGATCCGAAGGTCGATCAGCTCGACACCAAACTTGGGTGCTTGGTCTTTCAGGATTTGGAAAATACGATCCATCACCTTAACCCGTTTCGGCGACAACATGTCGGCCAAGGACACTTTCGCGACCTCGACACGCACAGCGGAGTTGACCAGGTTGCCATAAATTTGGCGGAAGTTGTTGTCGGTCTGCGCGGTTTTGATGAACTCCAGCGGATTGACGATTTTATAGCGCGCAAAGCTGTCGACGCGGATACGTTTTTGGTCCGACAGCAGAACTTCTTGCGGCTTCGGGTCCAAGTCGAGAATCCGGCGATCCACATAGCGCACGTCTTGAATAAACGGCATTTTGAACTTCAAGCCGGGCTCACTTTCGACGCGCACCGGGTTACCCAATTGCAGCACCAGCGCTTGTTGCGTTTGATGCACGGTAAAAGCCGAACTGTAGAGCGCCAACAAGGCGAATGCGGCAATCACACCGAGGATGACGAGAGACTTTTTCATTGTTGTGACCCTCCGCGCTTTTGTAACTCATTGAGCGATAAATACGGGACGATCCCGCTGCCGCCTTCGACGCCCTCATCGATGATGATCTTATTGGCTTTCGACAACACGTCCTGCATACGCTCAAGGAACAAGCGCTGCGTGGTCACGTCCTTGGCGTTAGCATAGGTCTCGTAAACCGAAATGAAGCGTTGCGCTTCACCTTCGGATTCCTTGATAACCTGCTCTTTATACGCCTTGGCTGCGGCGATGCGCTTTTCGGCTTCACCTTTCGCACGCGGGATGATGTCGTTTTTATACGCCGCCGCTTCGTTCACAGAACGCTCTTGGTCCTGCTTCGCCGCGTTGACGTCATCGAACGCTTCAATAACTTCTTTCGGCGGATTGGCATCCTGCATTTTCGCTTCCGAAATCAGCACGCCTGCGCCATACCCATCAAGAATATTTTGCAAAAGTTCCTGCGTCTTGGCGTTCACTTGCTCGCGACCCGACGTATACGCCTGTTCCAGCGGCGTTTGGCCGATCACTTCACGCAGCGCGCTTTCGGCTGCAATCTTGATCGTACCGTCCGGGTCGCGGATGTTGAAAAGATACTCAGCGGCGTCTTTGATCTGCCACTGCACGACGAAGTTAACGTCGACGATGTTTTGGTCACCCGTCAGCATCAGACTTTCCGTCGGCACTTCACGGTTGACGCGACCCGAGCTGGTATCACCACGGAAGCCGATCTGGGTGGTATTCACACGAGACACGTTGGGAGTCGCCACCGAGCCAAACGGTGACGGGATCCAATAGTTCAAGCCGGGCTGAGTCTGCTTGACGAATTTGCCGAACAGAAGCTCAACGCCCTGCTGTTCCGGCTGCACGCGGTAAAAACCACTCGCCAGCCAAATACCAATGGCGGCAATCACGACCAGGGCCACACCTTTGCCGCTGGCACCGCCACCCGGCATAAAGCCTTTAACGCGCTCTTGCGCACGGCGCAGCATTTCCTCGACATCGGGGGGCTGCATCCCGCCGCCGGGACCGCCTCGGCCCCCGCCATTGGAACCACCGCCCCATGGGCCTTGTCCACCACCGCCGCCGCCCCAGGGGCCGCCTTGTTTTTTCGATGCCATATAAAAACCTGCCCTTGCTTTCCGCCCGGATGACCTGCATCCATGGCCTGATAC